>Ga0123519_10002602_pt1 | contig 30472 bp, 27 predicted proteins | sample YelNatPaOPRAMG02_FD_87396 | JGI IMG/M metagenome (GOLD analysis project Ga0123519, IMG submission 87396) | Hot spring microbial communities from Yellowstone National Park - Yellowstone National Park OP-RAMG-02 (version 2) | ecosystem: Environmental > Aquatic > Thermal springs > Hot (42-90C) ... | reverse complement strand
TCGCCAGCCGTAGGGCAGATGCATATACACACGAGCAGGTGCAGTTACTCGAGCGCTTGGCTACCCAGATAGCGGTGCCCGTGGACAACAGCCGTCTTTATGCTAAAGCGGAGCAAAGAGCCCGGATAGACGAGGTTACTGGACTATTCAACCGGCGTCATTTTGATGAACGGTTGCAGCAAGAGGTGGACCTCGGCAACCGGTACGGTGGGGTATTTTCACTGATATTAATTGACCTCGATTTGTTCAAAACTTACAACGATACTTACGGGCATGCTGCTGGTGATAGACTGCTTGGCGAGGTGGGAAAGATTGTTCGGAAATCCATGAGGAGTACGGACCTGGCGTTCCGTTATGGAGGTGACGAATTCGCTATGATCTTGCCACAAACAGACTCAGGGGCGGCTGTTGTGGTGGCAGAAAGGATTCGCGGGAGGATTGCTCAGGAAATGGAGAAGATGGATGCCAGGATTACTGCCAGTCTGGGCCTGGCTACTTGGCCCAGTGACGGGGCAACGCGGGATACATTACTGGATGCTGCAGAGAGGGCCCTCTACTATGCAAAGAAGACAGGCGGCAACCGGGCCTGTGTGGTGTCGCGCATTTTGAGTACCACGGCCGAGCGGATATCAGAATCGGCGAAAGATAAGGAAGCCCTGAATGTTATCTATGCCCTGGCGGCCACGATTGAGGCTAAGGACCGATACACATACGGGCATTCCAGAAAAGTGAGCAACTATGCTGTAGCCCTGGCTGAGAAGCTAGGCCTACCGCCGGAGAAGGTGGCGGTAATCAGCACTGCAGCCCTGCTACATGATATTGGCAAGATAGGGATTCCTGACGAAGTCTTGAACAGGCCAGGTGCACTTGATGCCCAAGCGTGGGAGATGGTTCGAGCTCATCCTAGATTGTCAACGACTATCGTGAGCCATGTACTGGACCTCGTGTCCTGTGTGCCAGCTATCCTTCATCACCACGAGCGCTGGGATGGTTCGGGCTATCCTACAGGCCTGAAAGGGGAGAATATTCCTATCGAAGCGCGCATACTGGCTATAGCCGACGCTTTCGATGCTATGACCTCTTCGCGCCCTTACCGCGGTGCGTTGTCGTATCAGGAAGCTATAGCGGAAATGAAACGCTGCGCTGGTAGCCAGTTTGACCCACAGCTTGTTGAGGCCTTTTTGCCTATTGCTCTTTCTGCTATTACTGAGGGGTTGTGAGCACGCGAGTTGTGAGGACATAACTAGGAAATAATTGCGCAGTTTCTCACACAGCGTCTGCGACTCATTGAAGATCGCAAAGGCTGCAGACTTTTGGAGTGCTGGTAGAGCTATTTTCTCACCAGCGCACAGATGTTCCGGGAAAAGAAGCTGACAGGTAGGCGGTAAGATGTCTCGGGAAAGAGACGCAGGACTCTAAATCCGGCCTGCTTCAACATCCTATTGAGCTCCAGGTAGGAAAAGAGATAGTAGTAGCGATAAACTGTGTTCTCTCTCAACCTCCAAGGCATATTTACTTCTTTGCCCTTGAGCCAAAAGCCTGGTTGCCAGCGGTTCCAGACCGTGATGAATGCTTCCCCGCCGGGCCTGAGTACGCGCCTGAGTTCCAGGAACGCTTGCTGTCGCTCCTTTTCACCCCTGATGTTATGGTAGACCGCGATGGCAATTGCCCAGTCGAAGGAGCTGTCGCGGTAGGGCAGAGAGACGGCGTCTGCCACTGCCAGATTGACCTCAAAATTAAATTTTGCGGCATATTTCCGGGCTAGCCTTATCATCTGGCTGGAAAGGTCCAGTCCCCACAGCTCGAAACTGTCTTTGAAAGGCAAAAAATCAGGGCCATGGGCGCAACCGATGTTGAGCAGCCTACCCTGTTTCCATCTCAAGGACAATTCTTTCAGCTCCCGACTGAAGCGCGACCAGTGGTGGACGCGATACCAGCTTTCAGCAATCTCGTCAAATACCTTTGCGTTTGTTGCCATAGTGTTAATCTGATAAACTTCTTTAAGGAAATCATAGCATGAAGAAAATCTCGAGGACTATATCCGGAGTAACGCCAGTTGCGGTCATGGCAAAGCCAGCCGGTTGCCCTGGCAGGTGTATTTATTGCCCCGATTTCGCCGATACGCCTAAGAGCTATACGCCAGAGTCGCCGGCGGTACTTAGAGCAAAGGCTTGTGGCTATGACCCTAAGAAGCAGGTGGAGCTGAGGTTACGGACGCTCTCCGCCATGGGGCACCCGGCGGGCAAGGTGGAGCTCATAGTTATGGGGGGTACGTTTCTTGCCTGTCCCGAAGACTACCAGTACTGGTTCATCAAACAGTGTTACGACGCCCTTAATGGTTGTGATTCGCCCGACCTAGAGTCAGCCAAAAGGATAAATGAGACTGCAAAGCATCGGTGTGTGGGTCTTTGTATTGAGACCAGACCTGACCGGTGTAGCACAGACGATGTGGAGCGGATGCTGGAATTCGGCACCACCAGGGTGGAGCTTGGGGTACAGGCGCTGGATGATGATATATACCGGCTGGTAAAGCGAGGACACAGCGTAGACGATGTGGTTGCAGCCACGCGGCTCCTAAAGGACTATGGCTTCAAGGTCTATTATCACTGGATGCCGGGACTTCCTGGCTCCAACGCGGAGTATGATTTGAGAATGACACAGAGGCTTTTTGAGGACGCCGATTTTAAGCCCGATGGGCTGAAGCTTTATCCGACACTGGTGATAGTCGGTACTGAGCTGGAAAAGTGGTATTGCGATGGCAGCTACCAGCCTTACAGCATGGACGAGCTGACAAAATTAATGATGGATATCAAGGCTCTGGTACCGCCATATGTCCGCATCGCACGCGTAATGCGCGATATCCCGGACAAGTATATCGTCGCCGGGTGCAAGGACCTAGCCTTACGGAGTTCTTTGAAGAGAAGAATGATGGAGGCCGGTGTTAGCTGCTATTGTATCCGCTGCCGTGAGTATGGTCACCGCACCCGCGATGGCCAAAAGGCGGGCGAACCTGAGCTTAAGAGGCTTGACTACGCTGCGTCGGGGGGCAGGGAAATTTTCCTCTCCTTTGAGGATAGTGAGGGGACACTGTTCGCTCTATTAAGGATGAGAGTGGGTGACAGGGTTATGAATTCAGGTGATGTGGCCATGGTGCGGGAGCTGCATGTTTTTGGCAGCGAGGTGCCTCTTGGTGAGCGAACTGATACGGCTGTACAGCACAAGGGACTGGGCAGGCAGTTGCTTCAGGAGGCAGAGGACATCGCCAGGCTCGAATTCGGTGCTTCAAAGATAGCGGTTATCAGCGGTGTTGGTGCCAGGGAGTACTTCCGCAGCGAACTTGGCTACGAACTGGACGGGGCCTATATGGTGAAGACGCTGAAAGTAGACGTTGCGGCAGGGACGCAGGCGGTGGCTTCGTAGCCGGAAGTGGGCGTTATTTTTCGGCGGTTGACTATCCCCGGTAGAGGTGACAGGCTACCAGGTGTCCCGAAGATACTTCTTTTAGCGCCGGGTCTTCCGAAGAACAGATGGACATTGCGCGGTGACATCTGGGGTGGAAGCGACAGCCCGAGGGTGGATTGAGCGGTGAAGGGACTTCTCCAGGAAGCAGAACCCTTTTTCTGTCTTTGGTCTTTACGCTGGGCACAGAGGAGAGCAGTGCTTCCGTATATGGGTGCAGGGGCTTGCGGAAAAGTTCCTGCTTATCTGCCAGCTCTACCAACCTGCCTAGGTACATTACGCCTATCCTGTGTGCCACATATTTGATGACTGACAGGTCGTGAGCGATAAACAGGTAGGTCAGTCCTCGCTGCCTTTGAATGTCCAGCATCAGGTTTAGTATCTGCGCTTGAATGGAGACGTCGAGGGCACTGACCGGCTCATCGGCAATGATAAATTTGGGGTTCAAGGCCAGTGCACGGGCGATGCCGACCCGCTGCTTCTGGCCGCCACTTAGTTCGTGAGGGTAGAGATTTGCCTGGGCGGGTTCCAGCCCCACCTGCAGCAACAGCTGTGTTAGTATTTCTTCCCTCTGCTTATCGTCTCCGATATTATGGATGACCAGCGGTTCGCATATGGATTGCCCGATGGTCATCCTGGGGTCCAGAGATGCCTCGGGGTCCTGGAATATCATCTGCATCTCCTTTCTAAACCGTCTCATGGCGTCTTTGTCCAGAGCGGTGATGTCAGTCCCTCTGTAGATTATTTTGCCCCCGGTGGGCTCTTCCAGTCTGAGGATGGTCTTTCCCAGGGTTGACTTGCCACAGCCAGATTCGCCCACCAGCCCAAGGCTTTCACCTTCTTTTATGCAGAAGCTGACACCATCCACGGCTTTTATGTCACCTATATGACGGGGAATTATGCCGGCGGTGAGCGGGTAATACTTCTTCAGGTTTTTCACTTCAAGAAGGACAGAATTTTTCTCAGCCATAGAGGTGACACCTTACTTTGTGTTCTTTTGAGAGCTGGACAAGGGGCGGCTCTTGCCTTGGGCAGATGTCCAGCGCTCTGGGGCATCTGGGGTGAAAGGCACAGCCTGAAGGGAGGTACGAGGGGTCTGGGGGCATGCCCGGGATAGAGTTCAACCTCTCCACTTCTTTGGCCACATCGGGCAGACATTCCAGTAGCCCCATGGTGTAGGGGTGTTTGGGGAAATTAATGATATCGGGGATCGGCGCTGTTTCTACATCCTTGCCGCCATACATAATTACAGCCCTATCCCCGATTTCGGCCACGACGCCGAGGTCATGGGTTATGAAGATAATTGACATTTGCCTTTTTTCTTTGAGTTCGCGGAACATATCTAAAATCTGGGCTTTGATGGTAACATCGACGGCGGTGGTGGGCTCGTCAGCGATGAGCACTCTGGGGTCGCAGGAGAGGCTTATGGCAACCAGTACTCTCTGCTTCATACCACCGGATAGCTGGTGGGGGTAGTAGCCCAGGACATCTTCTGCTGAGGGTATGCCCATCTCACGTAGCAATCTCACGGCTTTAGCTCGTGCCTCGTTTGTGTCCATTGGAAGATGGAGTCTCATCTGCTCTATTATCTGGTCACCAATGGTGAGCACCGGATTTAGCGCAGATTGTGCTTCCTGAAGGATGAGGGCAATTTCTTTGCCCCTGATTCGTCTCAATTGTTGTGGTGAGCAGGTGGTCAGGTCGGTGGAATTGTAGCACACGGTGCCACCGACTATCCTCCCCGGCGGGCTGTCGAACAGTCTCAGTATGGAAAGGGCAGTGACTGTCTTGCCACAGCCCGATTCCCCCACCAGGCAGAGGCACTCGCCGCGTCGCAATTCAAAGCTGACGCCGTCCACTGCCTTGATGACTCCGCGCCGGGTAAAGAAGTATGTCCTCAGTTCATTTACCCGAAGGACGATGGCATCTATGTTACCTGTTTCCACGTTTAATTCCTGCTAAACACTGCTCTTGGGGTCGAAGGCGTCCCTTAACCCATCGCCGAGGAAGTTAAAGGCAAGGACGGTCAGGAACAGCATGATACCCGGTTCCACTGCCACCCACCAGGCGGTGGTTAGGCTGTGCTGTCCCTCCTCAAGGATTATCCCCCAGCTCGGTACTGTGGGGTCGCCGAGACCTATAAAGCTGAGGGCAGCTTCGGCGAGAATCACACCGGGTATGGAAAGTGTGGCGATGACGATGATGAGGCTGATTACATTGGGGATGAGATGACGGAAGACCACCCATCCGTCGCCAGCGCCGAGGGCTTTGGCTGCCATGACAAATTCGCGTGTCCTCAGGGAAAGCGATTCGCTCCTAACCATTCGGGCGGTGCCTGTCCAGCCGGTGAGCCCGATGGCGAGGACGATGAAGGCAAGGCTCGGCCCGAAGATGAAGACTATGAGCACGAGCAGCAGGAAGAAGGGGAAGGTCATCATGACATCGGTGAACCTCATCAGGGCATTGTCCACCCAGCCGCCAAGGTAAGCTGACATAACGCCGATGATGGTACCAATGATGATGGCTATGCCAGTAGCCAGCAAGCCGACCTGCAAAGACACTCTTGCCCCGGATACAATCATCGCCAGCATATCCCGCCCCTTCCTATCGGTGCCCAATGGGTGTTTCCAGTTACCTGAGACCCTGGTGGTGATGAACTGGTCGGTCTTTATATCGTATGTAGAATGCGTGATAGTAAAGCCCACTGGAGGCAAATTCTTGGCCTCGAAGTCCACCTCCGTGGGGTCGGGGGTGAAGAAGGGACCGATAATGGCGACCAGGGCGAGGAAAATTATGAAGGCGAGGCCGAAGACGGCCAGGCGGTTACGTGTCAACCGCCGCCAGTAGTAGCCGATTAATCTGAGACCGCCGCCGGAAAGCGGTGCCCTGTCTTTGGCTATTGCTTTGGGTGTCTCAGTCATACCTTATCCTCGGGTCGAGATAAGTGTAGATGATATCTGTAGTCAGGTTGACCAGTAGGACTACAAGTGTGCCGATGAGGGTGATGGCGACCACCACGGGGTAATCATTGGCAAAAATGGCGTTGAACGAGACCTGCCCCAGGCCGGGGATGCCGAAAACGATTTCGGTAAGGTAAGCACCGCCGAAGACTATACTGCCCAGGTCGAACATTATTATGGTCACCAGTGGCAGCAGTGCATTGCGGAAGACATGTTTGCCGATAACTACATGCTCAGGCAGTCCTTTTGCCCTGGCGGTGACCACGAAGGGCTTTCTTAAGTTCTCCAGCATGGCTGACCTGGTATATCTAACGTAAGCGGCGAGCATGCCGGTGCCCAGGGTTATCACCGGCAGCACCAGTGCCTTGAGGTTAGCGAGCGAGAACAGGGGCAGTGTGGTGTCGTAGTAAGTCTTGAATATGCCCAGCTTCACTGAGAAGATTAAGATGAGCATGACCCCCAGCCAGAAGTTGGGTATGGAGATGCCGATGAAAGAGAGGAAGGTAAAGGCGTAATCGGTCTTGGTGTATTGCCTTACTGCAGAATAGATGCCGATGAGGATACCGAGGACGGCGGCAAAGAGGCTGCTCAACAGTATTAACTGGAAAGAATATATCCAGTGCCGTTTGATAAGCTCCATCACCGGCATTGAGGTGCTCAGCGACCACCCCCAGTTGCCCTGGAGCAGGTTGAGCATGTACTCACCGTATTGCTGGAGTATTGGCTTGTCCAGCCCATACCGCGCTTCGATAGCAGCTATAACCTGTGCCGGGTCATGTCCCTTGGCAGCGAGGTTAGCCAGATACTTATCCGCTGGAGAGCTGGGTCCTACTCTGACCAGAATAAAAGTGATGGTGAGTATGCCCCAGGCGATGACGATGGAATACAGAAGCCTCTTTATAATGTAGTCACGGAGCCAGCTTTTTCTCATGGTTGCAGCTAGAAGGTATTCCGGGCTGGACCTTTCCCCGGCTGTGGCCTGCCACCGCTATTCAAAATACCACAGATGGTAGTTATAGCCCATATTTACTCCGGGCTCGATGCCCATAACGTTTTTGCGGAAGCCATAGTTGGCTCTGTGGAAGGCAAGGAAGTTGACCGGCTGCTCTTCAGAGAGAAGGCGCGATAGCTCAGCATAGATCTTTTTCCTCGCCTCTTTGTCCAGTGCCTCTTTCGATCTGGCTCGAGCGAACAGCTCGTCCACCTGCGGGTTGGAGTAGCCCATAAAATTGAGTCCGCCATCTGAGGCGAAGAAAACGTGGCTTCCCGAAGGTGCCAGCGGGTCGGTGCCAAACCCCATGAGGATAAGGTCCCATTTCTCCTGGCTTACCGCATCGGGCCCATTGTTGTACGCCGGCTCCTGTTTGGAACCGGGCACGGCGTTCATCACGTACTGCCTAAGCAATGTGGGCCAGGGCACCAGCTTTATTTCCGTCTCGATACCCAGGCTCAAGAGTTCTTTCCTTATAAAGAAGGCCATGTCTTCAGCGGGCTTGCTGCCGACGTTTACTACCAGTACCAGTTGCAGCAGCTTACCGTCTTTGTCGGTGACCTTTATGGTTCCATCTGCCTGCTTGATGCCATAGCCGAGCTGGTAAAGTATTTCAGCGGCTTTCTGTTTGTCGTGGAGCTCGTCCACGCCGTATTTCATAACTCCTTCCTCTGTGTACCAGGGGGACACTTTGGGGATGAAGCTGAATGCGGGTTCGGCGAAGCCAAGTAATATGTTCTGGGCGATGGCGTGCTTGCTTATCGCCATAGAGAGCGCCTGTCTCACCTCTTTATGTCTCAGCCCCTCCCAGCCATTAGCCCTCTGGTTATAGGCAAGTATAGTGTAGCCCCGGGTGGGAACGGTGTAGACCTTGATGTCGGGCAGGCCTTTGAACTTAGCCACCTGCTCCGGTTCGATGGCGCTATATGTTATGTCGCCAGCCTCCAGAGCTGCCTGCCTGGTGGCTGAGGTACCGAAGAGCTTGATTATGTACTGCTCAAAGTAAGGGGCGCCGACATCTTTACCCAAGTAGTAGTCAGGGTTGCGTTCCACGACGAACCTGTCGTTGCGGTTCCACTCCTTGAAGCGGTAGGGACCGAGGTTTCCGGTATAGCTCAGGTTATTGAACTCGGGTGCCTGGGTGAAGGCCTTGGCATCGCCTTCATATTTTTGGGCTATGTACTTGGGATATGGGGTCAGGTCATACAGGGTATAGATGAACTCCGGGTAGACGGTCTTGCGGGTTATGGTGAAGGTGGTCTGGTTGACCACCTCTGGTGTGACAAACACCTTTTCTCCGTTGACCTCTTCCTGCCAGTCCCCTTTGTACGGATAGTTCAGCCAGTCAGAGAACATCAGGTTCTTGAGCGTGTAAACATAGTCTTCGGCAGTGACCGGTGAGCCATCGCTCCACCTCAGGTCGTCCCTGATGGTGATGGTGTACACTAGTCCATCGGGCGATACCTCGATGTCTTTAGCCAGACAGCGGAGCTGGATATTGAAGTTGTTGTCATAGACTGCCAGTGAGTCTAGGGTATGTCCTACATAGCTGAAGGAGGTAGCATCCGCGGCCAGAATCCAGTTCAGCGTCTCGGCGTCACCGCCAGACTGCCCTTCGATGAACACGCCCTTGACCCGAATTTCGCCTCTTCCTTGGCTGCAGGAAAGGTGCATCCCTCCTGATGCCAGGCAGATGACAGCCAGCACCGCGCAAACTATGGTTACTACTTTTCTTCTCATCTATTTGGTCAGCCTCCTTTTTGGCAGTTCCGTGTCTTTTCTTTGCTTTGACTGCTGCTTTATGGACTTGCCCGATTTGAATCGGTTCAAGTTCAGGTAGCCTTTGTTCGACATAGGTTCACAGGTAGCCAGTCTTGAGTTTCTGGATGACCTTTTCCACGTCTTCTCCTGACTGGAGTATGCGTTTCAGCGTCCCCTCGATGTGCTGGTGTTTTGCCTTGTCATTGAGGTCATCCAGTCTTTCGTAAAGCCCCAGTCTCCTTCCAAGTTTAAAATTCAGCCTTTCCTGTTCCGGCAGAGAAAAATACCTGGAAATGGTGGCAAGGCAGTGCTCTTTGGCTTCAGGCAGTTTGCCTTCAAGTTCGGGCAGCAGGTTCAGGATATGGTCGCTCTTGAGTTCGCTGGTGACTTCGAGCCTGGAGATGAACTCGCCGATCTCCTCCACTATTTCGTCCTCTGTCTGGAGCTCGAAGTCGCCAGACTCGAGCTTCTCCCATAGCGGTGTTTGTGGGTGTACCTGAAGGGTGCGGAGCCTGATATGGTCGGGGTTGATCTCGTTGAGCACTCTGGCCGTCTCCCTGGCGTGTTCGGCTGACATCTTCCGACCACCCAGCCCGGGCATGACGTATTCGCATAGAGAGATGCCGGCTTCTTTGACCTTTCTGCCGCCGATGATATGTTCCTCTGCAGTCACTCCCTTGTTCATATAGCTAAGGACAGCATCCGAGCCGCTTTCCAGGCCTATGTGAAGCCGGGAAAGACCAGCATCCTTTAATTCCCTCAGCTCTTCGACGGATTTCTTGGCAGCCGTCTTGGAGCGGGCATATGAGGTTATCCGGGAGAGACCGGGGAAAGCCTGTTTGAGGGCTGATACCACTCTCACCAGGTCGGGTGTCCTCATTATCAGGCTGTTGGCGTCCTGAAGGAAAGCAGTGGTGCCCCCGGCCCAGAGCCATAGGGCGACATTGCGTACGCTGGCGTTTTGCGCGTAGTCATTATATATGCTAGCCGCTGTCTCTCTAACCCTATTGCCATAGCCCATTTTCCAGGCTAACTCTTTTATTTCGTCAGCGATGGCTTTGGCGGTCTCAATATCCTTGATGACCTCGTCGGCAGGGCGCAGTTCAAACCTCTGTCCCTTGTATACGGGGCAGAACTGGCAACGGTTCCAGGGGCAGTTCCTGGTAGCTCTGATAAGCAGCGAGAACGCCTCACTGGGTGGCCTTATCGGACCCACCTCGAACCAGAGGTCAAGCTTATGAGCATTTACCAGATATCCCCGGAGCATCATTTAATTTTAAACTGTACTCAGCCAAATTTCCAATCTTGGACTTAACCGGTGGGACATGATAACATTTTTTGCACAGAATGAGCAGGCTGGATGGAATTACAATAGTCTCCTTTGATGTCGAGGGGACTCTGGTAACCACAGACTTCAGCTATTCCATCTGGTATGAGGCTATCCCGCAGAAATATGCCCAGAAATATGGCCTGGATGTTGCCATAGCAAAGCAAATCATAGAAGAGGAGTACAGCAAGGTGGGCGACCAGAGGCTGGAGTGGTATGACGTGCGCTACTGGTTCAGCAAGTTCGGGCTGGGGTCGCCGGAGACGGTGCTGGAAAGCTATCGCCATAGAGTGTCCTGCTACCCGGAAGTGAAGGAGGTACTTACCGAACTGAGTAAGCGGTACACTCTAATTGCAGCTTCAGGCTCGATGAGGGAGTTCTTGTGCCATCTGCTGGCGGACATAGCGCCCTACTTCGGCAGGGTGTTCTCCTCACTCTCTGACTACAGACAACTAAAGACACCGGAGTTTTATCGAGAGATCTGTAGGGTGATGGGAGTACGTCCTGAGGAGATAGTGCATGTCGGCGATAACAGGGAGTTCGACTTCATAAATCCCCGGCAAGTCGGTATCCATGCTTTCCATCTCGACAGGAGCGGAGAACAAAGCGGTTCTCTGACCAGCTTGGTGGATTTGACGGCGAAGCTGCTCGGCTGAACGCATTTATCAGGGAAAGGAGGTCGAGGGATGAACGAGACGATTAAGGTGATTATGGGGAGGAGAAGCATCAGGCAGTACCAGGAAAAGCAGATAGGTGATAAAGAAATAGAGGCGATAATGGAGGCGGCCATTCATGCTCCGAGTGCCATGAATGCCCAGCGCTGGTACTTTGCCGTGGTGCAAAATAAGGTTCTCCTTGACAGGATGGTGGACATTATCAAGGAGAACGTGATGAGTTCCGGGCCGGAGATGATGAAGCAGAGGGTAAGCGACCCTAAGTACCACACGTTCTATCATGCACCCACGGTGGTGATGATATTTGCCGATGAAAAGCACCGGTTTGGGCCGGTGGATTGTGCTCTGGCGGCGGAGAACATTGCACTTGCGGCTGAATCGCTTGGCATAGGTTCATGCGTGATGACCTCTCCCGGACTTCTTTTTGCCTCGGAGAAGGGGAATGCGCTGAAAAAGGAACTTGGCGTGCCCGAGGGCTATAATTTCGTCTGCGCTGTTGCCCTAGGTTACATGTCAGGTGCGAAGCCAGCTACTCCGCCGAGGAACAGGGACGTTATACGGTACATCAGATGATACTGGTGCTAGAGGGGCTCCACCTTTACCTTTGGTAACAACCTCTCTACATCGGCGCGGCGGCACAGCTCAGTGCCAGGCGTGAGCGTGGCTGCGGTGCCGGCAGCGACTGCCCAGCGGCAGGCCTCTTCGAGGCTGTAGCCTTGGCTCAGCTTAAGGACAAGCGCGGCAAGGGCTGAGTCGCCGGCACCCACTGTGCTACGTACTCGGACGCGTGGTGCGGTTGCTTTCAGCTGCTTGTCCTTGGTGGCGACTATCATGCCGTGTTTCCCTCTGGAGATAGCAACTATGCCAATACCCTCGTCAACCAGCGCCCGCGCAGCTCTGACAATCGCTGTCTCGTCTTTTAACTCTGTACCGAGGAGTTCCTCTGCCTCATGTACATTTGGCTTGATGATATCGGGTTTGGCTTTGATACCCTCTTTCAGCCATTGCTTGTCGGAGTCGAGGACGGTCTTTATGCCATAGGCTTTGGTGCCGATTATCAACCTACGGTAGATATCGTCAGGAACGCCGGGCGGCACGCTGCCGGCGAAGACCAGAAAATCGGGCCTTTTCCTCATGTTCCTCAATGTCTCAACAAGTTCGGCTAGTTCCTCTCTGGAGATGTGGGGACCGGGGGCATCGATTCGAGTTTGCCGGTTGGTCTTAAGGTTGGTGATGATGAAGTTGCTTCGTATTTCTCCTTTAATGGGAGTAAACTCAAACGGTACCCCCTGTTTTCGGAGCAACCTCTTGAGCGTCTCCCCGGCAGCCCCGCCGATGAAGCCGTAGGCTATGGTCTCGCCACCGAGCTCGTGGACGACACGGGAGACATTTATGCCCTTGCCTCCAGGGTCTTCGCGTAGGCTTGTCCAGCGATTGGCCTCGTCAATTATCAGGTCCTCTACGGTTACCGTCCTGTCCAGGCTGGGATTTAAAGTCACTGTGGCGATCATTATTATCTATTTCACCCTTTCTACCTTGAGCAGATTGGTGCTTCCGGGGACGCCGATGGGTACACCACCGGTGATAACCACTATATCGTCCTTCCGGGCAATGCCCGCCCGCTTTGCCATTCGAGCGCCGCGGGCGAACAGGACAGTGAGGCGCGATGGCTCCGGGATCTGGAAGGCACGTACGCCCCAGGAAAGGGAGAGCTGTCTCTGGGTGCTGCGGTTCGGGGTGATGGCTAGGATGGGCGCTCTGGGGCGGTACTTCGAGACGCGCCTGGCAGTACTTCCTGATGAGGTGAAGGCGACAATGGCAGCGGCGCCAAGCTGGTGGGCGGCATTGCAGGCGGCGTAGCTGATGGCATCGTCAGTCTGCGGCTGTACCCACTTGGCGCTGTTAAGCAGTATTTCCTCGTAACGCAGCGCAGCTTCAGCTTCCAGAGCAATCTGTGCCATCATGGCCACGGACTCCACGGGATAATCGCCGATGGCTGTTTCTTCGGAAAGCATTATGGCATCGGCGCCGTCAAAGATGGCGTTGGCGACATCGGTGACTTCAGCCCGGGTGGGGCGGGGGGAATTGACCATGGACTCCAGCATCTGGGTGGCGACGATTACCGGCTTGCCCAGTCGGTTGCACTTGTGGATGATTTCCTTCTGCACGATGGGTACTTTAGGTAGCGGGATTTCTATACCCAAGTCCCCTCTAGCGACCATGGCGCCATGGGCGACGTCGAGTATCTCATCGAGGTTGTCCAGGGCTTCCCGCCTCTCTATTTTGGCTATCACTGCCGGGACGCTCTGGCTGTTCTTACGCAGGAATTCCTTCACCCTCTTTACATCGGCAGCCTCTTTGATGAAGGACAGTGCCACAAAGTCCACTTGGTGTTTCAGTCCAAAGGCAAGATGTTGCCAGTCTTCATCGGTTATCGCGGGTGAGTCCCAATTGACACCGGGAACGTTTATACCCTTCTCTTCGCCAAGTTTGCCGCCGGTAACCACAACACAAGTCACGTCGGTGGTGTTAGCGTCAATGACTTTTAGTTCTATGGCACCATCGTCGAGATAGACTGTATCTCCGGGTCTCACTTTTCTGGGCAGTTCGGGCAGTTCCACCGACACCGTGTGTTCGTTACCCAGAAGCTGTCTCGTGGTCAAAACGAATCGGGCGCCCTCCTTGAGCTCTATGATGCCGTTTTTCAGCTTGCCAGTGCGGTTTTTCGGTCCCGGCAGGTCTTGCATTATGGCTAACGGAAAGCCCAGTTCTCTTGCCACTCTGCGCAGCGTCCTTATCTGCACAGAATGCTCTTTGTGGGTGCCATGGGAAAAGTTGATCCTGGCTACATCCATGCCGGCATGGAGCATCTGGCGGATAATTTCAGGGGAGCTACTGTTTGGTCCGATTGTGCAGACGATCTTAGTCCTGCGGTAAGGCTTAGGCGGAATATAGAATCTCATATTTTCTAGTAATCGCGGTACCAGTTCTCATTCACTGCGGCAAGTCGAGCGCGCTCGAGCCCCAATTTCTGGTACCATGGTCTGCCATATTTGGTGGCTAATTCTGAAAGTTCTTTAAGTCTCTCAACCACAGTGGTGCTGAGAAACCTTTTGCGGTCTTTCCTGTCTGCGATTGTCACCGCCTCTTGCCATATGGCGCGCCCGCCGAGGAATCCCGAAGCACCGGCACGGCAGGCAAGTTCCACCTCTTTGCGGAAAGCTGGATAGTCTATGCCGGCACTGAGAATAACCCAGGGCACAGTGGCGGCTTCATCCAGTTGATGGCACAGTCCCAGCAGTTTGCTGTCGTCCTTTTCATAATCAAAGTCTGCTGGAAATTCCACCTTGAGCACATCCACTGGCAGCGAAGTCACCTGACGCACCGTCTCAGTAACGAGATAAGGTTTCTTAGCTGCAAACTGGGCTGACCTCGGGTTCTCATCCTGTAAGGCATATGTCTTCGGTTCGACGAGGAAAGGTATATCATGTTGGAGGCATTCTTTGGCCACCTTGCTGATGGTATCCTGTTGTGTCCTGGCGACCTCTTTCAAATCCGGTCGGTAGTAGATAAGGATTTTTACTGCCGAAGCGCCCATACGCTTGATCTTCTCCACGTTCCAGCCGTCAAGCAGCCTGGTTATTCGACCCTCAGAGGTACTCTCATAGCCAGTAGCTTCGATACTGACGAGCAGGCCGGTATTCCGGGGCAATACCCCTTGCGCGATACATTGCGGAGCGCCGTATATGGGGTCTAAAAGCACGGCGCTAGCATAGGGGGCAAGCGCGGTGCAAAGGTCGAGCTTGAACTCTACCATCTCTTCATAGTTGGGCTCCCTACCCCATGCCTTTTCGAGCATGCTTTTCAGCGAATCGCGATGGTCCATGGCACACATGGTGAATATGCCATCCGCGGTAGAAATCTGCTGTAGCCCTCTTATTTTCCCGATGCTCAGTGACCTCAATTTCGCCCCGCTCAGAGTTTTAGAGAATAGCTGGCTCACGTCAATATATCAAATAAAGCGGTGCTTGTGAAGATGGGAATAGCCCTAAGTGGAGCATGGTGGCCGTTGAGGTACGCCTTGACAGGTGGTATACTGAACTCCACCTGCGATTTCGAGGCGGCTGTGGCGATTTAGTTTCTGTCAATCCGGCGCCTGGCATCCGACCAATACGGAAGGAGTTACTATGGCAAAGCGCTTTGCTTTACCGGTTGATAAGTTAGCCAGAATGTCTCAGAAGGAGAGAGAGCGTTATCTCGACCGTAAGCTGAGACAACTGGTGGTCTATGCGTATCAGAGGGCACCGTCAATACGGGAGAGGTTCGACAAAGCGGGGATAGACCCGACCAATGTCAGGGGGATAGGTGACCTGGAGAACCTGCCTGTCCTGCGCAAGGACGCGCTCATAGACCTCTTTAAGGCGCGGCCACCTTTAGGAGGACTGGTCACAGTGCCGGTAACTGAGCTGGAGCGGGTCTACGTGTCCCCAGGACCGATATACGACCCGCACCATAAGAGCGAGGCTTTCTGGGAACGACACAGACAGCTAGTGCAGTCTGTTGGTTTCGGCAAGGGTGATATAGTGATCAATGCCTGGTCTTATCATCTAGTGCCCGCAGGATTGATGGTGGACGAAGCTTTGAGGAGGGCTGGTGCCACAGTGATCCCGATGGGTGTGGGAAATACTGAACTGCACGTTGAAGTGATGCGCCAGCTCCAAGTTACCGGTTTCTTCGGCAGCACGGGATTCTTTATGAATATCATCAATAAGGCTGAGGAGATGGGTTATGATGTGGTCAGGGACTTCAACCTGAGGCTGGCGTGTATCGGGGGCGAGATGGGAGGTGGACCGATACGGAAGCTGGTGGAGGAGAAGTATGGTATAACAACCAGGGATGTCTACGGGACGGCGGATGTGGGGTTATTTGCCTATGAGTGCAGCGCGAAGGAGGGGATGCATATCGCTGAAGGGATAATTGTGGAGATACTGAGCCCGGAGACGGGGAAGCCTGTGCCTCCCGGTGAAGTCGGTGAAGTTGTGGTCACTCCCATAGACGAAATTTACCCGCTGCTAAGGTTTGGCACCGGGGACCTGGCGGCGCTGATTGCGGAGCCCTGTCCTTGCGGTAGAACTTCACTGAGAATAACGCGCATCCTAGGTAGAACCGGTGAGGCGGTGCGGGTGAGGGGGATGTTCGTCCATCCTCGTCAGCTTGAGCCGGCCATGGTGCGGTTCCCTCAGGTGGCAAAATTTCAGGCGGTGGTCACCAGGTCCGGTCACAGGGACGAATTAACGCTAAAGGTGGAGCTCAACGAAGGGGCGGCAGCTGCCGAGGAGAAGCTAGGTGAGGAGATAAAGGAAGCGGTGAGCAATGCCATCAGGGTCAAAGTTGACCGTATTGAGTATGTGGCTAAAGGCGTTATACCGGAGGGGCACAAACTTATTGTGGATGAGCGTGTGTACTAACCTGCCGTATTATTTTGCCGTGTGATAAAATAAGGCAGCCGAAGTCAAGGTTTGTTAACGGTGACTTGATGAGTGTCCAAAGGGTAGAAGCGGAATACCAGCTCAAGGTGAACTCGGTCAGCTATGGCAGGCTGAGCTGGATTTACATTGAGAAGCCAACAGAAAAAGAGGTGGAGTACCTGAGGCAAAATTTCAACTTCCACCATCTGAACCTGGACGACGTCCTCAGCCGGGTGCAGCGCCCCAAGATCGATGAGTATGAAGACCACCTGTTTATAGTGCTTCATTTCCCAGTGTTCGATAAGCGCAACCGTGTGACCACACCCAGTGAGGTTGACATCTTTATCGGCGAGAACTATGTGGTCACGGTGCACAAGCAAGGGGACTTAAAGCCGCTGGCTAAGTTTTTCGAGGAGTGCCGGCTCGATGAAAGTACTTGTGCCAGATACATGGGGCGGAGCTCTGGCTTCTTGCTCTACCACATTCTGGACAATCTGGTGAACTACTGTTTCCCTATACTGCGCAAGGTGACCGAGAATATTGAGAAAGCGGAGAGTCTGGTCTTTGCCCGGCCGGTGCCGGAGACAGTGAACGAGATATCGCTAATCAGGCGCGACCTCATTTCCTTCCGCCGTGTTATCCATCCTCAGATTGCGGTTGTCGAAGCACTGGAGCAAGAAGAGTACCCATTTTTCAGAGAGGACCAGGACATCTACTTCGGCGACATCGCTGACCATATTCGGAAGATATGGGATGGGCTTGAGGATGCCAAAGAGGTAGTGGACGGCTTAATGGATACCGCCAACTGGCTGACCTCACATAGGTTGCAGGAGACAATGCGGGTGCTGACCATTATCATGGCACTGCTCACGCCACCGATGCTGCTAGCTAGCATTTATGGGATGAATGTGGCCTTGCCCGGGGGTGTGGATGAGGGCAGCCTGACATCGTTTATCTTATTGCTCCTGGTCATGTTTATGTCTGTGATGGGCATGCTCTGGTTCCTGCACCGCCGCCACTGGCTCTGAAGCTGGGAAAGAAACCAAGGTCTCTAGGATGACGGTGTCGCACAGGTTCGTAGTCGTAGCCGCTCTGTTTGTTACCTGTCTGATAACAGCCAACATCATTATCGTTAAGCAGATAAGCATTGCCGGCATAGTCCTGCCGGCGGCGATAATCATCTTTCCGCTGAGTTACATCATCGGTGACGTACTCACCGAGGTCTATGGTTACCAGCAGGCGCGGCGTATCATCTGGCTGGGCTTTCTGTGCAATCTTGTGGCTGTGGTGGCGATATGGATAGCCAAGATATTGCCGCCAGCCCCGGTGTTCGAGGCGCAGCGGGCCTATGAGCGTATTCTGGGCAGCACCCCACGTTTTTTGCTGGCGTCCTTTGTTGCTTACCTCGCCGGTGAGTTTACCAACTCTATAGTACTGTCAAAGATGAAAATCTGGACTCGCGGTCGCTGGCTATGGACGAGGACGATTGGTTCCACACTGGTGGGGCAGGGGGTGGACACTGTGGTAGTACTCACCATTGCTTTTGCCGGGGTATTGCCGGCGGTGGTACTGGGGACCATGATTCTCAGCCACTGGCTGACAAAGGTGGTTTATGAGATTATAGCTACGCCATTCACTTATCTTGTGGTTAGCTACCTGAAGAACAAGGAGAAGGTAGATGTTTATGACTATGGGGTGGACTTCAACCCACTGAAAATAGGTTAGCTATGTGTGAGATGGGACAGGCCGGCGAGACAAAATTTATCGTCGACCACAATGTGGGCAAGCTAGCTAAGTGGCTGCGGATGATGGGTTACAATGCTGTTCTGTTCAAAGAGGAGGACGATGGTAGTCTGATCAGGACTGCGCTTGTCCAGAATAGGGTGGTTTTAACCAAGGATAGCCAGCTCATGAAGCGGCGGGTAATCACCAGCGGCAAATTAAAGGCTGTATTTCTGGACACCGATGACCCCAAGGCTCAACTGCGGAAGGTGATTCAGACGTTACACTTGGACTGTCGGTTCAAGCCATTCTCTATATGTCTGGAATGTAATCATGTTCTACTGGAGAAGAGGAAGGAGGAAGTGCGTGGCCGGGTGCCGCCCTATGTATTTGAGACAAAGGAGCAGTTTATGGAGTGCCCGTCGTGTCATCGTATTTACTGGCGGGGCACGCACTGGCTGGCCATGAACCGCGTCCTGGAAAGACTTGTTGCCGAATGCGGGGGTGGACAGCCTGGTGGATAGAAAGTGTGGCAAGGAGCTAACTTTGTGATGAAAGTGGTCACTGCTGAGGAGATGCGCCACATAGACCGCATGGCTGGTGAGCTTGGCGTCACCACCGAAATGCTAATGGAGAACGCCGGGCGTGCAGTGGCCGAGGAGGTACGGAAAGCGGCAGGAAGTGTTGTGGGCAAACGGGTGTTGGTGTTGGTGGGGCCAGGGAACAACGGTGGTGACGGACTGGTGGCAGGGCGTTATCTCAGCGACTGGGGGGCAGAGGTGGTAATTTATTTGTGCGCCCAGCGTCCCTCTGCAGACAAGAACCTGGCGCTGGTGATGGAACGCGGGCTGGCGCTGTTTAAAGCCTGGGAGGACGATGCTTTTAGAAATCTTGGTAGCCTTCTGGGTTCATCCGAGGTCGTCGTTGATGCGGTCCTGGGAACTGGTAAGAGCCGGTCTCTAGAAGGCGTGTTTAAGGAAGTGCTGGGCAGGCTGGTCGAGTTTAAGGCGACGAAGCCCGATGTCACCATTGTCGCGGTTGATATACCCTCGGGGCTTGATGCCGATAGCGGTGCTGCGGACCCGAACTGTCCTTATGCGGACATTACGGTGACGCTGGGATACCCCAAAGTCGGACTGTACAACTTTCCCGGTGCGGAGAGGGCGGGCAAAGTTGTTGTGGCGGACATCGGGATACCGCCTGAACTGGCCGAAGGGGTAAAAACGGAGCTGATAACGGAGCAATGGGTGCGCTCGGTCCTGCCGAGACGGCCACGGGATGCCAACAAGGGGACATTTGGCAGGATATTGGTGGTGGCTGGCTCGGTCAACTATATCGGCGCCGCCTATCTTGCTTGCATGGGGGCAGCCAGGGTCGGTGCTGGGCTGGTGACACTGGCCACCGCCAGGAGTCTACAGTCCGTCCTGGCGGCAAAGCTGACCGAGACAACCTATCTACCACTTCCCGAGGCGGGGGCTGGTATTATCGCTGAAAAGGCGGTGGGGGTGGTGCAGGACTGTCTGCCGGATTATGACGTACTGCTCCTAGGTTGTGGTCTGGGACAGAAGCCCTCCGTGGTCAAATTCGTGAAGTCACTACTGCTGGGCACGAGTAGGAGACAGATGCCGGCTGTGGTCATCGATGCCGATGGCTTGAACATCCTCTCCCGGGTGCCGAGATGGTGGCGGGAGCTGAGTAGTGGTGCTATACTAACACCACACCCCGGTGAGATGGCGCGTCTGGTCGGGTGTACGGTCACCGAGGTGCAACAGAGGCGCGTGGAACTGGCCAGGGAAAAGTCGGCGGAATGGCAACAGGTGGTGGTGCTGAAAGGGGCTTACACAGTGGTGGCAGCACCTGATGGCAGGGTGAAGATAAGCCAGATAGCCAATCCTGGCTTGGCCTCGGCTGGGACAGGTGACGTGCTTAGCGGCGCAATCGCCGGACTTCTGGCACAGAGGTTGAGTCCTTTTGATGCTGCCGCTTGCGGTGTCTATCTTCATGCAGAGGCTGGCGAGATGGTAAAGCGGGAAATGGGCGATGCCGGGATGTTGGCCAGTGATCTTCTCCCCGCCTTACCCATGGTGATTAAGCGTTTGAAAGAGATGGGTTCAGGAGGTTAACTGCTGTGCTGCTGGCTCTAGACGTGGGCAATACAAATATCACTGTCGGTGTGTTCGATGGTAGCAAGCTCAAGGCGACCTGGCGTATAGGTACCGATGTACACCGCACATCGGACGAATACGGTAGTTTGTTCGTCCATCTGCTGGAGCACAATGGACTGGCCCCAGCGAGCATCAACGAGGCTGTACTTTGCAGTGTGGTGCCGCCATTGGTCGGTGTCTTCGAGGAGATGTGTCGACGGTATTTCAAAACCAGGCCGCTGGTGGTGGAGGCAGGGGTGAAGACGGGGGTGAAGATCTGTCTGGACAATCCCAGAGAGGTGGGTGCTGACCGCGTGGTGAATGCAGTGGCGGCTCACCACCTTTACGGTGGACCGGTGATTGTAATTGACTTGGGCACCGCCATTACCTTCGATGCTGTTTCAGAGGAGGGGGACTATCTCGGTGGTGCCATTGCCCCGGGGATTGCCATTGCCACTGAGGCCCTATTCACCAGGACGGCTGCCCTGCCCAGGCTGGAGCTGGATGTGCCCAAGAGGGCGATCGGCAGGAATACGGTGGCGGCGATGCTTTCGGGGGTCGTATATGGTTACGCTGGGCTCATCGAAGGGGTGGTCTCGCGTATTCAAAAAGAGCTGGGTGTGAAGGCGAAGGTGGTGGCTACCGGGGGATATGCTGAGCTTTTGGCCAGAGAGACACCGGTGATTGAAGAGGTAAACCCCGACCTTACGCTGGTGGGACTGCGTCTTATCTACGAGATGAATAAGGGCAGGGAGTGAAGGAAAGGATGATAAAAGGCAAGACAGTGGTACTGGGAGTAACAGGCAGCATAGCAGCCTATAAGGCTGCTGAGCTGGCGAGTCAACTGACTCAAGCTGGGGCGAGGGTGGAGGTCATCATGACCGAGGCGGCGACCCAGTTCATTACCCCGCTGACCTTCCGCAATATCACTGGCAGGCCGGTGGTCACCAAGATGTTTGAGTTAGCCTCTGAGTTCAGTGTCGAACATGTGGCATTGGCTGAGGCGGCTGATGTGGTGGTAATAGCCCCGGCAACGGCGAATACCATCGCCAAAATAGCTGCCGGACTGGCCGATGATATGCTTTCCTGTACTGTATTGGCGACCAAGGCGCCGGTGATAGTGGCACCGGCCATGGACGTAAATATGTGGGAGAATGTAGTGACACAGCAAAACCTGGCCAGATTGAAGGAGCGTGGCTTTACCATAGTGGGGCCGGGCTATGGGAGGCTGGCTTCGGGCAAGATGGGGCTGGGGCGGCTGGTGGATATCGGCGAAATCATGGGTGCTATCTCGCAAGTGCTGGGTAAAAGGAGCGGTGACCTCTGTGGCAAGCACATTGTGGTCACTGCTGGCGGGACGCAGGAGCCGCTTGACCCGGTACGCTGTCTTACCAATCGTTCTTCGGGCAAAATGGGGTATGCCATTGCTGAGGCAGCCAGGGACCGGGGCGCGGAGGTGGTGCTGGTGACCGCCCCGACGGCTTTGCCCAGGCCTTATGGCGTACAGGTGGTGGAAGTGACCACTGCACAGCAGATGTACGAGGCGGTGAGGGAGGCTGTGAAAGGGGCAGATGTCTTGGTTATGGCGGCGGCGGTGGCTGACTACCGCCCGAAGGAGGCCGCCGAGAGCAAAATAAAAAGAGAGAAGGCAGCCACTCTGACTGTAGAGCTGGAACGTACGCCCGATATACTGGGGGAGGTGAGGGGCAATTTCCTCAGGGTGGGCTTTGCTGCTGAAAGCGAGGACGTGATTGCCAATGCAAAAGAAAAACTGAGGAGGAAACAGCTCGACTTGATCGTTGGCAACGAAATCTCCGCTGTGGGGGCAGAGACAAACCGGGTGGTGTTGATCGATAAAACAGATGAAGTCGAGCAGTTACCGTTGCTTCCAAAGCGAGAGGTTGCCGATAAAATTCTTGACCGGGTAGTCAGGCTGCTCAGTTCGTGAATGAGTGGTGTTAGACAGCAACACTTACGTTTGCAGCAGTGTTTGACCCGGGAACAGCGTTGCACAATGGTTGCCACAGATACATGCGTGAACAAAAAGAGGACATGCCGATGAGTGAGATGCCGAAAGCTTATGATCCGGGACGGGTAGAGCAGGGCTGGTACCGCTTCTGGCTGGAACGTGGCTATTTCACCCCGAAGATAGACCACAGGCGCAAGCCTTTTGTCATCATCATGCCACCGCCAAATGTAACCGGCGAATTGCATCTCGGGCATGCTCTGACGGCGACGCTGGAAGACATCATGGTGAGGTGGCACCGGATGAAGGGCGAACCAACGTTGTGGCTGCCGGGCGTTGACCATGCTGGCATTGCAACTCAAGTGGTTGTGGAACAGAAACTTGCTCAGGAGGGGCTTGACCGTCATAAGCTGGGCAGAGAGAAATTCCTGGAGCACGTCTGGGAGTGGGTGAAAAAATCGCGCAGTGCCATTACTTACCAGCACCAGAGGTTAGGAGCATCCTGTGACTGGACACGGGAGCGGTTTACCCTTGATGAGGGACCGAGCCGCGCTGTGCGCACTGCCTTTGTCCGCCTGTATAACAAAGGGCTGATTTACCGCGGCGAGAGACTGATAAACTGGTGCCCACGGTGTCTCACTGCCCTCTCCGACCTCGAGGTGCAGCACAGGGATGTAAATGGTCAGCTGTACTACCTGCGTTATCCGTTTGCCGATGGCGAGGGCTTCATCACCGTAGCTACAACCCGTCCTGAGACCTACTTGGGCGATACCGCCGTGGCGGTAAACCCCGAGGACGAGCGCTTTAAGGCGGTGGTGGGGAAGAAGGTGATATTGCCGGTCATTGGCCGGGTAATACCGATAATCACCGATGCCGCTGTTGACCCGTCTTTCGGCACCGGTGCGGTGAAAATAACGCCAGGGCATGACCCGGTGGACTTCGAGATATCGGAGAGGCAGGGTCTGCCCGTAGTGAACATAATGAACCCGGATGCCACCATGAACGAACAGGCCGGGCCTTATGCTGGCCTCGACCGGTTTGTCTGTCGGCAGAGGGTGGTGGCAGACTTTGAGAAAGCTGGGTTACTGGAAAAGATAGAGCCATATTCACATTCCGTGGGACACTGTGACCGGTGTCAGACTGTGATTGAACCCAGGGTGAGCAAGCAATGGTTTGTCCGTGTGGCGCCTCTAGCTGAGGCAGCGATTAAGGCAGTCACTGAAGGGCAGATAGTAATCATTCCCGAGCGTTTCACCAAGATATACCTCAACTGGATGGAGAATATCCGTGACTGGTGTATCAGCCGACAGCTCTGGTGGGGACACCGCATTCCGGTTTGGTACTGTGAGAAATGCGATGGTCTGACTGTGTCCGTTGATGAACCGACAAAGTGTCAGCACTGCGGCTCGGCTGAAATCTTTCAGGACCCTGACGTGCTCGATACCTGGTTCAGTTCTGCACTCTGGCCTCACTCGACACTGGGCTGGCCCGATGACACCGAGGACTTCCGGTACTTCTACCCCACCTCGGTGATGGAAACAGGGTACGATATACTGTTCTTCTGGGTGGCGCGCATGATCATGATGGGACTGGAGGACACGGGCAAAATCCCGTTCAGAGTGGTGTACCTGCACGGGCTAATCCGTGATGAGAAGGGTGAGAAGATGAGCAAGATGCGGGGCAATGTACTCAACCCCACAGAGCTCATTGAACAGTATGGCACCGATGCCCTGCGCTTTGCCCTTACGGTAGGGACAGCACCGGGCAACGATGTTAACCTGGGCAAGGACAGGCTAGAAGCCGGGAGGAACTTTGCCAACAAGCTATGGAATGCGGCGAGGTTTGTCTTCAGCAGTCTCGATGCCGATAGAGAGAAGGCAAGCAGGGCATTCACGGAGCTGGCGCAACTGGCGAGGCTGAAGAATGTGGACATATGCCGTGCCCTGGCTATGGCGGCCGGCACCAGTCATGTGGAAGACCGCTGGATAGTCAGCCGGCTCCACAGCATCATCCTTGATGTCGATGAGCTGCTTACCGATTATCAGTTCGGTGAGGCTGAACGCCGGATACATGATTTCTTCTGGGGTGAGTTCTGCGACTGGTATATTGAGATAAGCAAGATCCGCCTTTCCCACCCCGATTCCTCACCGTTGCCCTTCCTGGCTATAGTCCTGGAGACTACGCTGCGGTTGCTACATCCCTTCATGCCTTTCATCACAGAGGAACTATGGCAGGGGCTGAAGAAGCGGTTACCCGAAGGGCTACTTACCGTGCCTTCAATAATGGTTGCTCGCTATCCCGCGGTCTACAGGCGGGCTATTGACCCGCACGCCGAGCGGGTAATGGCCGCGGTTATTGAGATTATCCGTTCCATACGCAATGCGCGGGCAGAGCATAAAGTTGAGGCGGGCAAATGGATAGAGGCGCACATATACACCGATGAGCTCAAGCCGGCCATTGCTTCCCAGTGCGCAGCTATCGAGATGCTTGCCCGGGCGAGGCCGGTGATTGTCCTTAGCCGGGAGGAAAGACAGCGGGAAAAGGACAGGGGGCTGGTGATGGTGCTCAAAGAGGCGGAAGTGGTCCTGCCCTGGGAGGGGATGGTGGATGTGGCGGCGGAAAGACAAAGGCTGGAGAAGGAGATGGCAGTGGTGCGGAACGAGATTGTCCGGCTGGAAGGGCGGCTGAAGGACGAAGCCTTCCTCTCAAAAGCGCCGGCTGCGGTGGTGGAGAAGGAGAGGCAGAAGCTACAGAGCCACCGTGACAGGCTGGCAAGGCTAGAACAGGAGCTGGAGCAGTTTAAGCCTTGAATGGCTTGAGCCCTTTGGCCTTCATGTCCCGCTGCATTTTGAGCAGCGCCTTCTTGGTATCGCTGGCGACCCTCGACCTCTCCGAGCGCTTCACCCGGTATTTGAACAGCCAGTAAGTGAATTCCTTGAGCTCGTCCAGAGTGAGGGACTTCCGCTTGCGGCGGTGCTTCTCCTTTCTGAACATATCGAGCAGCACTTCACGGTTCTCGCCGTAAATGCGGCGAAAAGCCTTGTCCAGCACACCTTCATCCTTCGTTATACCCAGGGCTAAATGCTCCTTACGTATCTCCTCCACCACTGCTGCCAACAAGGCTTCCTCGACAAGCACACCATAAAGGTAGTTCAGGTAGGCGCGGTACTTGGCGGGGCCGATAAGTTCCTTGAATTCCTGGTTGCTTAGCTCCAGAGGGGGACGGTCGAAAAAGAGCAGGTCTATCTTCTCCTGTTCGGGGACAGCATTGTCGACCTCGTCGAGGAGGCGCTCTGCCAGCAGGAGCCAGTCGAATGCCTCGCCGGCGATTAGATACTGGTAGTGGCGCCCCTTATAGTCCTCCTCCGAGCTTCTCCACATCCTGATAGCCTCAAGGAGGGCGATGTACCAGTGCTTGCCTTCAGCGACAGAGCGCTTGAGGTGCTCGATGGCCTGGGCATCAGCCTCGTTCCTAGGTGTCTCCGTTATCGCTTCTGGTGTTTTGGCTTGAGCTTCTGCTTCCATGGCAAGGCTGTCCACCAAATGAGATTTTACGATTTGGCAGAAGGTGCTGCAATCTCCAGTTGTGTGACGTAGCAGGGAGGTTGCGCGGGGCCTATCGGCGACGGAAGAAAGCTAGCACTTCTTCTAGGGGTCTGGTATTGAGCACATCTTCTGCGCGGCACCAGCCGCGTCTGGCAATGCCGACGCCGAAGCGCATAAAGCTCAGTTGTGCCGTGCTGTGGGCATCGGTGCCCATAACCAGTTTCACGCCTAGCTCCCTTGCCCTGTAGATATGGGTATCCTTGAGGTCGAGCCTATCGGGCATGGCATTTATCTCCAGTGCTTTGTTGTGTCTTAATGCTGCCTTAAACACTGCTTCCATATCCACGGCTGCCGGCTCGCGCTCACCGATGAGGCGGCAGGTAGGATGGGCGATGATGTCCACGTGGGGATTCTCGATGGCATTAAGCAGGCGCCTGGTTATCTGCTCTTCGCTCTGGGTCATGGCAGAGTGGATGGCGGCGATGACCACGTCGAGTTCGGAAAGCAATGCATCTGGCAGGTCTATGGTGCCATCAGCCCTTATATCCACCTCGATGCCTGTGAGAATGTGGAAATCGCCGAGACTCTGGTTGAGTCGCCTTATCTCCTCGATCTGTTTCCTCAAGCGCTCCTCATTAAGTCCTTTGGCTATGCCCCTGCCCACTGAATGGTCGGTAATGGCGATGTACTTATAGCCCAGCGCTTTGGCTGCTTTGACCATATCCTCTATGGAGTCGTGTCCATCGCTCCACTTAGTGTGCACATGGAAGTCGCCTTTGATATCCGAAAGCTCTATCAGCCTGGGGAGAGCACCTTTCTCGGCAAGCTCTATCTCCCCCTGGTCCTCCCTGAGTTCGGGTGGGATATACTGCAGGCCGAGGCGGTGATAGAACTCCTCTTCGGTAGCGAACTTTTCCAGTTTATTGGTGGAGAGGTCGGTGATCCCGTACTCGCTGAGCTTCAGCCCCTTCTTCTGCTCCTTGGTGCGCAGGGCGATGTTATGCTGCTTACTGCCGGTGAAGTACTGAAGGAGGGAGCCGAAGGAATCGTGCTCCACCATCCTCAGGTCAGCCTGAAGCCCGCCGGGGAGGATTACGCTGGCCTTAGTTGGGCCCTGTGCCAGCACTTGCCTTATCTGAGGGAGGGAGACGAAAGCCTTTATTACCTCCTCGGGGTTGTCGGCGGTGCCCATGAGGTCGATATCGCCCACAGTCTCCCTGAAGCGGCGCAGGCTGCCCGCGGCGGTAAGATTCTTCACCCCGGGGATGGTGCGCAGCGCACCCAAGACCTCTTCCACCACGGGCAGGGCTTCGCCGATGGGGATGCGCTGGTCTTTACGCCGTAGTGCCTGTATCTGTTGCAATATGTTCTCGGCCGTCTTCTCGCCCATACGGAACAGCTTTGCTACCCTGCCGTCCTTAATGGCTTGCTCCAGCTCATCCACCGACTTGATGCCAAGCTCGGTGGAGAGCCTCTTTGCGGTTTTGGGACCGATGCCCGGTATTTCCAGCAGTGCTGTTATCCCTTCGGGGAACTCAGCTTTAAGTTCTTCATAGACTCGGAGCTTGCCGGTGGTGACCAGTTCGGTGATTTTCTTGGCAATTGCCTCGCCGACGCCCGGGATGGACTGAAGGTCTTCCCCTTCCTCGACCATGATTTCCAGCTCTTTAGGCAGGTGCTCTATGGCTCTGGCGGCGCGCTGGTAGGCGCGGATCTTAAAGGGGTTTTCCCCTTTTAGTTCCAGCAGGTCAGCCATATCCTGGAAGACCTTAGCTATCTCGGTGTTCTTCATACCCTAGTTGTCCAGTCCGAGCCGGCGGATTTGCTCGTCTATCTCGTCCCAGTTAGGGTCTCCCTTTTCAAAGAAAGGCTCGAAGTACTCCTTGAGCCAGTCGAAGTACTCCTCATCGATGAACTCAGAGAGGTCTTCTTCCGCTATTATGTCGAGGTCAAGGTCATCCGAGCTTTCGAGGTCGAAGTCATCGAGCTCCCACTCCGGGGACTCCTCGTAGAACTCGCGGTCTGACATATTCAACTCTCCTTCTGTTTGTGACAATTTTGCCGGGGACTTTACACCCTTCCCTTACACAAGAGTATAAGCCCAAGGCAGATTATATGCAATCGCGGGCTATTCCCCGCTGGTGCGCAGGAGCGAGATTTTCCGCCTTATCCACTCCCAGTCGGGGTCTCCGTAGTTAAAGAAGGACTTAAAGTTGTCTTTCAGCCACTCGTAATAGTCGTCCTCCACATACTGACAGAAAGCCTCCACCAGAGCCTCCCTATCGATATCGTGAGGGGCTTCCAAATCCAAATCGCAAAATCTGCAACTCAAAAATTCCTTGACAACTTGACGATCTAGCAAGCCATACTCTCTCCTGTTTTTTCATCTATTTTATTCGCGTACAATACCGAGTTCCTTTTCCAAAATCTAGATAGGCCTTTTTACGATTGTACAAGTCTTCTATTTTCTGCGGTTGAATAAGTCTTACTCGGTTACTTATCTCGTGGAATGTCCCCGAGAGCAACCTCTTCGCTTTGTTACAATCTGCTTCGGATGCAATTAGGAACAGGTGGCTATTCCAGAGGTCGTAAGCGTGTTTTAGTTTAGCCAAGGCGTGATAGACATCACCGCCGATTTGGATTTCAAACACATAGGTTGGCACACTCCGTTCTATACGGCGCCAGACCACATCAAGCTTTCCGAGGTCAAACGTATACTCCTTGTCCGCCACGTACTTCTGGAGTTTGCCAATATCCAACAGTTTCTGCTGTAGACCCTCGTGGAGCGAGACATCTTCGGTATCAGTCCCCGTGCCTGTGTCTGGCGTTGGCATACGCGGTTTATAGGGTGGCGCGTCCGATTCGGAAGCGTGTACGGGCAGCCCGACTTTCTGGGAGTCGCGTGCTGCTCTTCTGGCTTCAATATTGGATATTAGTTCAATAGCCAGCTGGGGTTCGATCTTCTGGAAGCCAGAGCGGCTCCTGGCCTTTAATATTTCTGACGTTGCTTTGCTCGTGTTCCATTTGTCAGGCGGCAAGCAGTATTCTACGGCAAACTCAAAACGTAGCGGCCATATTACCCTATCCGCGCTGACTTCTTCCGGCCAGAGTGGTCTGTCTTGCCGGAACTTGGTCTCAATGCGTCCATAGCCGACTACGCCGGAGGCGGGATGTGTGACATAGAACAAGACAAAATCTCCTTCGCTAAGTTTATCTCAGTGGTGTTTCTGGGTGTCTTTTAGCCCCCCAGACATTGCCTCTTTGAAATGCTGTCAACCAGTTCTCGGGGATCCCCACTGCCATCCAGTAATTCGGCAAAAGCGCACCCCTTTAGGGCTTCGTGTCGTTTTGCTCGAGTTCGCTGTAGCAATCAAAGTGGTAGGCGAAGTGGACGCAGGAACCATCGAAGGTGAGGATGTCCCCTGCACTGGTGATGTTTCCCTCGACGACGATCATGATGCGGTCGTTTTTGTTCATCAGCTGGCCGCACCTGTCACAGGTGGTAACGCCTAGCTTAGCTTTCAATTGCGCCTCCTACTGGTCTTAGCGCCGTCGGTGGTCTATATAATAACTAGTCTAGCAGATTTTTGGGACGGTGGTATATGGGGGCTTGTGTGCAGAGTGGGGATTTTTGTTGGTTATTCCCCTCACCCTAGCCCTCTCCCTAGGGGGAGAGGGTATTCTAATGGTCCAGCATTGTGTGTTCTTTCTCCCCAAAGGGCAGAGGGAAAATGGGCTACCTGCCGCAGCAGTGCTTGTATTTTTTGCCCGAACCGCAGGGACATGGGTCATTGCGCCCCACCTTCTTGCCGGCTCTGGCACCTACGGGTACCCTTTGTGGCTGTCTCTCGGGGGCAGGCTCTTTCTTGAGCTCCACTCTGAAGATGGTGTACACGATATCGTGCTGGATGCTGGCGATAAGGCTATCGAAACGGGCATGCCCCTCTTTTTTGTAGACGACGAGCGGTTCGATGCCTCTGATAGCATAGAGGCTGGCCTCCTGTCTCAGGTGGTCCATGGCGGTGAGGTGCTCCATCCAGAGGGTGTCGATTGTGCGCAGCATCACCAGCCGTTCCACTATGCGCATGTTATCGGCGCCGATTTCTTTTTCTTTCTGTTCGTAAAGCTGCTGAGCATAGCGGAATAGGTTCTCAGCAAGCTGCTTGGGTCTGAGCCGGGCAATGGCATTAGCATCGAGCTGTGGTGGTTTGGGGAAGATGTAGGCAAGCTCCTGCTGTAAACCCTCAATATCGGGCTCGAGCACCCCTTCGCCACAGTGGGCGGAGACAAGTTTTTCTAGTTCCCTTTTGACCATATCGAGGATGTTGGCCTTGAGGTCAGCACCCTCGAGGATTTTTCTGCGCTCGGAGTAGATTACCTCGCGGTGTTTGTTGACCACATCATCGTATTCCACAAGGTGTTTGCGGATGTCGAAATGGTAGCCCTCCACCCTT
>Ga0123519_10002597_pt1 | contig 30498 bp, 33 predicted proteins | sample YelNatPaOPRAMG02_FD_87396 | JGI IMG/M metagenome (GOLD analysis project Ga0123519, IMG submission 87396) | Hot spring microbial communities from Yellowstone National Park - Yellowstone National Park OP-RAMG-02 (version 2) | ecosystem: Environmental > Aquatic > Thermal springs > Hot (42-90C) ... | reverse complement strand
CGGGCCTGCTGTGGTTTGACACCATCCGCGGGGCGGGGTACAATCCTCACAGGCGCACGGGTCGAGTCCTCGCCCGAAAGACGGCGTTTTCCCGGATCTTCCGAGGGGCCGCCGCGGCCATGTGGCACGCGAGCGGTCAGTTTCTTTGTTCCGGAGGAGGACACTGGTGAGCGACCTCCTGCTTTACGACACTACTCTCCGCGACGGCGCACAAACAGAAGGCGTTTCCTTCTCCGCCGACGACAAGCTCAAGATCGCCAGAAAGCTGGACAGACTGGGCATCCACTATGTGGAGGGCGGCTTCGCGCCAGCCATGAACCCGGCCGATGCAGATTTCTACCAGAGGCTCCGGGAAGAGCCGATGGCCAACGCGCGCCTGGTCGTCTTCGGGATGACGCGTCGCGCGAACGTGCGAGCAGATGACGACCCCATGCTGCGCAGTGTGGTCGAGACTGGCGCCTCCGCAGCGGCGCTTGTGGCCAAGGCCTGGGATCTTCACGTCACGGAGGCGTTGCGGGTCGGCCTGGACGAGAACCTGCGGATGATCCGGGATTCCGTGGCCTATGTCAAGGACCGTGGCCTCGAGGTTGGCCTCGACCTGGAGCACTTCTTCGACGGCTACCTTCATAACAGGGAATACGCTTTGGAGTGCCTGCGCGCGGCCGCTGAAGCGGGGGCCGACTGGATCTGCCTGTGCGACACCAACGGCGGTTGCCTCCCCCACCAGGTCACCGAAGCTGTGCGCACGGCCGCGGCGGCCGTGGACGTCCCTCTGGGGATACACGCCCATGATGACTCGGGCCTTGCGGTCGCCAATACGCTGGCAGCGGTCCAGGCCGGCGTCAGCCAGGTTCAGGGTACGATCAACGGTTACGGGGAGCGTTGCGGAACGGCGAACCTGTGCGCGGTCATCCCCAACCTGCAGCTCAAGATGGGCCGGTCATGCCTGCCGCCGGGCCACCTTGAGCGGCTCTACGAGACGGCCCACTTCGTCGCGTCGGTCGCCAACATGCCTCCTCCCGAACGCGACCCCTACGTGGGGCGCAGCGCCTTCTCCCACAAGGGCGGCATGCACGTCGACGCGATGCTGAAACACCCGAAGACTTACGAGCACGTGCGACCGGAGGACGTCGGAAACGAGCGGCGCTATCTGATATCGGACCTGGCCGGTCGCAGCGCCGTCCTCTTCAAGGCCCAGGCTCTGGATCTGGGGCTCGACAGGGATTCGCCCCAGACCAGGGAGATCGTCGCCCGCCTGAAGGAGATGGAACAGGCCGGCTACCAGTTCGAGGGAGCAGAGGCCTCCTTCGAGCTGCTGCTGCAGAAGAGCGTTGGGCGGTACAGGCCGCGATTTGACCTGGAGGGCTTCCGCGTCATCGTCGAGAAGGACCGCTCGGGCGAGATCAAGACCGAGGCCACGATCAAGGTCAAGGTCAACGGAGAACAGGAGCACACGGCCGCCGAGGGAGACGGCCCGGTCCACGCCCTCGACAACGCGCTGCGGAAGGCCTTGGGGCGCTTTTATCCAACGCTGGGTGACATCCGCCTGACAGACTTCAAGGTGCGCGTGGTGAACGCTCCCGAACAGGCGACCGCCGCCGCAGTGCGCGTCATGGTGGAGTCGCGGTCGGGGGCCAGGACCTGGACCACGGTGGGCGTGCACACCAACATCATCGAGGCCAGTTGGCAGGCCCTCGTCGACGGCGTCGAATACGGGCTGCTGCAGAGCCTGGGGGAGCCGAAGGACCCCGCGACATAGGTCGGCGCGGCGCGCTTCCGGCTACGTCTCGCCCTCCCCGGGCGACGCATTGGCCTGGGGCTTCTCGCCTTTCTGGCGATTGAGGTAATCCTCGATCGCCGACCTCAGCGCCTGCTCGGCCAGCACCGAGCAGTGCAGCTTCACCGGCGGCAGGCCGCCGAGCGCCTCGACGACGGCCTTGTTGCTGATCTCCAGGGCTTCCTCGATGGTCTTGCCCTTGACTAGCTCCGTCACCATGCTGCTGGTGGCGATGGCGGCCCCGCAGCCGAAGGTGCGGAACTTCGCGTCCTTTATCACCCCGTCCTCAACCTTGATCGTCAGCTCCATGATGTCGCCGCAGACGGGGTTGCCAACCTTCCCGACGCCGTCGGCGTCCTCGATCACGCCCACGTTCCGCGGGTTGCGGAAATGCTCCATCACCTTCTCGCTGTACACGCTATCGCACTCCTCGTTTGAACCGACGGCGCCCGAAGACCGTAACACATGGCCGGACGGGCGTCAACGGGCGCGATCCACCCGTGTGTCCAGCAACAGCGTAACCGGCCCGTCGTTTACCAGGTGCACCGCCATGCGGGCCTGGAAGACGCCCGTCTCGACCGGGACGCCCGACTCGCGAAGGCGCTGCACGAACACGCCGTACAGTCGGTCCGCCTGCTCCGGAGGCGCTGCGTCGGTGAAGCTCGGGCGGCGGCCTCTCCGGCAATCCGCAAGAAGCGTGAACTGGCTGACGACCAGCGCGCTTCCCCCCACCTCCCCGACCGCCAGGTTCATCTTGCCGGCCGCGTCTTCGAAGATGCGCAGGCTGGCGATCTTCGCCGCCAGCCACGCCGCCTGCTCCTCGTTGTCCCCGACCGCGACCCCCAGCAGGACGAGCAGGCCCCGGCCGATGGAGGCCACGGTCGAGCCCTCGACCTCCACGCTCGCCCTGGTGACTCGCTGGACGACGGCGCGCACGCGGCCCTCAGCCGCCGCCCCTGCGCTTGCTCGGTCCCGGCAACGCGGCGACCAGGCTCGCCATCTCGATGGCCGCTCGGGCCGCGTCGACGCCGCGGTTTCCGCCTTTCGTGCCAGCCCGCTCGATGGCCTGCTCGATGGTGTCAGCGGTCAAGACGCCGTAGATGACGGGCAGGCCGGTCTTCATGCCCGCCGCGGCGATGCCCTTTGCGGCCTCCGCGGCGACGTATTCGAAGTGCGGCGTGTCCCCGCGAATGATCGCGCCCAGGCAGATCACCGCGTTGTAGCGGCCGCTCTCCGCCATCCGTAAGGCGATCGCCGGAAGCTCGAAGGCGCCGGGCACCCAGGCGATCTCGATGTCGTCCTCGTTAGCGCCGTGGCGCTCGAGCGCGTCGAGCGCGCCCGAGAGGAGACGCCGGGTGATCAGCTCGTTGAACCGGCTCACGACAATGCCGAACCGCAGCCCTTCCGCCAGCAGTTTCCCCTCATAGATCTTGGCCACCGCGACCCTCCTCGTTCGTGCGTTCCTCCTCGCCCAGGCGCCCGGAGAGGAGGTGTCCCAGCTTCTCCCGCTTCGTCATCAGATAGCGTCGATTGGCCTCGGTAGGAGGCACCTCCAGCGGCACCCTCTCCACAACGCGAATGCCCATCCCCTCGATGCCTACCACCTTCCCGGGGTTGTTGGTCATCAGCCGGATCTCCCGCAGCCCGAGGTCGGCCAGTATCTGCGCCCCGATGCCGTAATCGCGGATATCGGGAGCGAACCCGAGCAGGTGGTTGGCCTCGACGGTATCGTGCCCGTGCTCCTGAAGCTCGTAGGCCCTTATCTTGTTGATGAGCCCGATGCCGCGGCCCTCCTGCTGGATGTAGAGGAGGACGCCGGCGCCCTCCTCTACGATCATTTGCAGGGCCCGCTCGAGCTGGTCGCCGCAGTCACACCTCAGCGAGTGCAGCACATCGCCGGTGAGGCAGCTCGAGTGCACGCGCACCAGCGTGGGCCCCGGCCCGATCTGCCCGTGGACGAGCGCCAGGTATGGCTTCGTGTCCACGAGGCTCTCGTACGCGTGTACCGTGAATGTGCCAAAGCGCGTGGGGATCACGGAGGTGGCGGCCCGCCTGACCAGCTTCTCCCTGCTTCGGCGATACTTGATGATGGACTCGACCGTGACGATGCCCAGGCCGTGCCTGCGGGCGAAATCGATGAGCCACGGCAGGCGCGCCATGTGTCCGTCCTCGCGCATGATCTCACAGATGACAGCGGCCGGCTGCAGACCGGCGAGGCGCGCGAGGTCCACCGATGCCTCGGTCTGGCCGGCGCGAGCCAGCACGCCGCCCTCCTTCGCCTCCAGCGGAAACATGTGCCCGGGCCGCGCCAGGTCCTCGGGCCGCGTCGCCGGATCGATGAGGGCGCGCACTGTCCGTGCCCGGTCGTACGCAGATATCCCCGTGGTCGTGCCGTATTTCGCATCGACCGACACCGTGAAGGCCGTCCCGAGGCGGGCGGTGTTCTCGGCCACCATGGGGTAGAGGTCGAGCGCCCGAAGGCGGTCGCGCGTCATCGAGATACAGATGAGCCCCCGCGCCTCGCGCGCCATGAAGTTGATGACTTCCGGGGTGGCGAACTCGGCCGCCACCGCGAGGTCACCTTCGTTCTCGCGGTCCTCGTCGTCGACAATGATCAGCAGTCGGCCGCGCCGGAACTCCTCGATCGCGTCCTCTACAGAGATGATAGGGCTCTTGTCCTCAACGTCGGTCACTTCAGCGGCTCCGTCTCGGCCAGCCACGCGAGTAGGTTCTCCGTCCCTCCCGGCCCCTCCCCCCGGCCGAGCAGGCGCTCGATATGCTTGGCCAGAAGGTCGACTTCCATGTTCACGCGATCTCCCGGCCGCAGCTCGCCCAGCGTCGTGGCGGACAGGGTCGCCCCCACAAGCGAGACGGCGAAGCGCCGGCCCTTGGGCGCGCGGACGGTGAGGCTCACCCCGTCGAGGGCAACCGATCCCTGGTCGACGAGATAGCGCTCCAACCCGGCCGGGCAGACCAGCTCGACTAGCCGCGTCTCGCCGCGCTCCTCAACCGACGACACCTCGGCAACGCCGTCCACATGCCCGGCGACGAGGTGGCCGCCGAGGCGGTCCCCCATCCGCAGCGGACGCTCCAGGTTGACGCGCCGCCCTGGCCGCGCGGCGGCCAGCGTCGTGAGCGCCGCGGTCTCCGGCAGCAGGCTGGCATAGAAGACGCCGCCGGAGATCCGCTCGACGGTCAGGCACGGACCACTCACGGCGATGCTGTCTCCGGGCTTGAGGTCCGCGAGCACCTCGCGCGCCTCCACACCGAGGCGCAGACCTGCGCCCCTAACCACCTGCCTGATCGTGCCGACTTCCTCTATAAGGCCCGTGAACATGGCTTTGTCAGCGGACGACATCGCCCACAATCATCAGGTCCTCCCCCACCCGGCGGACGCTCAGCCCGGCGATCCGCCAGGCGTCCGCCAGCCGCCGCACTCCCTCGCCCTCGACCGGCGTCGGGGCCTCTCTGCCCCCGATGAGCTTTGGCGCCACGAAGAAGTATACCCGATCGACCAGCCCGGCCGCCAGCGCGGACGCGGCGATCGTGCCACCGCCCTCCAACAACACCGACTGCATGCCGATGCCTGCCAGCCGCGCCGCCAAGCGCTCGAGCCTCAGCCGGCCTCTGCTGTGAGGCACCACCCATACCTCGGCCCCCGCCTTCGCCAGCCGCTCCCGCCGGGCTGCCGGAGCCAGTCGAGTGACCGCGATGACAGGCGGCCGGTCGCCGGTCTGCATGATCCGAGCGGTCGCCGGCGTGCGGCCGCGGCTATCGGCTACCACGCGTAACGGCTGGCGCGCCCCCGCCAGCCGCGCGGTGAGCTGCGGGTCGTCGGCCAACACGGTACCGACGCCGACGAGCACCGCGTCATGCCTGGCCCGGAGGCGATGCACGACGGTCCGCGCCCGCTCGCCTGTGATCCACCTCGACTCTCCGGAGCCAGTGGCGATCTTGCCGTCGAGGCTCATCGCCGTCTTCAGACTCACGAAGGGGAGCCCGGTGCGTGTCCACTTCAGGTACGCCTCGTTTAGCCGGCAGGCCCTCTCCGCGAGCACGCCGACTTCGACATCGATGCCGGCGGCCTTCAACGCGGCGATCCCCTTGCCGCTCACGCGCGGGTCCGGGTCGACGCAGGCGGCCACCACCCGTGCGACACCGGCCGCGATCAGCGCGTCGGCACAGGGCGGCGTGCGGCCGTGATGCGCGCACGGCTCCAGATTGACATAGACGGTGGCCCCGCGGGCAGCAGCGCCCGCCGCGCGCAGAGCATGAATCTCCGCATGGGGCTCCCCCGGCCGCCGATGCCACCCCTCACCGACAACCCTACCGTTCCTGACGACGACCGCACCGACCATGGGGTTCGGCCTAGTCGTCCCCCGGCCTCGGGCCGCAAGGCGCAGGGCGCGCGCCATCCAGTGCGCGTCGTCGGCCCGGCTCATTCGTCGGTCTTGCCCCCCGGCTTCGGTTCTCGGCCACCCTGATGCCGGGGCAGAAGCTGCTTGGCGACGAACTGGGCCATGTCTCGCCAGATCTCATGCTGGCGCTGGCTGAACCGGTCCTCGACCTCCTGCATGTCCTGCACCATCACCCACATCAGGCCCCCGGCAACGAGCATACAGGAAAGCCAGAAGGCCGCGAACAGACCCGTTCGGCTCCCCGCGTTGGTCAGCCGCAGCACGAAGAGGCCCACGAAGATGGCCGAGCACAGTGCCATGAGCAGCACCCCTGCGGCCAGCCGTAGCGCGAACCGCCGTCGCGAGATCATGTGGCGGCCGGCGCGGTACTGCCGAATCTCCACCAGCAGCAGGACGGCCGTCGCCAGAAACAACGCTGGCAGGCCGAAGGCCGCGGCGCTCATGAGGCTCTCTTCCCCGGGTCCAGGCGGATATCGACCGGCGGTGTGATGATAGCACCTGACGGCGCGGAAGACAAGGCAGGCTGCGTCCGCGTTGACACCCCGCGAAGCCGGGTGTTATACTGCGAATGCACATGAGTTGGGTCCTATCCGCCCTTGAGGGCTGGGCGGAGTTCGCCAAAGTGAAGGAGGGGCTGCGTGGCAGCGCCTCCGTGGTGCGCGTGGAGGGCGCGGTCGACGCGGTCAAGGCGCTGATCGTTGCCGGGCTCGCGCGCGCCGCCAAGGCCCCAATCCTCGTCATCTCCCCTACCGCCGAGTCCGCAGAGCGTCTCGCCGACCACGTCCGGGCCTTCCTCCAGCGAGATGATGGTACCGCGTCGGACCTCGACGTCTTGCTCGCGCCCTCGCTGGAGGCCCTGCTCTACGAGGACGTCAGGCCCGACCCCGGGCTTGTTGGGGATCGCCTGCTGGCGCTCACGAAACTCCCGAAGGGCGTTCCCGGCGTTTTCGTGGCAAGCGCCACGGCGGCCTTCCAGCGCTGCCCGCCGCCGGACGACCTGCGCGCCGCCTCCATCTCACTTACAGTCGGTCAGTCGATCGACCGCGATGCTCTCGTGCGGCGCCTGGTCGATGTTGGCTACGAGCGAGAAGAGATGGTCGAAGGCCCGGGGGAGATCAGCGTCCGCGGCGGCGTGGTCGATATCTATCCCCTGGCCGCCTCCTGGCCGGTGCGCGTGGAGCTGTTTGGCGACGAGGTCGAATCGCTGCGCCGCTTTGACCCGGGCACACAGCGCTCGCTGGAGCCCCTGGAGCGGCTTGAGGTCCTTCCCGCGCGCGAGGTGCTGCTAACAGAGGAACTCGTCGCGCGCGCCGTTCCTCGCATCGAGGAGGCGCTGGCGGCCCAGGTCGAAAGGCTGCGCGGGGAGGGAAAGGAGCTGGAGGCCGAGCGGCTCGAGGACCGCACCGGCCAAACGCTGGAGTCGCTTCGGCAGCGGTCGTATCCCCACGGCCTTGAGTACCTGCTGCCCTTCTTTCACGACGAGCAGGTCAGCCTGTTGCACTACGTTCCGGCCGGGGGTGTGGTTGTGCTCGATGAGCCCGCGCGCATCACCAACGAGTACGCGGCCTTTCAGAAGGACGTCGTTGAGCTACAGCTGGCGCGCCTTGACCAGGGCCTGCTTGTCCCGACGCCGGGGCCGTTGTACCTGGCGCCCGAGGCCGCCGAGGCGGCGATCCGAAAGCTGCGGACGGTGGAGCTATTCCTGTTGGGCGGCGGTCCGCTCGGGCGGCCGGGCACGCGCGTGGCGATTTCGTCGCAGCCGGTGGAGGAGCTTGCCGGCCATCTGGATCGGCTCACCGAAGACCTGCGCCGCTGGCAGCGGGAGGGGTGGCGGGTGCTCATCGCCAGTCGCCAGGTCGACCGCCTCATCGAACTCCTCGACGAGGCCGGGATCGGGCAGATGGTGCGGGAGGCGGCCGACATCGACCCGCGCCCCGGCCAGATCGTGCTGGGAGACCGGCCGCTGAACGAGGGATTCCGGCTGCCGTCCGCGAGGCTGGCTGCTCTCACCGACCGGGAGATCTTCGGCTGGCGGCGAGTCCGCCGGCCGATCCGGCGGCGCGCGGCGGAGGCGGCGCCGATCGAGTCTCTGACCGACCTTACGCCCGGCGATTATGTCGTTCACATCAACCACGGCATCGGCGTCTACCGCGGCCTCGTGCGGCGCACGACCGATGGCTCGGAGCGGGAATACCTGGTCGTCGAGTACGCGGAGGGCGACCGGCTTTATGTTCCGGCCGACCAGTTCGACCGGGTGCAGAAGTACCTGGGCGGCGAGGAGGAGCGCCCCGCGCTTCACCGGTTGGGGGGCAGCGAATGGGAGCGTACCAAGCGGCGCGCCCGACGGTCTGCACTCCTGCTGGCTCGAGAGCTGGTCCAGATCTACGCCGCCAGGCAGCACCAGGAGGGACACGCATTCGCGCCGGACGCCCCCTGGCAGCGGGAGATGGAAGACGGCTTCATGTACGAGGAGACGCCGGACCAGCTCGCGGCGATTGAGGACGTCAAGCGCGACATGGAGGCGCCGCGGCCAATGGACCGGCTGGTCTGCGGCGATGTGGGCTATGGGAAAACGGAGGTTGCGATCCGGGCCGCCTTCAAGGCCGTCATGGACGGAACGCAGGTGGCAGTCCTTGTGCCGACGACCGTGCTTGCGCAGCAGCACTACACAACGTTCCGCGAACGACTGGCGCCGTATCCGGTGCGCGTCGAGGTGCTCAGCCGATTCCGCAGTCGTGCGGAGCAACAGAAGATCGTGCAGGACCTGGCCGCCGGGGCCGTCGACATCGTCGTGGGGACGCACCGGCTGCTCTCGAAGGACATCCGTTTCCGCAACCTCGGCTTGGTGGTGATCGACGAGGAGCAGCGGTTCGGGGTGCGACACAAGGAGCGGCTCAAACAGCTCCGCATGACCGTGGACGTGATCACAATGACGGCGACCCCGATTCCGCGCACGCTGCACATGGCCCTCAGCGGCATCCGCGACATGAGTGTCATCAACGATCCTCCGGAGGGGCGGACGGCGGTGATCACGCGGGCCCTGGAGCGGGACGACGGCGTGATAAGGGACGCCATCCTGCGGGAGATCGAACGCGGGGGACAGGTTTACTTCGTCCACAACCGTGTGGAGTCGATCGGCCACGTGGCACAGCACGTGCGCCGGCTCGTGCCCCAGGCCCGGGTGGCGGTCGCCCACGGGCAGATGAGCGAGCGTCAGCTCGAGAGCGCGATGTTGGACTTCTACTCGGGCGAGGCCCAGGTGCTGGTGTGCACCACGATCATCGAGAACGGCCTAGACATCGCCAACGCGAACACGCTGATTGTGAGCGACGCCGATTCGCTGGGCCTCGCGCAGCTCTACCAGCTCAGGGGCCGCGTCGGGCGGTCGACGCGACAGGCCTACGCCTACCTCATGTGGACCCCGGGCAAGCGACTGACAGAGGCGGCCGAGAAGCGGATCGCGGCCATCCGCGACTTCGCGGAGCTGGGGTCCGGGCTCAAGATCGCGCTGCGCGACCTGGAGATTCGCGGGGCGGGAAACCTGCTGGGCCCCGAGCAGCACGGCTTCATCACCTCTGTCGGCTTCGAGCTGTATATGCAGATGCTGGCCGACGCGGTGCAGGAGGCCAAGGGGGAGGCTCCTGCGCCGCGGCCTGAGGTGAGCATCGACATTCCCGTGGATGCCTACCTGCCTGCCTCCTATGCCCCACACCTCAACCAGCGGATTGACCTGTATCGGCGGCTGGCGGGGGCGCCGGATGAAGAGCACGTCGAAGCGCTGCGCGCCGAGATCGCCGACCGGTTCGGTCGGCCCCTGCCGGATCCCGTCGAGAGTCTGCTGCGGCTGGCGCGCCTGAAGGTGTTGTGTGCGCGCGCCGGAGTGCAGCGGGTGACGACCGAGGGCAACCTGGTGTCGCTGCGGCTCGCCGAGGATCGCCGCATCACCCCCTCTGTGTCGCTCGACCTGCAGCGCGCGCTGCCGGCCAAGGTGCGGATCTGGCTCGCGCTCGTCTCGCACGATCGCGTGATCGTCTCCATCCGCAAGGCGGATGTCGACGGCATCTTCACCCGCCTGGAGCAGACGCTGGAGAAGCTGGCCGAGCTGCCGCTGGAGGAGGAGGCCCGGAGGCACCGCCGCCGCGCCGAGCTGGCGGCGCAGAGATGAGGAGACTGTCATGCCCCGCGTAGTGGGGGTCAACTTCCGCAGGGCCGGGCCGGTGTATCGCTTCGACGCACAGGGACTCGACCTCGCGCGGGGCGACTGGGTCATCGCGCGCACCAACCGGGGGCTGGAGCTGGCGCGCGTCGTGGTGCCGCCGGTCGAGGTGGCAGAGTCGGAGGTTGGCGAGGAGCTGAAGCCCATCGTCCGCAAGGCGACGGAGGAAGACCTGCGGCGAGCAGACGAGAACGCCGCCCGCGAGCAGGAAGCGATGCGCGTCGCCGCGGCCAAGGTTGCGGAGCACGGCCTGCCGATGAAGCTCATTGAGGCCCAACAGACGCTGGATGGCAGCAGGATGGTTATCCATTTCAGCGCGGAGGGCCGCGTGGACTTCCGCGCGCTGGTCCGCGACCTCGCGCGCGCGCTTCGGACCAGGATCGAGCTCCATCAGGTGGGGGTGCGCGACGAAGCGAAGATGCGGGGAGGGCTCGGCCACTGCGGCCGCCCCCTTTGCTGTGCGACCTTCCTGACCAACTTCGATCCAGTCGGGATCAAGATGGCCAAGGAGCAAGACCTCTCCCTCAATCCCCAGAAGATATCGGGTCTGTGCGGTCGGCTGATGTGCTGCCTGAGCTTCGAATACGGCTGCTATCGAGAGGCCAAGCAGTGCCTCCCGAAGGTTGGAGGCTGGGTGGAGATCCCGCAGGGAAGGGGGAAGATCACCGCGATCAACGTCATCCTCGATCGCGTGACCGTCGCGCTCGAGGAGGGCGGGACGATTGAGCTTCCGACGGGCGCGGTGGCACGGCATCGTCCAGGTTGTCCCCATATGCCGCCGGGCCCGGAAGACGAAGAGGCGGGCTCCGAAGAGGTGGCCGAAAGGGATTAGCGAGCAGCGGGGAGAACCTGCCGGGGCGCGTCCAGGGCCGAGCGCCGTTGGCGCTCGGCCGCCCGCGACTATTCCGAGGAGACTGGAGATGCCCAAAAAGGTGAAGCTCGGGCTGATCGGATGCGGCGGCATCATCCACATGCATCTGAACCAGCTCGCCAACGTGAAGTCCGCCAAAGTTGTGGGGATGGCAGACCCCAGCGAGGCAAGCCTGGCTCGCGTGGTCGCGCGCCACCCGGAGCTGGCCGACGTGCCGACCTTCCCCGATTACCAGAGCCTGCTCGACAACGTAGAGATGGACGGCGTCATCATCGCCTCGCCCCACACGCTCCACTACGAGCAGATTATGGCCGCCCTCGACCGCGGGTTGCACGTCCTGTGCGAGAAGCCCATGACCTGCTCCGTGCAGCACGCGAAGGACGTCCTTGCCAAGGCGCGGCAGAAGAAGCGCATCGTCATGCTCGCCTACCAGCGGCACTTCTCTCCGGCCTTCCGCTATGCGCGGCAACTCGTTCAATCCGGCCAGCTGGGGAAAGTCACCTTCGTGCAGGCCCTTCAGGCGCAGGAGTGGCTGCGCGGCACCCGCGGCACTTGGCGCCAGGACCCGGCGCTTAGCGGCGGCGGGCAGCTCAACGACTCCGGAAGCCACCTGCTCGACATCACCCTCTGGGTCACCGATCTCGTCCCCGACACTGTGTACGCGGCCATCGACAATCGCGGTACCAAGGTGGACATCCTCTCGGGCTTGACGGTCAAGTATAAGGGAGGCGCCATCGGCAGTCTTGCGATCGTGGGCGACGCGCCCCGTTGGTGGGAGGATGTCACGTTCTACACGGAGGAGGCCGCGCTCTACGTCCGCGAGGGTCGGGTGATCCTTCAGACGCCGGGTCCCAAGGGCAAGACGGAGGACGTTACCGGTCGCTTGCGCTACAAGGGCGACGCCGACAAGAACTTCGTGGACTCGATCCTGGGCCGCGACGAGCCACAGACGCCGGCCATCTGCGGGCTCCGCGTCATACAGCTCACAGAGGCGGCCTGGGAGTCCGCGCGGACGGGCAAGCCTACGAAGGTGAAGACCTGAGGGCAGCTAGTCGTCGCGGTGCAGGGCGTCGCGCACCCGGGAGAACCAGCTCTTCGGCTCCTCGACGTCCTCGCCGCTCTCCTCGGCGAACTGCATCAGGAGTTCCCTCTGGCGATCGGTGAGCTTGGTCGGAGTGACGATGCGCACGGTCACGTGCTGCGACCCGCGCACTCCGGTGCGCGCGTCCGGCAGCCCGAGGCCGCGCACGGCGAACGTCTCGCCGGTCTGTGTGCCGGCGGGAATGTGCAGGATGTCACTGCCGGTGAGCGTGGGGATCTCCACGTCGCCGCCAAGCGCCGCCACCGTGAAGGGGATCGGCACCTCGCACCAGATATCGCGACCGCGGCGCTCGAAGATCCTGTGGGGCCGGACGTGCACGACGAGGTAGAGGTCCCCGGGCGGGGCGCCCCGCTCGCCTGCGTCGCCCTGGCCGTCCAGCCGCAGAGATGTGCCGTCCTCTATGCCAGCGGGAATCGACACCTCCACGCCGACCTTCCCGCGCGTGCGGCCAGAGCCGTCGCACTCCGGGCACGGGTCGCGCACGATGACGCCCTCGCCGCCGCAGCGGGAGCACGTCATCACAGTCGATAGGCGGCCAAAGGGCGTGGCCTGAATGTGCTCGACCTGCCCGCTGCCGCGGCACGTCGGGCAGCGCTGTTCGCCCGCGCGTGACGCGCTGCCGGTTCCGCCGCACGCCTCGCACGGAACAAGTCGCTCAATGGTGAGCGTCGTCTCGACGCCGGTGGCGACCTCCTCCAGGGTAATGCGCACATCGTGGCGGAGGTCGGAGCCGCGCCGCGAGCGGCGGGCCCCGCGGCGGGTGCCGAAGAACGCGTCGAAGAGATCCCCGAAGCCCGACAGCTCCTCCCAGAGGTCGCCGACGGCAGGCGCGCTGGGGCCAACCCGGCCATAGCGGTCGTATTGTGACCGGCGCTCCGGGTCGCGCAGCACCTCGTAGGCCTCCGCCACCTCCTTGAAGCGGGCCTCGGCCTGCGGGTCGCCGGGGTTCACGTCGGGATGGTACTGCCGGGCGAGCCGTCGGAAGGCGCGCTTGATCTCCTCCTGCGAGGCATCCCGATCGACGCCCAGGATCTCGTAGTAGTCCCGTCCTTGGGCCATCGGGCACTCAGCCCTAGTCGGATTGCTGGTCGGGCTTCCGTCCCTTGATCCGCACATCGCCCCGCGCGATCTCGTTCAGGGCGCGCCTGATGAGACCGCCGCCGCTGGGCTCCAGCGTGCTGTCGATGCGCTCCCTCAGGTCCCGCGCTCGCTTGGCCACCCCCACCACGAGCGCGTACCGGCCAACCTTCTTCGCCAGCCTGTCCACTGCGTACACGTCCCTCTCAGCACTATCTCGGCGCGGCCGTGATGTCATAGTGCGGCAATCCTGGGGATGATACTCAGACTACTATACGGACGCGCCACCGCCATTGTCAAGGCAGACCCTCGACACCGTGCACAGGCAGCCCTTCCTGCAGCACCTGCCGCACAGGCGCAAAGCTCAGCCGATGTTCCGGGCATGGACCCAGGTCCCGCAGCCGCGCCACGTGCTCTTTCGTTCCATATCCCTTGTGCCGGGCGAACCCGTACCCCGGGTACTGGGCGTCGATCTCCGCCATCAACCGATCGCGCGTCACCTTGGCCACGATCGACGCGGCCGCGATCGACGCGCACGTCCGGTCGCCGCCAACGATGGCCCGCTGCACGACGGGCGCGCCGGGCCATCCCCGGCCGTCAACCAGCAACAGATCGGGCGGCTCCCCCAGGTCCGCGACCGCGGCGGCCATCGCCATGTGGCTGGCCTTGAGCACATTCACCCGGTCGATGGTGCGGGCGTCAACGATCCCGACGCCCACCGAGATCGCCCGCTCCGAGATAGCCTCAAAGAGCCGCTCTCGCTCGCCAGCGGTCAGCCGCTTCGAATCGGCCAACCCGCGGATGACGCGGCCCTGCGGAAGCACCACCGCGGCGGCGACCACGGGCCCAGCCAGCGGGCCTAGGCCGGCCTCGTCGACGCCAGCGATCCTCGCGAACCCCTCGCGGGCGAGCCCCCACTCGGTTCTCCACATCCCTCGCACCCGCCCTCCTCCGGAGGCCCCCGGCGAGCGACGTCAGCGCGCCGGCGCCTCGTGGCCGACGCGCGCCTGCGCCAGGCTGGTCTCGGGGGCCAGCTTGAGATCGCGGTGGTCTCCGACGAGCCCGATGCGGGTGGGCGGCCAGAAAACGACCATCGCCTTGCCCAGCACGCGCGACGCCTCCAACTCGGGCCGGCTCTCCCCGGTCACCGGGTCGTGCCAGCGGTGCGCGTCATTGCTGTCGACGCGGTTATCCCCCAGAACGAAGTAGCACCCCTGAGGCACCCGATACGGTCTGGCAGGAAGCCCCAGATCGTCCACCGGCCAGTCGTAGTCGGGCAGCGGAATGCCCGCAGGTTCCTTGAGCAGGTGACCATTGACGTAGACGCCCTCGTAGCGGCGAATCTGGATCTCGTCGCCGGGCAGGCCGATAAGCCGCTTCACAAAGTCGCGCTTTTCCGGCCCCTGAAGCGCCTGCGGCGGGGCGTCGAAGACGACGATATCGCCGCGCTTGGGCTCTCCGAGCCGATAGACGAACTTGTTCACGAGGATGCGGTCGCCCGGCAGGAGCGTGGGGGACATCGACCCCGACGGAATCCAGAAGGCCTGGACGACGAAAGGACGGATGAGCAAGAAGACGAGCACGAAGGCAATGAGGCCCGAGTCAAGCAGCTCCACCATGAACCGGCGCGCGGGAGCGCTGTGCCACAGACCCCAGAGAATGCGCAGGAAGGCCAACACGGCGATCAGGACGGCGATCTTCCACGGTTGATCCAGAGTCATCTTGCCAACCCAACGGTCATACTGCGAACGACGGCCATCAGCGGCGGTCTTCCTTGATGCGAGCCCGCCGGCCCACGCGGCCCCGCAGGTAGTAGAGCTTCGCCCGCCGCACGCGTCCGCGGCGCAGCCGCGTGATCTCCTGCAGTTGCGGAGAATGGAGCAGGAAAGTGCGCTCGACGCCCACGCCGTGCGTGACCCGCCGGACCGTGAAAGTCTCCTTCAGGCCCCTGTTCCGGCGCGCGAGGACGACGCCCTGGAAGCGCTGGACGCGCTCGCGGCCGCCCTCGACGACCCGAACCGTCACCCGCACAAGATCGCCGGGCCCGAAGTCGGGTATGTCCTTGCGGAGCTGGGTATTCTCGATCTCCTCGATCACTGTCATCACGCGCATCTCCTACAGAAGCGCAGCCCGCGCCACTGAACGCAGGCAGCTCGCGGCGGCCCCACGCGACCCACGCCAAGCACAACGACGCTGGCGGCGAGCCTCGTCGGGGGAAGCTTGCGTGACGCCAGCGAGCGGCATTATAGCACACGGCGCCCGCGCCGCGCAACCGGCCCTCAAAGCCCGGCCCGCATCCTGCCTCCGGCCGGCTTCCCAAAAGAAGCCGGCCCAGCAAGCTCCGCTGGGCCGGCTCACGCAACCCTTGCGCCCTCAATGGACGATACGCGACTCCCTGACCTCGTTGAGATCGGTCACACCGGGTCCATGGTGCGGTATCTTCACCAGCAGGTGCTGGTCGCTGAGGTTCGCAACGAAGAACAGCACCCCCCTGCTGGCGCCCAGCAGCGACTCAGCCCCGGGGCAGTCCACCTTCAGCTTGAAGAAGAGCGGCAGCACGCCCGGCCGATACACACCGAGCGCCACCGGCCCCTCCTCATCCCATCTGTTCGTGCTCCAGTGGTAGATGAACGTATCCTCACGCCTGAAGATCCCGTCCCAGCCATAGATCACCATCATGCTGGCCTCGCGGGCCTGTGGAACGGGGGGGACGACCACCATCTCGTACGCGGCCTTCAGCACCTCGAGCCCCTGGCGCGTGCCCACGAACTCGTACCGGAAGCCGGAACCGACCGCGCCGGAGAACTCCTCAGGCAGGTCCCGAAACTCGTAGTAGCAGCCCCGATCCGACAACACGACTCGCACGAGATCGTTGAGATACTCCCGCCCCTCTCCCACCTGGGCCTTGATGTAGTCGATCATGCTCTGGTAGTCGGGCCGATCCTGGTTGTTCAGCGGCGAAAGCTCGTGTTCTCTCCAGTCCATGGCGGCGTTCCTTTCAGGAACCCTTCTCCCAGGGTGATGGTACCCACCGCCCTCCTGAACCTATCGTGTCGGTGGCCTCCGCTGGCTATATACCACGACCAACGGTGACCTGGGCCGCGGGAGCGACAGTCTTTGTCCACCGGCGCTCGCTTGGTGGGGCTTGCGCGCCGTCCTGGCACTCTCGGCCCTGTCGGCAGTTTGCAGGGCAGGCGGTGTGGTATACTGTGGGCGGGAGTCGAGAATGCGCCTGCGCTGGGCAATCTGCGCTGCTTTGACGGCCCTTGTCCTGCTGCCTGCCGGCCTGGCCTGCGCGGAGCAGCCGGCGGCCGCGCCACAGCAGGCCGTCGGCCCGGCCCCGGAGCCGGCCGCTCCGGCGCAGCCGGGCATGACCCCTGAGGACGAGGCCGACGTCGAGATCGGAAAGGCCGCGGCCGAAGAGGTCAAGAAGCAGTTCAAGATCCTGGACGATTCCCCGGCCGCCGCCCGACTGGCGGCCATCGTGGCGAAGCTGCGGCCCGTCACGGAGAAGCCGTATCTGGACTACCAGGTCAGGGTGATCGACAGTAAGGCGCTCAACGCGTTCGCCCTGCCCGGCGGCTTCCTCTTCGTCACACAGGGCATCATCGAGGCTGCCGAATCTGAGGACGAGCTTGCCGCGATCCTCGGCCACGAGATGGCCCACTGCGCCCTGGCTCACTCGCGGCGCTTGATGTCCAAGGACGAGCGCTACACGAAGATCCTCGCGCCCATCATCGTTGCGTCGATCCTCACCCAGCCCAGGAGCGTTGACGCCGGGAAGATCGCGCTCGTTGGCAGCCTCATCGTGCAGGACGCGGTGAACCACTATGGTCGCGAGGCCGAGTACGAGGCCGACGCGGCGGCCGTGCGGTACCTCTACAAGAGCGGGGCCTACAACCCGGTGGCCGTGTTGACCGTGGTCGAAGGACTGACGCGCATGGAGGCGGCGGAGGCGCAGGTTGAGGCCGGGGTGTTCCAGACTCACCCGAAAGGACAGGAGCGGGTGCAGGCCACCCTGGCCGAGCTTGAGAAGCTCGGGGTGCCGATCGAGCGCCGCCGCGTGACGCACTCGCTGGTCGCCAGCGCCGCCGCGGTGATGCAGGACGGCCGCGAGATCGGGGAACTCAGGCTCAACGACCGGGCGGTCTTCCGGCCGGCCGCGGAGGTGGACGGCGAGTCGCCAGTTGTCCGCGCACAGCACAGCGCGGAGATTCTGAACGCCCTGCTCCTCTCGAACCTGGAGCTTCTCGAGGTGGGGCTCAGGCGCGACGGTGACGAGGTCGTTGCGACCGCGCGGGGAGAGACGCTGTTCAGAATCACGAAGAGCGACGCGGAGTTCCACAAGAGCAGCGTGGACGCGCTCGCGCAGCAGGCCCTCACCGCGATCCGCCTGGGGTTCCAGGAGGAAAAGGTCAAGCGGGCCTACTGACGCGCGCCGGGCGAAGTCGCCCGGCGGCGCGGCCGGAGCGCACGCCGACCCGCGACGCAGTCGTATCTCACCGCGTATAGCCAGATGACGCCTGGGCCGCAGGGCTCACCACACTCGCCGGCATCTTGTCCACCATATCCAGGTAGAGGCCCGTTCCCACTGCAACGCAGGTCAGGGGGTCCTCGGCGATGTGAACGGGAACGTCGGTCTGTGCCTCGATGAGCCGGTCGAGCCCGCGCAGCAGCGCGCCGCCCCCCGTAAGCGTGATTCCCTTCTCCACAATGTCGGCGGCCAGCTCCGGGGGCGTGCGCTCGAGGACTGAGCGCACGCGCTCTACGAGGGCCGCGACCGGCTCGGACAGGGCCTCGCGGACCTCCTCCGAGCTTATCTCCACAGTCTTGGGAAGGCCGGTCACGAGATCCCGCCCGGTGATCGACATCGAGCTCTCGTTCGGCAGCGGATAGGCGGAGCCGATCTTTATCTTGACGTCCTCCGCGGTCCGTTCGCCGATCACGAGGTTGTAAGTGCGCTTCACCTGGCGCACGATCATCGCATCCATCTCGGTGCCGCCGATGCGGATAGACTCGCTGAGCACGATGCCACCCAGGGAGATGACGGCGATGTCCGTCGTGCCGCCGCCGATGTCCACCACCAGATGCCCCGTGGGCGCGGTGACCTCGAGCCCCGCCCCGATCGCGCCGGCCATGGGCTCCTCGACGGGTATCGCCCGCTTGGCGCCGGCCGACAGCGCCGCCTCGATCACGGCCCTGTTCTCAACCCCAGTCGCGCCCGAGGGGATGCAGATGCACACCTGCGGCTTCAGAAATCGTCGCTTCCCGCACACGCGGGCGAGCAGGTAGCGCAGCATCTTCTGGGTGATCGTGAAGTTCGCGATCACGCCGTCCTGCAGCGGCTTCACGGCCTCGATCGGCCCGGGGGTCCTGCCTATCATGTCCCGGGCCTCCTCCCCCATCGCCACGATCTCGCCGTTCGAGACCGCGACGACCGACGGCTCCCGCACGACAATGCCGCGCCCCTTCACGTACACCAGCAGGTTCGACGTTCCCAGATCGATCCCAACTGCCTTGCCCATGCCGAACATCGAGTTCCCCTTCCCCTTTGGTAGCTAGTCGGCCGCGTCGCCCTGGGCCGCGACCTCGTCGATCTGCGCCCCCAGGGCTCGCAGCTTCTCCGCCAGCCTCTCATAGCCCCGGGCGATGTAACGCTTTCCCATCACCGTGCTCTCGCCCTCCGCCCCCAGCGCCGCCACGACCAGCGCGGCGCCGTCCCGAATGTTCTGCGTCTCCACGGTGGCCCCATGCAGGCGGGGGACGCCATGGATCAGCGCATTGCGCGAGTCCAGGACGTCGATCCTCGCTCCCATCTTCACAAGCTCCTGCGCATACTGGAGCCGCCGATCGAAAATCGTCTCCGTGACCTTGCTCGTGCCCTCGGCGGTCGCCAGCACCGCCGCCAGCGGCGGCTGTAGGTCGGTGGGAAAGCCCGGATACGGCTGGGTCGCAACCGCGATGGCCCGCGGCCGCCCTGGGCAGGCAGCACACACGCCCGCGCCGTCCTCCCGCACCTCCACTCCTGCTGCCCTGAGGACGTCGGCAACACGCCCCAGATCGCGCAAAGGTACCCCCTCGACCCACACCTCGCCCCGCGTCGAGGCCGCCGCGCACAGCAGCGTTCCGGCCTCCAGCCGGTCGGCGTTGACGCTGTGCTCGGCCCCCTGTAGCCGATCCACCCCGGTGACGATCAGGGTCGTCTCTTCTGCGGTCTCGATCTGCGCCCCTGCGGAGCGGAGGAACCTGCAGAACGAGACGACATCGGGCTCGCATGAGGCGTTCTCGATCACCGTGACGCCCTCCGCGAGCGACGCGGCCATCAGTAGGCTGAAGGTGGCCCCGGGGCTCCGGTAGGCCGGGTCGAGGGTCACCCGCGCCCCCCTCAGGCGTTTCGCCGACGCCTCGATGCGGTCGTCGCGCACCGAGGCATCCACCCCCAGAGACTCCAGCCCAGAGAGGATGTAGTCCACAGGCCGCTGTCCGATGTCACATCCCCCGGGCAGGGGGACCTCCACGCGGCCCAGCCGCGCGAGCACGGGAGCCAGAATGTAGTGCGAGGCGCGCATCCGTCTCACAAGGTCCTCGGGGGCTCTGTGGGTAGCAAGCCCGCGGTTGACGATCTCCAGCGCGGCGCCAGCCCACTCGACCTCCAGGCCAAAGGCGCGCAAGAGGGCCAGCATGGTCTCGACATCGGCGATGCGGGGGACGCCGTGGAGGACCGTCTTCCCGTCGGCGAGCAGGGCGGCCGCGAGGGTGGGAAGCGACCCGTTCTTGCTGCCCGCCGCCCGCACGCGTCCGTGCAGCGGTGAGCCTCCGACGATCCGCCACCCGTCCTCGGTCATGGTCTCCCTCTTGCTGCGACCCAGGTCTGCGTGGCCGGCTCACCGCCGGCCGTGATGGCTCGCGACGTGCAGGCGATTCAGGGCCCGGCGCAGGGCCGCCTCTGCGCGGGCCTCGTCGACGTTCTCGCTCCGCGCGCGGAGCCGGCGCTCCGCCCGCTCCCTGGCGGCCTGTGCGCGATCGACATCGATCTCTTCAGCCGCTTCCGCCGAGTCGACGAGGACCGTCACGCGGTCCCAGCCGACCTCGACGAATCCCCTCGCCACCGCGTAATAGCGCTCGTCGCCGCCCTGCGTCCGCAGCTTCAGCTCCCCCCAGCCCAGTTCCGCCACCATGGGTGCGTGGCCGGCCAGAACCCCAAAGTAGCCCTCGCTCCCGGGCGCCACCAGGCTCTCGATCTTGCCCTCGAAGACAACGCGATCGGGCGCAATGACCGACACTTCATACAGCAGTGGCATCGGCGGTGTCCTTTGCCATCTGCTCGGCCTTCTCCACGGCCTCGTCGATGCCGCCAACCATGTAGAAGGCCTGCTCGGGCAGATCGTCGTGCTTTCCGTCGACGATCTCCCGGAAGCCACGGATCGTCTCTCTCAAGGGGACGTAACGCCCGGGCCGGCTCGTGAAGGCTTCGGCCACGAAGAAGGGCTGGGAGAGGAAGCGTTCGATCCGCCGCGCCCGCTCGACGATCAGTCGGTCCTCGTCGGAGAGCTCCTCGATGCCCAGGATCGCGATGATGTCCTGGAGGTCCTTGTAGCGCTGGAGCACCTCCTGGACATCCCGCGCCGTCCGGTAATGTTCCTCCCCCACGACCGCCGGGTCGAGGATGCGGGAGGTCGACCGCAGCGGGTCCACGGCCGGATAGATGCCGCGCTCGGAGATGCGGCGGTCGAGCACCGTCGTCGCGTCGAGGTGGGCCATCGCGGCGGCGGGCGCGGGATCGGTGATGTCGTCGGCCGGCACGTAGATGGCCTGAAGGGAGGTGATAGAGCCGCGCTTGGTCGAGGTTATCCGTTCCTGAAGCTGAGCCATCTCACTGCCGAGCGTGGGCTGGTATCCCACGGCCGACGGCATCCGCCCCAGCAGCGCCGAGACCTCGGACCCCGCTTGCACGAAGCGAAAGATGTTGTCGATGAACAGCAGTACGTCCTGGCCCGCAACGTCGCGGAAGTACTCCGCGAACGTCAGCGCGGTCAGCCCCACGCGGAGGCGAGCCCCGGGCGGCTCGTTCATCTGTCCGAACACCAGGGTGGCGCGCGCGATGACGCCGGATTCTCTCATCGTCAGCCAGAGGTCGTTTCCCTCCCGCGTTCGCTCGCCCACGCCGCCGAACACCGACGTGCCGCCGTGCTGCGTCGCCATGTTGTGGATCAGCTCGGTGAGCAGCACCGTCTTCCCAACCCCGGCGCCGCCGAACATGCCCACCTTACCGCCCTTGGGGTAGGGTGCAAGCAGATCGACGACCTTGAACCCGGTCTCGAAGATCTCGGTGGTGACCTCCTGGTCCTCGAAGCTGGGCGCCGGCCGGTGGATCGGAAATCGGTCAACCGCCTCCACCGGGCCGAGCTCGTCAATCGGCTCGCCAAGAACGTTGAAGAGGCGACCGAGCACTTTTGGCCCCACGGGGATGCTGATAGGCGCCCCCGTGTTGCGCGCGGGCATGCCGCGGCGGAGCCCCTCCGTGGGAGCCATGGCGATGCAGCGCACCGTCTCGTTGCCCAGGTGCTGCGCGACCTCCAGCACGAGCCGCTGAGTCCGGCCCTCTCGCTCGAGTTGCAGCTCGATGGCATCTCTGATCTCGGGCAGGGCGCCGGACTGGAACCGGACGTCCACAACCGGGCCGACCACCTGCGTCACTGTGCCGTGTGCGTTCTCTCCGCTCATGCCGTGTCCTCGGGCGTCACCGGGTCGCCTCGGCCGCGCTCACGATCTCGGTCAGCTCCTTGGTGATGGCGGCCTGGCGCGCCTTGTTGTACGACAGGGTCAGGTCGCGGATCATCTCGTCCGCGTTGTCCGTGGCCGCGGTCATCGCGGCGACCCGGGCCCCGTGCTCGCTCGCCGCGGACTCCAGCACGGCGCCCAGAACCTCCGTCCGCAGGTGGCGTTCGAGCAGCCCGCCCAGCAGGAGCCGGGGCTCGGGCTCGAAGATCGTCTCCTCGCTCCTCTCCTCCTCCGGAGTCACTGGCAGCAGCGTCTCGTGCACGACCTCCGACCGGGTCGCGCCAAGATAGCGGGAGTAGACGAGCACCACGCGGTCCACCTCTCCGGCGAGGTACCGCTCACCGATGCGCGCGGCGAGCCGCCAGACCTGGGCCGCGTCAGGTTCGCCGCCGAGGGGCACCAGTTGGTCGATGATCGAATACCCGCGTCGCCTCATCTGCTGGAGCCCCCGGCGCCCCACCGCGATCACGGCCGTGTTTGGGGGCCCGCCCATGGCCGCCGCCCGCCGGATGACGCTCGCATTGTAGCCGCCGCACAGGCCGCGGTCGCTGGTGACGACGACCAGGCCGGTGCGCTGGACCTCCCGCGACTGCAAGAAGGGGTGGTCCTGCGTGACGGCGGCGACGCGCCGCGCCAGCGCGCCCAGTCGTTGTCGGTATGGGCGCGAGGAATCGAGCCGCTCCTCGGCGCGGTGCAGCCGGATCGACGCGACGGTCTTCATCGCGCGACAGATCTGCTCGATGTTGCGGACCGCGCGTATCTTCTGCTTGATGTCACGCAGGGACACGAGGGCTCCTCGCTCTCACGAAGCCGCGGCCCCCTCGGCCGGCTTCTGCTGCACCCCGCGGAACCTCGCCCGGTAGGCCTCGATCGCCTCCTTCAGCTCTCCCTCCGTCTCCTCGGATAGCTCCCCCGTGTCAGCGATCCGCTGGAGCGCGCGGGGGTAACGCTCCCGCACGAACGTGAGGAGTCCGTTCACAAACTCGCTCACCTGATCGACCTCCAGGTCATCTACATATCCGTGCGTGCCGGCGTAGATCGCGACCACCTGCTGCGCGAGCGGCAGCGGCTGGTACTGGGGCTGCTTGAGCAGCTCCAGCATCCGCTCGCCGCGGGCGAGCTGAGCGCGCGTCGCCCGGTCCAGCTCGGTCGCGAACTGGGCGAAGGCCTGGAGCTCCTGGTAGTACGCCAGATCCAGCCGGAGCATGCCGGCGACCTGCTTCATCGCCGGCCGCTGCGCGGCGCCGCCGACGCGCGAGACGGACAGACCCACGTTCATGGCGGGCCGGAACCCCGAGAAAAACAGGTCCCGCTCCAGGTAGATCTGCCCATCCGTGATCGAGATGATGTTGGTGGGTATGTAGGCGGAGAAGTCGCCCTCCTGGGTCTCGACGATGGGCAGCGCGGTCAGCGACCCGCCGCCGCGCTCATCGCTGAGCTTGGCGGCGCGTTCCAGCAGGTGCGCATGCAGGTAGAAAATGTCGCCCGGGTAGGCCTCCCGGCCGGGCGGCCGCCGCAGCAGGAGCGATATCTGGCGGTATGCCTGGGCGTGCTTGGTGAGGTCGTCGTAGATGATTAGCGCGTGCTGCCCGCGATCGCGGAAGTACTCGCCCATCGAGCAGCCGGCATAGGGCGCGATGTACTGCTGGGGAGCCGGGTCATTGGCCGAGGCCACCACGATGGTCGTGTAGTCCATCGCACCCCGCTGTTGCAGGACGTGCGCGACTCGCGCCACCGTGGACAGCTTTTGGCCCACCGCGACGTAAATGCAAAAGCAGTCCTGCCCCTTCTGGTTGATGATGGCGTCAACCGCGATGGCGGTCTTGCCGGTCTGCCGGTCGCCGATGATCAGCTCCCGCTGGCCGCGGCCGATCGGGGTGATCGCATCGACCACCTTCAGCCCTGTCTGGAGGGGCTCCTTGACTGGCTGGCGCTCGACGACGTTGGGGGCGCGGGCCTCGATCGGACGTCTCTCCCGCGCCGCGATGGGGCCGCGATCATCTACCGGCTCCCCCAGCGCGTTTACCACCCTCCCCAGCAGCGCCTCGCCCACCGGCACCTCGATGATGCGGCCTGTCGTGCGGACCAGGTCCCCCTCCTTGATCTCCGTGTCCCGGCCCAGCAGAATGCAGCCGACATTGTCCTCCTCCAGGTTGTGCGCCAGGCCGTAGATCCCGCCCGGGAACTCGATCATCTCTCCCATCATGGCATCGCGCAGGCCGTACACCCGCGCCACTCCATCGCCCACCTGGAGGACGCGCCCGACGCCGGTCATCTCGGACTCGACGCCAAAGCGCTCCATCTGCTCGCGGATCACCGCGCTGATCTCATCCGGTCTGATCGTCACGCGCCCCTTCCCTCAACTCGCGTTAGCTCCTCGCGCATTCTTCGCAGCCGCCAGGCGGCGCTCCCGTCTATGAGCTTTTCTCCCACGTGGACCCGCAGGCCCGCCAGCACTTCCGGGTCGATCCGCTCCTGCAGAATCACCTTGCGGCCGGTCAGCCGCCCCAGGGCCGCGACCAGCCGCGCTTTCTGCTGAGGGGTGAGCGGAACGACCGTGCACGCTTCCGCGCGAACGACGCCCGCCGCCTCGTCGGCCAGCTCCCTGTACGCGTCTGCCAGCGCGGGGATCTCCGCGCCGCGACGGTGCCGGATGAGCGTCCCCAGCAGCGCCAGCACGGTCTCGCTAAAGCGCCCCCCGAGGGCCGCGGTAATGATCGCGATCTTGCGCTCGGGGTCAACGTCCGGGCGCTCCATGAGCGCGCGCAGGCCGGCGGCTGCCTCGACGGTCTGCACCAGCAGGTCGAGTTCCGCGCGGATCTTCTCAATCAGGCCGCGCTCGCGCGCGAGGTCGAACAGCGCCTCTGCATAGCGGGCAGCCGCACGGCGGTCGATCACGCCTGCCGCTCCAGCTCGGCGATGACGTCCTCCACGGCCTGTCGGTGCTGCCGCTCGTCCAGGCGCTGCAGAACCGCGCGGCTGGCGGCCAGCAGCACCAGGTCAACCATCCGGCGGCGCAGCTCGAGCATGGCCTCCTCGCGCTCCAGCGCGACGGCCTCCCTGGCTCGCTGCCGCAGGTGTTCCGCGTCCTGGCGGGCCTCCTTCAGGATGCGCTCACGCGCCTCCTCGGCCTCGCGCACCGATTGGCGGACGCGCTCGCGCCCCTGCTCGCGCGCCTCCGCGAGGACGCGGTCGCGCTCCTCGTCGATGCGCGCCAGCTCCTGTCGCGCACGCTCGCCCGCGTCCAGCGCCTCGGAGATCTGCTGTTCCCGCTCCCGCATCACCTGGAGCAGCGGCCCGAACAGATACCGCCGCAGCAGGAGGAAGAGGATCACGAACGCGATGATCTGCAGCCCCAGAACGTACGGATCGATGGCGAGCAGGCCGCCTTCACCTTGCATCGGTCACCTCGTCGGCCATCGGCCTACCGCACGCCGAGCGCCTTCATGACATCTGCCACGGCCGGCAGTCTGGCCGAAAGCAGGAAGCTGATCACCAGCGCGTAGATCGTCAGCGACTCGATGAACGCCAACCCGAGGATGAGCAGCGTGAACAACCGGCCGCCGGCCTCCGGCTGCCGCGCGGTGGCTTCCATCGCCGCGGCGATCGCGCGCCCTTGCCCCAGACCCCCCCCAAAGGCCGCAAGGGCGACTGCCAACCCCGCGGCAAGCGCCAGCCCAAACAGATACAGCATGCTTTTCTCTCCTTTCGCCCACTCCTTATCCGACTCGACCCCTCGGAACGGCTGACCGCCCGGGTGGGGCCGGCGGTGTCAACAACGCGTCCTTCGCATTCTGGCTCGCTACGCGATTGTCCCCCAGGGCCGCTCATCCCCCCTCCGTGTGCTCGGCGTGATGCAGCACGCCATCCAGGTACACCGCCGTGAGCATCGAGAAAATGGCGGCTTGCACGATCGAGACCAGCACCTCGAGCACGAGGTTCGGAAGCTGGACGGGAATCGGGATGAGGTATCGCCTCAGCAGGCCGACGACCAGCCCGATCAGCACGAAGATGACAGTGTGTCCCGCCATCAGGTTGCCGAACAGACGGATGGCCAACGTGATGGGCCGGAAGATCTCAGCAATGAAGTGGATCAGGAAGACCAGCGGCGCCAGCAGCAGATAGGGGAACTGGAGCGGTACCCCCTCGACGAAGTGTTTGATATAGCCCGCCCCCTGCTCCTTGAGGCCGTAGTACTGGACTACCCCGAAGACCACCAGGGCGAGCCCGGCTGTGATGCTGAGGTTCGAAGTCGGGGCCATGAAGCCGGGAACGACTGTCAGCAGATTCATGAAGGCGATGTAGATGAACAGCGCTCCCACAAACGGCAGGAACTCGACGCCCCGCGGCCCCATGATCCGCTCGATGATGCTGCGCAGGCTCCCCACGAGGAGCTCCAGCAGGGTCTGTAGCCCTCGCGGTCTGAGCGACAGCCGACGCGTGCCCACCACGGCGATAATGGTAAGCATGAGCACGGCGGCCAGCGACCAAGCGAACGCCAGCGCAGCCTCGCTGGTCACCAGGGGCCGGCCGGCAATCCGGACGGAGTAGAGCCAGGTAAGCCAGGTCCCGGGACGGCCGCCCTGCTCCTCGACCTCGGCCAACCCGCAGCCACTGGCCCACACGAGTGCCGCGGTCACTGCGCCGGCGCCCCTGAGCACGCTGCCGCGGGCCATCAGCATCCCCCCGTGGCGGCCGCGCCTTCGCGCCCGGCGCGCAAAAGCTGGTGCAGCACCAGCGCTGTGGCCGCCGCGGGCGCCGCCCCGACGCCGACGCAGAGCCAGCCTGCGCTGACCCAACCGGCGCCCAGAGCCAAGAAGAGCAGGAGCCCCACTATCGGCCACTTCAGCACCCAGAAGACGCCGTACCCGATCCACACGGCGCGACGGCGCAGAGGGGCCACCCAGGCCACGACAAGTGCCCTGTGCACCAGTAGCAGCCCCAACCCGATCGCGATTCCCAGCAACAGCCCCGCCGCCGCATGCGGATTGCACAGCGCCAGAGGGGCCGCAGCCGCCAGGCCAACGGCGGCCGCCCAGCGCGCGGCGCGCTCGACAAGACCGATGTGGACGCTCTCGAGCCCGGTGGGCCCTGCCTTTTTCACCTGAGGGTGGCTCCCCTCATCTGCCGTCTCCCATTCGCCGCACGATCCTCAGAACCTCGGCGAAACCTGCCGCCATGCCCGCCATAGTGCCCGCCAGGGTGAGCCACGGCACTGTGCCCAACCGCCGATCCAGGTACTGGCCGATCAGCGCGCCCGCGAGTGTCATGACCGCCATTGTGACGGCCGCCTCCGCGGCGCGCGCGGCCCCCCAGCGGTCGCCGGACATGGGTCTGCGCTCCCTGTTGGCCAAATAGTAGCGAGGCCCCTTCGCCTCGCCGTCGGGAGCTGTCGGACGGGGTCCTCGCGCGTGCATCATACTCACGCGGCTCGCCCGTGTCAAGTTGCGCCCGAGCCATCCTGTGCCGGCCAACGCGACACTCGATTGGGACCGGGCCGCGTCCGTCGTGTTCGGCGGACAGCGAACCGGCAGACCGGTTGACTTTTGAGCCCGGTGCAGGTACGCTAACCTGCAGAGTCGGCTGCTGTCGCAGATGTGAGTAGGCGATGGGGCCGGCCAGGCGTCGGAGTGGTATCTGAGTGCCAGCGAAGGCAGTAGAGCTGAAGGTGGACGGCGTTGCGGTTGACTGGCGGGGCAGCCCGGTAGTCGTGCTGCGGGAGAAGGGCGGGCGCCGCGCGGTCTTCATCTGGGTCGGCATCGCCGAGGCGACGGCGATCGGGATGTACCTGGAGAACCGCCGGCCTCCCCGGCCTTGGACGCACGACCTCATCGTCCTCATCCTCGGCGAGCTGGGCAGCCGCGTTGAGCGCATTACCATAAGCGACATGCGCTCGGACACTTACTATGCGGAGCTGCAGCTCCGCACCGGCAACCAGGTCCACAAGATCGACTGTCGTCCCAGCGACGCCATCGCGGTCGCGCTCAGGACGAGCGCGTCGATCTACATCGACAACGACCTGCTCACCCGCCTCGACGCGCAGCAGCGGGACGCGGAGGCGCAGATCTCAAGCGCATCCACGTTCGTGGACGCCGACGAGAACATCGTCCACTAGCCCCCCGGACACTGGCAAGGCGTCTTGCCGCACTTCGGACATCCTCCCTCGTACTTGCGCGCCGCCTCCTCCAACTGGACCCCGCAGATGCTCGCCATTGTGCTGAGCCAGGCCAGCACATCCGCGAACTCCTCGCCCAGAGCATCCCGCCGGCCGCCGCGCATCGCCCGGGCTAGCTCGCCCACCTCCTCGACGAACCATCGAAAGGTGCCGTCCAGGCCCCGCGCGCTGTCCCTGCTGAAGTAGATCTGCTCGATCGTCCGCTGGAAGTCTGCTATCTCCATGCGGCATCTCCTTCCCCGGTCCTGGAAAGCCCGTTTCAGGGTCACCCTTGGGGCCACAGCTTCGCCGTTCGCACCCCTGTCTCTTCCCCGGACGTCACAGGCGCCGCCCGAGCGAACGGTCCCGGGGCTCGCTTGATTGACATGACCCGGCCGCAGGCTATAATGGAAATGGTCGGAGCATCAAGGACCGCCGATGCAGGCGCAAGAGGCGACCGGCGCATACCTCATCCAACTCGTCGAGCGAGCCCGCCAGGGTGATCGCGACGCCTTCGACGGGCTGGTCGACGCCTACGCATCCCAGGTCTACAACCTCGCCCTGCGCATCACCGGCCGCAGGGAGGACGCGGAGGACTGCGTGCAGGAGGCTTTCCTGCGCGCGTTCTCCTCTCTACCAAGCTTCCGCGGCGAGGCGGCCTTCTCCACCTGGCTGTACCGCATCGCACTGAACGTGGCGAACGACGCGGCCAGGCGCCAGTCGCGCAGCGCCCTGACAGCCTCTGAGCTTGCGGCCGGCGACCCCGGCGATGAGCCCCCTCAGATCGACCGGTGGGACGAGTCTGACCGCGATGAGCGCAGCCAGCCGGAGGCCGTCTTCCTGGCGCGGCAGCGGCGCGAGCTGGTGCTGCGTGCCATCCGCGACCTGCCAGAGCACCAGCGAACGGTAGTCGTGCTGTACGACTTGCAGGGCTTCACGTACGATCAGATTGCACAGATCACACGCACGCGCGTGGGCACCGTAAAGTCGCGCCTGAACCGGGCGCGCCTGGCGCTCAAGGACTTGCTTGCGCCGTATCTGGAACTTCTCCGGGACTAGCGCCGTCTAACCCGCAGGTGAGGAATGGCCTCTACTCTGCCGAGGAAGTGCGAGAAGCTGCGAGAACGGCTCGCCGAGTACGCTGACGGCACCCTGGCGGGGCGTTCTCGCGCCCGCGTTGAGCGCCACCTCGCGACGTGCCAGCGGTGCTCCGCCGAGCTGGCAGATCTTCGCACGGTCATCCAGGCCGTTCGCGCGATCGGCCCCGAACCCGCATCGGAGGCGCTCATGGAGCGCGTTCGGGCCACCGCGCCCCAGCCTGCGCCCCCTGGGCCGGTGCCCGGGCAGCTCTGGGCTCGTCTCCTCGTGCCAGTGGCTCTCGTTGCGGGCATGGTCGTCGTCGCCTTCGCCCTCCGTGGCACGGCGCCGCGAGAAAGGGGCATCCCGCAGGCTGCGGCTCCCGCGGCCGCGGGTCGCGGTGCAAGCCCGTCGGCCGAGAGGCCCGTCAGCGTTCCGCACGAGCCAATCAGCGTCGCGCAGTCCCCGCCGGCCGCCTCCGCGGACCGGCCTGCCACGGGTCGCGGGACGCCGGGCCCGCCCGGCGCGGAGGCCCTGGAGTCTGCTCCGCCGACCACTGCCCGTCATCTCGGCGGCTCGGCGGGTGCTCATGCACGGGCCGGCGCGAGCGCTCCCGAAGCCTTGGCAGTGCCCGGGCCCGCCGGGCCTGCCGGCCCGCCCGGCGGGACGGACCAGACGGCGCCGCCGCAGGCGATGAAGGCCGAAGGCATGGGTGGCGGCAGGGGTGCAGGCATGCGCGGGGACCGTATGATGGCGGCTCCGAAGCGTGAGGCCCCGCTTGCGGGCACGGAGGGCGCGCCGCCCTTGGCCGCGAGAGCGGGCGGCGGGGAGTCCGCAGCGGCGCACGCCGCGCGACCGCCTCGCTCGGCCGAGCAGGACCGCCTCCTAACGGTCGCTGAGCCGCCGGCGCCGGCCCCGGTGGCGGCGCAGGTCATCCTGGTCGGGCCGCCCGGAAGGCAGCAGATCGCGCTTCGGCTCACGGCTGCGGGCCCCGTGAAGGACGTCGCAGTGCGCCTGTCCGGGCG
>Ga0123519_10002596_pt1 | contig 30509 bp, 20 predicted proteins | sample YelNatPaOPRAMG02_FD_87396 | JGI IMG/M metagenome (GOLD analysis project Ga0123519, IMG submission 87396) | Hot spring microbial communities from Yellowstone National Park - Yellowstone National Park OP-RAMG-02 (version 2) | ecosystem: Environmental > Aquatic > Thermal springs > Hot (42-90C) ... | reverse complement strand
CGCCGAAGCAGGCGTTCACGTGCCAAAGGGCGGCGCTCAGAGGAAGCGCAGGAGGTTTAACGGGCGTATAGAAAGTCCTGACCACACGCAAGTGTCACCACTGCGAATGGCGTACAGAGGCTGCATCCAAAGGAGATGAACATGGCAAGTGAACCGGAGATCGCAGCTATTTGCTGAGCACGAAATGCGCCGGCAACTGCTGGCAGCTGCGCACTTGGCACAATACCGCTGCCATCAACATCCTTCTACTGCTGACGACGGGGCTGAAGATAATGTCGAGACAGGCGTATTCAAAGCCGGAGTTAAGAGCGAGGATGAGGAAGTCGTTCGCGAAGAAGCAGGTACAGGCTGGCCTTGATGATACCCTGGAGGCACCGGAAATGAACTATGTATACCCGAGTGAGCCAAGTGGACCCGTTCCATGTCTGTCTGACATGGGGATATGGTCACCAGACTGAACACAGAGAACAGGTACGATATGACAGCGCGGTTGATCCTGCGATTCTGTCCGTCTTTGTGTGTGTGTGTGTATGTTGAGACTCGCGCGGACGCCAGACGGAGACAGGACGGCTCCGTCACAGGATACCACTGGGGCGGAGCCCGCTCGACGACGAACACATCGGTCGTCGGGGAATCCGCGATTCCAGGACGCCGCATCTCGCGTGTTCGTCGTCGTCACACCCTCTATGAAGAACTGATTCCCGCCACAGCAGTTCCGCGCGCGTCGCAAGGCTGCCTGAGAAAGCAGCTAGGAAAGCCTCCCGCCGGCGGTTCTCAATTGCTTGTCAACTCTTTCGTGCCAAAGTGCGATGTCATTTTCCTTGGTTTATCGATTTCGTTAATCTTTCATCTATAAATCTGAAAAAACTTTCGAGAGGGTACTGCGACTCCGGGTGCAGCGAGCGCTCTCAAACGAACTGGGTAGCGCTCAAGGACCAAAACAGGCAGTGCTAGTTACCCGGTGCACCTTGGACCCACGCCTGACCAATCAGCCTGCACCTGATCCCTGCCACTGGCTTTCCAGATGCCGGCCCGCGGGTCCGTAGCGCTCATTCCTTCCGAGGACTTTTCGTTCCGTGCACGCGCTTCCCCGAAAAGCGGCTGTAGAGTATCTGCGCCAAGATCACGAATTGGCACAGCCGGCGCTGCTGCTGCTGCTGCTGCTGCTTCGTTTACAAAGGCACGCCTGCGGCCGCTTCATCGAGTACCTGCAGCGCTTTCCGGAAAGACTGCGCTTTTGAAGACTTTGGTGTCTCCTCGCAGAGTGTATGCAGGCGAAATGAAATTTCGACGAGACTAAGAGTTGTTGACAAGTCGAATAAAGCGGTGGCTGTAGATGTTGAAGCTATGGATGGAAAGGAACACGCTTCCGTTGGATCGAGTCTCGCTCTTTGGCGGGCTTTCCAGAGAACGCTGGGCCTCGAACCAAGCTCTTCCGAATTTTCAGGATCCCAGCTGGACGGTTCTGCAATGAACGCCGCGACAAGAGCGCCATTTTCCCATGCTGTACCGAGAAACGGCACGCAAACCGACTCCAAGCTTGAGAGCGCGGTGGACGCCACCACGAGCAGGTCTGCTGGTGTCGGCGCGAGTCGCTCGGAGCAACGTGCGTTTGCGACTCGCGAAGTACACGTTCTAGACACGGAATCTTCGCCTGTTTTGACAAGTTCGCCGCACCATGGCACCTCAACGCAGTTAAATCTACCAGCAGCGTCACCGTCCCCAGAACTAGAGCAAATCGCACGAGAGTCGTTGCGAAGCGACAAGAGCCTGGTGCAGGTACTGGGCACTTTGGCAGTAGTGCTCTCCGGTCCGACTCGGGCTCGCAGCTTCGAAACGATGAAGCAGCAGTGGATCCTACTGAGGCATGTAGCACAGACCGAAAGCGGTAGTGACCGAAATGATGACGCAGAGAGGGTGTCACCTGTCTCCGGCAGCTCGACGAGTGCGGAGGCGTCGCACGGGAAACCTGGCATACGCTTGGAATCTTTGACCGCCTGCCTGCACGCGCAGGCGACCTTGTCGCCGGCCCTTTGGCTCGTATCCATCAACTCCAGGGCGACAAGGATACTGACTGCGAAGAATGCGACAAATGTCCTGCCCCCAGCGTTAGCAGGAGAACCACGCAGGGACAGCGACGACAAGAATGCCTGTGAGGTCCACAGAAAATTCTGTGCGCTCGCGAGTGTACTGATTGCGGACCTGAGTGGCACTGCGCGAGCTCACAATGAACAGAAACTAGAGTATGCGGATGATGTAGAGAGCGCTCTTCAGACTGATCTGGAGCTACTGGAGTATCTGTGGGATCGCTGGACCACGGACGACGGGGCGACAGCGAAATACCCAGAAGAGTCCCAGCGCAGACGAGCCGACTCGTCGCCAATGGGGCATCTACTCACGAACCGGATTCAGCAAACTTGGTCCGATGCGGCTGCGCGAGCGCTACGCGGAGCAGATTTGGACAAGATGCTGGATCTGCTCGAAATGCTCGACTGGGCGTGGTTATGTTCTGTTGATATTGATGCAGCCTGTACCGTGGTACACTTAGCCCACTCGATCGGCATTTGCTCTACAGAACGCCGTAGGGAGGCGCGTCGGGATGCTCCCGGCGAGGTGGACGCACGCGCCATGGAATGCCTGGGACAGTGGCTTGTATCCGTACTAGAGCTGCACGCTGCGTTTGCCGGCGGGTTTGATGCACTTCTCACATGTTTGGGGCGCGCTTACGTTTCCCTCCTGTGGACGACCGTCAAGGGGACTGCTCTCGTCAATGGGCGCACCAAGAAATCCCTAACATCCGCTGACTGGACACTGCTCACCCGGCCTGTGGTGATACATGTGTTTGGCGCCTGCTGGAGAGCGCTCACAACTCGCGGAGCACGAATCCATTCGGTTTGTCTCTATACGCAGTGTTGCGAGGTGCTAGGCGCGCTCTGTATCCTCGTCTGCGCTTCGGGTACCGTGCAGCATGTGATTTGGCGGGAATTCGGGCGATGCGTGCACGCGGAATCCGTGTCCGTGCTGGTGCACGCATTAGCGACGGGTGCGTGTCTTTGCGTGTTGCGTGCGCCGGGCGCCGCGCATGCTGCCACTGCGCTTTTCTTGCAGCTTCTGGAGACGCCTTGGGTTTATCGCGTTTTAGAGAGTGCTAGCCGCCTATTAGCAGGTGAAATGTTTCCGGTACCAGCTAGTACTCTTCTGGCTTCTGGCGAGGCTGAGCGTCTACCAGCGTTGTCAAGTTTGCCGGAATCACTGTCGGGAGAATCATACCGCCAGCCTTTTTCCTTTGCCAGTGGTGGCACTGCTGCTCCAGCGACGGAGGCGTTGGGGCGGCAGCATGCCAATATCGAGGCTTCGTGCGGGACACGGCCGAGTGTTGTGGCGAATTCCCCGGAAACCGACGAGATGCTTATCGAAGCGGCTGCGCTCGGTGCAATGCATTGTTTACTGATGACGCTCGCGCAGGGGAGCATCTTTGAAAAGGCTGATGGATTTGCTTTCGCCAGCGCGCTCATCATACGAGTTAGCGAGAGTGCCGCTCAATGGGCAGAAAAATCTCCGTTCTTTACGATGGAGCTGGTCGCAGCGCTTCATCGTCTGGTACGCGTGAGCCACTGTGTTTCGCAGTTTGACGACAGAGCGCTTACGCTCCTGGTCGAAGTGGCCACCCGGGCTCTTCTGCAGAGATTCGGAGATGTTTCGAGTACTGGAATCTCCACCGGAGCCGGCAACGAGCTAATGCTGTGCGGCACCGGCTCGAGAGCGATCCCGACGAGTAGCGTTCGTGCCACAATCGCTCGTTTCGTTCCTTCCAATGATTCGACGGGCACACTTGCTCACAGAATTCAGAGCGACGACTACCGAGCCTCTGCGAACGCGAGTCTCGCAGCCGAAACCGGTGCGATGACCGCCAAAAGCCTGGATGCGGCGCCCGATGTACGCGCACAGTCGACGCCGGAGGCCGGATCCATCGCGGATATGGCCGCGTTTTGGGAGCAAGTCGCACATCGCTTTATTGAATCGGTGCTCGATTATGTTGAACGAACCTCGCCTCAGTCTTTTGGTGATGGCCCAGAGATTCTCTCGTTCCTGGAGAGGGTCGGCCCTCTTACCAGAGTACCAGAGCGTTTGCGAATGCTGGCGCTGCGCGAGCGTCTCGCGCAACCTTTCTTCGGCCTCGAGACATGGGTCGATCGACTTCAGTACGTGCTGACGGTGTACCTGCGAGATGAGTCCAGGCAGGCGGTTCGACTGCGAGCAGTGCGGTTTTTCCGCGATACATTTACCGTCTGGAAGGGTCTCTATGCGGATCTGTTTGTGACGGAAGTGGTGCAACCGGTGTTGCTGGGCGCATGGAAGGAGCTGCATCAGTCCGCACAGAGTCGCCCGTCAACGCCTAGCGAATATGGCTTGGATGCAGAACTCACAGAGGAGCTTGTTCATACAGTGGCGGTTGCGCTGAGTGCCCCAACGAGCTTAGCCGTGTTTGAGCGTTTCGCGCGGGAACTGCTTGATCTAGGCGACGAGGTCCTGACAACCTTGTTGGCTGCTCTCGAGACGTACCTGCGCGAGCACGAGGCGCCACGGGCCTCGGTGCTGTTCGCGCTTCTCACCGATCACTGTCTCGAATGGCGCACTGCGCACGCTGGGTCGCTTGGCGAGAACGACGCCCCAGGCGGGCACGCACAGAGCCGCCGACACCTGTTGGCATTTTGTGGCTTTATCTGCCGACTAAGCAAAGATCTGCCGCACTCACCGTTTCTGCAGTTAGACGGGAAAACGCTTCCGTGTCCGGTACGACTTGGCGATGTGCCGGATGCAAGAGCCGTCTCTGGTGATGGTGAACGCAGCGCCTACTCACTGCCGCCTGGCATAGCCGTGGATACGGCATCAAGCGGGGTCTGGTGTCGCACCGAGCGCACGCGGGGCGCGTCGGTATCAGCGCGAACGGGCGAGGCGCTGGAGCGCCACGCAGACGGAAGCGATGCACCAGCACCGGCAACAGGCGAATCATCCGCTCCCGCTGATCAACCCTCGGTGAAGCCTACGATTCCTGCGCATACGGACGTGTTCGGAGCTGGTGTACTCGTTCCTGTCGCAGCCTGGTACCATCACCTGCTCGGGAGGCTTCTGCATTCTACCATGGACGACGCAGCGTATGCAACGGCAGCACCGCCGGCAGTCGACGGTACTGCAGAAGCTTTCCAACCCCCCGAACTGGAGAGCATTATGGCTTGTCTTGTGCATTTGGTCACGGACCCGGGTTTCGGGCCGATTGCGCTGGTGCCGGCGCTGCAGACCTACGACCTGCTGGGTCAGTGGCTCGAGCGCTCGCGGAAGCTCGCCACCGACAAATCTGGTAGCTATCTGAGCTTGGCGGCGCGCCATCTTGCGCTCGAGGTATTGGCTGCGATAACGTTACGAGAGCTGGCCCGCAGCGCACCAATGTCGTGGGCGCAGCACATAGAGCACCTTCTGGATATGGTGATCGCAGAGTTGTATTGGCTTGTGGCGGAAGCCGAGCGTCTGCCTCTGTATCCCCCCATGCTGGATTTCACACTGCGTCTTCTGGTACAGGGCTGGTGCACGGCCAAAGACCGCGAGCCGACGGTGGCTTTACAGTCGATCACTGCGGCGTATTTGGTCGCGCTGCAGGTCTTTGCGGGGCGTCTGGTCGCCGTGTCGGGCGAGCGGCCACGCACATGCGTAGAGCATGCTCGTCACCTGGCGGACTGCGTGAATGAGGCGGCAGCGATCCTGGAGAGCCTTCATGGCGTGGCGCTATGTTTTCGGGAGTTGGTTCCGAGCGCTCAGGCGACTGCACCAGAGACGGGCTCGTTTGTTTGCAGTGATGTGGCGATGCCGGCTGCGCTGTCTCCTCGCGTGCGTTACGCCGATGGCGTTCAGAGCGCTGGCGCTGACCCCGAGTCGGGCTCCGGCCCGGCGGATGTCGGCCTGCTGGCGGCGTTCGAGACGGCCTCCATCGGTGTGGACGGCGGTGTCGTTGCGGGTCTGGCGACGCGACGGAACGCAACCTATGCGCATATCGCCTTCAGCATCGTGATTACGTTGGTGCCTTTGTTTGCACCCACTGGCGCTAGTCTCCAAGGTGCGTCACCAGCAATCGCTCAGAGCCAGGGCGCCCAGCTACGGCGCCTCGCGATGAGCGCATGGTGCAACTGGGCTTCGCTGGTTCACGATGTCACCGTATTGCGGCCGTATCTGGAGGCCCTGGAAGAGCGCTGCCGAAAACATGGTTGCACCCTGTTCGCCGCAGTTGCCGCTGAATTCACATACTGCTTCGGCGGCGTTCGTCTCGTTGACCGCGGACCGAGTACGCTTCTGGACAAGGCGCTACAACAGGCTCCTTTGGTAGCCAGCTGGGCGCTGGCGGGCACCGACGCACTTCCCGTCGTGATCAACGCCTATCGCAACGGATACGAATTGACTCTGGCGATACGAAGAGTGACCGGATCCAGCCGAATGCAATTGAGGCTGCACGAACCGCCCTGGACTTGGTATCCCGAGCGACGATACGCGACCGAGTCCTCGAGTGCCCGGGCCGCAACTTTTGCAGAAGCGCCTCGAAGGGTCCAGGTGGAGGGCACGGCAGCGGCGTCGACGGATCGGTCGTCCGTTCGATTACCGTTCGCAGCGGAACAGCCGGCTCCATCATCATCATCATCATCATCATTATCATCATCTGTTGTTGTTGGTGGCGGTCGTGTTGCTGTTGTTGACAACGCTATACCGACTGAGAAAAGCCCCAATGGTCCGGAGCTTGTCGACTCCGCCGTTGAGAAAAAACTCGATGCACATTTGCGGGGCGTCCTCGCCCAGTTCATGCACAGGCAGCCACTGGAAGCGTGGCGACGCCTTGTACTCGATCGACAGGTCTGGCAGGTGCTCGATCGCATGCCACCAGAGGATATTCATCGTATAGGTCTGATGTACGTGGGCACAGGTCAGCAGACAGAGTCCGAGATTCTTGCAAACGTCGCCGGCGATTCGCAGTACGACGATTTCTGTACGAATCTTGGCGTTTTCCTGAGACTCACGGACCACTGGATGTTTGGCTACACCGGCGGGCTCGATTACAGCGAGCGCCAAGCGGACGGTGCCTTTGCACTCTACTATCGCGACGCCGCTACACAGCTTATCTTCCACACCACTACCCTGATGCCCGCTGAGCTCGGAACGGAAGGAGCTCGACTCGCCACGGATCCTGGCAACTCAGTTCCGGAGCCAGCTGGGACACCAACAAATCCTGCTGTTCGCTTCGCGGCAGCGACCAGAGGATCCTCCTCGGAGCGCAAAAGCCTGATTCGGAAGAAGCGCCACGTCGGGAACGATCACGTCAAGATCTTTTGGTGTGCGCGACGAACCGAGGCTCGGATCGCTGCGACGCCCGATGTCTTGCCTGGTGCATTCAATTCGGTGCACTTTACGATCGCCCCGCTTTCCACTAGGGATGGAAACACCAACGAAGCCGCCGATGGTACCGAATCGTCACTCTTCCTTGCCGAAGCGCACTGGCACCGGAGCGGTATGCCTCGCAGCGGTCCGTGGCGCGTACCCGGACCGTGCATGGTGTGCGGAACGGGAGCAGCTGCGTTCCTGCTGCGACTTGCCGCTATTCATGCGGATACGCTCTGTGGATGCCGCGCTATCGCAGGTTATCGCAGCAGCATGGCGACGAGCTCCGTATCATCGGCACCTGCGCATGGGTCCACGATACCGCTGGCTTCAGCAGCAGGTCTTGCGATCGGCTCTGAGGAGGAGCCCTGGCTCCGTCGGCTCTCGTATATGCAGCACCAGATCGAGCGTCTGTCGGGCGAGTCGTTGCCTCCCGGGACTGGTTAGTTGGCTTGATCGTCAGTGCTTGTCGTCGTCGGGCGCTATCCTCAGTGAAAGTACCGAAACGTATTCGCGCGCACCTCGACGATGTGTCAAGGTGCGCGCGAATACGACCCTCTCATGGCGTTTATCGCTGGGCACTGGTCGCATTGCGCGTGACATATGGGATGTGCGCGGTGCGAACGGTGCCGTACATGGCACGTCTGCGCCTGCATGTTCGCCGCGTCGACGCCAGGCGAACAAGTAGCGCCTGTGCGAACAGCGGACAGGGCGATGAGGAGCGCATCACGGAACGCGTGCGTCCGAGACAACGAGCGGGAGCTGCTCGCTCCGCAATACCCACAATAAAGATATCACTGGTGGTCGCGCACTGGTCCATGATAAGCGTCAAGCGCACGTCAGTTGCAGATCAACAAGTTGCGAACGCTCGCTGCCAAATCGCCCACGAATGCACACAGCTTTGTGATGCCGTCGTTACGAGCAGCTACGAGCGCGCTTGCTCCCTCTAGATCATCATGACGGTCTAGAGCGGTTGTTGTCGTCGATCGCAGCGCTATCTAGGGAATGGACACGAGCCTGGGTGATGCGCTGGACACTGCTTCATCTATCATGCATTGATCAATCGATGCATGGTTCGTGCTGGGCAAGCTGTCGCTTTGCGACAAGGAGGAATCGATGCATTCATGAAGTGAATCTGCGTTGACACGAAGATGCTTGCGCTTGCCATGTGGCGGTGGTTTGGCGGCTGCGGCGGCCTCGACTACAGCGCTGCGGCGTTTATTCGACCTTGGCAACTCGTCCGACGTCGACTCGCTTCTCTAATGGGCATTCGTGACACCGTGCGCATTCTCGGGATGGGGAATCCCCTTCTTGACGTTTCCGCTTCGGTTCCTGACACCCTGCTCACCAAGTACGGACTGGAGCCGAATAACGCGATCCTGGCTGAACAACGACACCGGCCGCTCGTTCGCGAACTACGAGACGCCTATGCAGCCGACTATGTCGCAGGTGGTGCAACCCAGAACGCCATTCGGGTTGCGCAGTGGATGCTCCAGCGGCCTGGAAGCACGGCCTACTTCGGCGCGGTGGGCAACGACGATTTTGCGGAACGGATGCGACAAGCCGCTCGTCGAGACGGCGTGCACGTGCAGTACCGGGTGGACGAAAACGAGCCCACCGGCACGTGTGCAGTGCTGGTCACCAGTAACGGTCAGTGTCGATCATTGGTCGCTGATCTTGGCGCAGCCAACACCTACAAAATAGAGCACCTGCGGCACCCGGACCAATGGCAGCTCGTGGAAGCAGCAAAGCTATTCTATATCGCGGGATTCTTTCTCACGGTTTCGGTGGAGTCTGCGCTAGCCATCGGTGAACACGTTGCTCAAAACGCCGACAAAACGTTCTGCATGAACCTATCGGCACCGTTTCTACTACAGGTGCCAGAGTACTGGAATCACTTTTGTGCAGTGCAACCGTTTGTCGATGTGTATTTTGGGAACGAAACCGAGGCGTGTGCGCTCGCGAAACGCATGGGTCTCATCGACGATGCTGCCTGCGAGGCCCTGACTCGAGCGCAACTGTTTGAGGTTGCCACTGCACTGGCGACGAAAACTCCAAAACGGACGAGTCGACCTCGCACCGTCGTTTTTACCTGCGGTGCCGATCCCATTGTCCTTGTCATTGGTGATGGTGAACGGCTATGGAGCACCAGCGAATACGGCGTGATTCCCTGCCCCGACAACGACGTTGTCGATACCAATGGGGCGGGTGATGCGTTTGTGGGTGGCTTTCTGGCCATGATGGCACTCGGTCGACCGATTGTGGAGTGCGTTGCAGCAGGCAACTATGCGGCAAACGTTGTCATCCGCCAGCCGGGGTGTACGTTTCCGCCCAAACCCCATTTTCGGTATCGCGGTGTTCAAGTGCTGGTCTAGGGAAGAACGCGCAGTGTCGTCCAGGCCAGTCGCCCTTCAGCGGTCTGATGCGTGGCGTGACTTGATTGGAAACCTCTCCACGACAGGTTGATGCGGATCGTCTACGAATGCCGTGAATCACGCAAAACGCACCCCACGAATGAATACATGAACGAATGAATGTGTATCGGAGTATGTGTTGTGCAGTGCTAGCTGCCGCCTAGGTCGTGTTCGAAAATGTGCAGTCTCGGTTCAGGATCCTTTATAAACGCTCGATGACTCCGAGTCGAGGACAATCCAGATGCTGACAAGCGCCTGCCGCTGCCACCGCAACAAGCAGCGCAACTCTGTTCGCCACGGCAGCAGACACCTGAACTGGACGCGGTGCGTACCAGTCGACAAACGGTGCTGCGAGGACAGCTCAGGAACGCCTGGGCACTTGCTTCCTCGATCGCTACAACCTGACGTTACGCTTCGAATGTGCTTACTCGGTCTTCTTCGTTGATGTGTGCAACGCTCGTTTGCGAGCACGAGTCGGAAGCACGCGAATCAGACCGTACACCAAGAACACGGTTGATAGCGATAGCATAGCGAGGTACCAGGGCGTCGTCACCTGGAACGGCATCCGGTGCGACAGGTACCCGAGCAGGTCGCTGGCGCTGGTGAGCAGCCGCCTGAAAATACGTCTCCCCAGCGGTACCGGTTTGGGTGTACCAGCGTGCTCCTCTACAAAGTGGCGTAGCGCAACCAGGTCCACGTCGTAACGCAGCTCATCGAGTGATTCATCCATAGCCCGTTTCTCTGGACCGCCCTTGCGCCAGAAGCGGAACGTCGGGTAGTGTTCGATCTTGATGCGTTGCTCGACCTCCGACGCATGCTTGTCGGCATCGAGACGGGCGATCACCACATCCTCGCGACGCGAAGCAAAGTATTCCGCGAGTTTCTCGTAGGAGGCCTTGAGGCGCTGACAGGCGCCACACCATGGAGCGTACAGCATGAGCAGCACCGCTTTGTCGGGTTGCTCCAGCAGAGCGTCCAGGGTTTCGGGTGTCAGCTCCTGGACGAATTTGCGTCCGCCTTTCGACTCGTCGTCAACAGTCTGTAGACGCTTGCCGCTTGCGTCTTCTTGGGCCTTGGATTCAAGATAGGAGAGCAGTTCGGCTGCGGAGCGACCTCCCTGGTAGTCTTCCACCAGATTGTCGCTGGCGTGGAAGAGCTTGATCGTCGGGAAACCCTGGATGGCGTATTCGTCGCGAATGCGGTCGTACTTGTCCGCATCGATCATTGCCATGACGACTCGGTCGGGATCCAGACCCCTGCGCCCAATAATCGCAGCCGCTTTTTCGTACTCGGGCTTGAGACGCTTGCAGTGGCCACACCAGCTGGCCACAAACGCCACCATCACAGTCTTGCCCTTATCGAGAGCGACTTTTGCAAAAGTCTTGTCGGTGAGCTCAACAACGCTGCTCGGTGGCGGCGGCAGCATCGCTCGCTCAAGGTAACGGGTGACTGTTGCGAGGTCGGTTGCATTCTCGGTGTACTCGAGCGGCTCCGCGGGTGCAGCGTTCGGCCCTGACGACATCTTATCATGTTTCGAATAAAATGCGGGCTTTTGGGGGGCCTGCTCTTGTGCGGCCGGGCCCAGCACAACGACGAGGTCGGGGAGCTTTTGCTCAGCAACTTTGAAGACCACCTCGTTCGGAATGATGCTGCCTTTTGGAACGACCCAGACGTGCTTGTCGCGAATGCCTGCAACTGCCTGAGCGACGACCGCCTCGCGAGCTCTGTACGGCTGTCCACGCGAGGCCGCCGCGAGTGCCTCGGCGCGGGCCTCGCTGAGCGTGCGAACTCGCTCGGCGAAGCGCTCGCGAGTCTCGTCATCGCCGCGGAACTTGTCATCGAGAATGTCGATCGTCACTGAGTCTGCTACTAGCGACTTCACTCGACGAGTGAGCTTTTCGACTTCTTGGCGCAGCTCCTCGGAGTGTTCTTCGAAAATGCGCATCAGGTTCCGCATTCGAGCGAACTCGCGCAAATGCGATGCCTGCATGGACTTTTTCAGGGGCGCCTCTTCCAGTGTGTGTTCGTATCTGCCGATCATTTGAACGATCTCTTTGAGGCCTTCCGATGTTGGATCCACAAACTTTTCGAACGTCTTCAGATAAAAGTTTCCTTGCACCGCTGAAAGCGTTCCATCTCCAGAGAGTTCGTAAACCTTATCCTCCAACTTTTGGTCGGTCTGTTTGATGAGGTCACTTACGCCACTGAAGTTTGCGCGGCGCGCCTCATCATAACTGGGGTACTTTGCTCGAAACGCAGCGTCGTTGAAGCACGCTGCTATGATGCTGTCTAGCTGCGGAATGCGGCCAGCTTGCGGGTGCAGTGCGCCCCCGACTGTGATCTCTGTACCGGCCTTCGCGTTAACGAGATCGATGAGCGCAGCAGCGGTCATCTTCGAGGCTGCTCCAGCGTCGCTCACGAGTGTGTCGATCTTGGTTCTCTTGTCGGGACCCTGTGGCAGGAACAGCACAGCAGGTGCTGATTTCAAAGGAGGCAATTTCTCCTTTTCCTGGATTTGATTGTAGGTCGCGGCATCGACTTCGGCAAACACGATTTCGTTCGGCGAATGACCAGCTACCACAAAAGACGTCCCCGCTTCCGCAAACGCTTTCATGAACGAGGACATCTGGGGAGCGCCTTGTTTCGTCACCGCCAGCACAACGTCGCGACTGCGATCGAATGCCACTGCCGTCAGCGACTTCTCATCCAGCTTGATGATCGGCGACTGTTTCGTCACTCGGGCATAGCGCGCTCGATACTCCGTGAGCAACGTGGGCGACTGCGGTATAGCGACGGATTCGACTTCGCTGGCGGTGCTGCCGCCGGCCTCCTGTGCCATTCGCTTCATCTCCATGGCCAGGACACCCCAGTTGCGAGCGTACTTCCAGTCACGTGGCTTCTCCGCTCCCTTGTCATAGAGGAATATCGTGGGATAGCCTGTCACACCCAGAGACTCGCGAAGTTTCACATGCTTGTCGCCGTTGATGCTGGCGATGACCACGTTCGACAAGTCTGCGAAGATATTACCGAGGATATTCCAATCGTCTTCCATATCCTGGCAGTGGTGGCACCAGGGCGCATAAACTTTGACAGCGGCAATCGTGTCGTTGCCGCGATTCTCGATGTAGTTGCGAAAGCCGGTCGGAGACAGATCCGGTAGAAACAGTGCTCTTGTCGTCTGACCGCTGAGCACAACGCCGATCACCAGCCATAGACACAAACCGATAGCTGGCTGGCGCCAGTGTCCCCTGCGTGACATTTTCTTCTCTGATCTGTTCTAGAAAACAGAACGTTGCACAAACGACTTACCAGACCTATCCTATAGAAGCACTGATACAGAGAATAAGGTCAATAGACGCTGGTACTTGGATGTTACGGAGAGTTTTGCTTGTGTTCTGTTGCCAGTACTACGGTCGCGCACCGAGTAGGACGCACAACGCAAACAACATAAACCCGAAGCCAGCGCGCCCTGAGACGGCGGGATGCCATGTTTGGATGCGCGCGTTTATTTTGATTTGTCACGCGCTGGCGATGAAACGGCTGGCGAAGCGGCGTTGATGCGCTTTTGGCGCGCCACTTCACACCGATCGCGGGAGAAACTCACCAAAAGTATTCCCTTAATGTTTAGTAAATTCCTTCTTGCAAAGCAAGGGACGGAAGGCTGCTCGGCGTGACGATTGCCTGGCGCGTTCTACATCGGGCCGGACCTCTCTCAAAGAAAATTCCCTTATTGTTTAGTAAATTCCTTTTGATAGAGAAATGGACGGACGGCGGCCCCGGTGTCGATTGCCCGTTGCGTTCTAGTCCAGATTGTTCCTAGATAGACACGTTCTCTCGTGCTGTCCGCCGGGGATCGTGCTCGTGCGTCGCTGCAGCGACGTCTTGAGCATCGTCGACGAATTCGAATCGCGCTTAGCGAGGGACGGTGTCTCGAGCTCGCAAACGCAGCTCAGCAGTTCGAACTGGACTTTTTGTTGTGGTGCTGTCGCTCGTTCGTGGCGCTGGCTCCGTATCCTTGAACAGAACGGGTTCCGTCGTCTTCTGAAACCGAGTCTGCGTTTGTGAGGCCAGAAGCCGTCGCCCATATCGTTCGTTCGATAGCTTCTGCGCTTGAGGATTTCGACCACGACTCGCTGCCTCGCTCCCGGGATGGTCTCTTCAGGTAACGATTATGTGGACCTGGGGGTGTGCTCACCCCCGAAGCCTTTTCCGTCGAATCGCCTTCGCAATACGCCCGCAAGGCCTGGAAGCGCTCGAGTCCAAACAGTACGAGCTTCGACGCCCTCAGCAGAAGTGACGCAGCAGACTGCAAGGCCCTCGTTGATACCGTCTCGTAAGGCCTCGCGCGAGCTTCCCATTCAGTCCAACGTCGGTACCATCAACCGAGCTGGTCATGAGACGAAACATGTCCTTATCGTGAAAGTAGACGGCAGCTATGACGATGCGTGCACGTCGGAGCTGCGTGCACCTTACGCGCCTACTGGAGTCGATATGACGGATCTGACTTGGGGTGGCATGCAGCGCAGACGCCTCACCGTGGCAGAATAGCCCTTGCCTTGATCGCTTAACTTTGTGTTTCTAGAAGCTTAGGTTACGAAGCGTAGCCGAACACGCGGCTCCTGATGCATCAGTCGCTGAAATCCCCGCCCGGTTGTACATGCCCTCTCTAGATCACGCACCTGCTCTAGATGGATGCTGCACTCGCTCCATGAGATTTTTATCCCGCCCGATGGGCCCCTGGGAATGGCTCCATGAGCATCCACCTCTCCTGACTCGATGGAGACGCTGAATGAAGAACGCACATCCATTTGGAAATCTTCCGTTTTAGGCTGGACCCCCGATAGCACATCATTCAGCACAGCGCCAAAAGCAGCGTTCCGTAAACACCCGTTCCTGGGCACGCTACCTGCGTTCCGTTCACAGGCGAATTCCCGCGGCCGCAGCGACGCGCGCAGGGCATGCACCCGCCGAGGCGCAGGCACTGCGCACACACCCAGATCGCATCGCCGATGCGTCGTGCGTGCAACTTTTGTCCAGGGTGCTGTCCGCTGCCACGTCACGCATCGAGGCTAGCGAGACGGGAACGCAGCATCGGCATCCGGGGGTTCTCTGCGCGCGACGTAGCACCTTGTCTATCTAGTCAGCTGCCTAGGCAGGTATGGTAGCAGACACTGAGACGCGTCCTCCGTTTGACAGTGTAGGGCCCCGACCGCTGCCCAGCAGCCGAATACGTACAGAGGCACTGCCTAGATGGGCGTCTCCGTTCGACAAGTCAGCCTGTCAGAGTGACGTTGCGCGAGTTCACCGGCAGCTCAACGCAGAAGGCTGGGCACTGGGCTCGCTCCTGGGTACCAGGGAGATCCCGAAAGAGTCGGGTGCGCACCTGCCCAGCGATCGTAAGCGTTGGCTCAACGTCGTCACGCCGGGAACGAGCGCGCGCTCGGACGCTCACTCGGGAGACGCCGCCACCGACCCCAAGGTGCCAGTCGTTTTAGAGAGCGAGCATGCAGCGAACGTTGCCGTCCAAGGGGATGTCGACACTGTGACGAAACATCTCGCTGTGCTCGGGTCAGAACTGGTGGAAGATGTGCCGGACGGTACGGTTGTTCACGTAGACCAGCCAGCACCTTTGGACGAAGCGGGTGCATCGAAAGTGCCAGCCGAAGCATCTCCAATTCGTGACCAGATAACGACAGAACCGCGCTTGAGCGTTGTGGACGCAACCGCACCCGAACAAACCGAGTCGCCGCGCGCCGACGCATCCGCCAGCTCGCCAGACACCGAGTCCAGTGGACAGCATCCCTCACGAGAGGAGCCTTGCTTGGGATCCGCGTCATCCGCTCGGGCTACACAAATCCCTGAATCGGTGTTGGTTGATGAGGCGAAGCGTTCACAGGGAGGTACCTGTGAGCCGATGTTCCAGAATCATTCGAGATTCGTTGATCAGCCGCCAGCAGATGCATGGGAACGGTGTCAGGCACGTGATGCCCTCTGTCGCAGCGTTGCTGATGATCTGAAGCGCGAGCTCTCCTGCCCCTACTCACCAATCGGGGTGGATATGCAAGATCTAACCTGGGGATTTTTCACACGGATGAATAGGTTTCAACCTGCGCGCAGCTGACTTGTCAACATGCTCACATCATTGACTTTGCGTGTGTATTATGTAAACACTGAGGAGCAGTGGATTTGATTTTCTTCGGTTGCGAGCAGGCGATGCGCGCATGAGCGTGTATCGCGGGCGGTGCGTCCATGTCCGACAGTTTCATTCAGGTACCGAGAGCGAGACACGCACGCAGTCTCGTGTGGCTTCAAGAGCAAACACACGTGCCGTAGCATGGCGACCAGGTGCCTGTGACGCTCTTATCCGCCTGTGTGGTTGAGGTACGACCCGTGTCGCTCCAGCAGCACGCACGTTCGACACGTGTGCATCGAGTGCTTTTCAGAACACCCCAGAAGGTACGGCAGGATACCGCGGCTGCTTCCTATGATTCATTAGCGCAGCCGTCCGAAACGTGTCCATCCAGCGCATTCCCGGGCAATCCAACACACACGTCAACATACCGCCGCTGCTTGGTGTCATCGATCACACCCACAAGAGCGCCGCTATCGGCCGGCGTACAGCGTTTACCCAAACCACGAAGCACGCTCACAAACGCAGGACAATCCGAGCCTACGACACCACGCCAGCTGATATCGCAGCCCCGGCTCGCAGTGGGAAAGAAGAAGGCCAGGCACGTATTCAGGTAGGTAGGAAGGCAGGTAGGAAGGTAAATATGTAGGTATTCAGGTAGGTAAGCGGGCAGGCAGGTAGGCAGGCACACACTGGATTCGGAGGCGCATGCGCTTCCGTGCGGCTTGTCACACACGCGAGATCGATGTCAACGGAATTTCCCCGGTGCGCCTGCGCTGACCAGCGCGGCGCTACGGATGTGTGCTCAGTGCGCGCTTCTCGAAACGTGACTCATCCGTCGTGCTGCTTTCCAGCTGCTTTGTTTCTCGTCTGGTGTTACACTGAGCACCGCTGCTGTTGGAAACGGTTTCCACTTGGTTGCCGCTTGTCGTGAACGGGGTGCTCTCGCAGGCTGCAGAAAAGCTCGCCCTGTACAGAGCGTTCGAGCTGCGCGCGAGGTACAGGGGGTCTTTTCACACAGAGCGCGCCCGAAGCGCCGCTGTTGACACCGTGCACCTCTGACGGGCTATGGGTAGAGTTTACCAAAAGTATCTGAGCGGGTCGACTATCTACTCCTGTGCGACGTGTAACGCGCACCTCGCGCTCCACGAAGATATCATGTCAAAGCAGTTCCAGGGACGTCACGGTCGCGCGTACCTGTTCGCGAACGTTGTCAATGTGACAGCGGGTCCGAAAGAAAATCGAATGCTGATTACTGGACTACACGCTGTTGCGGATTTGCACTGCACCGTATGTAACACCGTGCTGGGGTGGAAGTATTTGGAGGCTTTTGAGCAGTCCCAAAAGTATAAGGAAAATAAGTTTGTTCTGGAGAAAAACATGATGACAAAGCTCGAGAGCGGGTGAACGCGTGAGTGATGCAGCGTGTGTGTACGAGACCGTGCGCGATTCAGTTACACTGGATCAGACGCGACCGCACCGAGAGCTGCTAGTGTGTCGCTGTGGCACGGAGGCATATGATCACGCGACCGGGCCGGTGTCAGCGCTTGAGGCCGTGCATCTCGAAATGCCGCTAGGTTGCGTTCCTGTGGCACGTCTCCATGGCAGTCGCAGTGTTAGGCAGCTGGGGAACGAGTCGGGTGCAGCGTGCCGGCCGCTCGTGATGTGTCTTGTTGTTGGTCTGCCTGTGCTGGCGCTGCCGCCAGCACAGGCAGCGTCTGCGTTCCTGTAGATACTTGTGCAGCGCAGCAGCCGCAGCGCGCGCGTTCAGTCAGTCGACACGTCGTTTGTTGTCTAGCGACAGGTCCCGTTAAAGCCGGCGTTTTTGTTTTAGGTTAGCACTACAGAGAGCGCAATGCATTGCGTGCCACGACCGCCTCGATTCCGTTTGACCCCCGAAGAGGAAAGTTTCGCTGATGCAATTCGAGTCACACCGTCATGGCATGGACGGTACGGTACGGCATGTGGACGCTGTACGACCCCCGAGACATCGATACGTTGCGCGAAGTGCCCTGCACGTGGAATCATGACGCCTACCCAGTACGATGCATCTCTGACAGCGGAAAGCGATAAAGCGCGCTCTCGCAGCGAGAGCTTTTGATGCGGTGTCATTTATACATGCTGTTCTGGTACGCAAAAGCTTGCCTATCAGCTGCTGTTATCAGCGTCTCATCGGGTAGCGCAGCGAGAGCGAACGCGCGGCGGGACCGGACATTGCGGTTCGCACTTGTTGCGGACGATGCGGACAAGTTAAGCTGCGCGGCAGACGTTGGAGGCTGCGTCAGCACTTGGTACAGATAGGCTCTAATTCGGTAAAGGGTAGAACGATTGCGGCGAGGCGCAGTACAAAGGCCGCGAAGACATTGATGAGATTTCATGGTAGAGCACTCGCTCCACGAACGACTTCCCGGGGCAGAGGGCGCGTCATTGACTCGCGTGCTCGAGCAGCGACTTGTGTATTCTTGGACAGCAGTGGACCTGCGCAGCTGAGGGCGAGCTCGCAAGTACAGACCTGAATCGAAACGTCTATCTCTCCAGAACAGCGGCAGCAACATCTCGTCGTACAATCCCGTGCTTATTTTCCTACCGGGCCTTCGGCTCTCAACGAATGACGACAAAGTTCAAATCGAGCGTCGAGCGATGGGCGCACGGTTCTCCAGTTAGCCGTGCCCAGCTCAACTCGAAAGGTATCAAGAGAGGTCCAAGCCCCAGGCCTCAGCAGCGCCGTTCGGACGCGTACATGCTTAGGTCGCGCGCTCGCTCACACGGGGTCAGGAGCGTTTCAGTGTTTCGCCAGAGGCCAGACGAGAAATCGTCCGTGGAGATGTGCTCATGGCTTGCACGTCAGCGCTCCGTAAAGGTGCTTTATGGTCATTTTGGTCGCAGATGGGCTAGACGCCTTTCATAGTTTTCTGGCTGCTCCTGGTACAGGTGTCGAAAGTACTCAATGGTATCCACGAGCACCTGACGCTCGTAGTTAGCGGTCACGATCGCTTTTCCAAGCCGTTCGAGTAGCACGAGACGCAGGACACCACGCTCTACCTTCTTATCCATGGCCATGTATGTGAGAAAAGTTTCAACGTTCATACTCGGTGGCGGACGCACCGGCAGCGCTGCCTCGGTCAGAATAGCCTCTATTCGGCGAACGACCTGTTCGTCGATAAAGCCCAGGCGCCGGCTCATTTCAGCTGCCATCACCATGCCGGCTGCCACAGCCTCCCCGTGCAACCAGGTTCCATATCCAGTTGCAGCCTCAATTGCGTGTCCGAACGTGTGCCCGAGGTTCAAAATCGCCCGATACCCGCTACTTTCGCGTTCATCTGCAGCGACAACGGCCGCCTTGCATTGGCAACTGCGCTCCATGGCGTACTGGATAGCCACCGGGTTCAGCGAAACCATTTTCGACACATTGCGCTCGCACCAGTTGAAGAACTCCTCATCACATATCAGGCCGTACTTGATGATCTCCGCTATACCCGCTGAAATCTGTCGAGGGTCGAGTGTCTTCAGGGTGCTCGCGTCAACGATCACAGCGTGCGGCTGGTAGAAAGAGCCAATCATATTCTTTCCCAGCGGGTGATTGATTCCCGTTTTACCGCCAACGGCCGAGTCGACGACCGCGAGCAACGTGGTCGGCACCTGAATAAACGGTATACCGCGCAAGAAAACGGAAGCCGCAAACCCAGTGAGGTCCCCGATGACGCCACCACCGAGGGCAAACAGCGTCGACTTGCGATCGAGTCTTTTCTGCATACACACGTCGATAATTGCACGCAAACTATCCATTGTTTTGTATTCTTCTCCGTCAGGGAGGATGCACTCTTCAACTCTATCCACCTGGGGGCAGCGAGAAAGCCCCTCCCGCAGCCGGTGAAGGTACAGGGGCGCCACCGTCTCGTTCGTGACGATCAGGACAGAGTTCCCGCTTATGTGCGGCGCGAAGAGCTCAGAGTCGTGAAGACTTGGCTTGTTTCGGAAAATGATAGGGTACTTTCGCGAGGGCGCATCCACCCAGAGCACACGCTCAGCTGTGGTCGTGACAGGGACCTCCGCCTTCACGGTGCTTCTCCGGCGTTCGGCGCCAGGCGTCGCCTCCCGTTTACGACGGTACCAACAGTGCGCCACGACCGCATCCGAACCCTGGGGGCGACAAATGGCAGCTGCCTCTCTACCTTTACACGTAAGCTTTGAAGTGCCCGCGACCAAATACATAACCGGAACGGCAAGCTCGTTCGATAGCACCCGGCACGAGCTAGAGGCAAGCGCTTCGAAGCAGCGGCTGGCCTGGGGCGATCGTGCGCCGAGGCGCCGTCGCGCACTGACCGGCGCTACGCACGATGGTGCGCTCTTTCCGCAGTCGCTGATCAAAGAAAAGGATTCGGATCAGACGTCGATGCTGTGGAGCATTCCATCGAGATGCACTGATCAAGACGGAACTTCTTTCACACAAATGATATCGGATGTGATGAGAAGAGCGTTGCGTGATAGATGGATGTTTTTGTGAGCATGTTGTCGTCATCAAGCGATGATCCGCCGCATGGTGTTTCTGGACACGCAAAGGTCCAGGAGTTCGTATGTAGCAACGCGTTGGCATGGCGAAGCGTACGAAAAACATTTCAAGGCTTGTACGAAGCGCTCCAGCTGGTAGGTCAGGGAGCATTATAATTGCTCGAGGTCCGGCAGCTGGCTCGGGAGCCCCAGTTGCAATGTGCAGGCGTCTTGCGAACCTGATCCGCTCGAACTAGATCAAGTTATGTCAGGTGGTGCGTGTTTTGAGCACCCAGAAAACTGCCCATAATCGCAAATGAAACGACGTTTGCACGACGCAGAACATGCAGAAAGCGCATCGAGAGCATACCCGCATTCCAACTGATGACGCGCTTGCGCCAGCTCGTACGGCGCATGGCGGTCCCTAGAATTGCAGGGGTGCGTCGGGCAATACATCAAGCGAATGAGCAGGATGTATCGAACGCACCATGGCTTTTCAAGGCCCAAAATTCCTGGATAGCAATTTTCGAGTCCAGAGCTCAAGAAGGCACAGCGTCTCCTAGCATGACGCTTTTTGTACATAATTACCCAAAAGATGTATGGACCAGCCCAGAGCACCCCCGACCTGATCCATCATCCACACTCGGAAACGAATACCATACGCCGGCGCCGATGCTCCAGCATGACACGAAAGCATCGTTCTCGACGCCGGTGCCCGGATCTATGGACAAAACGGACGCCCGTACCGGGCACCTCGCAGCATCCGAAAGCCAGGTCACGTGTAGTGGATCGCGGCAGGCGCGTACCGCGAAACAGCACATGTCCGTAAAATACCTTTTGTCGCTAAATGTAAAGACAGCATCACGCACCCCGCCTCTGGACTGCAATCTCGCCATCTCGCGTGCGGGCGTTGGTCGGCTCGCGATCGGTTGCCTTGTCGACGCTTGGCCTGTGGCGGCGGTGGCGGCTCGCGCTTATCTCGAGATCGCCTCAGGGCGCTTTCGATCGATCGCCGCTTGAGCTTAACCAGCAACTGCGTGATATTTTCGTTCGGAGCACACGCGTACGGAGCGTATCCGAGCAGAACGTAGTATATTTTTTCGTGTCTGGGTATCATGGGAACAAGAAAGATGACCGTGGACGAGCAGGCCTCGCCCAGAGGCACCAACGGGTTCGAGGGCAGCGACGGCGAGGCTGGCAGTGCGCACCCGCCGAGGTCACCGCTGGGGCGCCTCGTGGCCTCTTTCGCGAGCTATGTCGGCGCTGGGAGTCGCTCTGCCGTTGTCGACGCCTGGGATAGTGCGAATCGAGCCCGCCCGGTGATAACGTACGGCGATATTGTTCCAAGCGAACCGGAGGCGGATAGCCTCGATCAGGACGCGTGGTTTTCGGAGGCCACCGGCAGCAAGTCTGCGGAGCCAGAACGAGATACATACGTGCAAGGCAGCGATGTAGGCCGTGCATCGCGTTCGCTTGGGCAACGCAGGGGTACGACTGACCCGACGGTACCCGGGAGCCGGGGCACCGTTTCACAGACCCGTGGCGCCTCTGCGATGGGAAACACAGCCGTAAGAACCCTTGCTGCCGGGGGGCCTGCGTCTGAGGACGGCTGCCCTGCGCTTCACGGCACGTCTGGTGAGCGTCCTCGGCCGTCGGTTGACTCGGGGCACGCCATGATCGACCTGGAAGAGCTCGGGATCATCCCGTCAGGCAGTGTGCCGTATCAGGGGCTTCAGCGCCGGCTCTCGGGCTCTAATGATATCAACCGCAGATCCCGGACGTTTGCGCATGGCCCAGAACGTAACGAGGTCGACTCAGATGGCAGTATCGTGCTGAGTCAGAGTGCACCCGCTGCGCCCAGTGAGGGTTTACGGAATGCGCTCGCCGAGACGAACACGAGCCGTACATCAGGCGACCGCGATAGCGGTCAACGCGGCAGGACACAAGCGCCTGTCGTCTCGCCATCCCTCGTTTGGAGGAAACTCGAACAGTACCTCGGCCAGCGATCGCCGAGAAGCTCTCCGAGTCACGATCCTGGCACTGGATCAGAGTTATCGCACGCGTCTATTCGAGGCAACGTCGCGGAGGGTAGTCTATCGGAGCCGACAGCGGCGGCAGGTCACGTCTATTGTGCAGACTCCGGCCTTGAAGAGCATCAAACAGACCAGGACTTTGCCCGGTGGTCTACAGACGTCCAGCCAGACGCTGGAAGATCGCCTGATCGCCGAGAAGTTTTGCCGATTACCCCAGTGACACCGCCTATCGATATCGCGCTGAGCAAACACCCGCAAACGTACGCGGAGGCTGTTGGCTCAGAGATTGCTGCCGAGCTCGCCGCCTCGCATGCTCGCCTCCATAGTGGTGCCCAAATACCTAGCAACCGAGCTCCGAAAACTGCACCAGAGGCTCCAAAAAGCATGAAAGAGACCGAGTCTGTGAGTAGACGCAGCCATATGCAGCGTGCTGCAAAAGCAACGGAACAGTATCGGGACCTGTGGTTGTACTCGACGGGCATATAGTTTGCGCCTTCCATACTCTGGATACCGGGGACAGCAACCCAACGTCGTGAATGGGCTCCGAAATTCCTGTCTTGTTTACATAAGCGCTGTGCGCTGGGATAACCATTGGATGCGAGCGAGGCGCTCAGGGTCTGGCGCCGCCACTGCACGAATATGCCGTGCCCGGCAACGAGGCCGCAGCTGGCGAGCGGTGATTCCCGCTCCAGGGAAGCGTAGCGCTCCTCGTTGGCGGTTTTGGCGCTCACAACCCGGTACGCGACAACCGCGATGCTACAGCAGTGCTGGATCTCGGTGACCGAGAGAGCGTACGGCACCTCTGTACAGACGCGACGCGATGCCCTGAAGCGCTGGTTCCGTAATCATCATGTGACGGAATGTGAGATGTGCACGTTGCTTACCGCAGTCAGATCTCTATGCCTCGTACGCATTCGGTGAACATATAGCTTTGGAAAGCGGCGGGCTCGTTCAGAGACGCACTGGGCAGCGACGCTCGTTCACCGCTGCCTGCAGTACGCCTTTCGACAATCCGACTGGGGTGTCGCTCCGAAGACAAGCCGGCACTCAAGGCGGGCGACGCGCATCGCTGCTCTTTGAATGCATCGTGGTGTGGCGACGTGCGCGAATGTCGGGCGCTCCCGTCTAGTGCGTCGCTTCGGGCGGTGTGAGTTGTGCTGGCTCCCGAGCGAGGCGCTCCACAAGCCGCTCGATTCGTGCATGATGTTGCTCTAATAGTTCAACGAATGAATCGTCGTATATCTTGCGCGATTTCAGCTCCAGCGTGTCCCGTAACTGAACATATTTCCTGCATTGAACTTTTCGTAGTTCGACATGATCATCCGCTGAGAGATACAGATCTGCGTCCTGAACGGTAGGCCGGCGCCCGTACTTCAACTTAAACTGCTCAATCCATCTTCGCAGAGTCTTGCGTAGTGAGAGGATTTCGCGCACATCATTGACGCCCAGGAGCCGTATCCGCCCTAATAGGCTATAATCCAGCGGCTCCAGCTCGTGCTCGATTACGCTCGGAAAAACGAATTCCTCACTAAATCCGAGTTCGGGCTGAACGGCGTTCACGACACCGGGTCTGGGCTCTGCGGGGTCGTTACCCGTCCGCCCAGGATCAACGGTTTTCCGAGTTTCCAGCGCATGGCTGCTGGCTGGATCCTGCGGAGGTACCACGGGCACCGGCTTTTGGCCCTGTTCGTTGCGCTGGTCCTCGTCTAGAAATACTCCTTCATTACTGGTGGCAGAGGCAGCGCCCGGATTCGGCATGGATGCTCCTGCATGCTGCGCGGTCTCGGTGGCGCACGAGGCGCACTCCGTCGCCATCTCATGGACAGCGGCTGCGGACGGTGTTACGGACATAATGGTGCTCGGCGCTGTGGCGTTAGACTCGTTTCCGAGAGTGCTCGAAGCGCTGTGGTACAAGTCGTGGGTCGCCAACGGCGCATTTGTCGACGATTCGCGGCTCCTGGATCGGTCGTCAGTCGTCGATTCCGTCGAGTTGAAAAAAGTGGGCCCTGTGCTACTCGCGTGCCCAGTGTCCGCTCCATTGGGCGCAGGGTTCTCATTGTGTTCACAAGTCGTGCGAGTCGCGGCGGACGCCTCTCGATAAAGAGTTTCGTTGCTGTCGTTCTGCATCGTATTCGGAAGTGTGCCGGAGTCCAGCGCTGGATCGGCTGTCTTGCTATCTTTCGAAGCGCTGCGCCTCGTTCGCGAAGATTTCCTTGTACTCGAACCCCGATTGTATTGCTTCTGCAGAGCATTCGCCTTGTTCAGAGTTTTTGTTGGCAGCAAGGTTGCACCTTCAGCGGCGCTCGACTCGGCCGTTGCGGGAATTCTCGGAAAGCTTATTGGTGGCGCCCCTGCAATGATTCCCCCCGAGTCGGGATCAGCTTTTGGCGCCACATCAGACACCAGGCTCCTCGATGGTGATAATACAGACTCGTCCGAATGGGTCATCTCTTTCGATACGGCCCGAGTCCATGAGGTTTCATTCGGTTCCCCTGGGACGGAATGATCGGGCGCCCCGTCCTTTCCGGAATCGACTTTGACCTGGTTCGGCCAAACCGAAATAGGTTTGCGAGCGTTCTCCTTCATGACTTCCACGGGGCTCCTTCTCGTACGTCTCCGAGCCTTCGGGACGCCAACCGACGGAGTCTGGGTCGTGGATTCACCGCTCCTCTCAATTTCTCTCTGCATACGCAGATATCGCATCCAGGTATCGATTACCTCTGTCGAGCGGTAGTCCTTGGAAACATCTTCACTGCCGCCCGGGGCGGCTAAAACCTTTCGACTTACACCAGGAATCATAAGCGTGTCGCCAAGTACTTCATCCGCCAGATTGCGCAACCGTTCCCGAAGCTTCAGATACATTTCAAACTTGTTGATAATCTCAAGGGAACCGGTGCGACGCACGTCAGCAAGCGATGGACGCCGACCGCCATGAAAGCGAGCAAACAGTTGGCTCCACGCGCGAAGTTCAGCTCTTAGGCGTGTAAAACGCTGCACGTCTAGTGCAACCGAGTCCAACGATGATGCCTCTACTTCATCTTCTGGGGACGCGCGTCCAGCCGGTTCCATACTTTCGTTCCGATTTTCTTCTACATCATCGCTTTGAGAAAGGGCACTTTCCTGTGTTTCCGATGCGTCTTGCATCGCATGGCGGCCCGTGCTAGCAGACTCCGTATTCGGCACGATGCCCGTTTCCAGTTCAGCGGACAAGAGCAGCTTCTGTAGGCGTCCAAATTCGTCGAGCTCGTGTGCTTCGGTGGAGGCGGCACCAGCTGGAGTGTCGCCTCCCTTTTTACCGGTCAAGACGTCATCGGGCCGGCGTCGCATGCCCTTGGCGATGCGTTGACGATGCTCTGAGCTCAGAGGACGACCTTCGTGCGCTGCGCCTATTTTCCGTCGATGCTCCTCTGACAACGCCTTTCCTTTATTCCATGGCGCCTTACCTCGTCGAGCAGCTCCTATTCGAGCCCGAACTTCCGGCGAATGCGCCACGCCTTTATTCCACGGCCGGCCAGAGCCTAGCGTGCCTGTGGCTGCACCTTCAGTGGAGGTACCAGGTGTGCCGCCAACAACTTCAGAGGCCGCAGAAACCGACGCGTCGCCGCCCTGCTGCTCTTCAAAGCCACGGGAACCAGTTCTTGCCGACATTCGCGGAATACTGCGTGTGACTGACGAACCATTCGATACGCGGATCGCGGGTGCATCCCATCTGGGCGTCAGTCTGTCAGGCGGCAACGGAAGCACCGGGAGCGTACCCGGTTGCCGTGGTCGAAACCTCCATCCCGGATGCCGTCTTCGGTAAAAGCCAGAGTAACTTCCCACCCGTTCCGCGCCGATGCTGAACCCCTGAAAGAGAGAGACGCATATGAACCCCATTCACCAGTGCACAGCGCGTGTGTTGTAAATCACTATGGCCTGAGCTCACTCCCTATACACTGCACTGGAACACTGATTGACAATAGTGTCGCACCTATCGAGCAAGCACACGCTGTAGAGGATACGCGTATGGAACGCTCGGGTGACGCCGAAGAATACGTCACGCTCTTCGCGTACGCAGCAAGTTTGCTCTACGTGGTGCAGCCTGACGCTGCAGGCGCCCAAGGCCGCTCGGGATGCGCGTGCAGCAGGCATGGGCTGGTGGGGTATCTGAATTTTTTGAACATTACTACCAAATAATAACATATACATATAATGAGATAATGATGACACACCGCAGCAGGCGGTGTTTGATGAGGGTCTGGTTTTTACTGTCATCAAAGGACAACCATGTATCCAATGAGACAATGGTGCAACTTCTGGGTTGCCAGCGGTTTATGTGGGGTCTGCGGATGCGCGACATATACACCAAAGACTAGATATTATCAGACAATATTTTCCATTTGCCTCACAAGTACGAGATTCAGCCTTGCGCTCAGGCTTGGACATGTGTTCGACAAGCGCTGCACCTTCTTTGTGACATGCTCTCGAAAGGGAAACCTTATTATACTCAGTGGAAGTTGGCCGGTATCTACCAGCGCGGTGTTTGCTTCGCTAGATTCCGATAACTATGCTGCATCCGGGAGACCACTGGTAAGCCTCATCAATCCTTGGTCGAAATCCGTAGGATGCACGCACCCACTCGGCGCTGCGCTCTGCGATGATTCATCGAGGCGCTCTCGTACACGAGGCACCTTAAAGCTGACACAAACCTCTTTAGCCACAAGCACACGCTCGTCTACACGAAGCTCCGGATTGCAGTGCAAGATCTGTGGAAATAGAGCGGGTCGTTGGAGTTTAAACGCATGTTCCTGGAAAACGCAGGCATGCGCGTATGCATCTCTCAACGGGCTCGAACAAATTCCAGCATGATCTCTTTACGATAGCTCACTCTACCATCGAACGGAATCGGGCAGCATCGTCCGTTGCACCGGATGACATTCCCGGGCGTGATGAACGCGTGAACGATGACAGACTTCCTCTGATCCAGGCGATTCTGTTCTCCCCATGCGTATATCCACCTTGTTCTGTGGAGGCATATGACGCTCTTTTATTTTTTCTCGAGTGCGTCTCTCGTCACATTGCGAACGTGTAGGTGCTCGCCATGTATTTGCAACATCGGCACCAGTTTCGGTGCGAGATTCTGTGGCTTCGCTTCCATTTCCCGAGCGGATGCAGGATGCCACTGAGAGATCACGGTGACCGTCGTTAAACGAGCTCGTAGAATGGCATGCTTTCTGCATTCGTTCGGTCTGGATGAGTCTTTAGATGTACAAGCGACTGCATCGACAGTAAGGGGCTGATCAACTGCGGCCGAAGCTTTGCGCGAATAGCGCCATTCGTAGAATCTCCAGCTGCACGAGCACGGGCATGAACATACATGACAACCGCACAGAACCCGGGACCACAAAGTACATGTTCATTGGATTTTACCATCAGCAGTGTGCAGGCGCGAAAGAGCTGCCTTCGCTTGCGCGTGCGCCGCTTCGCGTGTTCAACATCACACATTTCGCCTCCTTGGTGGTGAGCGTTGCGGCGGTGGCTGTTAGCCCGCCAAGTGTCTTCGTGCAGATCTTGCATGCTACGTAGTGGGCTGCTCTCCTTCGAAGGGGTCGAGCTTTCTTCAGCACGAAAGCGTCGGTGCACATCTCAAAAGGGCGCACAAGTTCGATTTCAAGCACAAATTCAGCGCAGCGTCCGACCTGTACCGGAGAAGGGTACAAACTTTTTGGGACCATCGGTTGAGGTCGGTTGTGCCTTCGGTCTGCTCGGTGTACCTGTTGATGTTTCCACGGTTCTGGGTGAATCAGACGCAAACACTGGTCGACCACTGAGCGTCCGACCCCCGGAGAGCTTGCTCCAGTAGTCCTCGTGCTGCGGCTGTGCATTCGCTGGCGCGTTCGGCACGCCATCGCGGCTGCCAGTGGTCATGCCTTCATCCCCGGAAGCGGCTTTTTCGTTCTTTCTGCGCCACAATGAGCGGGAAGTTGTTGCTGCAGCGGGTTCCCCAGCGGTGGCGGCGGTGGCGTCCCCAAACTCGATTCGACCAGCGCACTGCGATGTGCTGCTCATCCCGGCGTTTGTCCTTACCGCGGGCATCTCCGGGGGCATATCGCGCGGCGGTGCGAACTCGACGCTCACGTCGGTGTCCGTCACACATACAGCGCTTGCCGGTTCACAAGAAATGACCGTCAACCAAAACATTTTTCCGTTGTACTCAATCGCGATCTCGTCACCCTCCGTTAGTGCGGTATAGTGCCGAAGTCTCGTCTCCAGCACTGCCCGCGGGTTCGTCATCTGCGTGAACTCAGTTAGATGTGGCTGCAGCTTCACATAGCGAGCCTTTGGGAGACTCGCAGTCTCTAGCTGTACGACGTCGCCTTCCTGCAAGGCGAGGTTCTGCATCAACCAGTGAGGTAAGTAGCACTTGCCTTCCTCAGCGGTAAACTCGATCACCCCGACGTGCGTAACCCTTTCGGATCTTTGTGCTTGCAAGCGAAAGATCATGGGATCTTCGGTATTCCATTGGATGAGTTCCGCAAGCAGCGATTGTGGAAGCAGGATTTTATCGCCAAGCTCGTACTCTGGCCGAGCTGCGTTCGAGAACGCAAGCGAGAAGCTTTCGAGCTGCCTCCGCACGGGGCGTGCTGGTCGCAGAGGCCCCACAACATCGTCCGGTAACATATTGTCGTCCATGACAACTTATTGCTGTATAGAAGTCCTCGCTCTCGTGACGACCTTCGGGAAATACGCCGTTCAAAAGAAAAACGCCGCCGCCAGCGGTGTACAGTTGAAGCGTGAAACACGCTTTCGACAGTACGTTTTCAGCAGCTGTGCAGACGCATCCTAGTCTTGTTCGACAGGCACCCCTCTACTGCTTCCGATTTGTTCTCATACAGTTCAACTTTGAGAGGTTGTCCAACAATGTTCTCTCTTGTCTATTCTGGAGGTCTTCTCTCCGTCACCGTACGTTTCCTTATCTTGATTGCGGCGTTAAAGTCTCGGTTCACAAACCCCATACGTATCTTGCCATTGATTGTACTTACTAATGCAAGTAGCCCACGAACTTTCGCCATACGTTCCATCTGCTCTTCTGTCAGCGGCCCGTATCTTTTTATATCCTCAGGGCTCCGTTGGCACTTTTCTATCTCCACTCTCTGAAGTGTGCACCCCAGTTCATGGTGTGTATACGAGGCACGGAACTCGTCTATTGGTATCGTAACGAAACGTCTTACGCACTCCTTGAACGTTCTTGTCGTTGGAGGTGGCGTAGTCCCTTTCTTGGTCTTCCAGCGCCCTGCTCCGTACGCCACTGCGAGCCTTTGTGATTTGTCCTCCTTCTAGAAGCTCAACTCATTGAAAAAGTTGTCAAATGCACGCTGCTTCCCACAGTATGGATTCGGACGCAGAAGAGCTCGCATCGGCTTGGCGTATTCTTTCCACAACGCCTCCCAATGAGCAACGCGAACTTCCATGAACTCCCGAACAGCTACAAAGTCTGCTTCACGGCTCGTCACCTCCCTTCTAGCTTCAAGGCGCTCTCGCACTCCTGCATTCAATGTCTTAATTTTTTTCCTTGCATCCATTATACCCGATTCTCGGTAGTATCTCGCTCTCGAGAATCTCAACAGACGCATGTCTTTCTGACGTAAGTTGCCATCAGTACCATCTTCCACACGCTTGGGTGCTGCGATGGTTACGATATTCGTGTTTCCAGGGTGCGCGCGAACGACAAAGTCGTTCTCATGCGCTTTCTTCGTCGCAGGACCCCTATCCTTCTCATCTTCATGCTTCGCTGAGGACGGAACTGGACGATCTGTCTTCAAACGCCGATAGTGTACACATATGGCTAATCCATCGTTTTCGATCATCCCAGTGAATACCTTTTGTTTGTTGACTTCGAGACGTTTGAAATTGAAGCTATTCTTCCAGTCCGTCTCCCGGTTATCACAGGTGAACTCCTTCCTGTTTACATCGAACTCCGGAATGATCTCCTTCATGATGCCGTAAAGGACGCTGGAGTCGATAGTCACGAAATGTGACTTGATGTTG
>Ga0123519_10002591_pt1 | contig 30543 bp, 33 predicted proteins | sample YelNatPaOPRAMG02_FD_87396 | JGI IMG/M metagenome (GOLD analysis project Ga0123519, IMG submission 87396) | Hot spring microbial communities from Yellowstone National Park - Yellowstone National Park OP-RAMG-02 (version 2) | ecosystem: Environmental > Aquatic > Thermal springs > Hot (42-90C) ... | reverse complement strand
GCTCCCATCCTTGACCAGCTTGACTTTATTTTAGGCGCCGCCTTGCTGTCATATCCCTTTTGGAATTTCACGCCGTTTATCGTCCTTCTCGCTGTGCTGATCACCCCGCTCATTCACTTCGCGGCAAACGTGATCGCCTACATGGTTGGATTAAAAGACAAATACTGGTGAACTATCCTACCCCTATTTTGGATTGTAGCATAACGTTGGTGTAGTAAAATGATAGGAGCGTTATGGCCGCGCCGATTAAAAGCAATATATACGCTTGCCTAGGCCTATACGCGTATTTAGTGCTCCTAAACATCATGTATAATCCGGATATCCCCAGAACATACACTATGCTGGCCACTATACTTTCGTTCAGGGTTTGAATGTGAACATTGCCTCTGTAGATAAACGTCCAGCCTCCCCCTCTAGGAAGGAGCGCTAACGGCTTTTCCATCAAGTTGTAGATTCCCCCAGCCGCCATAAACATTGAGAAAACCAAAACAAAACCGAAAAACACTTTTAAACCCATCTCCACGTACTTTGACGGGATTCCTCCCCTAACCTTGAACATGTACCGTAAGTCCTTCCAAGACCTTTTAAGCCTAGACAACAAGTCTCCTCTCAAGCGTCTCACCAACCCAGTAAAGCTATGAAAAGCAAAGAAGAAGATTAAAATATTTCTATAACGCTTTTAAACAGTTGGGTCATAGCCCGTGAGCTGTGTTGCCGCAGAAGATATTTTGCGCTGGATGTGGAGTGGTCCTCTACGAAGGATTTGAGCTGGAGTCCCCCATAGAGGTGATTCAAAGACATAACGGTGTATGCCCTAAATGCGGTAAGAAACTGAATTATAACTGCGACAACGTGAAGATTGAGGGCAGGTAAACGCGCCGGGAGAGTTTATTCCACATCGCAGGATCACATATATGGGTTGAGGAGCTTGAGAACCCAACTATACGAATACCATAAAAGACACGCGAAGATGATCGATTTCTCAGGCTTCGAGATGCCGTTATGGTACAGGGGCATTCAAACGGAATGCCTAGCCGTGAGAAATCAAGCTGGGATTTTCGACGTATCCCATATGGGGAGAGCCTTTATTAAAGGACCTGACTCGGAAGCCTTTCTCAACTATTTAACCCCTAACGACGTTTCGAAGCTCAAGCCTGGGAAGGCTCATTACAGTGTTCTATGCAATGAGCGAGGCGGCGTTGTAGACGATGTAGTATTGCTTAGAGTTGATGAAGACGTTTTCCTTCTCGTTTTTAACGCTGGGAACAGGGGGAAAGACTTAAAATGGATTGAAGCTCACCGTAAAGGGTACGACGTAGATGTCCGCCACGTATCTGACGAGGTCGCCATGATCGCGATCCAAGGCCCTAAAGCCAGAGAGGTGGTGGAATCCGCGTGTCGCAGCGATGTATCAAGCGTCGGAAGGTTTGAATGCGGAAACCTTAACTTTAACGGCATAGATTGCATAGCTTCCGGAACAGGTTACACGGGGGAGGATGGGCTGGAAATATTTGTGCCAGACGCCACCCTTGAAAATCCAGGTAGCGCGGTGAAGGTTTGGGATACGCTGTTAGCGATGGGTGAAGGAGAGGGTTTAACCCCCTGCGGTTTAGGAGCCCGGGACGTGCTACGGTTAGAGGCGGGCATGTGCCTATATGGCAATGAGCTGAAAGAGTCCATCACGCCCTTTGAAGCCGGCATCGGATTCGTTGTGAAGCTTGATAAAGGAGTTGACTTTATCGGGAGGAAGGCTTTGCAAGAGCAGAAGCTTCAAGGGATGCCTCGAATCCGTGTGGGAGTAAAACTTTTGGAACGCGGCGTTCCCAGAAAGGGGAACAGCATACTCCACAACGGGGAGGTTATCGGAGAAGTTACAAGTGGAACTTACTCCCCCATACTCAAATGCGGAATCGCCATGGGCTACGTTAAACCGGAGTTCCGTGAACCTGGAGTTAAGGTAGAATTGAAGATAAGGGAGAGGTACGTGAACGGAGAGGTTTCATCGATGCCCTTCTACGACGTCACCGTATACGGTTGGAGGAGGATACGAACAAACCATAAATAGACGCTTCCCACAAATATGATGAGGGTTAGAGATGCAGGTTGGAGAATACCAGGTTAGAGAAGGATTATATTACACTAAGGAGCATGACTGGGTTAAACTTGAAGGCGGATTATGCAGGGTAGGGATAAGCGACTTCGCTCAGAAGTCGCTTCACGAAATAGTCTACGCCGAGTTGCCGAAAGTGGGTTTAAGGGTTAAGCAAATGGAGTCTATGGGAACTGTTGAATCCGTGAAAGCCGTTTCAGATGTGTTTTCCCCCATTACTGGGGAGGTTCTGGAGGTAAACGAGAAGCTGTCAGAGCAACCGGAGCTCATCAACAGAAGCCCATACGACGATGGGTGGATCGCTGTGATAAAACCTGAAAAACTGGAGGAGGAGCTTAAAAACCTCCTAGATCACAACGGCTACGCGAAATACTTGGAGGAGCTTTTGAAGGAGTAGACGCTTTTCCCATCCTTTAAAACTCTTATTCAACCTTCATCACCTTTTCTTCTCGGTAACCTACGATGACCCTCACATACCCTCTTAACGCCGCGTCCACATCAGGGTCCCCTGTGTCCACTATAAGCCTACCCCTGTGAATGGAGTTGAGCTTTGAAGGCGTAGCCACTACGATGATGTTCTCTCTTCCCACCCTGCGTATCACACGGCTGCTTATTTGCTGATTTCCCCTCCCGAAGATGTGGCCTTGACCCCCAATCGGCGTTATAATTATCCTACCTTTCCCCTCCTCCAATAACTGGAGAAGGTCGTTTTCATTCGCATCCATGATGAGAATGCGGTTGTTCTTTAAGACGTCAACTCCCAGCAGGGTTTTAGGCAACCCAAGGTAGTCGCATATCGCCTTAACGGTCGTACCGGGGCCTAAGATGTAGAAATGCTCGTCGTCTAACTCCTCCACGACATATTTAGCTATGGATTTAAGCTGCTCGGCTTCGCAGGCTGAGGCGTCGCTGGGAGACTTCACGGGTTGAATCCAGCTTCCACCATCAGGCACCTTCAAGTAACCATATAACCTCGATTTTAGAACGCCCATTCGAAACGCTTCTTCATCGATGTCAACAACCTCCCTCTCAGCCACCCCTAACCTGCCCTCTAAGTATTCGTGAGCGATCAGGGCGGCTGATTCAGGGTTTATGGCGAAGACCGCTGACTGAAGCTTTACTCCTCCAGGAATCCCTAGGATAACCGTCTGTAGGTCCAACGCGTCCATTATATCCCTCGCTGTTCCATCCCCACCGCAGAAGGCCAGAAGATCCACGATGCGTGACATGTTTCTCGCTATTTCCTTCGTATCCTCAGCTGTTGTGTTTTTCTTTGCGCGTCCCAAAACCAAGGTGGGATGAATGCCGCAGGTTAAAGCCTCCCGGTGGCCCATTAAACCTGCCCCAACAATCAACTTTACCGACGTTAAAGTCTTTAGGGTGTTCATGAAGGTGATCGACCTCTCGGGCGCTGAGGCTCGGCCGCCTAGGGACAGGGCTTTTCTTAACGTTTCCACTCCGTCTGAGCCTTTTAATCCTACTGCTCCACCTATGCCCGCTATTGGGTTCACGATCAACCCTAGGGTTTTCACTTATAACGTCCTCACACCTTCTTTACGCCAACCCTAAGGCTTTGCCCCCCTATCATCCAATCCTTCATGTAAAAGTTTTCAGGAGGAGGGGTTGAGGAGGCGGTGAGGGTTCTAGCTCTCACTTCTTCACTAATATAGCTATGGGATGACTGCACCCATTCCAACGCTTTTCTATCCTCGGAGGCGATGTGCACGTCGACGTAGGCGTCAACTTCCAGGTCTAGCTGCCTCCTCATCTCCTGAATTCTCCTTACCACGTCTTGGACAAACCCCTCCTTCAACAGCTCTTCACTGAGCCGTGAGTCAACGTACACCCTTCCCCCTGGGAAGCTTGCCCCAGCGAATCCCTCTGGCATTTTCTCTTCGAAGGATACCATGTCAGGTGTGATGTCGTAGACTTTACCTTGAACCGTTAACTCCCATCGTCCACGAGAGGCCAAGGCATCCCTTAACTTGAATCCGTCTACTTGTTTTAAAGCTTCAGCGACCTTGAAAGCTTCCTCCCTAAGCCGGGGACCCATGACCTTATAGTCGGGTTTAACGTATAATCGCTCAACGGTCTTTTCTGAGGCCAAGTCAAGGACTTCAACGTTTTTCGAGTTGGTCACTTGAAGCGTTAAATTTCTAAGGTTTTCAACGGCGTCTCTCACCTCTGGGTCGTCGGTGAATATGAGCAGCCTTCCCACAGGTTGTCTAAGCTTTATTTTTAACATTTGCCGAGCACTCATGGAGGCGGCTGAAACAGCCCTTACAATGTGGACTCTACGCTCCAACGTTTCATCGATGAGCGAAGGATCCGCCTCAGGCCAATCGTTCATATGCACGCTTTTAGGTAGCCCCGGTTCAGCGGGCAATATCATTTCCCTGTAGGCTTTCTCGGTGAGGAAGGGTGCTATAGGAGCTGAGAGAAGAATCCAGCTCTTTAACGCATGGTATAATGCGGCGTAGGCGGCGAGTTTATCCAAGCTTTCCCTCTCCTGCCAGAACCTCCTCCTAACCAGCCTAACATACCAATGGCTTAGGTCCTCAACCGCGAACTCCATCAACTTCCTAGTGGCGTTGTGGAATTCAAGTTTCTCCATCGCCTCCGTCACCTCCGTCTTTAACCTTTCAACCCTGGAAACAAGCCATTTATCCTCCGCCCTCATCTGTTCAACAACTTTTTTAAGCGGATAGTTTGAGGGGTTGAATCGGTCCAAGCTCATGTAAAGACTCGCGAACGATATGACGTTCCAAACCACCTTCAGCTTGCTGGACGTGTCTTCAAGCTTTTCCCAAGAAAACTTGAAGTCCTCCCACGTAGTGGATTGAAGCTCGTAAACCCTCAGGGAGTCCCTTCCATGCTTGGCCACCGCCTCCAGCGGGTCGATGAAGTTTCCCAAGGACTTGCTCATTTTTTGGCCTTTAGAATCCAACGCGTGGCCGTGCATCAACACCGCTTGATAAGGGGATTTCTCAAAGCACAGGACGCCGGCGCCGAGTTGCGTGTAGAACCAACCCCTCGTCTGATCATGGGCCTCTATGATAGCGTCGGCTGGCCACCATTTCTCATACTCCTCGGTTTCAACAGGATAGTTTAAGCTCGCCCAAGCCGCGACCCCGGAGTCAAGCCATACATCTACGATGTCTGGAACCCTGCTCATGACACCGCCGCATTCACACTTCAACTTTATCGGATCAACCGTATCCCTGTGCAAATCCTCTAAGACAGGAGGAGGGTTGACAAGGCTTCTCAACTCCTCAACGGATCCAACAACCCTCTGCTTACGGCAGGAGTCGCAAACCCATACTGGCAGTGGGACGCCCCAAAACCTCTGTCGAGAAATCACCCAGTCCCTAGCGCCTTTCAACCAGTCAGCGAACCTTTTCGAACCCGCCCATTGAGGAGACCAGTAAACCTTCAAGTTTTCCTCCATCATCCTGTCCTTTAACAAGCTGATCTTGATGAACCACTGCTCCGTCGCCCTCATCAAAAGGGGGGTTTTACACCTCCAGCAATGGGGATAGGAATGGGTGACCTCAGCTACCTTGAATAAAGCGTTCGCTCTCTTTAAGTCCTCCAAGATTACGCTATCCGCGTCCTTAACGTACATTCCAGCGTATTTTCCAGCCTCCTCGGTGAAACAGCCCCGGGCGTCGATCGGCGAGTAAACCGGTAATCCCCTCTCCAATCCTACTTCGAAGTCTTCTTCCCCATGGCCGGGCGCTGTGTGAACACAGCCTGTACCCTCCTGCATGGAAACATATTCCCTGCTGGAAACGATCACGTGTGGATTAGCGGGATCCCTTTGAAGGGCTACGTAATCTCTGAGCGGCGAAGTATACCTGAGGCCTTCCAACTCCGCCCCTTTAAACCGCCTTTTAACAACCCAAGGCGCCTCGAAAACCGATGGGCATCTAGCTTCCGCCAAGATGTAGCGCTCCCCTTTAAACTCGACTTCAACGTAGTATTCATCGGGGTTCACCATGACGGCGACGTTGGCCGGCAGCGTCCATGGGGTGGTTGTCCATATCAGAATGCTAGTGTTTCCATCTTTTTCTTTAAGCGGAAACTTCACGTAAACGGAGTAGTCTTTAACCATCCGGTATTCATCGGTTACCTCGTAGCCAGCTAGGGCCGTTTCGCATCTGGGACACCAATGTACAACCTTTAAGCCCCGGTCCAGCAAACCCTTTTCGTAGGCCCTTTTCACCGTCCACCATACGGATTCCATATAGTTTCTATGAAGGGTCATGTAGGGGTTTTCCCAGTCCATCCAAACGCCTAGATTTTTGAAGACCTCAGTTTGTTTTTCAGCGTTCTCGAAGGCGTATCTCTTACATGTTGAAATGAAGCTTGAAACGCCTATTTTCTCCTCTATTTCCTTTTTGCTTCCAATTTTAAGCTCTTCCTCAACTTTCACCTCTATGGGCAACCCGTGGCAGTCATAGCCTGGTTGATCCCTTACATCGTATCCTCGCATCCTCTTATATCTGATCAAAACGTCCTTGAGGATTTTATTCCAAGCCGTGCCGATGTGAGGGGGATTAGTCACGTAAGGGGGGCCGTCTAAAAAATAGAATTTCTCACCATTCCTGCGCATGGCTTTTAACTCACGATAAACTTGACATGCATTCCACCATTCGAGGATTTGCTCCTCATGGCTTACATCGTATCTTCTCGAAGCCCTGCCGACTACGCCCCCCATTTCCCCTCCCTCTCACATGCAACGACGTTTTAATGTGGTAGGTTCAAAGTTGGATTTAAATTCTAAGCCATATCGTTGAACGGTGAGTTTAAACCTTTACGTGGCTTTTAGGATGCCGCGAAAGCTTAAAAGAGTGAATTGAAATACACATTAACCTTAGAGTTCCATGGCTTGGTGATGGCCTTCCAATGCTCAGACAGGACGAACATAGTGCTCGCGTATCCAAGAGGAGAAACGTAGGCGAAATCATCTCCTCTAAGCTCAGGGTGATCCAGGGTTATCTGACGGCGGTTCCACGTGGACCCGTGTTGGAGGCCTTCATCCTCGCTTTAATCGTCGCGATCGGGCTGACGGTGAGGCTGTTTCCGTTAAGATGGGGCTTTTACCTATCAGAGTTTGACCCGTATCAGCAATATCGGTTGGCGAAGCGCATAGTGGATCAGGGATTCTACGGTTGGTTTACTTGGCATGACAACATGAGTTGGTATCCATGGGGGAGGGATACGGCGACCACAAACTACGCTGGGGTTCCCTTTACAGCCGCCATTTTATATAACTTCATTCGGTCCCTTGGATTCAACGTTCCCTTATACGATTTATGCGTCTTGTTTCCAGTTGTTTTCGGAGCGGTAACCTGCGTCGCCATTTATTTCCTCGCGCGGGAAGTGCGGGGTGGTGTGGTGGGCCTGTTCTCAGCCCTCTTTCTAGCGTTAAGCTCATCTCACATTTCGAGAACTAGCCTAGGCTTTTTCGACGATGAATCCATCGGAATATTCACCATGATCCTCATCTTCCTCTTCTATCTGAGGGCCATCTCTCAGGAAAGGCCGTTCAGAGCCAATTTCATGTACTCCATTATGGCTGGGTTAGGAGTCGCGTACTTATCCGCTAGCTGGGGGGCGTCTAGATATGTGATAGCGCTCCTAGCATTGTTCACATTCGTGCTAGTGCTGGTGAAAAGGTCTTCGCTCAAGGTTTTATTCGCATACGCCGTGACGATGGGGTTAGGGTACTTGTTAATGGGGCAAATCCCGTTCCTAGGATACGGGTTCTTCAGGGAATGGGTTACAGCCGCCGTTCTAGGCGTTTTCCTAATACTGCTAGGTGTGGAGTGCTCTAAGAGGTTTAAAGGATTCAAGTTTAAACTTACCTCGCTAACGGTCGTGGCGGTGATTATAGTTATAGCTTTGATCCTCCTGTGGAAGGGAGGGTACATGACACAGCTCTCAGGAAAGTTTCTAACAGTGCTTAACCCAGCTACTAGGTTTGAAATGCCATTGGTGGAGTCGGTGGCTGAGCATAGACCGGCCACGTGGGCCTCCTTCTTCTACGAGTCAGGGATATACCTCTTCCTTGGAATGTTTGGATTTTACTTCCTTACGCGAAGGATGGGGGAAGGAGACCTACTGCTAATATTGCTCGGTGTAACCTCGTTCTACTTCGCGGCGTCTCTGGTTCGACTCACCCTTATACTGGCCCCGGCCCTCGCGATGCTGTCCGCCACGGCTTTGGTTGAACTGTGCAAACCAGCCGTCGACATCGTGAGGGGAGTGGGAGTTCTACCGAAGAGGAGGATGACCTTACCTGGGGGGGTTGGAAAGGAGTTCGGCGCTTCAATTCTTTTAATCGCCCTCATCATAACCACCCCTACGTTATACTACTCGGTTCAAGCCGCCTACGCGCCCACCACCATCGCAACGTCCAGCATTCCCGTGGCTCCCACGGGATCCGACGCCAGACGTTACCAAGATTGGATGCACGCCCTCATGTGGATGAAGGAGAATCTACCTGAGGACGCTGTGGTTTTCTCATGGTGGGATTATGGGTATTGGATCACCGCCATAGCGGATAAAAGAAGCCTCGCCGACAACGGAACGATCAACAGCACCCAAATCGCCGTCATCGCCGTCACCTTCCTTTCAAACGAAAGCCAAGCCATCCCCATATTGAAGCGGTATAACGTCACCCACATCGCCGTTTTCGCCACTTGGACTAAGGATGAAAAGGGAACCGTGAAATTTTACGGTTATGGGGAGGATAATAAATGGTATTGGATGGCCAAGATCGGTAATGGAACCACCGTTAACGGGGTAAAATATAACTTCTATCAGCGCACCGTAGGGGAAAGCACGGTTTTCTACAGAATCCTCACCGTTAACGGAAAAGTTGTTTCCAACAACACCATCACCGATCCCAACGGGTTAAACGACGTGACCATGCTGGGAAAGCTCATTCAAATGGGCATCAATCCTGTTGGAGTAACTTCAGACTACTTCAGGAACGTGTTCTCCTCGGTTAACAGATTCGTGTTCATATACGAGGTCAAATACTTGAAGAAGGCTATTATCGACTTCGAGTTAGATAAGTCCTCCATGGTCTTCGGGGAATCCGTTAAAGCCATGGGTAGGCTATACGACGAGGAGGGAAACGCGCTGGAAGGCAAGCAGGTAACCATAGAATACTCCATGAACAGGGGCGAAACGTGGAATAAGCTCGTAGAGGTGGAAACTCAGGTCAACGGGTCCTTCCTATCTTCTTGGGGGCTTAACGTTGGAAGCTACGTGGTGAGGGCTCGATGGCCGGGGGAGGAGGGAAAATACTTGGAGGCTTCAAGCCAGCTTAGAGGTTTAAACGTCACCGTTGCGAATGTAACCCTCACTTGCACGTTGTCCAAGGAGTTGATTAAATCTGGATCCCTAGTTAACGTCACAGGGGCGTTGTCGAAACCCCTCAACACGGGCAACTTAACCATCCAGTACAGCTTTAACGGAGAAGAATGGTTTAACGTCGCGGGTGGGCCTCCAGTGAACGGATCCTTCACAGCGGAGTGGAAGCCTCCAGCCCCAGGCGAATACTACATTAGAGCGGTATGGTCAGGGGATTATAACCATAACCCCGCGGTCAGCGAGGCTAGAAAGCTTACCGTGACGTGACCTAGGCGACATTGAGGGCTGTGAAGGGGCTCCCTTAAAGTGGTTTAGGCGTTAGATCCCGGTGAAGCCTCATCTTTCCCTGTGTTTTCAAGTCTAGAGCCCTGCAACCTGTATTTTGTGTACTTGTCCTCTAACGAGAATCGAGGGGGATGAGGTGTACGGGTATGGGAGCCGCATCTTGGGCAGACTTCTTTTAACGTGTATTCTCCACATTCCCCACATCTCTTTATCAGCCATCTCAACTCAGCTTTCGACCTTCACCATCCATCTCCTTTATGGAGAGTAAAGCTTCTTCAACAGCGCGGTTCAGCAATTCCTCCGCCGATTCATAGTCGCTGGCTGAGACGTCGATTCTATACTTCGGAGCCCCTATCGTGTAGATTTTAATTTCAGCCTTCTTAGACTTGCGAACCTTCTTCGCCCTCATTAAGCTTTCCTTGACGGCGTCTACGCCGTTTCGGCTCATGCAAGTCAGCTCTAAAATGGCTGAGCGCTTGGCTTTCTGTATCCTTATTTTAGATCGCGCCGCTTCGGTTAACGCTTGCGCCCACTCAACTGGTAGCGACAGCTTTTCTAAAACTTGGGGGCCGCTTTCAACTGCGTCTTCGAAAGCATCGTACATGATGTCGTACTTAGCTTGAATCTTTTCTTTAACATCCTTAACCGCTTCAAGGTCAGCCTTTAACCTCTCCGCTGCCCCCTTAAGAATTGACTCCGCCTTCTTATCCATTTTCCACTGTAGCATCTTCTCAGTTTTCTCTCTTCCAGAAACCCTTCTTAAGGAGAGGTCGACTTGGCTTCTAGAGGGGTTTACCCTTAAAACCTTCAAAACAAGCTTCTGTTTCTCCCTAACATGGTCCCTGATGTTGCGTACCCAAGTAGTGGAGATTTCGGAGATGTGAATAAGCCCCTCTAAGCCATCGTATTCATCTAAGGTGACGTAGGCTCCGTAGTCGGTAACCTTTTTCACAGTCGCGATGACGAGATCCCCTACCTCTGGGTATTCAAGGCTCATTTGCCGAAAACACCCCACCTTAACCTAGGATTTGAAGTATTTCCCCCTTAACGTTAGCCCGACCGCCTGTTGGAATTATCAGCGTTTCATCGCATACCTCACATTTCACCTCGGTGGATGACCTGTCGAAAACAACTCGCTCCGCGCCGCAGTTTTTACATTTAACCCTGAGGAATAGGCTCCTCGGTCTAGGAATGAGGTCGCTTGTCTCAGACATTTTCCTCACTCTCCGATTTGAAGCTTTCTCAACCTCTCGCCAAGCCTGAACACTTGATACCCACATTCCCTGCATTTAAGCTTCAATACCTGTTTCTTGGTCGTTTTGGCTGATCGTTTAAGCTCAGGCCATTTCTGTCCCCCATACCCATGTTTCTCCCTTTCATGCCGTCTAACGCCGGCTGCTAGAGACCTTTCCTTACCTTTCCTATACAGGGAGACGCTGTGAGCTGAATGACGTTTACATCTAGGACAGTAAGTTCTTACCTCTTTCGGAACGTTCACCATGAATCCCCCGTATCGGGCTTCATGAACATTCACCCTCCCTATTTATAGGTTTACCTAAAAGCCGCGCCTGTTAAAGGTTTTTTAAACATCTTCGAATGGTTTAACTCGAACCGCGACGCCTCGTTCAACGAGTTTTTCAGCGTCCAAGGATGGTAGGGTAGCGATGTCCTCCGGGTTGAATGGTCCATACGCCTTTAGGTCTGTGCAAACTATCCGGGGTATGGGTTTAATGAACCTTAGAATTGTTTTTCCCATGGAGTCAGCGGCTTCTTCAGGTTTGACGAATGGGAGGAGTTTTAACGCCTTAACCTCTTTTACCAGCTGGTTTAACGCCTTCCCCAGCTTGGCCTCAGCCTCAGCTAAGAGGTTGATGTTTAATTCCCCGGTTGCGGCGATTGTTTGAAACATCTTCTCAACCCTTAGATCCACGAGTTTGTTCAAGATCCTTTTTAGGTTGTTTACCTCTTCTTCTAATAGGGTTCTCTGAACGCCTTGGGCCTCCTTCAACCGGTCTCTCAGGTTCTTCACGTACTCGGCTAAGTCGCTGTAGAAGCGTTGGTCAAGGGGTTGGAGGGTTTGGGTGGAAAGCTCCCTGCCCCAAGCCTCCATAAGCTTCTGGTACATGTTAAACACCGGTTGGGTAGGCTTTACCCTTGCATATTAGAAGGAGGGCCGCCTCCACCGGCAGAGTCTTTAACTCCTGGTTGTAGGGTCCGTATTCCATGTCGCCCAACCTGAACTTGGGGGAATCCGCGATATAAACGGTTTCTTCACCACCACTCAACGATATGGCTTCCCTTAATGGGTCAAATCTATCGATTTCCTTTACTTCAACGACTTTTAAACCAGTCTTTCCGTTCAGCGTTCCCGTCAACCTTACGAGTCGATGCACATCCGTTGTCACGACGGTGTCGATGTGAGCGGAGCATCCCGCAACAGCTACTTCCAATATGCTTTTAAACCTTGATTCAACCAGTCTGATCGTTGAATGCTTTAACAAGTCTCCCTTGATTTTTCGCCTAAAATCTTGGAGTTCCCTTACATTCCTCTCCTTCAGCCCGTAACGTTTAAGCTCCTCCTCTTCCGCGTACAGTAGCAACCTTGTCAACTCTCTTTCAAGCCGAGGTCTCCATCCTCCAAGCTCGTCGATAACAGGGCTTCCATGGAACAGAAGGGTGGGGTTTAAACCTATTCCAGCCACGTAGTCCACGATTTCCTTTCTTTCATCGCCTCTCAACGTTCGAATCCTTTCGTTTCTCACGTGAACGTGGTATCCTCGGTGGCCTGTGAAGTATATTTGGATTTCGCGGCCGCTGAATCCAAGGTCATCGGTCAACATCTCTAAAAGCTTGTTCGTCTCCTCCTTAGCTTGGTTTAAGCATAACTCGCATATCCAAGACTCTTCCCTTAGGGATGTAGCTCCGCATTTAAAGCATCTCTCAGGCGGGGTTCCCACGCCCATTGCCCCGCAATTGCCACATGTCCACTTATCATGTACGGATTTACAGGGAGTGTTTAAATGGTCTGCGTCGATGTCGAAGACGAGGTCCGCTCCAAGCCACCCCTTTCTATCCATATCCTCCTCCGGGTTCATGTAGTAAGCTGAGGAGTAGTAGACGTCTGAGGGGACGACCTCTCCGATGAAGGACCTTAAATCTTCAATGGATTTAAAACCTTTATGTCTTATCATCTGTTTTTCAACGAAAAGGAGGAAGCCAAACTCCCTCTTCTCCATCTCGCTTGGAGCTGTGACGCTTCCAGGATTTTTCAGGTAATACTCTCTGAACCTATCTTTAACGTATTCTACTACTTTAGCTTTGTTCACCTCTCAGCTTACCTACCTTCCGACGATAATATCCTAAGGGATGCGCAACCTTACGGCAGGTTTCATCGGGGTTTCTGCACAGCCCATGGGTCTTTAACGTTTTGCAAGCTGGAGGGACGTATTGTCTTCTACTACCCTTCACGCCCATAATGTGCTCTATTTGATATCTGGCTTTCTTCTCATCGAAGTCTGGTAGAGGCTTGAACAAACCCAGTAACTCCTCCATTTTTAACCCCATTTTCACGAGAAAGGTGGTTAAGGTGAAGCGCTCTACGTGGGAAAGGTTTCGACCTGCGATCGCCGCGTCGTATAGGCTTTTGATACATGGTGGAAGCGCGGTGAATGTCAAGCGCCCAAGTGTAGGCGCCTCAGATAGGGGTTTTAAAGTTTCCTCAATCCGTTTACTGAGCTTCTCCAGCCTGGCCTCTAAGCTTTTCGTTAAAACCGGGCTTAAAGAAGTGATCTTCTTATGAATGGAGGAGGCGATTTCTTCTTGTAGAAGCCTAGCGGCCTCCACTTTACTTAGGTATACGTAGCCTCGGGTAACGGGTCTGTTCACCAGCTTCCACCGAGGTTCCTTCATCTTCGACGAAGCCTTCAAATAATCTGGGAACGATAGCAATAACCCCTCCCCTCTAAGGCTTAAGGTTTGCACATCCCATTTGAACGTGAGGGAGTACTGCTTTAATTTTTCAGCGGACTCAAGCTTTAGGTGATCGTACGCTCTCTTAGCCTCTTTGAGAGCGAATCTTCGGTTTAGGAGGTCGTTTCCCATCTGGCTTAGCATCATTAAGGCTACTGGGAAGGAGAGGATCTCCACGTTATCGCTGATGTATTTCTCATCGATCGACTGGGGGGTTAACGTCTCCAATATTCTCTGTTCAGCCCTTTCCAGAACCCTCTCGTATATAGGGGAGTTCAGCTCATCGATCTTTACCCCAAGCTCCCGCACGTACTCTGCGGCTTCAGGGAGAAACGGATATTTGGCAAGCTCGGAAATCGATATCATAGCGTTATTCGGCTTCTATTCTCGGCGCCAAATAATACGATAGGCAACCGTTTTCAGCTAAGGGGAACTCGAGTTTCAAGGGCATGTTGGTTGAAAACTGGATTGTAGAAATCTCCGATGTCCCCGACCCAGCTTTCACCATCTCCAGAAGGTAGTTTAGGTTGAAGGTGGCTTTTGAAGGCTCCTTGACGACGAGGTCGATTAACGCTTCGCTTCCCCTCTCGATTTCGAACCTACCACTACTTAAACTGGTTGAGGCGCTGACTATGAATCGATCCTCTTTGGTCTCCAAGCTTACGTTGTCGCTAACCTCCTGAGTGTCTTCGATGACCTCTCTTAAGGTTTCCGAGGTGAGCTTAACCAAGGACTTGAACTCCAGTCTAGGGGACGGGGTTTCCTCCTCGGAGACCTCTAAGGTTGGAATCGTATAGGATTTCTTGATGGCTCCCAACACGGTCATGTGAACCTTCCTGGATTCGGGGTCGTATGTTAACTCTAAGGTTTCTTCGCTTTTAGCCCTCTTCAACAGCTTAATCATCCCGCTGAGGCTTAACCTCACCTTAACCTGGCCCTCTGAAACATACTCCTTAAAAGCCTCCCTGGGAAGCTTAAAGTCAACCATCGCCACATGAGATGGATCCATAGACCTTAACGTTAATCCTTCGGGAAGAAGGTTGAAAGTGGCTTCATCCACCAGTGTGGAAATCGCCGTCAGCAAGCTTCTCCACATTCTCGCATCGGAAAACGCGATTTTAAACATCCTTTATCCCCCATTCACCTAATAGAGGTCCACTCTATGTAAAGGAAAAATGGATGAACTATTTTAAATCTACCTTAAGACATTTCTCTCCAAGTGTACTGGCATTTTACGCATCTGAAAAACTGGGTTGAAGATTCATCAGCCCCCCTGGTTTGAACGATCCAGTAATAGGCTTCGCCGTGTCCACATTTGGGGCACTCAACCCTAGTCGTGGGCAACGTCCTTATCTTCTGAGCTTGTTTCCCTATGACGATAACCTTCTCCGCGGGCTTTGGCTTAGCGTACGCCCTCTCGCCTTTATAGGTTTCATGGCCGCACTTCGCGCATTTTAAAACGATCTTATCCTCCCGTTTTAAAGGCGTTAAAACTGTGCCGCATTCAGGACAGAACTTCACCCCGAATACACCAGCCCCCAACTAGATTCAAAACAGTCTCATTTAATCTTTTTGCCACGTTCAGATACCTGTTGAACGCGGCCGCGATGATTCGAGCTGATTCAAGCGCCGTTACTCTACCTGTTTCATCTGAGCAGTGGTGTAAAGCCCTAAATAACTCGGATTTACTTAACCCCCTACTGTAAACGTAGAGCTTCCTTTCCCCGATTTTAACCTTGCACCCCTCTCCCAATGAAGATAAGGCCTTTGAGCATCTTCCACCCTGGTTTTCAATTAACGCGTTTAACCGGTCCACGTTGACTGATCTGCTGCGAACAATGGCCACAGGAATCCCAACGCCGCGGTACGCTTCATCTAGATCTACGACGTTGAACCCGAAGAATATGGGTGAGTCCAAGACGACGAGTCTAAGCTGAGCCCTATAACGCGATTTCGCCAAGCATTTGATTAATGCTTTCGTTAGGTCGAATTCATTACAACCTATTTTTTCCTTTAACACACCCTCCAGCAAGAGGCTACCCCTGTAAACCACTCCCACCAACACCCTAATGGAATTTGTTGACCTCAAATGTCCGTCGCTGAATCCTACAACCCTGCTCTGAGCCTTCATTTTCACGTTAACCTATTAACGGCTTCTCTGACAATCTCCTCCAGGGAGCTGACGGGGTCGTATAGTTTCCTCCTAAAAACCTCCATCATGTCCTCGAATTTCAACATTCCTCTAAGCAAAGTGTAGACGATGAGGGCTTCTATGGAGTCCGCGACCCGTCCTTTAGGTGTTCTATTCGGCAACATGGACCTAATCCCGGTGGCCTTGGCCACTTCGACGAGTGTTCTATCCTTTAATCGGGCGCCTGTCGGCTTACCTTCAGCTTCACTCAACGCCATTGAGTACAGGAAATTTAAGTAGGAATCCCCCAGCCTCGCCAGTCCCTTATCTGAGATTACCTCGAAGAGGCCGCTGGACGGCTCCCGAACCCCTTTAACCTTTAACCTAGCGTCCTTTTCCACGGGCATTTAGCCTATGGCAGCCTCCGCTTTCTCGAAGGTTTCAGCGAATTGGGTTAACTTACTTTTCAGCCTCTGTAAAGCCTCCTTTAAAGCCCTCCTAGGAGTTTTACGTCCAACGGTTCTTATGTAAAGGATCATTGAGTCCACCAGTGGGTGAGGTACATCGTATCCCGCGTACTCTACGTATTCATCGTTTAACAATTCATGTTGGAGGAGTCCTCCCAAAGTGTGGCCTTCTCTTCGAATTTCAATTTTCAACATGTTGCCTTTCTCCTCTAAGATGTTCAGTTCCAAAGTAAGTCACCTTAACGCCTCTCCATACTTCGAGGAGGTTTTCCTATTCTCCACGTTACCGCAAACTTCACAGAACAGCTTGTTAGACCTTTTAATTAACGTGCCTCCGCATCGAGAGCAGTAGGCCAAGATTACCCCTAACTCGCTCCCCATGGTGCTTAGCTCAGGAATCCTATTTTTCACGTTGATCACCGTTGCTTTTAAGACGTCACCTACCTTACAGACCTCGTTCATAGCCCTCTCATATCTGGGGCTTGAACTATGAATGTGCAGTATACCTGTGAAAGGGTTAGAGGTGATTTTACCGTCGATGATGAATATGGAGATGATGGCCATTCTTTCCTGCGCGTCCTTGACCACCCCGATGACGATGGATCCCTCTTTTGGCAGAAGTGGGGTTTTCGCCTCTTTAACGGATACGACTTTCCCAACGGGGTCGATGTAAGCCAAGCCGACGCATTTAGAGTATATGAAGCCTGAATCCTCATAGGTTCCAGGGCCAGGTTTACATTCTTCGATCACGGCTAACCTGTCACCTGGAATAGTGAACCTTACTCTATTCGAGGTTTGAATCAAACCCTCTCCACCCTGTATAAATCTACTTTAACTACATGGCTTTTCTTATGATGGAACTCGAACATCCATGGGATTCGGAGGTTCAGCCTGAACAGGCCGGTTATTCTTCCCCCTTCCCTTTCAACCATCCTTTTAATAAACTCTATGCTTTTAGCCTCATGTTTATGCAAGGAGTAAACAACACGGGCTATTTCCAACGCTTTTTCGACGAAGACCCTGTCAGCGCCTCTCTTCCTCACGCCGAAGGGAGGGTTCTGTATCACGGTGTCGAATCTACCTCTCAAACACTCTATGCTCGAGGCTATCCAATGCACGTTTCCGTTTAAACCTAGTTGATGCTGATTCCAACGCGCCACCTCCACAGCCTTCGGATCCACGTCAACGCCGTAAACCTCAGAGGCCCCCATGAGCATGGCCCCCAACGCCAATCTGCCGGTTCCACATCCAAGATCCACCACCCTTTTCCCAACGATGTCTTTATGCATCACACCCGCTATGAAAAGTACTTCGACAGCGACATCGGCGGGAATGGTGTATTGTTCAAGCCAGGCTTTAGGGGAGGGGTGGGGCTTAAGACGTTGCAGCAACAACTCCAGCGTTTTCTTCCTCATCAGCAGGTTCATTCTCTACCCTATTCCCAACCTCTTCTGTTTGGATTCTAGGAAGCTCACCGCCTCCTCAGCGTTCAGAATGGGCTTCATAAAGCCTTCACGGTCATCCCAAGCGATTCTCGGACAAGCAGTGTTGATGAATAGGTCTATTTCACTGAACGAGTTGAGGTTTAAGCCTGTTAACTCCCTTCCCGCTATTAACACGCATTCCTTCCCCTCGCGTTCAAGCATGCTTTTGATTTTTCGGGCGAAACCCACCCTCATCTGCCCAGGCTTTAAGCTTACTAAAACCCCTATTCTCTTAGCTTCCAACATCCTTCCCCGAGTCGCCATTCTAATTTTCATCAACTTCTCCACCCTATCAGACACCTTAACAGCCCTGCCGAGGTATGGGTCAACGGCTATCGCGGGTTTACCGGTTGAAGCTTCAACCCCCACCGCGTGAAACACCCCGCCAGCGATGACGAGGTAGAAGTCAACCTTCTCACTAATCGACGTCGCCGCCGTGAAGTCGCATCCTAAAACTTGCCCATCGTACCTCAGTTTACCCCCTGCCCTTCCAACGTACACCTCCTTTCCCAGCTTTCTAAGGATGCGCGAGGCCCTTTCTAACAAGTGAATGTGTTGAACGGTGGCGAGAAGGCCCACTCTCACCCCTTCAACCATCTTCAACGCTTCCTTAAGGGGTTTCTCGATTGACACGTTAGATCTGGCTTCCAAGTATATTGTTCGACCATCGTTTAAGTGAGGTATCTCCGCGTGGCCGCAATGGACGGTAAGTTCGGCTTGAAGAAGATTCATGGCTTCCCAAGCTAGGTCGCAGGCGCCGTAGCATGGATCAGACGTTAAATAAACTTCCACGCCGGTTTTCGCTTCAATTTCCCTGCATAACTCAAACCCTAACGGCTTCAACCCATCGGGGAGTTGAATAACAACCCTTCTCGCGCCTCGAGCTCTTATTTCCTCAACCGCCTCATCTACGTTTAAATCGTACATTTGAAGACTTGTTCTTCCGTTAATTGGGTTTTCTAGCGGTGGAGGTTGTTTTATGCTCTGTTCCTTCATGGTTTCGTCTTCTTATTTCTTAAGGTTATGATCGAATATATGTGTTAAAAGAAGTCCTCCCCTATGAAAGTTTTAGGCTACCGGTCCAGCTCTTTAAAGCCATGTTCTTAAAATGTTAAGAACCCCATCATCATCTCCATCTTCATCTTCCTTCATCATCATCTTCTTTTTCTTTTTTCCACGTCCTTAAAACGTGGTGAGGCCCGCTTCAAACCCCCCGGGGCCAATACAAATTATTACAATGTATTAAAGTGTAATACAGTTTTACGAACCCAAGTTCCACAGGGGATGTTGGAAAAATTTTTCTCCTCCTTCCTTTTACAGCCGCAGATGAAGATGGTGAAGCAGAGCACTGATCAAAAATGTACATATTGCTGAACGAGTAAATAATTTCATGGTTTTATGCTGGAAGGACCTCAAAATGTGGCTTTACAAAAATATAACCGCAACGGGTGTGGGTACCCCCCTCTACGAAGCGTTTTTCACCTGTATCAATGCGCTTTTTGAAGGCTTACACCATGTTTAAGGGGAGGTACCCACACCCGTGGTGGATATATCTGCCCTCCCTTGCCTTCATATGTTGATTAAAGGTGTTGCTGGTTGGGCGGGTTTAAGGGGGTTAAACCCATGGGGTTTGAAAGCATTAGGTGAAATTTTTTCCTCTAACATATTCCTTAAAGGAACTTCTAGCTCTGTCAAGTTAAGGTCTTCCTGATCCTTGGTCGCTATGACCTGAAGCGTTGTGAATTCCAGCTTCTCGGTTGGGTTGCATAGTAGAGCTTCAAATGTCATATGTCTTCCGACGAGGTTGTAGTAGACGCTGGATACGTTAAGCCATGCCTTAACATGGTTTAAGCGGCAATGCTCCTTCAGGCATGGGGAGTAGTCGTTGAAGCATTCTGTTCTATCCTTCACTAGTTGAGTTAATGAAGCTCACCAAAATACTGCAGTTATGATACCTAGTATGATTTGAGGTAAGTATATTGTATTCGATAGCCTCAAGTTGATTTACCTCTAGGCTAAGGCTCCGCTACGCTTCAGTATTTAGGCATCGCTCTTAAAATAAGGTTTTTGTAGCCTACTTATACCATTATCTTATGAGGCTTATAGAGCATTTGTCTACCGGTGAAGATCGCGCAAAACTTTTCGATCAAATGGGATTGGCTTATTTTACTTTGGATTCCATTCTAAATCTGGGTCTTCCTTCACACCTCTGCCCAACGCTTTTTCCAACAGTAGTCTTTGCTCTATGCTTGCAACCCATTTTCTCACCTGTACTACGGCGTCTGGGTTAACCGATATGGAATCTATTCCACTTTCCACTAGGAATCGTATGAAGTCTGGGCCGTGAACGCTTGGGGCTTGACCGCAAATGGATACGGTTTTACCATCTTTGTGGGCGATGTCTATTAAATGTTTAATAGACCTCTTCACCGCTAGGTCTCTTTCATCGAATATGGAGCCAACTTCCGCGTTGTCCCTGTCGCATCCTAGGACGAGCATTGTGTAATCGTTGGATCCGATACTGTACCCGTCTATAAACTCGTTGAACTTATCCGCTAAGATCACGTTGCTGGGGATCTCGGCCATAAGCCATACTTTAAAGTCTGGGCCCCTTTCTAACCCCTCTTCTTTCAGTATTTCCAGCACCTTTCTCACTTCTTCAACCGTTCTCACAAACGGTATCATGACCCATAGGTTTTTCAACCCATATTCTTCCCTTACCTTTTTAACGGCCTTCACCTCCAGCTTAAAGGCCTCCCTGTATCTTGGATGATAGTATCTTGAAGCGCCCCTCCAGCCTAGTAGCGCCGAAGGCTCCTCGGGCTCATATTTTTCCCCGCCCTTCAACTCCCGATACTCGCTGGACTTGAAGTCGCTGAACCTTAACACAACGGGCCTCGGGTTCATCGCCTGACATACCTTTCTGATGCCTTCTGCCAATTTGTCAACAACCTTATCGGGCTGACCGGTCTCAATCAAATATAGGGGATGCTCTCCAATTTCTGAGGCCCATATGAATTCTTCCCTCATCAAGCCTACGCCGTCGCATGGAAGCTTAGAAACCCTCTCCGCTATTTCAGGCTCTCCCAGGTTCACGAGGATTTTCGTCCCTGTGACAGGATGGGGTTCAACAATCGATGTGGAGGCGGCTAACTGAACCTCGGCTTTAGGCGTTTCAACCTCCTCCTCTAATATGCCTTCGTAAACCACTCCATTGGTGGCGTCCACTGTTATGTCCATCATGTTTTTTATCGCCTCGGTACCCGGTGTTCCCTTGCTCGCTGTGCCTACTATGCATGGGATTCCCAGCTCCCGGCTGACGATGGCGGCGTGGCAAGTCATACCACCACTGTTGGTGATGATCGCCTTAGCTTTCCTCATCGCTGGAACCCAGTCAGGTGCAGTCATCTCGGTTACCAATATCTCACCGGGTTTAAACTCGTTGATTTCCTGCACGGACCTTATCACGTGGGCTTTGCCGGCCGCTAAACCGGGAGAGGCTGGTAATCCTTTAACGATGACCTTACGCTCCGTAGCGATAGCGGTCTTCGCCTCTGGCTCTTTAACGCTCCACACGGTTTCGGGCCTGGCTTGCAGTATCCAAAGCTTGTCGCCTCTTTCATCTAACGCCCATTCAATGTCCATGTGCCGGCCATAGTGCTTTTCAATGGCCACTGCGTATTTCGCCAACTCCCTAATTTGCTCATCCGTTAACACCTGTTTATCCTGCAACTCCCTAGGCACGGGTTTTTCCTCAACACCTCCGCTTGGACTTCTTACCAACTGCTTTGTTTTTCTAGGGATCACCTTATCAACTATCTTTAGATCCTCCTTTCTCACATAATATTCATCTGGGGTAACTGTTCCCTGAACCACATATTCCCCAAGGCCATAGCCGGCTTCGATTAAAACTTCGCTTTCATCACCATTGGATACGTTTAACGTGAACATTACCCCTGAGGCCTTCGAGTAAACCATGAGTTGAACCGCGGCTGAAAGCGCGATGGATAGGTGGTCGAAGCCCTTCTGAATCCTGTAGAAAATCGCCCTATCGGTGAAGAGGCTTGAGTAGCATTTCCTTACCTTGTCAACGACGTCATCTGCGCCTGAAACGTTCAAGTAGGTTTCCTGTTGCCCAGCGAAGCTGGCGTCCGGTAGGTCTTCAGCCGTGGCGGAGGACCTGATGGCCACGAAGGGATTTTTCTCTCCAACTCTCTCTCCCAGCTTCATATAAGCGTCCTTTATCGCCCGCTCTAAGTCGGGGGGCATCTTGGATTCGTAAACCAGCTTCCTGACGTATTCCCCTATTTTCTGAAGCGTTGACGTGTCGTTCGGATCCTTAAGCTTTTTTAACGCTTCATTAATGTGTTCAGTCAATTCAGCCTCTTCGAGGAATCTTCTATAGGCGTGGGCCGTAGTGGCGAAGCCATAGGGAACTGGTACATTCGTCCTCCTAATCATTTCCCCTAGGCTAGCTGATTTACCTCCGACGAGGGGGATGTCCTCTTTCCCTATTTCATCAAACCATACGATGTATTTTTTATTCGACATGGCCACGGGACCTACCTCACCTTTAACGATTCAACGGCTTTTTTAAACGTTCCGCCCCAAGAGCCATTTGGAGGGTTAACTGGCCTCTAAGAGGCCTTAGCCGCCTCCACTTTCTCCGTAACGATTCTAGTTATGGTAGGTAGCTTTGAAGCAGCCGCCTTCAACGCCTTTTTACCAACTTCGATGTGAGGCTCATTAACGTATACTTCAACCACAGGGTCCCCGGCTTTAATCCTGGCAGCCCTGCCTATGGGTTTTCCGAAGGCTCTCCGCATACCTTCTTGGAGCCTATCAGCCCCCGCCGTGGCTATCATTTTATTTTCCCTTAAGATTACATGCGGGTACACCCTTACCCTCAGGAGATATCCATCTCCGCCGACTTCATCCAACAGAACCTTGTTAGCGGATATTCTAGCCGCCTCCAAGGCGTTGTGTCTAATTTGAACGCTATTAAGCGATTGAAGGGTAAGCCTGTACTCGTAGGATCCTTTCGGATTTCCCATGATGAACTTGGTTATCTTAGGTGATGGTGAACCCGCGATATACTCACCCCTAACATAGGGCTGCCCCCTGGGGATTCTATAATTCTTTCCCTTCATACACGGTACCTCCTTAAATCCGTTTAATTTTTTCTTTGGAATAGAAACCCTAAATATATATACTTTTAAAGGAACCCCCCGGCAACGGTTAAGGCTCACTGGCATGAAGATAAACATATCCGGCCGCTCGAAACCCTTCAACCCTAACTTGTAAATAAAGCCCCTTATTAGACCTAATAGAGGGTGACGCTTTAAAAACGGCTGAACGGTCTAGGGAAAGATTTCATCACTTAGCTAGTACGTTTAAGCACCGTCTGAACGCTCCTATGATTAACGTTGCCTCCCTTCTAGTCATCCAGGATCTATTTATAAGGTTTTTAAACGCGTTTTCCGTGATTTTCCTTCTGTGAACTGGAATCGCGGATACATCCACTAGCCTATGGAATTCCTCCATCAACCTTTCCTTAAGCTTCGGGTCCAGAATTATTTTCAGCGGCGTCGTCTTTTTCAGGTGAAGTTCGTAGAAAATTATGGCGGCTACATGGGAAATGTTTAAAGTTGGGTATGTTGGGTTCGCTGGAATCGTGATTAACATGTCGCAACGTTCAATCTCCCTGTTTCTTAGCCCCGTGTCCTCTCTTCCTAGGAGCAACGCCAAGCGTCCTCCATGTTGATCGCAATGGGCGGCGAATTCTCTAGGAGTTACACATATCCTTGAAATCTTTCGGGGAGATTTAGCAGGTTTCGCCGTCGTTCCCACCACTAGGTCAACGCCATCCAAAGCATCGTCAAGCTTCTCGACGATTCCAGCTTTTTCCAATATCTCTTGGGCGTGGGCCGCGTAGGGCTTCGCTGATTCAACGTTACCTTTCGGGTTCACTATGAAAAGCTCTTCGAGCCCGAAGTTCTTCATGGACCTCGCCACATAGCCAACGTTAGGCATGTAGATTGGCTCAATAAGCACGATCCTTAAATCCAACGGGCCTTCCTCCATCTCCATCATTCAAGTGCCTACATGCCGTTTCGCTTAAGCTTGTAGAGGTTGTTAGCGATTTGTTCTAACTCTTCAGGCGTAAGCTCGCAAACTCTTTTACTGCCTACTAGTGATTGAAACCCCTTTAACCCGTTTTCCTCAGCAAACCTAGTAACCGATGGCGCGGCAAGCTTCCTCTTCATGGAAAAAAGATAATTTAACATTTTTTCGTAGAAATCTTGGAAGTTGAGGTTGATGTCATGGGTCTTCCTTGTTATTTTGACTACGCAGGAATTAACCCGTGGTGGTGGTTTAAACGCCTTCGGCGGAACGTGTTTAATAACCTTCACATCCATTTCCCTGCTTATCAACGGGGTTAATTTACAGTATGATCGCGATCTGGGTTGAGAAACGAGCTTCTGGGCGAACTCCCTCTGTAATACGAGGACGGCTGATTCGAAATTCCTTCTTAAAAGCCATTTAAGAAACTTGGTGGAAACGCTGTAAGGGAGGCTTGACACCACCTTATTAAATTTTGGGAGGGCAACTTTAAACACGTCGCCTTCTATCAAAAGAATGTTCTTGAGGCCATTCGTCTTCGCTGAGAGGGCGCAATATAACCTCGGATCCTTTTCAACCGCGATCACCGAGCCTGCTTTCTCAGCTAGGAGGTGTGTAAGGCTTCCATAGCCGGCGCCAACCTCCAAAACCACGTCGTTCTCGTTTAGCTCAGCGGTTTCAATCATGAAATCTATGACGTCTGAGTTGGTTAGGAAATGTTGACCCAACTTTTTTCTTCGATTCATGCCCATAAAGTTGAACGCGTTTTTTACCTTATAAAGAGCTTGTATCTCGACTCTTCACTTAACTCCTCCAGGATTCGTTTCACGATGATTTTAATCGGATCGATTAAACCAACTCTCTCCTTTAAATCTTTAAAACTAGTGAAAGGCCTTTTCTCCCTCTCCTCTATGATTTGCCACATGGATTTTTTACCGATTCCCGGAAGTAGTTCAAGGGCGTGCATCCTAGGAGTAACAGCTGAGGATTTATTGAAAAACTCGATGAACCTTGACTCTTGCTCTGACACCATTTTCTCCAATGTGGGCTCCAACTCGGATCTAGCGGTAGCTGTTAACTCGTTAAACCCTATTCTACCCGTAACCCTCAACACCTTGTCCCTCGCCTCTTTGCCAATATACACCCTTTCCTGAGGAGCCGCGGAGACTCCAGGCTTCAACTGGGCTTCAAGGAGAGTGAAGTGTTTATCTCCAATCAACTGCACCATGGGTCCCATGAGCCTGGATCGTCTATCACCCATACCTCTACCGTACGGAAGGTAATCTAACACACGACCGTATTCTTCGTAGGCTTTTTGATGATAAACCCTAGAGGAATACAGGGATTCACTTCTCCTCCTTAACTCCTCATCCAAAACTTACACCGTCCAAGTCGATTAATTCTCATATGATCCTTCATCCAACGGTTGAAACAAAGCTACTATAGGTTTCATCAACACCACGAGGCTCTATAATTTCAACTAGATTGAAGTTTTTCAGAGACTTAATGATCAGTCTTTAATTAAAAAGCTACTTCATTCATTTAAAGCCTTTTTCATCTCGAATTAAACCTTTGAATTTCATCTAAAATTTTCTGGAGCTCCTCGTTTAAAATAATCTTGCCTTTAACGGCTAGAATCGACCTTGCCTCCTCGATTGAGCTTGGCATGCAATTCACCAGTTGAATGGCCTCCCTTTCACTTAAACCAAACTTTTCTGTTAAACTTTTAACCGCCTCCCTAGCCCTGTCGCTGGAGATCTTTGTGAACTTGGTTAGGTAATCAAAGGTTCTCCTCTGAAACTCTCCTAATTCGTCGTTAACCGACTCCATAACAGCCTTGGATTCAGGGATTGTTAGGTCCCTCGACTCCACTATTTTTCTCGGCATCCCTCACCCCTCAAAGGCTGTATGTGCTCAGGTCTAACAATAATATTTTTAACGGCTCCGCTGATTGGGACCTCAACGAGATAGCTTTTACCCCTTCTACCTGAAACTCTACCAACCAGTCCATGGAACCTTCTATGAGGCATACCTTTATGAATGGCGGAGTCGATGAGTATCCTTACTTTATCGTTTACGGCGTAGTTGTGGAGTAGACGGCTTAAACCGATTTTACCCGCCGTCCCCGCCCTCTTTTTTAAGAGATGCCTGCTCCTTGAGCGAAACCCTCTAGACCTTTTACCCATTTTTCCTCACTAAACTGCATCCTTAACCCGTTAGTGAAACAGAAGCTAATATGCTTTTATATTCTTGTCAAATAAGAATTTTTTCTGAAGGATTCCATGCCTTTTCCTCAACGTTTTAACCATCTTTTTCATGGCAAAGTATTGTTCAATAAGCTCCTTCACGTCTCTTTCAGTCTTCCCCGATCCCCTCGCTATTCTCCTCGCCCTAGAGGAATCCACGATCCTAGGATCCTCAATTTCATCGCTTCTCATCGATTGAATAATCACCCGCCAATCCTTGAACTTCTTCTCAGCCAAGTTCAACTGTTCGGCGTCCACACTTAACCCGCCAGGCATCATGCCTAAAATCTTCTTTAAGGGACCTAGCTTACGCATGGACTCTACTTGTTCATATAAATCCTTTAACGTGAACTTTCCCTCCACGAGGGCCCTGGTTTTTTTCTCTAAAGGTTCAACCTCGGCCTCTTTAACCTTCTCGATGAGGGTTTCGAGGTCCCCCATCCCCAGCAATCGACCAACAAACCTCGCCGGGTCAAAAGGCTCTATATCGTCTATCTTCTCGCCGACGCCGATAAACTTGACTTTGGCCTGGGTCGCGGCCACCGCGGAAAGCGCCCCCCCACCCCTCGCTGAACCGTCAAGCTTCGTCACGTATATTGAGCCCACTCGAGTCGCGTTTTGGAACGCCTCAGCGTGGGATAACGCTTGCTGCCCGATTGTTCCATCTAGAACAAGCATCACTTCATCCGGCTTTATGTGATGTTCAAGCCTGCGCATTTCATCCATCAATTCCTTTTCGTTTTTATGTCTTCCAGCGGTATCGATGACGATGAGGTGATAACCCTCCTTCGCAAATTTGGAGACGGCTTCCACCGCTATGGATTCAGGGCTCTTTTTTTCATCCCAATAAACGGGGATGTTCACCTTATCGGCGAGTTGTTTAAGCTGCTCGTACGCTCCCGGCCTGTACGTGTCAGCGCATACTAAGGCTACTTTTAACCCCCTTTTCTGATAGAATCTCCCTATTTTCACGGCTCCAGTTGTTTTACCAGACCCTTGGATTCCAATCAACATTAAAACGTAAGGTTTTTTCTGGGGAATCGAAACGGAGGATGGTTTTTCACCTAGAAACCGAGTTAACTCCTCGTATAAAACCTTGATCACATGTTCCCTTCGCGAGATTCCAGCGGGGATCTTCTCTTTAATAGACCTCTCAAACACCCTCTCAGAAATCTCTAACACAAGTTTCACGTTCACGTCTGATTGAAGTAGAGCCCTTTGAAGGTCTTTAACAAGCTCCTCGACGGCTTTCTCGTCAATCAAAGGTAACCTAAGCAAACGCTTCACTGCCCCGCTCAAGGATTTACCGAGGTCTTCTAAACTGGTCACACACCTTCAACTCCATTCGACAATTTTTGGAACAGGTTTGAAGGTGGCTTTTCGCCTCATCGTACGCGTCCCTTGAGCTTTTTAAGCAGGCTCCAGCCTCTTAACCCTTGCTCCACCCCCCTGTACAAAAGCCTTTCAAGCCTGTTTGGATCTGTTTTCACGATCACCGATACCGCGATGATGGAAAGCGCGATCGAGATGGAAGCTAACTTAACGTCAAAAATGTTCGTCAGCCTAGTTATTTGACTCGCTGAAAACGATCCTATTAGACATGTTAAAAGTTTACCTGAAAAATAGGCGGTTAAAAACTTAGGAAAGCTAAACTTTACGATTCCAAGGGGGATCACGACGGGGTCGTCTGGGATTGGCGAAACCGCGGCTAGGAAGGAGCCCAACGACCCCCACCGGTTCAGTAGAGAACGATACTTGCTCACCCTTTCTTCATCAACTTTAGCCATCCTAGCGACGCGGTGACTTAAATAGTAATGGGTGGATTTGGAGGCCGTGGCCCCGACAGCGATAAAGAAAGCTACGTAAAAAGGGTTTAGCCGGGGAAACATCAACATGATGGCCCCTGACATTACAAGGTTGGATGGGGAAGCGAATGGAATTAAATTAACGGCCACGGACATTACAAGGATTCCTAGGTAACCGTAGGCGCCGAAAGGCCATAAATTAAGCAAACCGTTCAATTTAAAAACCCCCCTGAAAGAGGTGGTGTGTAAAGGCTTCGATTACTCATTTTATATATTACCCCATCTACAAACATACTGACAGTTTCGCATATATTTAAATGGGGTTAGTAGCCGTGAGCAAACCAGTAGATGTAGGAAGCCTGAAGATAGGACAATACGTCATCATCGACGATGAGCCATGTCGAATTGTGGAGTTTGAGAAATCCAAGCCTGGAAAACACGGGGCGGCTAAAGCTAGGATCGTGGGGATCAGCCTCTTTACAGGTCAAAAGAAAAGCATCATCAGCCCTGTAGACGCGAAGGTTAACGTCCCCATGATAGAGAAGAGAACGGCGCAGGTAATATCTGTAAGCGGCGATAGCGTACAGTTAATGGACATGGAAAGCTACTTAACCTTTGAAACAACGATGCCGGAGGATGAGGAGTTGAAGTCGAAGATGGCTCCGGGAATTGAAGTTGAGTATTGGAGTATGTTAAACCGAACGAAAATTATGCGGATCAAGTAAATGGAAGCGTCAAGGTCAGCTAACGGGGCCAGACGATTCCCGATGAGAGCGGTGAAGCCGATTAGGATTCACGGAAACCTAACCGTCAGGGATTTAGCCGAAGAGTTTGGCAGAGCAGGGGTGTTAGGGGCGGGGAGGTTCTCGAAAGGCTATAAAATTGTTTCGAAAATGTTTTGTGAGAAAAGCTTCTTCAATGTTCTGGCTGTTTCAGGACCTCTAGTTCCAGCTGGGTTAAGGTTGATCTTTAAAGAGTTAATTAAAAATGGACTCGTTCACTGCTTTGTTTCAACTGGCGCAAATGTGACACATGACTTAGTGGAGGCTCTTGGCTCTCGACATTTCATAGGCGACTCAAAAGCCGACGACGCCCTGTTAAAAAAAAGGGGTGTAGGGAGAATATATGATATTTACGTTAAAAACGAAGCGTTCGAAAATATGGAGAAAGCGGTCCACAAGATTTTAGATAAGATTCCAGAGGAAAATAGGGGAAACCTCTCAACTCACAGCCTCCTCTGGACCATAGGCGGTGAAATTAAGGATGAGGAGTCCATCATCCGAGCGGCTTTTCAAGCCAAGGTCCCTGTTCTATGCCCCGCCATATACGATTCGATGCTTGGAATCGCCCTATGGACTTACAGTCAAGTTAAAAAGCTCATCGTGAACCCATTTCTGGATTTCAGCAAGCTTGTAAATCTATGCTATGAAGCCGAAAAAGTAGGGGCCATCATACTCGGAGGCGGACTTCCAAAGCATTACACACTCGCGGCGAGCATTTTCAGGGGAGGGGTGGATGCGGCTGTTCAGATAACAAGCGACAGACCTGAAAGTGGTGGGTTAAGCGGAGCCCCTTTGGAAGAAGCCATAAGCTGGGGGAAGGTGGCTAAGGCGGGAAACATATCAACTTTGATCGGAGACGCCTCCATCCTTTTCCCCATGCTCATCGCCTCCGCGGTTAAAGATAGACCGACAACTTGACGGGCCGTAAATGAATGTAAAGTTGAAGCTTTCGGCAGGTAAAAGTCTACTGGTTGATGGCCCCGCTTCCCTCACGTTTGAGGAGGGCGAAGCCCAAATCCTCGGGGCCCCCTTGGGGAAACATGAAAAACTCGTTGTGAAAGATGGGGTTAGACTTCCTTTAGATCCCGTTAAAGAATGCGCTTTAACCTTGAATATAACTGATGAAAAGCAATTCCTCATCGTTGACTCACCAACCATCCCCTCCTCATGGATAAATGTGGCTGCAGAGTTGGTGGAAAGAAACATGGATAAGGTCATGGTTCTAGGCGCAGTGGACGCTGGAAAAAGCTCTTTATGCACGTATCTTTCAAACTTTTTCTTCAGGGAGGTAGGGGAAGCCTACATACTCGATTTAGATCTAGGTCAATCGGACCTAGGGCCTCCCACCACCCTGGGGCTGGGAATGCTCAGGGGCTTCGTTAAAAGCCTAAGCGAAGCCAGCTTACTCGCCCTCTACTTCATTGGTTCAACCGCGCCTCATCGCGCGATGAGCAAGGTGTTCAGGGGCGTGGTTAAGTTGACCTCTAGGTCTACGACTCCTCTGATCGTAAACACCGATGGATGGATATCCGACGAGCTAGCCGTATCTTACAAGTTTAGGTTAATGGATTTAATCGGTCCGAAAGCCGTAGTGGCTTTAGGTGAAGAGGTGTATGAATTATTAACAACTTCTAAAGTAACCGCCTTCAAAGCTCAACCACCCATCCACGTGTTGAAAAGAAGCCGTGAGGACAGAAGACTTAGCAGGGAACGAAGGTTCTACGAGTTTCTGAAAAACGGGAGGATAAGAGTTTT
>Ga0123519_10002589_pt1 | contig 30565 bp, 29 predicted proteins | sample YelNatPaOPRAMG02_FD_87396 | JGI IMG/M metagenome (GOLD analysis project Ga0123519, IMG submission 87396) | Hot spring microbial communities from Yellowstone National Park - Yellowstone National Park OP-RAMG-02 (version 2) | ecosystem: Environmental > Aquatic > Thermal springs > Hot (42-90C) ... | reverse complement strand
TTCATTTTCTTCACCTCCTTATTTAGTTTTTAAAGTGCATTCAGTCCCCTTGGGCTGAATAATTCATTATATAGCAAATATAATTTTTTGTCAAATTTTCGTGCAAGGGTTATTTTTTGACACATTTTTTTAGAAATTTTTTTAAAAAAATTGTCTCCAAACTACAGATTTTCAAAAAGCGAGCCCGCCCGAAGGGTGGGCGAGCGAAAAAGAATCAGAAATTTTTGCGTTTCGGTTTTAGCAGGCGGGGCGAAGCCCCGCCTGCTAAATTTTATCTTTTAAGATTTCTTTTCTTTGATTTGTGAATTAAATTTGGTAGAATGATAGTGAAAGTTTGAGTGAGTTTAATTCCCGGAGCGAAGCGCTTATTTTGTTATGTTTTACGTTTATATTCTATATAGTCATAAAACTAAACAGCTATATATCGGCCAAACAAATAATTTAGAGAAAAGATTAAAAGAGCACTTCAGAGGTTGCTATTAAAGGATTCTTTAAAAGAATAAAAAGTTAAAACAATAGAAACTAACTCCGCAGCCAAGACAGAATGGCCAACTCTTTGTCACAAGAGGTCTTAAAATGGTTTAAGAAGAAACAACAAACGCTGGGGATAGGTCGATCTCCGGAAACAGAATAATACAAATTATTCATAAAAATATGAACCAAATTTCTAAAAGAACCAAAGTTGCTCTTTCGGTTTTTCTTACAATTTTACTTGTCAGCGGGGGAATTTTTTATTTTTCGCCGGGTGTCAAAGAAGCCAGAGCACAAGAAAGCGAAGGAGCTCAAGCGCCAGTCGTTTTTAAACACGAGGGATTGCCGCCGGCTGGTATGCTGCCAACCTCGCCTTTTTACTTTTTTAAGCGATTTGGCGAGTTAATTGTCACGCTTTTTACTTTCGGCGATGCCAATAAGGCGATCAGGCACTTTGAGCTTGCTCAAAAACGTCTTGCCGAAGCCGAAGAATTGGTTGCTCAAAAGAGATTTGACACGGCCAAACCGGTTTTTGAGCGCTACGAAAAAGAGCTCATCCAAACTCAAAAATATCTTGAAGCCGCGGATCTTCGGGGCAAGAATATGTCCAAACTAGCCGAGAAGATTTTAACCATTCTTCCAATTAAACCATCAAAGCCCGAAGCGGCCGAAGTAAAAACTCCGACCGAACAAGCGCAAAATGTTTTGGATAGTATAAGAAAAACTGCGCCGGAAGAAGCGCAAAAAGGACTCAAAAGCGCTGAGGAGAGTTTGCAAAAATTAAGCCAAAAAATTTTGGCAAAAAGGCAGGCATCGCAAGTAGAAGAAAAAGCAAACTCCCTGCTCACGAGTGATTTTAAAGCGTGCAGTGGAATAGATATAAATGAAAAAGAGCGTGTTGCATATCACAGGATTTTGCTCGCGAAGTCGAAGGATGGGCTGCACTTTGAGCGCTTGAACAAAATTATTTCCGATCGGGCAAGCGTTCCTGAAATGATGATTGATAAAGATGGAAATGTGCGCATTTATTTCATCCAGGTGGCCTGTAAGGAGCAAAATTTGAGGAATAACCCGGTGGTAGCGATTTCAAGCGATGAAGGAAAAACCTGGGCATATAAGCGCCTGAGTATTGAGGCGCCTAGCGATGCGCCCCAGTGTAAGGAACCGGGAGGGAACCCTTCCCCAGTCGATCCTGACGTCGTGCTCATGCCTGATGGAAAGTACCGCCTCTATGCAACCTGCCCTAAAGGAAGCGTAGGCAGCGAGCAAATTCCAATGACTTTCGTGTTTTTTTCGGATGATGGAATTCATTTCAAGGACGGAAAACCTACCTATGTTCCAAAAGGAAAGCGGGCGCTCGATCCTGTTTCGCTTAAGGCTGGTTCGCAATGGCATTTGTACAATGGAGACGAGAAAGGAGGGACGTTGCACGCGGTTTCATCAGATGGCATTACTTTTACGGAAAAGGGCAAGTTCTGCCCTTTCAAGTTCACCGACGCGAAGGGAAATCAACGATGTTATATTGTTGGGGACGCAATTGCTCTTGAAAATCAAACGCGCTACAGGATTTACCTTTTTACCAATCAACCCGGTAATGTAAGCTTTTTCAAATCTATTGTTTCAACTGACGGGGAAAATTGGCAACTGGAGCAAGAGGAAAAAGAATATGTTCTGGCAATGAATTCAAATTCAAACACTACGTTGGAATACTATGAGATTGGCTCTCCAACCGTCGCGCAGCTACGTGACGGCAGCTTCCTTCTCGCCTATGAAACCGTTATCCCGGGAACTCCTTCAACTATTATAAGCGGTGCATTGCAGCAGCAAGGCGTCGCACCGACTCAGGCAAGTGAAAATCAGCTTCCGCCTGGAGGTCAGCAGTCTGGCGGCATGATGCAACAACAAGGTGGATTTCAGCAGCAATCCAGAGATATGCAACAACAAGGCGGTTTTCAACAACCATTCGGCGGAATGCAGCAACAAGGAGGGATACAACAACCCGGCGGTATGCAACAACCCAGCGGAGGATTTCAACCCAGCGGAGGATTTCAACCGCCATCAGGAACTCAGCAACAACAGCAATTTCAACAACCCAGCGGTCAACCGCAGGGCGGCGGCTATTGCGGCGATGGGAAGTGCGATTACATAGAACAGCAAACCGGCGGCTGCCCGCAGGATTGTTCCGTACGATAAACTCCTATCTTAGAAAACCAGAGTTCGCGTTCAATATGGACTGCTTCGGCAGCGCATCTTAGCCACCGAGTTTATAGCGGCACATCGCTTAGTAAACACTGCTCCGATATAACCGGACCAATTTTTGACGCCTCACAAAGGATTTTTGTCCGATGGAAGCTGACTCTTTACTTTTAATAATAGGACCGGCACCGGCATATAAATATACTTATTCTGCCTCTCAAGGATATTTCTGACTTCATCCAGCATGCGGAGCCATGTACCAGAGTTTGCTTCGCAAACACGGTACATGGCCATAAATCGTGCTTTAGCTCTGGTTTATGGCCAACCTGTTTCTTTTTAAGAAGCAACTCTATTAATGAAAAAATTACAATATTGCGTCTACGTTCTCTATAGTTTAAAAGATAACTCTTTTTATATTGGATTTACTGAAAATCTTAAACAACGTCTTACAAACCACTTTCGTGGCAATTCAAAATCAACTGCGCCAAGAAGACCTTTTAAATTGATTTTTTGTGAATACTTCCTTTCTAAAAAAGACGCTCTAAGACGAGAAAAATATTTTAAAACCACCAAAGGCAAAAGAACTTTAAGGTTACTATTAAATGATTCTTTAAGAGAATAAAAAATTAAAACAATAGAAACTAACCCCGTAGCCAAAACAGAATGGCTTAAAATCATTGAGGCAGACATTAAAAAATAAGAAAAACAGCAGAAGGTATTGTTTGAGAAATAGTGAGTAGCAGGGTGGAATAAAATAAGATAAAATAAATCTATGAAAGAAAAAATTAAAAATCAGAAAAGATTTATTCAGACACCACTATTTATGACAATAATTGTGAGCATTTTAGTCATTGGTGGCATTAGCTATTTCGGAGTTAAGCAATATCAAAGTTATCAAATTGAAAAAGCCAGAAGAAATAAAGAGATGCAGACTATCATGGAAAATCAACAAAAGACACTGGAACAAGCTCAGGTAGAAATTGAAAAATTGAAACAAGAAAATGAATCTACAAAAGTAAAGCAACAACAATTAGAAAAAAAGATTTTTAATGAACAACAAAAACCAGAGACGCAAAATATTTCTATTTCCGCTTCAGAAATAACTCCCTATCTGCGTGGCGTAGTTTATGTTGATTGTAATGAGGTTTCAGGTTCTGGTTCGCTATGGAATATAGAAGGAGAATATTATTTGCTAACGAATCAACATATTATTAGTAAATCTTATTACCGAGCCCCTAACGGTAATTTTTGTATTCTACCAATCTTTAATAAAAATGGTGGTCCTCCTCATAATTATTATATTTTTTTATCTGAGGCGAAGAAATGGAATCAATATACAGATATAACCCTTATACCTCTACACAACGATCCAGAAGATAATAATTCAGATAAAACAAAATTAAATTACGATATTTCTTTGATGCAAAAATGTCAACCAAATATGAAGACCGGCGAGCCAGTGATTGTAATAGGATATCCTGCGTATGGACAAGTTGGTAGCATTACCCAAATTTCATCTAATGGTATAATAAGTGGCTTCGGACCAACAAGTCCATCGCTTCCTTATCCAAATTATTTTGTTTCGGCTAAAATTGATAGTGGAAGCTCTGGTGGTATAGCTTTTTCAAAAGATGAGTTAGGACAACTGTGTATTCTTGGAGTGCCAACTTGGTTAAGTTTAGGTAATTTCGAAACACAAGGTGTTGTACAAAATATTTGGAATATTATGTATGTGTATGAGCCGTAAAATTGAAATAATGGATAATGGAGAACGATGGTTTTCGAATTGTTATTTAGAACCACGACATTTTGAGGTACTACCTATTCGCACTAGAGATTTTGAGGGCATTATTAAGGATAGAGGAGGAAATAATATATGTCTTTTTCAACTGAAACGTCTAGAAAGCCCTAATAGGAAAGAAAAAATTGATAGGGCTTTTTGCGAGGCAAAAAACAATGACGAGCTTATCCCGTTCCCCGAATGGGAAGGTATCAAAAGCGATTTGAGGGATAGAATTACAAAGGCCGCGAAACAGTTAAAAGATATAAAAGATAATGCAATACTTTCAGCCGAGAAAGGAAGACAAGAATTACCGCAAGTGATTTTTCTTATTACAACTCAGGTTGGTAATATAGGAGAAGATGAGGTAATAGACGCAATTAAGGGTGGACGGAGATTAGAATTTGGAGGCGAGTCAAAAATAAAATTTGGTTATAACTCGGAACTTGATAATAATGCGTCAATTGATATTTTTAGTGATCGTTTTATTTCCGGAGTTATAGTTATTTATCCAGTAACCCTGAATTTCCAAGAAGAATGTAAAATTCAAAAAGTGTTAGTTATTAAAAATCAGATAGCAAAAAATGAAATACCAGAAATTTTATTTGAGAGACTAGAATTTCTTAAGGTAATAAGCGTATAAAACCACTTTTATTCTGCGAGCATTTTTTATTTAAAAAACAATGGATAACGGAGGAGAATAAATTTTGCTAAAATAAATCTATTATGAAAAATTGGGTTAGAGAAAATTGGTTTAAGGTTATTGTTTTGGTTATTGTTGCTTTGGTTGTTTTTGGCGTAAATTACTTTCTTAAAGAACAGCGAATAAATAAATGTATTGATAGAGTGTTAGCAAATACAAACATAAAAAGTGAGCGAGTGGCTTTAGCAATTTGTAGAACGAAATATAATGTGAAAGAGTGTAGCGAACTAAAGTTTTATTTTGATGAAGAATGTTCTCAGGAACAGAAAAATAAAAAATAAAGAAGCGGAGGAGCGTGAAAAATATACTAATGAAGAGATCCGGCGTCTTACTGAAAAACAGAGCATTAGAGAAAAATGTGAAGCGATGGTAAAAGAAAATTACAATAATTTTTGGAATAAATATTGTAAAAAATATTCGAATATCGAAATGTTTTATCATTGTTCTTATCCAGAAGAAATTATATCCTTATCGTATTTTGGTAAAATCTTTCTGAAAAATAAAGACGAAATAATAAATTATATAGAAGAGTATAAAAAATTATTATTAGAAACCTGTGCTACATTATGAATAAAATTTAGTTAATTACCTGAGGTCTATGTCTACTGAATTACTAGCAACTTTTCTTATTTTAAAGACATAAGGAAAGAATTCTACGCTTACCAAAAATGGATGCATTCTCTGCTTAGCAAGACGATAAAAAAAGAATAAGTCCCCTAACACAAGAAGAAGCTAAAAGGTTAAAAAGATTTTTGAAAAAAACACAATCTCGCAGCTTATTACGAAATATTTCTCGAAAAACCTTTCTTGATTATGAAGCACTTTCCTCTTATATTAAGTTTATTAGCTAGCTTTTAACTTCGTTCATCAAACGGGTAAGTTTAGTTTATAACATTAGCCATATTAGTTGCGTATATTTATCTCAATTTTGATATAAATTAAGCCTCCCGAGGGCTTATTTTTTATTAGATGGATAAAGGGCGATAATGTCTAAATTAAGGAGAAGGGTATAGCCCTTAGCCAATAAAAAAACCCCTAAACATACCCTCCAGCCAACCCTTTCTAAAGAAAATTGAGATTTTAAGCGGTTTTTATCGTTAAACAATTAAAATTGATAAGGTTTTTAATAAAGACGCAAGTCTCTACTGCCATCTGCAAACCTCTACAAATCTCTATAGTTTTACACCCCCATATTCCCCTCATACCTATCTCTACAACCCCATTTTTCCTTCATTTTTTCTAACATATTTCCTTTTTGCCATTCTGAGCCTTATATATAGGGGGTCAAAACCTTTTTACAAAAGAATAAAAGATTGCAAAAAGAAAACCCCAGTAAAACGAACAGCAAAATCGTCAAGCTCTCGATATTAGGTCTCTTGGCTTACTTATACAACTGGCCCATATCAAAAATCCAAAAAACCGCTATTTTCCCAAGAAAAAAAATTTCTGATGCTATTTATAGGGAACTAACCCCCCATCATCTGCGGATTATTACAGTTTTAATCTTAAAAAAGCGGTTTCGGTTTATTTTATATGATTGAAAAAAGCAGGAAAAATGCAGGAAAAACTTTCTAATAGTATATTAAAGGTCGAAAAAATAAATAAAAAATTATGAAGATGAAATAATAATGTTTTTATTTTCAATGTTCCCGCAAATGTGGAAACATCTATAAAGGTCGGATAAATAAAATAAAACAATGATTAAATTTATCAAAAGGATTTTAGGAATTGATAATTTAGAAAAGAAAGTAGAATTTCTTTTATCAACACACGACGGGAGTAGAAGTATTATAGCTTTTATCTTAAAAACTCTTGATGTTTCTCCCCAACAATTCGTTGAGCTTATTAGATTTAATCCCCACGAATTGATAAATTATAATCGGGAGGTAGCTAAATTAATGGACGAGGTTGTAAAAGAAGAGGAGAAAAAATTAAGTTAATGTCTGGGCCTAGATTAAACTCACTAAAAAATTTGGGGGATTGATAAGTTAGGAAAAAAAGTGGAAAAACAGGTAAGTGAATAGACGAAAAGTTAGGTAAGAAATAGAGTATTTAAGAACTAACAGCTTAAATAGCTTTTAAAAGCTTTACTTTAAATGTTAAATAGTAGATAATTTATAAGGCAATTCATTCAAGTTCGGTATATAAATATATTTATTCTGCCGCTCAAGAATATTTCTGACTTCATCCAGCAGGTAGAGCCAATTTTAACGATACGAACTCAAAATTTTCAGACGAACTAGGTGAAGTTTGTGAAGCTATTAGTCAGACGTCTAAAAATTGCCCCTATGCTTTTAAAAGAAAAATTAGAGGAATTATCAACTGATAATAATTATCTAAGTTTTTGTTGAATTTTTTGTTATAATAAATAAGTTATGGAAGAAGCTTTAGCTTATGACGATGTTTTATTAGTGCCAAAGAGATCAAAAGTTAATTCGAGAAAAGATATTGATTTGAGTTCAAGATTAACTAAAGATATTGTTTTAAATTTAGCTATAATTTCTGCTGCTATGGATACAGTCACTGAAAGTGAGATGGCTATTGCTTTAGCCAGAAACGGAGGTTTAGGAATAATTCATCGCTTTTGTTCTATTGAAGACCAAGTGCGTGAAGTTTTAAAAGTAAAACAAGCTGAAAATTATTTAATTGAAAATCCTATCTGCGTTTTTCCAAAAACAACACTTAAAGAGATAAAACAAAAAGCTGAAGAATTTCATTTTCAAACTTTTTTAGTTGTTGATGAAAGGAAAAGACTTTTAGGATTAATTTCTAAAAGAGATTATGTTTTGGAAGAGGATGAAAATAAACGGGCGGAAGATATTATGACTCCCTTTGAGAAATTGATTGTTAGTTATGAAAAGATAACTTTCAAAGAAGCAAAAGAAATTTTTAAAAAATATAAAATTGAAAAAATTCCTATTGTTGATAAAAAAAATCGAGCTTTAGGTTTAATTACTTTTCGAGACTTCAAATATTCTTTAAACAAAAAAGCCTCAAGAGACAAAAAGAAAAGACTTTTGATTGGGGCAGCGATTGGTATAAGAGGCGATTATTTAGAAAGAGCGGAAGAATTAGTTAAAGCCGGAGTTGATATTTTATGTATTGATGTTTCTCACGGTCATTTGGAAAAATGTCTGAAAGCTATAAGGGAAGTTAAAAAGAAATTTCCTAAAATTCCTTTAATCGCTGGAAACATTGCTACTAAAGAGGGGGCTAAAGATTTAAAAAAGGCTGGGGCTGATATTATTAAAGTGGGTATTGGTGCTGGCAGTGCTTGTACCACCAGAATTGTTGCTGGCGTGGGCGTGCCCCAAATTACTGCTATTATGGAAGCAAGAAAAGGAGCAGGAGAAACGCCAATTATTGCTGATGCTGGCTGTAAAAATTCAGGAGATATTGTTAAAGCTTTAGCCGCTGGAGCTAATGCGGTTATGCTTGGTTCTTTGCTTGCAGGTACGGATGAAGCGCCGGGAAAAGTTTTTCAACTCAACGCGAGGAAAGTAAAACTTTTTAGGGGAATGGCTTCAACAATGGCTTATCAAACTAAAAAAGAAAAAACAAAAGAAGAAAATGATTATGAACCAACAGCTGAAGGAGTGAATTATGGTTTTGTTGATTATAAGGGTTCAGTTAATGAAATTTTAGCAAACTTGGAGAAAGGAATAAGATCAGGTTTTTCTTATTGTGGAGCTTTAAATTTAAAAGAGTTATGGCAAAATGCTGAGTTTGTAAAGATAACAGAAAAAGGCTATAAAGAAGGTTTACCTCATAGCATTGAGTATTGGGGATAAATGAAGTTTAACCTATACGTTGGAGCGGTTTTTATAACGGCTTTTGGAGGTATTGAAAAAATTTATATTAAGCTTTAAGATTTTAGCTTTAAAAATTTATTTGTCTTTTTCTTCTTTTTTGTTGTTTTCTTTTGATTCGTTAAAAGATTTAGGTTTTTCTAATGGCTTATCAGGAACAATTACTGGCCATTCATCTGATTCATCGGGCGGCAGCTTGACATGCGGCCGAATGCCGGTATCATAATATTCTTCTTCCTCTTTTGGTTCTTCTGAAAGTAATTTTTCTTCTTTTAATTTTTGAGGGTTAAAGCTTTCCAAATATTCTTCTTCTGTCATTCCTAAAGGAATATCGCTTTTGCTGGAATGGATATCACCTTTCGCTGCATCGGATTTTTTCAATTCCTCTTTATCTTTTTCATCTTCTTTTTTCCAATCTAAATTAAATTTTTCATTTTCCATATTTTTATTATAGCATATTTAATTTTTTTCCACTACCCTTGATTATTTTTCAGGCTTTGTTAAACTAAAATAGTAAGTTTCTTATTTCTCTTTCCTTGCATAACGTTATCGTGTGTAAGTCAAAGAGAAAAAGAAAAAGGTCGACTTACGCACTATTAAAGCAAGGAAAGATGGCAAAAAAATTATATATTGGCGGTCTTAATTATCAGACAACCGAAGACACCTTAAAAGAAATATTTGCGGCGGCGGGAACAGTAGAATCAGCAACCATCATCACTGATAGAATGTCTGGTCGCTCCAAAGGATTTGGTTTTGTGGAAATGTCTTCAGAAGATGAGGCTCAAAAAGCCATTGAAATGTTTAATGGCAAAGAAATTGATGGTCGCAATGTGACGGTTAATGAAGCGAGACCAATGGAATCTCGACCGCGACAAAAAGGATTTGACCGCGGCCGCGGCGGTTACCGGCAAAGATTCAGCCGCTAATTAGTTATTAAAAAAATCCCCCACCCCCTCTTTTGGATGGGGGATTTTTTAATTGAGATTTTTTATTTTTCTTGCTTTATTAATAAATTTATTTATAATTATTTCATTCCTCTTTTAAAAATGAAAAATCAAAAATTTTTATTTTACCTTTTAGTTATTTTTAGTTTGATTTTTTTAAAAAAAGCTTTGGCGGTTTGTCCTTTATGCACTGTTTTTGTGGCTGGCGGTTTAGGGCTTTCAAGATATTTAGGCATTGATGATACGATTAGCGGTTTATGGATCGGCGGTTTAATTGTTTCTTTAATCATTTGGACAAATAACTGGCTTGATAAAAAAGAAGGAAAAATAAAAAAATTAAAACCTTTGGTTGCAGGCGGTTATTTTCTTTTAGTTATTCTGCCTCTTTATTGGCAGGGATTTATTGGCCATCCTTTTCACACCCTCTGGGGCATTGACAAGTTAATTTTAGGAATTTTTTTGGGCAGCGGAGGATTTCTTTTAGGTAGTATTTTTTATGCCTATCTTAAAAAGAAAAAAGGTAAGCCCCATTTTCCTTTCCAAAAAGTTTTAATGCCTATTTTCCCCTTGATTGTTTTAAGTATTGTTTTTTACTTTTTAATAAAATAGAATTATTCTAATAAATATGGAAAAAGAAGTTTCTATTAAAAATTTAGACGAATTTATAGCCAGGTTTCAGGAATTAAAAAAGAAAGATAAATTTGATCTTTCATCTGATGAAGATTTGTCTTTAGCGTTAATGAATTTAATTTCTCTGGAAGAACATTTCTTTTTTTCTGGCGCCAAAAGCAATCAAACAAAATATTATGACTTTTTAAATGAGATAAGGGAGATGCGAAAAAAACTAATGGCGAAAATTGAAAAAAATCCAACCGCTGAAGAGCATTGTATTTTAAAACATCTTTTAGCCGCTTCAATGAGATTAATGGAAGTAGGCACAAAAAAATTGTCGGAAAATAAAAAAGAAGAAGCTTATGAATTGTTTGAAAAATCTTTTAGGCTTTATTCTCTTTTCTGGGGAATCAATTTTAAAATTATTGATGTTTCCCAAATGAAAAAAATTGATGATGATTCTTTGAATAAAGAAGACAAAAATAAAAATGGGCTTTCTCAAAAGCTAAAAGAATTGGTAAAAAAATTAATTGACTGCTGTATTGAATAAAAAATTTTTAGGAGGGCAACTCGCACACATTAGCAACGCAAGCCAATTCTTTGGCTCCCTCAGTTTCATCATCAATTTCATAAAGAATGATTTGAGAAAAATCAATGGAAGGAAAATTTTTTACCATTTCCTCGTATCGCTCCTTACTAATTTCTTCATAAGGCGCCAAGGGATAAACAAAATCTTCTCGCGGCAAAAAAGTTAAACCGCCTAAAATATCCCAATTCTCATAAAGCCAATTGGCGACGGCTATCCATTCATTTTTTCCCACTGAAATTGTCACCGAAGGATTATGTTCAGTATAATTTTGTTTTACTAATTTCCAATAATTAAGCTGATCTAAAGCCGAAAGGTCGTTTCTAAAAACTGCTCCTTTAGGAGATTTAACCGGAAATTCCAAAACATAAGTCACCGCTGAATCTGGTCCTTGCCCTACCTCGGGCAAAAAAGGAACCTTTTGATCTTTAAGCATTTGAAAAAGAGCATCAGTGGCAGAAATTCTCACGCGGCGAATATAATAAGGACTATAGCGAGGATGAATGCCGGAAGAGGCGTCCACTAATAAAGAAACGGTGCCTGAAGGTTTAACACAAGTGGTGGCTAAAGAAGGATTTAAACCAAATTTCTTCGCATAAATTTTATTGGTCTCAATGACGGTTTCTTTTATTTTTCTTAAAACCTCAGGTTGACGAACAATGGGACAATCCCATTGCCCAGTAATAGAAACGCCCAACAGCCGTTCTTCTTCACAATTTTTTTGCCACTCTTTAGAAAGATAAGGAAAATGCGTCAAGGATGATTGATAGGTTCCTAAAATGGCTGCCCAGCGAGCTTTTTCTAAAAGGGTAGCTAAATTATCTTCAGGCCGAGCCACAATTTCTGTTAAATTGCAAAACTCTTTGCTTTTTAAAATCACTTCGCCGCAGGGATTGGTACCGCTGGTTAAAAAGTCTTTTTCAAAAATTTTCCATCTTCTTTGAGGTATTTGAAATTTCAAACCGCCTCGATTAAAAATTCCTCTTTCGCCACTGCCGCTTTTTATAAGCGCCTGCCATTCATCCAAAAATGTTTCTGAATCAGGTTTTTCCAAATAAACAGCGGAATTGTTTGCCATACTCCGCTGTGGTTCGGTTATATAAAATTGACCTTGTTTGGCTTTTCGCATTTCTTCATCATCTAAATCAGAAAGAGAAATCAAAGCACTCCTTCTGACTCCGCCCATTACCACCACCTCGCCGATTTTACAAATAATATCGTGAACATCAATGGGTCTTAACCGACGACCTTGATGAGCTAAAATCTTTCGCCGACTAAAATCTAAAACCGCTTTTAAGGGTTGTGGACCGGAACTTTTTCCACCCATTGTTTTTAGCCGCGAACCCTGAGGTCGAATTTTTGAATAATCAAATTCAATATCTTTGCCAGAAAACCAAGTTTTTAATCCTAAAACCAAAGCATTTGCCCAACCCTCTTTGTCATCAGGAATAACATAGCGCGGCAATTTTTTCCCGGTTTGATTCTTAATCTGCGGAAGTTTCTGAACATTTTGTTGTTCCACGGAAAAACCGACGCCGCTGCCGCACATTAAAATGTACATAATTTCTCCAAAATCTTCTAATTTGCTGACTGCGATATAAGAACAATTAAAAGCCGCGACGTTTGTTTTTCGAGCAGCTTCACCGGCGCTCCATAAAAGCCGCATTGAGGGCATTACTTTTTGATGCAGAATAGCTTGTTGAATTTTTTCATATTCATCATCTTTTAAAGAGGAAGAAAGATTTTCTTTCATAAAATTCATATAACGGTTAACAGTTTCTATCCAGGTCTCTCGCCGACCCTCTTCTTCTAACCAACGCGAATAGGTTCGATAATAAACAAATTCTGCTAAAGAATTTTTAAAATATTTTTTACTCTCTTGGGCTAATTGTTTTACTCTTTCAGGAACTTTTTTCCGTTTCGCCCGCAACTCCGCTCTTTGCTGACGATAAAGAATATAAGCTTTAGCGGTTTTGGCATAATCTAACATAATCAAAGCGGTTTCAACAATATCCTGAATTTCCTCCACAGAAGGAATGCGACCCTCGCCATATCTTTTTTCTAATTCTTTGACTACTTCATGAGAAATTTTTTCCGCATCTTTTAAATCACCTTCGCCGGTAGTCGCTAAGGCTTTCAGCACTGCTTGGATAATACGATTCTCATCAAAATCAACAATTCGACCATCGCGTTTTCTGACTGATTTTATAGCCATCTGTTTATAAACAGTTTAAAACATTAAAAAAGTTTAGCAAACTAAAACTGGGGATAACTTTCCCGCTTAAATCTTAAAGAATCCAATGCTTTTTAAAATTTTTAATTAATTTTATTTTCTTTTTTTTCTTCTTAAAAAAGCGGGGATTTCCCACGGCTCTGGTCCTTGGGGTTCTAAAGGATTTTCAATTTTTTCTTCCTCTTTTTTTGTTTTCTCTTCTTCTTTTTTTTGAGAAATAATTGGCTCTTCTTCAGTAATTAATTTTTCTTCAAAAAGTGTTGGCAGATTAAAGCGTTGCCCCATTAAGCCATTAAAACCAGTAGCAATAACAATCACCCGCAATTGTTTATTTTTTAAACGCCGGTCTTGATAGGCACCAAAAATAACGCGGGCATTAGAATCTAAATTATTAGAAATAGCTTTGGTAATATCAAAAACCTCTGACATTTTTAAATCCGCGCCGCCCGAAATACTCAAAATCACCCCCTTGGCTCCATCAAAAGGAATTTCCAAAAGTGGTGAATTAACAGCCGCATTAATAGCTTTTATTGCTCTTTCTTGACCCGCCGCCAAACCTACACCCAATAGGGCTGGTCCCGCTTCTTTAAGAATGGCTTTAATATCAGCAAAATCAATATTAATAATACCCGGCAAATTAATTAAATCAGCAATGGCTTTGACACCATTTTTTAAAATTTCATCAACATAACCAAAGGCTTTTAAAATAGGCGTTTCTTTGTCAATTAAAGAAAAGATTCGGTCATTAGGTATCACCACCAAAGCATCAACTTTGTCTTTTAAATTTGTTAAGCCCTCTTGGGCAATATTCATTCTTTGAGCGCCTTCAAAACTAAAAGGTTTAGTAACAATCGCAATGGTTAAAATGCCTTTTTCCCGACAAATATCAGCAACCACTGGCAAACCACCGGTGCCAGTATTGTGGACCACAAAACCTTCAGCTATAAAATTATGACTGCCTTCTACTGTTATATCATAAACTTCTTCTTCTCCTATTTCTTTAATTGATTTAACTTTACTAAAACCGAATGATTTAAAAAATTCTGAAAAATTTGAAACTCGTTCACTTCTAAAAGGATAAACAAAACTTAAGCCGGTTCTTTCATTATGTGTTTCTTTAAGAATCACAACCAAATCTCCAGCTTTTAAATCATTAAGCTCTGTCCATTTTAAAACAAATTGAGAAAATCTCCCGTTACTTAAGTTGTTTAAAGGAACAACTTGTAAAAATGGATGGTCAGATGAAGCATAAATCGTTCGATTATTAGTTTTTAATTCTAAAACTTTTTTAATGCCTGTTTTCATCGCGGCTAAAACCCTTCTTTTGGCTAATTGACCATTATCAAATGTATAAACCATTGAACCCGGTTTTATGGAATCAATCCTTACTGGTCCTTCAGGATTAGTAAGAATTAAGGAATCACCTCGAAGACAACCGCCGCCAAAGCCAGCAGTCAAAAAAACAATATCTGCCCCATTTAAAATTTCTCCAATCTCTGAACGATTTTCTTCAATCGCTTGACGACCAATCTCTGGATTCATTCCCGCGCCCAATCCTTTAGTGAGCGCCCGACCAACATAAATTTTTTTATGAGCCGAAACCTCATTCAAATCTTGAGCATCGGTGTTAATGGCAATAAATTCTACCCCCTTAATTCTTTCTCCCGCCATCATTCGGGAAACAATGTTTCCACCGGCACCACCGACACCCACTACTTTGATTTTAGTTAAAACCGAAGGCGTTTTCTTTTTCCCTTTTTTCATTTTTTGAGAAATTTTTTTGACCTCTTTTGATTTTTTGTTTTTCATTTTTAAGGAATAAAATTGCTAATCAACCTTTTGAAAAAGCCTTGAGGAGTTAAAATTTTTTGCGATTCTTCGCTGCTGATTAAAATCAATCCAAGAGCCACAGCAAATTCCGGATCATCAAGCATCTCCTGGTAATTAGAATTTTTAATCTCAAAATTGTCTAAACTCGGATAGCCCAACTGGGTTTCAAATTTTAAAGTCCTTTTTACCAAATCAATCAGCCCAAAAGTTTTTGCTCCGCCGCCGGTAATGACAATTCCCGCTGGCAAATAAGGCTTTCGACCCAAGACCTTTAGTTCATTATCAACCATTTCTAAAATTTCCACAAGTCTCACCTCAATGATTTGGGCTAAATATCGTCGACTAACCTCATTTTTCATTTTCGGATCAATGTCTCCCATTTTAATTATTTCCTTTTGAGGAATTTCTTCAGCCAAAGCGCAACCATAGCTCAATTTTAAAACCTCGGCTAATTCCATTTTAATTTTTAAACCAATGGCAATATCGCTGGTTAAATAATGGCAGCCCAAAGCCAAACTTTTAGCATACTTTACTTTATTTTCTTCATAAAGAACAAAAGAAGTTGTTTGACCGCCAAAATCAATCACTAAAACGCCGGCTTCTTTTTGACGGCGCGAAAGAACAGCCCGGCCAGCGGCTAAAGGAGCAAAAATTAAACCACCCACCACGTTTCCCCCAACCTTTTGTAAAGTTTTAACGACATTATTCAAATGAGGAGCAAAAGCCTCAATAATAAGAGCATCAATGCCTAAACGGCTTCCGGTCATTCCCAAAGGATTTAAAATATCGCCAATATCATCAATAAAATACTGCCGCACAATATTATGCAAAATCGTATAATTAGCCGGACGTTTCATTGCCTGACAATTTTTTAAAACGGTTTCAATATCTTCCTGAGTAATTTCCTGATCGGGTCGAGAAACCGCTATCGAAGCTTCAGCAGAACGAGACCTTATATGCTCGCCGTTAACACTGATGGCAATGTTTTTAACCGCTCCTCGGGAAATTTTTTTAATATCTAAAATCAATTGCCTTAAAACCTCAGCCGCTTCTTTTTCATCAACCAAAATGCCTTTGCGAAAACCAGAACTGGGTTGTTTAAAAACCGCAATCACCGAAAAAGTGCCGTCTTTTTTCTTTTCGGCAATAATCCCTTTGATTTGACTGGAACCTAAATCTAAACTGGTAATAAGATTAGACATATTGGCAAATTTTTTCGTTTAAACGCTCCATTTTTATTCTATCTCTTTTTTTAAAATGTTTATAGCCCAAAAGATGCAAGAGTCCATGGACAAGAAAAAAAGCCAATTCGGATTTTGATTTGGCTTTTAAAAAATAATCAGTATTTAAATAAATTTCTCCCAAAACCTTTGTTTTTGTTTGGGGATGAGGAAAATTTTTTGGCTCCTCAAAAGACAGAACGAGGCTTTCTTTATTTTGATGACGAAATTTCTGGTTGATTTTTTTCATTAAAAATTTATCAGCTAAATAAATTTCTAAATAAGTTTTTTCTTTTTTTAAATAAGCCAGGGCTTTTTTAGCCGTCAAAAAAACAAATTTTTTTAATTTTTCCCCTTTTTTATTCAAAGCAATTACTTGAATAGTCATACTAACTCCTAATTACTAATTCCTAACTCCTAAATTAAGCCGACAATTTTTCTTTAATGAGCTGGGAAACTTTTAAGCCTTCGGCTCTACCTTTAACTTTTTTCATCACTTCTTTCATCACCTCACCGAAATCCTTTAAAGAAACAGCGCCGGTTTCTTTTATCACTTGGCTGATTATTTTTTCAAGTTCTTTCTCAGAAAGAGGCGGCGGTAGATATTTTTCAATAATTTCTAATTCTTTTTTTTCTTTTTCCGCCAAATCAGTTCGTTTGCCTTTTTCAAAAAGCTCAATCGCTTCTTTTCTTTTTTTCGCTTCAGAAAGCAAAATATTTAAAATGTCTTCTTCATCTAAAAGCGGAGGTTTTTGATGCGTTCTTTTTTCAATTTCTTTATTATGAAAAGCATTTAAAAGCAGCCTTAGGGTTTCTATTTTTAAAGAATCTCCTTTTTTAAGTGCCTCTTTTAAATCCGAAACAAATTTTTCTTTTAAATCTTTCATCATTGATTTTTAATCCAAATTGAGTTTTCTTAAGCGCTGCAACTCTTCCATTTTTTTAACCCGATAAAGCGCGGCTAATCGTTTTTTCCTTTTGTTTAGAGGTCTTAAATGAAAAGCTCTTTTTTTTACCTCTTTTAAAATACCCTGCTGTTTAATCTTTTTTTTGAATCGAAAAAGAAGTGAATTTAAATTTTCTCCTTCTCGCCTTTTAACGCCGATCATAATTACTGATTTTTTTCTCTAATTTTTTTCGCTATCTCGACCAGATTTTCTTTTGGCGGATTATCAACCACTGAATGAATAGAAGAACCGCCGTCATTTAACCAGCGGGGAATAATATGAATATGCAGATGATCAATCGCCTGACCAGCGGCTTTGCCTTGATTAATGCCAATAGTAAAGCCATCGGGCGAGAAAGTTTTTTGAAGCATTAAAACTACCTTTTGAACCGCTTCAAACAAAGGACCAATAAATTCTTTTTTCAACCCAATGATATTTTCTGAATGAATTTTAGGCAAAACCATACTATGGCCTCTTGATCTTGGATGCACATCTAAAACCGCTATCGCAAAATTGTTCTCATAAATAATTTCAGCGGGAATTTCTTTTCTAATAATTTGGCAAAATAAACAATTATTTGTCATTTAATTTAATCTTTTTTTTACTTCCTCGACCATTTTATCAATCAAAATATTTTCTTGGGCGCCGGTTTTTGAATCTTTAACAATAATAGAGCCTTCAAAAATTTCTTTTTGTCCGAGAATTAAAATGAGAGGCGCATTTAACCGATTGGCCACTTTCAGTTGCGCTTTTAAAGAATTTCTACCCATTGCCTCAGCTACTTTTATATCAACCAACCGCAATTTTTCCATTAAAGCAAGGCTTTTCTTTTTCGCTTCCTCGCCAATTGCCGCGAAAAAAACCGGCGGTTTTTTCTTTTTAAGAGGAGCAATTTTTTTTGCTTTCAAAACCTCAACGATTCTTTCCAAACCCAAACTGACCCCAACCGCTGGTACGGATCGCGAACCAATCACTTCTGATAAATAATCATAACGGCCGCCGCCGGCTAAAGAAAAATTAAAGCCCGGGGCAAAAACTTCAAAAACCGTTCGATTATAATAATCCAAACCTCTCACCAAATAGGGGTCTGGCTCATATTTTACCCCCACTTCTTCTAAAAGTTCTAAAACGCCCTTAAAATGATTATTACAATTCTGGCAAAGATAATCAAGGATATTGGGCGCTTCGGCTTTGAGAGCCTGACAAGAAGGCAGCTCACAATCCAAAATTCTTAAAGGGTTTTTGACTAAACGGCGCTGACAATCAAAACAAAGTTCTTTTTTGTGAAGGCTAAAATAATTTTTAAGAGCTTGACGATAATTCGCTCGGCAATTGCGGCAGCCCAATGAATTAATCCTTAAATTGAGATTTTCTAAACCAGAAAGTTTTAAAAAATTAAGGGTAATTAAAATAATTTCCGCATCATAAAAAGGACTGGCATCGCCAATCACTTCAAATCCCAACTGATGAAACTGCCGATAACGACCCGCCTGCGGTTTTTCATAACGAAACATTGGCTCTAAATAAAAAACCTTCAAAGGCAAAGAAAAATAACCCAAACGATGTTCCAAATAACTGCGCATTATTCCGGCTGTTCCTTCTGGTCTTAAAGCCACTCGATCACCTCCGGGCGTTTTAAAAACATACATTTGCTTTTCCACAATATCTGTGCTGGCGCCAACGCTCGCTTCAAAAAGAGCAGCTGATTCTAATACCGGCGTTTCCATAAAATAAAATCCATATTGACTGCTGATTTTAAAAGCGGTTTGGAAAAAATTTTTCCAATAATTATCATCTTCAGGCAAAATATCAGCCATTCCTTTAACCGTCTGAAACATTTTCGGTTTTTTTGCTGTTACAGATAAATTTTTTGCTTTTCTTGCCATTTTAATAATGAGGCAAACTAAAAGCCGCCACTTTGTTTAAGGGCCATAAACGAATCATCGCCCAACCGACAATATTTGAAGAATCCAAAGGTCCCCAACTGCGAGAATCAAAACTCGCTCCGCGATTATCACCTAAAACAAAATATTGATTAGGTTTTAAAACTATTTCATAATGGCCATTGGTTTTTTGTCCTAATAAATATGGTTCGTGAAGCAATGTACCTTTATCAAAATCATTTTGATAAACATAAACATTGCCATTTTCAATCACAATTTTTTCTTTTGGCAAACCAATAATTCTTTTTATAAAATAAGTACTGGGGTTGGTCGGAGATTTAAAAACAATCACTTCTCCTCTTTCAGGCGGCCTAAATCGATAAGTCAGCTCATTAACCAAAAGATAATCACCACTTTCAAAGTTGGGACTCATACTGGAACCATAAACTAAAAATGGTTGAACAAGATAAGTGCGGATAAGAATAACAACGACAATAGCAATAACGGCGGTTTCAATAATTTCCCAAAAAGACCATAAAATTTTTTTCATTGGTTGAAATTTAGCCATTCTTTTCAAAAAGTCAAATTTTATGTAATCTATTGTAAAAGAGATGGCAAGAAAAATCAAGAAAGAAAATGGGATAAAATTAATTATTGGCTTGGGCAATCCAGAAAAAGAATATCAAAATAGCTTTCATAATATCGGCTTTCTTTTTTTAAATTATTTTACGGCCGAGAAATCAAATTTTTTAAAACCAAAAAATAAAAATTTTAAATACCTCAAAAAAAACAATTTAATTTTTGCCTGGCCTTTAAGTTTTATGAACGCCTCCGGCCCAGTGGTTTTAGAAATGTTAAAATACTTTAAGTTATCTCCTTTAGAAATTTTAATCGTTCATGATGATATAGACATTGAATTGGGGAAATATAAATTATCTTTTGGCCGCGGCGACGCTGGCCATTATGGTATAAGATCAATTATTAACAGTTTAAAAACCAAAAATTTTTGGCGTTTGCGCCTGGGCATTAAAGCGAGTAAGCAAAAAATAAAAGCCGGTGATCTTGTCTTAAAAAAAATCCCGGCGACGACTCAAAAAATTTTTCAAAAAGTTTTTGAAGAAATTAAAAAATCATTCCCCCAAATTTTAAAGCGGCTTCAAAGTAATGGTTAAATTAAAGCGGACGGTTTTATCCGACATTTCAGAAATAGCGGAAAGGGGCAAATCAACCAAAGCGACATCTTTATCGTTTTCTAAAGCTTTTTTGAAATTCAAAACCCCTTCGCTTGAAAGCGCGCGGCCGCTTATTAAAATCGGCTCGGAACGCGAGCGGATATTTAAATTATCAATAATAATCTGATAATTTGAAGCTAAATATTTAAAACGATTTAAAATTTCCAACCAAAAAGGATTTTGTTTTTGAACCGCTTTAAATTTTTCAATCAAACCATTAAACTCTTTAGCTTTTTCGCTTAACTTTTCAATTTCCTGAGATTGAAAAGAAAAGCCTTGTTTTTCTTCTTCTAATTGATTTGAAACGTTCACTAAAAAAACAGCGACGGTGATAAAAACAATCAAAAAAATCAAAAGAACGCCAGCAGAAAGATTCCGCCAAAATTCAATCATTCTTAAAGTTTTTTCTTGATAATATTCTTCAACTGAAGAAATGCTACTAAAATTAATTTCTCTGTCTTTGAAGCGATCGATCTGACCCCGCAAAGCCGAACCCCAGCTCACTAAATTATTTAAACTGATATTTTTTTCTTTTAAAATTAAAGGATTAATAACCAAATCAAAATTTTTTTCTAAAATTTCTTTAATCTCATTTTCAAAAACAGGAAGCATTAAAACCACTTGTTTTAAATTTTGATGAAACCGACCGGCAACAAAATCAATGACGCGTTTGGTTTCTTCAAGAATCACCTTTTCAAAATCACTTTTGGTAATCTCCCGTTTTTCGCCTTGAATAGAACGCCAGGAACGAAAATAATCAAAAGTTAATGAATGATTTTTTGAAATGAAAAAATTTAATCCATCGCTGGAAAGATGAATAAACAAAATCGGCGCGGTAAAAGAAAATTGATTAAGATGATAAATGGCGCGCATTAAAGCCAAAGCCGGAAATTCAAAAACAATCGCCAAAAAATTGGCTTGAGCTAACAACAAGCGGTACTCTTCAACAATTTCTTTTTCTATCACCGCCCCAAAAAATTCATAATTTTCTTCGGTTTTAGAAATATCCTGCCAGCTAAAATAAGCCCTTTCCAAAGGCAGAGGCGAAACCATTCTTAAATTTAAAAGCGCTGATTCTTCTAATTTTTCTTCTTCTAAATAAGGAACTGTAAAGCTCTGGGCATAAACAAGCTCATTAGGCAAACAAACGACGACATTAAGCCGGCGTTCTTCTTTTTGGGGATAAACCAAACGATGAAGATTTTTTAATAATTTCAAAAAAGTTTCTTTCTCCACCACCCGACCATTAACAATTACTCCTGGCGGCATTTTAAAAGTAAAAATCTTTGGCTCGGTTTTTGAAAACAAAAATAATTGCAAAAAAGAATCACTGATTTGCAGTCCGCCCACTGGTGTTTTTTCAGTGAGCTTTTCCAAAAAAGAAAAAATTTTTTCTAAAAATTTATTCATTAAAGAACTGATTTTTCACTTAAAGACTGTAAATTCAATTGACCGGTTAAGCGATTAACCACAATAATGGCTTCTAATTTTCTTTGCCGGCTACCGGCGGTACCAATAGCATCAATGGTAATAAGATAATTATTGTAGGCGTCAATCTGCCGAGAAAGAGAAACAGTGGCGGTATCATTATCAATAGACAAATTATAGGCGCTGGGCAAAAATTCTTTGTCTCGAGCCAATTTAATCGTGGCATCTTCAATGCCCGCTTTAGCCGCGGCTAAAGCGCGGCTGGCTAATTTTTCTCCCAAACTTGAAGTGCTGAAAAAATAATTGATAAAAACTGCCGCCACCGCAAACTCAACTATCAAACCGCTAATTAAAATAATGGTGGGTAAAGCTGTCTGACCCTTTGATTTTTCTCCCATCTTTGATATATTTATTATAGTAAATTAAAATTTAATTGACTATAATAAATGAAGAAAAAATTTATGAGCAGCAGAAATCTAGATTTTTGCGATGACCTAAGTTGCTTTCTCACCAAATTCATAACGACCAAAAGAATTTGTTATAATAAATATAAGGAGGTCTTTAAATTACAAAATGCTCAAAAATCTCAATAAAAAATCTTCTTATTTTTGGATGCTTGGAGTGGGGGTCTTTTTAATAATTTTAGTTTTTTTGAGTTGGTTATTAAAACAATCTTCCAAGCCAACCCAATTGCCCTCGACTCAATTGCCGCCTTTTCCTTTGGAAGCAGTAAAAACCGTTCCCAAAACAGCAGCTCCGGAAGCAATAACCGCAGAGAATGCTTTTGAACTGGCTTTAAAAGAAGCTAAAACCAATTGGCAGAAAGATGCTACATTAGTAGAAATACGTTCAGGAAGTGATGTAGCTTTGGATGGCCGGAGTCTAAGATGGGAAATTGATTTTTATTCACCAAAATTAATGAATTCTCCAAAAAAAGAAGGCTACCGAGTTCTAGTGGAAAATGGCAAAGTATTTCAACAACCCAAAGCCAAATCTCTTATCCAAATTGCTTCTTTCCCAGCACCAGTGATAAAATGGATTTCTTCTCAACAAGCAATTGACAAAGCTTTGGTTGAATTCCGACAAGCCGAGTTGACAATCAAAAATTTAAAATTATTTTCAATGGGCTCAAACTGGTATTGGGCTATAGAATCCAATAAAGGAGCTGTAACCATTAAGGCTAATTTATAACTTATGACAAAAAGAAAAATTAAAAAATTTTTAATTCTTTTCGGTATTTTAGGATTGTTTTTCTTTTATTTTTCTCCAGCTAATGCTATTACAGCCACCTACTACCCTAGTAAAGACAACGAGCTATCACAAGAATACCCAAACACAGTAAATCCAGCAGGAACTACAAGACTGGATGTTGGTTATCAAGCAAACATTCAAGACCATTTTAATATTATTTTGGATTTTGATTTAAGTAATATCCCTGATGGTGCTACTTTTACACAAGGAGATCTAATGTTGTACGTTTATGGGAATTATAATGCAAATACTAGTAGAACAATATATGCGAGTAGAATAACACAATTAGGATGGACAGAGGCAGGCGCTAGTTGGAATAAATATGATGGCATTAATGCTTGGGCTACACCAGGTGGTGACTTTACAACCACAAATCAAGCAAGTTATACAGGAGTTGCTCCAAATCCAGGGTGGCTTACTTTATCTTCTCCTGCCTTAATTCAAGATTCTTGGAATAATCAGTCCAAACATGTAAATATAATAGTTCGTCAACCAGGAACAGAAAACAGTTATGCTGTTATATATTCTCGTGAATATACAGATTCTTCTTTGCGTCCTAAATTGATAGTGACTTATACTCTGCCCAATACCCCTTCTATTTCTTCCTACACCAACAATACCGAAAGTGCTTTAACTGACGGTGGTCGCATTAATCAACAAATAACTATTTCCGGCTCTAATTTCGGCACTGCCTGCGATGGCACCAATAATGTAGTTAAAATCGGAACTTATTCTGTCCCCTGCGTCAATGTTTCTACTTGGACTGCTACTTCTATTAGCTTTACTATCCCAAGCGACATCAATGTTTACGGCGGCACTGGCTCAAATGGTTTGATTGTCAGGGCTAATGGTACTGATTCTAATAGTTCTACTTTTTATATTTATCCTTCTATTTCTTCTTTAATCACACCTTCAGTTGCTAATGCTTTTCGAGAAGGCGATACTGGCATTCAAATAAATGGTAGTCGTTTTGGCACTGCTACTTCCACAGTTTTTATTACTTTATCAGGTCAATCAGCCGTCTCTTCAACAATCACTACTTGGTCAGATACTCAAATAACAATTACTATTCCAACAGCTTTAGTTGATACTATTGATACCGGCACTTTAAATTTAAGCCGGGCCAGTGATAGTAAAACTTCTAATAATTGGAATATTCGGGTTCTACCTCAAATTACCAGTTTAAATCCGACCTCTGGTATTGTGGGGACTGTGGTTAATATTAACGGCACCCATTTAGGTTCTGACCCCGGCGTAGGTTATCGCAGTACTGCCACTGATAACATAAAATTTGGCAGCACTCAAGCTTTGGAAAGCGACATTTCTTCCTGGTCAGCTACCCTTATCCAAGTAAAAGTTCCCAGCGGCGTTTCTGCCGGCACTAATACTGTAGTTGTTAGAAGAAATAATTATGACAGCAATTCCTCGTCTTTTTCAGCTACTGTCTCTTTTACTCAAAAGGATTTTCGTTGGTATACTAATATTGATAGTCTCCAACCCGTTGATCCTTGGCCAAGTGGAGCTACTGACTTAGCTGAAAATGCAGCTATTAGTGGAGTTGATTCGCCACCAATCAATGGGGATGTTCTGCGTTTAAGAATTAATATCACTATTGGCTCAGTAAATTTAGCTGCGGGTTCTCAAAGTTTCAAACTTCAGTTTGCTACCAGCAGCGGAAGCTGTGCTTCCACCACTAACTGGAGTGATGTTGACGCTATCAATGGTAGTGGTGTCTGGCGAGGTTATAATAATAATACTCCGGCTGATGGCGCGGTTTTAAGCGGTCTTCTCTTGTCAACTTCCAATGCTACCGCTACTTATGAAGAAGCGAATAATTCAGCTAATAACCCTTATGCGGTCTCGGTCGGTCAAAATATAGAATATGACTGGGTAATTCAAGATAATAACGCGCCTTCCGGAACAACTTACTGTTTTAGAATGATTAAATCTGATGGAACGACTTTAAATTCCTACACTAATTATCCCTCCCTTATTACGAAAGGCTTACCTAATGCTCCAACTAATTTGGGTCAATATCTAGCTGATGGTACAACTGCTGTTGCGGTAGGAGGAACGGCTTCTACTCAAACAATCGTTTTAAAAATGACAATGAGTGGTGTTGGTAGTGGCATTATTTATCCTCAAGTAGAAGTCAAACCTATTACTCAGCCTTTTGATGGTTCCACTAATATTTTTGAAGGAAATGGAGTTTCCTACAGCGGTTCTCCAGTTACCGGCCAAGTAAATTTAACTTCTAGCCAACTTTATAATCATACGGCTTTCCACTGGCGAGCAAGAACAAGAATGAACACTGACTACTCAACGTGGGTTTCTTTTGGCAATAACGCTGACTAAAAATAACCCACGGCATCATTCTGAGCAAAATGAAGGATGCAATAAAAACTGTTACTTTGTTTGATAAAAACAAATTTGGTATAATTAAGCTACAATAATAAAGGTCGTTCCAAAATTTAAAAGTAAAAATTAAAATTATGGAGGAACAGAAAAGCAATTCAACACCATGGCTAAAGTGGTTAGTTTTAGGGGTAATTATAGTTATAGTAGCAATTGTTGGGGTTTTCACTACTGGTCCGGAAAAATCAAAAAAAGCAGAGACTCCTCAGCAAGAAATTTCTCAAACAACTCCTTTGCCAACAACTGAAACTTCAACGTCTCCGACTTCAACAAAAGAAATGAAACCAGAAAGCAATGTTGTTTCTGTTAAAACGCCAGCCATTTCTGAAACAAAGTCGCCAGAAAAAAATAAAGCCGCCACTCCTTCTTTATCGCTTCTCAACATAACCATCAAAGCAGAAAATGGAAAATTTATACCTGACCAATTCACGGTTCAAAAGGGTCAAAGGCTTATTATTAATTTTACCGCTGTTGATAATAGTTATGACTTCGGCTTTGAAGATCCAAAATTAGGTTTTGATGTTATTGCCCAAAAAGGTGAAACAAAATCTTTTGGTTTTGATACCAGTGATAAAAAACCAGGAAACTACAAATTCCATTGCCTTCAGTATTGCCCTAAAACAAAAATGGAAGGAATAATGACTATTAAGTAAATTTAAGGATAGATAATTTTAAAAATTAACCTAATATCTATCTAGCACGACTCCATATAGAACGTAACCGTTTCATTATAAGACGCCCTACTATTTCAGGGCTGAATTTCATAACAATATCGCGCTGAGCAAACATTCCTTTGCGCGCTGCCACCTCGCGGACTTCGTAGACAAGACGCATCTGTTCTGCGGCCTGATCCTCGTCTGGCTCTGCCCAAAAGCTGCCTCGCGTGTAAAGTCCATAGTCTTTATTAAGGGGTACGAGGGTGTACCGAATTGGGAAACTATTTTCTTCAGTCATAAAATCAGTGTTTCCTGAATAGTTCGTAGCAATTACCGGCTTTCGAAGCGCCATTGCTTCAGCAATGATCAGCCCAAATCCTTCAGAACGATGTAGTGATACATAGCAGTCACACACATTTATTAAACTGTTTATTTCTTCTCGCTCAAGATATGAGTTAATAAGACGTATATTATGTGTCTTAGCTTCTGTCTTTAAAGCACGAAAATTAGTCTGATCAATTTTCGAATTTGAACATTTAATTATTAATTCTACTGGTTCATTTTTTTGAAATGCTTTTTTGAAAGCTCGAACTACAGCCAGAGGGTTTTTGCGTTCAAAAATACTATAAAAATCAAACATAAAAAGGAAAAGGAATTTATCGTCCGGGAGACCAAAATGCGCTCGGCTGTAGGGATAATTTTTTACCTCAATAGCATGAGGTACAACCATAACTGGTACTTTCTTATTTGCTTCTTTAATGGCAGATGCAGCAAAAGAACTTGCTGCCCAGACTTCATTTACACGACCAAGGAGAGAAACCCAAGAGAATGGAAGATGAGAAAGTTCCCATGTCCAGTATGCAATATTGTAGTGATTTCTAAATTTATTATCACCAAAGTAATTCCATTCTTTCGCAAACATATCTCCGTAAATAGCAATAAGGTTCACGAAATAGGGATTATCTTTCCCAAATTTTCTTGCAAATTGATTTTCTCGCCTCCGATGAGGAACATGAGGACTATTAAGAAGCGCATAAGGGATACCTGCACGTTCCACTGACCTTATGAGAGTACGAGCCGCCTCACCGACGCCACTTTCAGAATCAAGGAAACCAAAAATATTTACTCCATTATACATCAAATCTTTCAAAGGCTGAGTAGCAATCCTGGGGTTATACTGGGATTTATTTTCAATAAAGTTTTTTTCTACTTTTTCTCTATTGTAAAATCTATTATAGAGCGCGTGAGCTTTTGAGGTGAGATATTTAAGAACGCCTTGTTCAAGATACATTTTGGAATAGAGTTTTAGAAAAAAAGAAGGTTCGCCATGAAGGAGTTTTACGCGGTCAATACGATCTAAAAGCATGTTTTGCAGGTGTGAACCATCTTTTTTTAAAACATCCATCACTTCTTCTGGAATTGATGGTCCGCCGATTTCTTGGATAAGACGAAGATAAAATAAAACTTGAGATAAGGCATTCGCTTCTTTAGCTAAAATAATAACCTTTCCCCATTGGAGAGAATTATTTCTAAGAGAACGCGCTGCTTTAAAAATTTTTTGGGAAAGATACCGAAAACGCGAAAGTTTATGATATGAAGAAAGTTGAAAGCAAAAAAGACAAGCATTAATTACAAAAGATACTTCGTTATCTAACGAGCTTTGCTTTTTGAGAAATGTAAATGAAAAGGGAAGATTAGCAACCACCGTTTGAAAACGAGCATTAACTCCAGAAAAATTGTGTCGCTTAAAATACGAATCCCATTGGTTTACTCGATTAATGAAAGGCAAAATAACTCCATGGGTGGTTTCTTTATTCAAACATATGTATCGTTTGAGATATGAACCAAATCGTTCTACTGGATTGGCAAAAAAGAGGATCATTCTCTGCGTAGTCCTTACAACCAAAAGTAAAGGCAATATAAACTTATTTTTAAGGTTTTTAATCCACTCTCGTACTGGTGTCGCATCCGGCTGAATAAGTTTGAAGATAGCCTCATCTGTTTTTTTTCGTTTCCGTTGGATGGCCTGCCGCTGCCACAAAGTATCAGGAAGATAAAACAAGTTCCAGCTTAATGCAAAGAATGGAATACTCATATAGGTAATTTTTTTTATAAACGACATTTGGTACTTGTTGGTTCGAAAATATCCAACGACAGCAAACCAGTAACCAATAAGAATATATAAGATTTTGCGGAAGAGATTTTTCGTTTCGTAGTTTTTTAATGCTGCCCGGAGGGCATTTTTTTTGCAAAAATAGATTTTTCTATATTGGTTGTTGCCATAACTTGTGCTGTGTTTATGATAAACAATAGCGTTTTTTTCAAAAAAAATTCTGTAACCCATAACATTAGCCCGCCAACTCCAGTCTAAGTCTTCAAAATAAGCATTGAACTTTTCGTCAAGAAAACCGATTTTGTTAAATATCTCAACTCTTACAAGCGAAGCGCCCCAACAAGAACCAAACACCTGTTCACTTTTTTGCTTTCCTTTTTCACAGCTGATGCCAAAATTTATATCATAGCCATCACCGTTCCAATCAAGAGTACCACCCTGGCTATTTATAATGTCAGGATGATTGTAAAAAAACATATTGGAGGTCACTGCCGCAATTCTTTTATCTGTTTTGGCTCGCTGGACTAATTTTAATAACCAATCCTTATCAACTCTTGTATCGTTATTCAAAATAGCAATAAAAATCGGATTGTAATTTTTAAGAATATAACGTATCCCTTCATTCACCGCACGGGCAAATCCGTGATTTTTTCCTAATGCATAGACATCAATTTCTGGAAAGTATTCTTTAATGTAATCAACACTGTTGTCGGTTGAGCCATCATCTACAATTACCGTTTTGAAATTTTTATAGGTTTGCTCCCTTAAAGAAATAAGACATTCATCTAAAATTTCTCTGTGATTATAGTGAGGAATTAAAACTATAGTTTCCATAATGAATATATAAATTTTAAATTATTATATGATATAGCATTTTTTATCAAAATCTAATTTATCTCATTAGAAGACAGTCGTCTACTTACCGGCTAATTAGATGGTTTGGTAGTAATCAAGCACTTTTTTCGTTTCTCCAAACATCTCAATTTTCCCCTCGTGAAGTAAAATCGTTCTATCACAGTATTCAGCAATCGTGTCCAGGCTATGGCTGGCAAAAATAATCGTTTTACCTTCTTGTTTATACTTTTCAAAAATTGCCAGACATTGGGGTCTAAAATCTTTATCACCAACAGCAAAAATCTCATCTAACAGCAAAACATCAGGGTCAGTTTGAATCATTAAAGCAAAGGCTAAACGAGCAACCATACCCGCGGAAAAATTTTTAAGTTTCATATCTTTAAATTTCTCAACGCCGGCAAAACGAAAAATAGGCTCAAACTTTTCCTTTATTTCTCTGCGAGAAATACCCAAAATAGCTCCTTGAAGATATAAATTTTCTTTGGCCGTTAATTCCGGATGAAAACCCACTCCCAAACTTAAAAATGGGGCTATCTTTCCTTTGATTTCAAAACTACCGCTCGTTGGCGGAACAATGCCAGCAAGAATTTTCAACAAAGTAGTCTTGCCGCTACCGTTTTTCCCAATAAGTCCGATCATCTCTCCTTTGTTAATCTTAAAAGTGATATCTTTTAAAGCGTAAAAATCCTCATAAACTAATTGATCTTTGATATAGCCAAGCATCGTCTCAAAAAGAGTATCTTTTTTTTCATGAGGAATTTTATAAAGTTTGGTCAGTCCTTTTACTTCAATCATATTAAAGTTGATCAACTAATAAGCGAGCGTATTTTTTAAAAACTAATAAGCCGGCAATAAAAATAACCATAACAATAATGCCGCTAATAAGAAGTTGCTTTAGTTGAGGAAAAAAAGCATAAAGAATAACATTTTGGGTATCAATAATAATTCTAGCAACGGGATTTAAAAAATACCAACGGAGATAATTTTCAGGCACCATATTATATCGATAAACAATCGGCGTCATCCAAAAAAGCAGTTGAAGAAAAACATCCCAAATATGAAAAAAGTCTTTAAAGCGCATATAAAGAAGGGTGATAAAAAAAGAAACACCGAGAATAAGAAGAATAAAGAAAAAAACAAGCAGGGGGAAAATAAGAATACTAAGATGAATTTTTAAACCGAAGGCAAAAAAGAAAATAAAAAAGATAATGAGATTAATAATGAATGTCCAGAAAGAATGAAAGATAGTGCTTATTACTACAATTACTGGTGAGATGTTGGTTTTTTGAAGAATCGGGGTTTTTGCCACCATGGCTGTCATACTATCTTTGGTACTATCAGCAAAAAAATTCCACATCACAATTCCTAAAAGAAGATAAATTTGAAAATTGGCAATTCCAG
>Ga0123519_10002588_pt1 | contig 30568 bp, 28 predicted proteins | sample YelNatPaOPRAMG02_FD_87396 | JGI IMG/M metagenome (GOLD analysis project Ga0123519, IMG submission 87396) | Hot spring microbial communities from Yellowstone National Park - Yellowstone National Park OP-RAMG-02 (version 2) | ecosystem: Environmental > Aquatic > Thermal springs > Hot (42-90C) ... | reverse complement strand
TCTCGGGTGCGGCGAGCTCTCGGAGGAAGACTGCGGCTGAATCCCGCCAATTGTCTCTGCGTATCGAAATATCCCCAAATACCTGTTGCTCACGTGCTCCATCGAGAGTACGTCCTCTGATGAAGGCACGGCTGTCCGCTCCGTCTCGCCCTCAAGCACAGAAGCGATGGAACACTTCAGGAGTGGTGAAACCACAGAACGACTTGTCTTCGAATGGTGTCAAGGATGCGAACCACGCCTCGACTGATCCGTGAGCATCAACATGGCGCTGAACAACGCCAAAGCTACCTTCGATCGGATTCGAGCAGGGAGATCAGGCTGGTACGAGGAGCAGCTCAACACCAATCTCAGCTGCGTACTCGTCGACGGCATCTGGTTCATGTAAAGCAACGTTGTTCAAGAGATGGACTTTGGAATGTGGAAGAATATGACCACGAATTGCGCTTTATCGAATGATTCTGTCCATTCGGCGCTCTGCAAGTGACGAAATCACTGCGTCGCCATCGGGGCTGGTGCCGTAGGACAGCACGCTTGCCTCTACTTTGCAAACAGCGGTGTGCCGCCTGTTGAGTGCCCATCAACATATCTATGACTGCTTGTGAGTGCGTTTTCATCGAGTGCGACGAGCACCTGTCCCTTGTTGCATAAGCGTCTGCATTTCCGTCCATAAATCGATGACGTATGATGCAAGAGGCGACGCTGTCCTGTAGAGGCGCACTCTGTTCGATGTCCATCCGTTTCGCTTTATCGCTGTTCGTGCCAGTGGTACGTAATTTTTACATCTTACAGCCTTTCATTCCGTAATTCTTGGAAAACATACGGAATGAAATGAAGAGGAGACACTTGTCTAGACAGGATTTGAAAAGTTCTTTCCTGCGTTCACGAGGTTCTGGATATAAACCATGCGAAAGAAGGTTCATCCATTCGCTTACCGTAGAATGACCGACTCGTACAACTGAGGCTTTCTTTCGCGAGCCCCCAGCGACAACATGCAGTCTTTTTGCGGTACCTCTCCCCGATACAAAACACACGCACCTTGCGATGAATACCTGTAAGAAAAACAAACCAAATCAAGAAAGGCGTGCTGAGACAGGATCTCCAGCATTCGCCGCCCTGCGAAGTCTCATCGAATTCAGGCGTCCGTTGCACGGAAATGTTCAGGTCTCGAAAACGTCGAATGTGTGAGCGACGCGCAGTTGTCTATAATTCGACAAAACGATCGCAGAGTCCAGCGTTCCCGGACTTGGCGCTCGATACGGGCGCGCTGTGAAGCATCCGTCGTTGCCCGGGCCCAACATCCAACTTCCCTGACCCATACATATCCAAGGATATACTGGTCGTTTCGTATGTTCTATCCTGTGCGCCGAGTACCTGTCCTGATCGTTCAAGATAGCGCCTAGAGCACCAGCGCGGTCGTACCGTGGCTAAAGAACGGTTCTGCGGGGCCCCCGAGAGCGTCAGCTCGTAAGCTTCCATATATCTGGCCGCTCACAGACGCTTGCCAGCCTTTGTTCACTGGCCGCCTGCTTTCGGTTGCAGTTCATCAAGGAAAGTTTCGAGCATCGAAGGCCAGCCAAAGAGGTTGGATCGCGTCAGCTCCTCGTGTGTTTCCTTCAGCACCGCATATCTCGTGATATCGATGGCGGCATTGAAGTGCCGGCTCACGAACTGCTCGCGTGAATGGATGCTGGTGAGAATCATCAATGCAAGGATTGCTGGAACTTGAGCCCTCTGTGCCACTAAAGTCTCGTCATCGTCCTGCCGGGCAAAAACCTTTTCTCGCCCGTATCCCCTCTGCTACGACTTCTTCTTTGTCACTTGCTCTGCTTCGCTCAGTGGTCGGCGAGAAGAGGATTTTGTTTCGTATTTTTGTCCGGCAGCCGGCGACACCGGTCCACCAGGATCCTCGATTTGTTCGTCCATACCGTTCCATTTGGTTTTTTATTTCTTCGAAATGAACGCGCCGCAAACGCATTTTCAATAAACCATAAAGAAGCAGCAGGTTCCACACACTGACGGGTAGAACACCATCGATTCGAAACACGATAAGAGGCTCTGGACAGTCGCCATCGCTCCAGCGCTAGACAAAGAAACAGTGCAGGCGGTGACGACTCGAACCCGCAACCTTTCGCTTAGGAGGCGAACGCGCTATCCATCGGGCGACAAAACGCTTCAGTCTTGTTTGCGCCAAAGGTGTTCGCCGCTGGGCAGCGGCACCTGCACACCTCACGGGATGCCCGGCACTGAATGCGAAAGCGCCGCGGAAAATGGTATATAAAGCGTTGTGGTGCATGCAATGGCGCTTCGCGCAGCTTGTCGATTGCATGCCAGCGTCGCAGTGCGCGCGCTGTTCTGCACGAACGGAACCCCAGCAAGCAACGTGCCCTGCATGGGCACTCTATACCGCACTCTTTTGCGAAGCCAACTTCGTGGCGTTTTCGCACAACATCGCACCTCTTTTCATCCAGAGTGCAGAGAGTTGAAATGCCCGCACCCAGGGCTGCGGACGCTGAGCTCCGCACACGCACACCGAACAGCGCTGGCGGACACCTATGAAGAGCCGCGTAACTTGCGGGATGCGATCGACGCTTGTCTGGTAAATGCGCGGAAGCGTTTTGACGAGACCGTAGACCTCTGCGTCCAGCTGAATCTTGACGTGCGCAAACCTGAACACAACCTGCGCGGACTGGTTCGCTTGCCGGCCGGGGTGCCGAAAGTGCCCCGCGTCGCGGTCTTTACGACGCTTCCGTCCGAGGCCGAGGAGGCGCGTGCTCACGGTGCAGCGCTGGTCGGGGCAGCGGAACTGGTCAGCCATATTCAAACCAACGGGATAACCTTTGAGCGCTGTTTGGCAACGCCAGAGGCACTGTCCTATGTGGCGCGCGTCGCACGTCAGCTGGGTCCCCGTGGTCTGGTTCCCAGCGAAAAACTGGGCACTGTCGGCGTCGAAATAGGAGACCTGGTCGATATGGCGCTATCCTCAGTGCAGTTCCGAACAGACGCCTACGGGCAGGTCCACGTTCCTGTAGGTAAGGTATCCTTTGGCCCGGAGCGCATCCAGGACAATGTCATGGCCGTCGTGCAGCATCTGCTACGCGTGAAGCCTGACACTGTTCGCCGCCGTTATTTGCTAGGGGCAACCCTGAGTCGCACACAGGGTCCCGGGATCGAAGTAGCTGTTGCATCAATGATGGACCGCTGAATACCGGCTGGCGGCTGACGGTGAAGCGCAGATGCGCCCCCGCTCACCCGCCATGTGACATCGGTGGCGTGCAGGGCGGCAGTCCAACCGCCATCCGCTGGGAACATGGCGTACCTTCATGGTCTACGATCGCTGAGTCGAACCAGAATCTTTTGAATGCGCTCATGCTACGGGTGACGAGACGACAACATCGCTGTTCCTCTGTAGATGCGTGAGCGTTTCGCAAACCTCGCAGTAGGAACGCCCGTCGGAATCGAGGCCAGCTCGATGCTTTAATGACGTCCGCGACGCTGTGCCTGCGTTAGACGGACGTTGTAACATGACTGTATACGCCGCCGTCGCCGTCGCCGCAAAAAGCGATCACGACGCTACACCAAGCGTCGGTGTCGATGCCATGCAGCGCGATCGCCGGACACGAGCAGTCCGCTGGTACTCGGCGTCTTCGTCGTGAACGCGTTGACCAGGCACCCATGGGCACTGGAGCGACGTGCGCTTTCGAGCTCCGAGCCTGTGGGCTTGTTTAGCCCCCGAGGGCGTGGGACACACTTTTGTTCATGCTGGTGCTGGGCGTACACTAGCTGTTTCGAAATCTTTAAAGCTGCCTCGATCGACACATTTCACGATATCCGATGCGTCGACGTGCAAGCCGAGCCTCCGATCATGCCGCTCCACTGCTGGCGTCGCTCGAAAGCGGGCCTCTCCAAGCACATACGCTTCCGTCTCAGAGCGGATACCAAGCATCGCTGCGCGTGGCAGTCTTTGTGCGGGCACTGTGGCAGCGTCGCACGGAAAACCGCCACTCGACTTTGACACATGTGCCTCAGAATCCCTGAGCTCCTCACGAACAAAACCGAAACGATTTCTATGCGAAAACCTGAACCGCAGCACTTGATGGCAAGTCAGGCAGCATGCCGGCTTCGAGAAGCGCCACCGTCAGCACCGACACGGCTTTGGGCGCGGCGGCAACGATGGTTCCCGTCTCTGAGCGAGCGCTGATATCCTGCATGCTCGACATGATGTAACAAAACGAGACGCTGGAGCAATGCAGGGATGCCGTATGTGCGTCTGTATAAAAGTCCATAGCTGATCGGTTAATTTTAAACCATGTCCATGCCGTGCTAACTCTGTCTATTTCCTATACGCCGATGCCACGGTCTGCATGGCGGCGTGCTGGCCTGCCGCACCGTGTCCTGCGCCCGACGGAGAAGCAGGCTCATTCGCGTTGCGGTCTTTGCTACTCTTTCCCATATTCGGCGCGCATAGCCTTGGCCACTGCGACCATGTTTGCGAGCGACTCCATGACTTCGGGCCAGCCACGCGTTTTCAAACCGCAGTCAGGGTTCACCCAGAGCCGCGACACGGGGATGTATCGCGCCGCTGCGTGAAGGAGCTCGCTGATTTCCTCCTTGCTCGGAACACGAGGTGAGTGAATGTCGTATACGCCGGGTCCGATCTCATTCGGGTATTCGAAGCGCTGGAATACTTCCAGCAGCTCCATGCGCGAGCGAGATGACTCGATGGAGATCACATCCGCGTCCAGCGCAGCGATCGATTCAATGATTTCATTGAATTCCGCGTAGCACATGTGAGTGTGAATTTGCGTGCTCGGGGCTGCGCCACCAGAGGAGAGGCGGAATGCATCGACGGCCCATTTGAGATACGCGTCACGCTGAGAGGCCTTCAGAGGTAGACCTTCCCGCAGCGCCGGTTCATCGATTTGAATCACGTTAATACCCGCAGCCTCCAGATCGCTCACTTCGTTCCGAAGCGCCAGTGCGATTTGGAACGCGGTGTCCGAGCGCGGCTGATCATCACGCACAAACGACCACTGCAGGATGGTAACGGGTCCTGTTAACATGCCTTTCATCGGGCGCGATGTCAGGGACTGCGCAAAACGAATCCACTCCACGGTCATCGGAGCGGGGCGCGAAACATCCCCATAGATAATCGGTGGTTTCACGCCCCGTGAGCCGTAGCTCTGCACCCATCCGTTCTGGGTAAAGGCAAACCCCTCGAGCAACTCACCAAAGTATTCAACCATGTCGTTACGCTCGGGCTCACCGTGCACCAGCACATCCAGATCAAGCTCCGTTTGTTTCTGGACAACTTGCTCGATCTCGTGACGCATCGCTTTCACATAGTCCTGCTCAGAAATTTTGCCGCTCTTATACTGTCGTCGAATAGAACGGATTTCTGCTGTTTGAGGAAACGAGCCGATCGTTGTCGTCGGAAGCAGCGGCAGCTTCAGTTTTTCCCGCTGCGCCTGCGCACGCATCGCGTACGCCTGCGATCTCCGCTTCATGGCATCCGTGATATTCGCGATGCGATTCCGCACCAGCGGATTTCGCGTGCGCGGCGAGCGGCGGCGTGACTCGATCGCATGGGCGTTCGCGTCGAGCGCTGCACGTACGGTATCGGGGCCCGATGCAAGCGCCTGCTTCAGGATGTGCGTCTCTTCTAGTTTCTGAACGGCAAAGGCGAGCCAAGACTTGAGTTCTTCATCAAGACGAGTCTCATTATTCAAGTCTACGGGTGTGTGGAGCAGGGAACAGCTTGGTGCAATCCAGAGCTGATCGCCACGCTCTTTGTAGATAGGCTGGAGCTTCTTCAGCGCCTCGTTCAAGTTCGTGCGCCAGATATTGCGTCCGTCAATCATACCGACAGAGAGAACGCGTTCGCGAGGCCATTGCTGGTGGACTTGATCCAGTTGGTCCGGTGCGCGCACTGCGTCGATATGCAGTCCATGCACTGGCAGTGCGGTGGCGATCTCGAGATTTTCCAGAATGCCTCCAAAATACGTCGCCACGAGCAGCTTGCGGTTCTGTGTTGCACGCGCCAATGCTTGGTAGGTCTGTGGGAACGCCATCCGCCACGCTTGGGGAAGGTCCAGGGCCAGGATCGGCTCGTCCAGCTGGATCCATTCGATGCGCGCGTCCAACGATCGCAGAACCTCCTCATACACGGGCACCAGACGACTCAGAAGCGAAAGGCGATCAAATTCCTTGCCAGCGCTCTTTGAGAGCCACAGAAACGTCAATGGTCCAAGAATGACCGGCTTCGGCCTATATCCAGCAGCAAGTGCCTCTGCGCTCTCGTCGAAGAGTTTCCGCGACGAGATCGCAAAGTGCTGGTTTTCCTCTAGCTCCGGTACGATGTAGTGGTAGTTTGTATCAAACCACTTGGTCATTTCGCAAGCAGGTACGTCAGCTTTGGAAGACCCGGCTTGGCTTCGTCCACGCGCCATTCGGAAGTAAACGTCGAGGTCTGCATCAGCCGCTTTTGCGTCCCGAAAGCGAGCCGGGACGACACCCAGCATAGCGCTCGCGTCAAGAACATGATCGTAGAAGGAAAAGTCATTCACGGTGACAAAGTCAAGTCCAGCGTGCGACTCCGCTGACCACTGCGCTGCGCGGATCGCTTTTCCAGCCTCCAGTAGCTCTGCGAGCGAGCTCTTGCCACTCCAGAAGCGCTCCAGTGCCTGTTTGAGTTCGCGATGAGCGCCAAAGCGAGGAAAACCTAGAGTATGTGCGATGGACATGGAAAATGCTTTCAAATTATGCGTTACTGGAGTCGCCGGCCTCAAGCGTGGAAGTCGTACGTAGCCGAGTCGCGTGCGGTCGACGACGCGATGCACGGTCGTGCCGCGCCGCGCTGCGCCCCACGCGATCGTGCACCGTCGGGAATCGAGGCAGCGTGTCATCATCACGCGCCGATGTCGACGCCGACGCCGTCACCGCCGAGCAGCCAGCGCACCGACACGCGAGCGCATTCCATGGGATGCGATGCATGCGATGCATGCGTGCGATCTGCCTATAGACAGCGGCAGCATGGATAACGCAGCGCTGCATCACATCACGGGAGGCGCATCGCTAGCGGGGCAGGCGTGTTCGGCGCAGTCGCCATTCACAGAGGCGCTGCAGCGATCGTGGGGCAAAACGCGCGGAAATGGCGCCGCGCGGCACGCATCGCATGAAATGGGGCACGCATTCCGGCGAATACGGTGAATGCGTGTTTCCGTGTCGGCTGCAGTACGCTGGGAAAGCAACGTTGCACTGTAGTGTGAACGAATTGCGGAACACTTGTTTCTCCGCTGACAAAACGGCAGACGGGGTGCAGCGTCGGCGAGAGCGCTTTCCAGCCTTTGTGCCGACTGCCGGCTGGCAGACGACTCGCTCGGGCCACCGGGTCGTTGGAGGTCGTCTGCGAGGAATGACAGCCACTGCAGAGGGCAGTGTAGTGCCTTTAAACTACGGGGCGAGGATAAACCTCCGAAACTATCCGAATCAGGACTGGATCGTGTTTCTGGGTACAGCAACATCGGAGGGTGTACCCCGAGTCTCCTGTTTGACGGAGCAGCCGGTGCCTCAGTGTCACGTCTGTGTCGATGCGAGTGAAAGACTGCACTCGCCCAACCGTCGACGGAACACCTCTCTGGCGATACATAGACGACGTAGAACGCAAGCGGGGAGGGAGTTGCTCGCTGGACGCACCCACGAGACGGTGGTTATTGATGTTGGCAAGTTCTTTTACCAGTCGGCGATTGATGTCTTCCCAGCGACTGGACTGCGCCAGATCGATGCAGTAGTGCTGACGCATGAACACGCCGACGCCACCAATGGTCTCGATGATCTCCGCGACTGGACACTGAACATTGGTCGTCGACATGGCGACGGTCCGCTCTCTATACCCGTCTGGGGCGACGCCGCAACTCTGGAACGCGTTCACGGTGCGTTCCCGTACCTTGTAGAGCCATCTCGTGCCACGGGTAGTGGACTCGTTCCAAAACTAAGCTTTCATCAAATCGAAGCGTACCAGCGATTCTACCCGACGCATCCGCGATCCGTCAACGCAGCGAATAGCTTGCAGTCGGATCGGTTGACGCCCGCACCCGCACCGGCACCCGCACCTGACTGCATTAGCCTGCTTCCCGTGCCTGTTGAGCACGGCCGTGACCAGGGATGCCTAGGATTTCGATTCGGCGAAGTGGTCTACCTCAGCGATGTAAGCTATATTCCACCAAAAGCAATGGACGCAATTCGAGGCTGCCGCATCCTCATCGTTGATGCACTGCATCCTGGCACAGGATCCCATGTGTCGCATTTCTGCGAGCAGCAAGCGCTGGCACTCGTCACGCAACTGAGACCAATCTATACGTTCTTTACGGGCATGACCCATATGTGGGATCACGAACGAGACAATGCACGGCTTGCAGCCTGGTCTGCCGCCGAATCACGACGGATGGATGGTCGACCAGTCCACGTCGCGCTCGCCTATGATGGCCTCTGCGTACCTGTGGACCTCGAGGCCGACCGCTGATGCCTCGACCAGGTTGGTGCGTCCATGATCATGATGGCGCTCACGGATGTGAGGGTACCGGTAACGATGCCGTTTATTTGAGTGGGCAATTGCAAAACGGATTGCAACGCAGCGGACTAGCGTGGTTGGAGACGAGTTCTGATCGCTCACGTGTCGACGATTCAGGTGACGCCTGCCCGTGCATCACGCCGGCGACCAGGACGCCAACCTATCTATGCGCTAGTCTGTGGTCCAGTCGAGAGCGTCCGCGAATTGCACTGGACGTGGAAGGTCTCGGGCGTGTCGGAGTGGGTCACCGGTGCGACACGCGGTGTCGACGCGCATGGGATTCGCGCGGCTCTTGATGGTTGAAAAAACAGGACGCTTGTGTGGTGTATCGTGCGAGAGCGGCCCTAGGATCGTTTCCCTTGTTACGCATCCGTTTCCCATGGACGAAGTGTTCGTCACAAGAGGCTCTGGAGTAGCGATATGCATACGCTGATTAGATACATTACAGAGAGATCGTTGCATATGGATGTGAAGGTAGGCATTAGAACAGCGACGTTGGCACATACCGGACGCACCACAGGGCAACCGCGGGTGCCTCGTTACCGGCCGGGACCGGCCCAAGTGCTGACTCTTGTGACTCGTAGAGAGAGCATTCCTGGACCTCTATTACGAGCAGTATCCCGGTTGTAATTGGCAACAGCTCTGCATTCGCTGAATAAATCTCGGAAGCACAGCGAAGCATCGTGGTCGGCTAAAAATGCGATAATATGGCTCGCATGCGCCGAACGTGTTTGCAGCCGAGGCCCGTCCAGTATCGTCATTCAGCATCAGGAAACGGATATTTTTATGACCGTAAGACTTGTACCCCAGTTGTCTGACTAGACGAACAGTAGACACACTAGGCGTACAGGTTTTAAGCACCTGTTGAGAGGCTCCACGCCCGCCGTTCCCGGACCAAACGACAAAAAGAGTAAATTGTGCAGCCAGCGTTCTAGATCAAACTCTGCACAAAAGGCGGCAGGTAGCCTTTCCCGCTTATGAGCCGCAAGTTTTGCAAACTATGCGTCGACCCCATCGTTAGACGCGATGCATCGATGGAACCAGTGACGGTTTTGCGGCATCCATGAATGGAATGCAGCATCCACTGCGCATGAACGCTGCGTGTATGGCGAGTTTTCCTCCTGGAACGAGCGAGCGAACGAGTGAATGTCCGAAGGTACCTTCGATGACCAACGTGCAGCACCGAGTTGCCATGCGGGCCGCTGTGGAGGCCACGGGAGCATGCGCACACCAACAACATCCTCCGGGCGCGTGCATCACACCTGCAGCAGCATTGCATCCATTTCGGAACAAGAGAGAGAGAGACAGGCTCCTGAACATCGACATGCTTCGCGAGGGCACCCGTTGAAGAGCAATGCACGCTGCTGCGCTGAGCTCAGCTGGTGCGCCTCTCTTGCATACGTCAACGACTTGTCGTATAGAGATGTGCCAAATCGGGTACTCCAATCAGTGTATACGGCCCTGTTACCTCCACGTTCGCTTCTAAACGACCAGCGTGTTCCGTATCCACCTCACCGGCTTCAATGAGATGTTGTTGTGGTGCTTGCCCTTCCGAATTCCCGTCCTCTGCAGGTTTCTTGTTTCGTTCTCGGACCAGTTTCCACCAGCGCTGTGGGTGCGCAATCAACTTGCCGAGCTCTAGCCAGTAAAAAGCGGAACTCGTTGCATCATTACCACCACCACCACCACCACCACTAGTACGATTATGATCGTTCTCGTCGTCGTCATTCACTTTGTCGTCGGGGCCAAAGACCAAACGATAACGCCCAGAAGCTAGCTTTTCCACCCGGCCCAGTTTCGCCGTACCGTGCAGCGGCAGATACTGACAACTGAGGGGAAGCGTTGGCCCCAGCGTAAGCCGAATCCAGCCGCTTTCATGTTCAAGCAGTTTCCGCACAAGTTCTTGTGATGTTGCACCACTCGAGGCGGCGTTTGCGGCTGAGGCAGCGTCTGGACTCGTCGTCGGTGCGGCTTTCTCGAGTGACGGCATGTTCCACTGAAGTCCAGGCCCAGAGGGCAGCCTCTGCGGATGCAGGTCGACACGAGTTACGCCACGCGTACCCGGGACGTGCATACCGTCATCAGTCGTAACCTGGCTGAGGATATCATCGGTTTGTCTGGTATCTCGATTCGATCGCTTCGGTGAAATCTCCTCACTTTGTCTCGCTCGGTCCATGGACAGGGTGTCCGTCCGCTCTGACTGCGTTTGCGCGGAGTCCAGTTCGTCCACGGCTCGCTTCAGACGGCGTCTAGGTTGAGGCTTTCGGTCCAAACATACGCTCGCCACAGTCGCGCTGGGAAGCTGCCCCCTTGGATCCGCTGCCGTTGGCGGTCGGGTTGCCCCCGTTGACACCGGCAGCATGCCGGCGCTAGCTTCTTTGGTAGATTCCTGTAAACGGTGGCAGATCGTTCGGCGGTTTCTCGGTCCCTGAAACGCCTCTGGTTTGTCGCCAGGGGCCGGGGTCACCCTCGGTGACGTTCCCGCAGCTTCCAGCGCCGTTCGCAACGGAGACGTTGCCCCAGAGGTGGAGACGACACCTCTCTTGGTACGCGTGACCGATCGTCGCATAGATTCGGTCTGCTTCGCTCAGTGAAGCGGTGCCGAGGCACGTCCACGAAGCCAGCAGGCGTTGCAGGGAAACGCAGCCCCGCGTTACCCCTATGGAGACACGGGCTTGAAAGGCTGCCCGTGCTGCTCCTGCGTTGGGCGCAGCGTGGGCTCTCCGGCGTTAGCGATGACCGGTCTCGAAACCAGAGCAGCAGACCCTGCAAGAGCGTCTGCAAGCGCTTTCGTGACGTACAAGTGATGCGCTCGTGCCGGTATCCCGGTCAACAACGGTCACTCGTTTGCGTCCAATGAAATAGAAGCCGACTACGGTCAGCGGCATACGGAGACCGAACAACTACACCGGAGCGTTTGACGGGCGTCTGCTCGGGGCACTGTGAGAACTTTCAATCGTTCGTATTGCATATCAGTCAGCAAGTCCTAGTTGCTGGCTATCGTGACCAGCAAAACATACAGCGAGCGATACACCGGATGGTGCCGCAAACGTTCGCAGGGAAGCTGGGTTGCCGCCAATGCATCGGGAATACCCAGGAAGTGTGCACGTATTTGAAAAACCTGTAGCGATCGTAAACAATTTAAGAGGATATGACCGCTTTGATCGAGATCAGCTTGACAGAATCGTTCTCCCCAAGGTCCACGTAATTTTCCATTCAAGTTTCCTTTCCTGGCGACCACGCATAGATCGCAGTTCATCTACAAGCGCATATCCACGTCGCTCCGAACCAAGCACCTTGTTCGAGTTTCACCCATAGAACCCATTCGTCTTGCCGTTACCCCTCACATCAATACCTAGCTGAGCTGGGACCGATGGACGGTTGCGCTATCTCCCGCGAGCAGCTTCTCCCGCACATAGCGATCCATGATGCTCGCGACTTGCTCGGGTCGTTCCAAGTGAGGTAGGTGACCACACTCAGGGATAACGTCCACTTGTACGAGATCCGCACAGCTTTGGTCTCGATAAAAGCCCCGCAGCCGCTCTACCGTACTGAGCGGGACGATGCGATCCTCCGCTCCCCAGATAGCCAGCACCGGTAGGCGAAAGCACGCCAACTGTGCAACCTCTTCGGAGATCGTGTACCCATTCGCGCGCAGGAAGCTTCGAGACGCTTCCATCCAACCCGCCATGAGGCAAGGAAGACGGCTGATACGCAGCGCATCCTCCGTCGCGTGTTCCGAAGGTCGATAAAACGCTAGTTTATTCGCGTACTGGCGAAGTGCCGCCGATCGGAGGATCCACAACCCCACACAGTCCAACGGGGGTACCAGGAAACGAAACCCCTTCCCATCTACGAAGAGCTGCGCGTCAATGAAGATAGCAGCTCGAATGCGTTCCCGCTCCGCAGCATCCGCATGTAGAACGTAGTCCGTCAGCACTGCACCGCCGAGTGATGCCCCTGCTAGCACCAGCGGCGTCTGCAGGTTCTCGACACCACCGTCGACAACATGCAGCAAAAAGCGCTTCAAGTGAGCTCGTTTTCCTGCAGGACCGTAGTCTAACCCAGAAGGCCGAGCGCCGAAGCCCCAGCCGAACACATCTACAGCAAAGAGACGAACCCAGGGTGCCAACAGCCGCTCGAGTTCCGGGAGCAATGCTCTAAACTCCAAACAAGATGAGTCGAAACCGTGAATCAACACCAAAGCCGGCTTTTTCGTGTCCTCAAGGTTCGCCGGCTCGTTCGTGTAAAAGCAGATAGTCTCGTCGGCAGCGACGCGCTGCAGCCGCTGTATGAGCCGCTGCGCTCGTTCGTCACGAATGGCAGCTACCTCTGCTGCCGGTAGAAAGCACTGACTCGGTATGCACTCGAGTTTGGGGCGAAACGAAGCAGACGCGTCGGCGTCGTGCCTGTCGGACGCGTGAAGGCGACGCTCGTCCATGCTGAGTGGGCATCGAGCGGCACTGACGCCCCGAGGCGGCACTGGAGCCAACCGACGCTGCCCGTCTCGCCTCTGCTGGGTGAACGTTCGTGTATGCACTCTGGCTTGTCCGTTGAGCGCTGGTAAAGTCTTTGCAGGACCTGCGAGGGAAATCCACATGACGCGTCGACGGACTGCACAGCGTACGCATTCCCTGCTCGCAGACCGCTGTACTGCGGTAGCCAGCTGCGGCTCTACGAAAGAGATGTGATTGATGTGTTCAGTCAGCGTCTTTCGGATGCAACGATGCGCTGGGTACCAAGGAAACAACCTCCCCCGAATACCGCTATGCAGGGGCTTTAGGGCTTCGGGAACGCTAGGCGAGAATCATCAGATGCAGCGTCATCGACGCTTGGCTTTGCGTAAGCGGCTGTGCTGTGCTTTTACGATAGCGTCCGCCGCTTCCCAGGGCGACTCTGTGAACGCTACCCTTGAGGCGCTAGTTTGTTGAGCTGTAAACAAGTACAGCGGAGCACGTAGACATGGAGTCCGCACAACCTCTACCTCTGGCGGAGAGTAGGGCGCTTTTGACTCGGCTGCGAGCGAGACCGGAGAACAGGTTCTGCTTCGACTGTGAGGCACACCACCCGACTTGGGCGTCAACCTCGTATGGCATATTTCTCTGCATAGACTGTGCCGGACTCCATAGAAACCTCGGGACGCACCTGAGCTTTGTTCGATCGACGCTTATGGACTCGTGGACGCCTGAACAGCTGTGGCGCATGACTGCAGGCGGTAACGAACGAGCGCGCAGCTTTTTCAAGGCGCACCAAGCGCCAATGAGTGGTTCGCTCTCGCAAAAATACTCATCAAGAGCAGCGTACCTGTATAGAGAGCGGCTCAGCCGCGAAGCAGAGCAGGTTCGTTTGGCACACCAGGACACCCTGGGGTGCGTCGGTGTCGCTCCGGAACCCGCACCGTCAACGCCCAGCGCACCGGAGCAGCCGCTGCAATCAAAGCGCTCAGGCCAACGAGAGGCTGCAGTTGCCAGGCAGGTAGTCCCTGAAACAGTGGATGCAACCCAGACGGAGCTGAGAACGGCGACTACCAACGGTGCGGGAAGCGGAGATCGCGGCGCCGTGCCACTGCAGCCGTCGAGTAGCACATCTGTTGGGGCAAGAACTGAAGAGCGTTTCTCGCAGTCGACTGCAAGCACTTTGTCCGATGATGCCACGCGGTTCGTCACAGCGTCAGTGGCAGGGAATTTGTCGCAAACGAGAACAGGTGCGTCCATGAATGGGGCACCAAACTGGACAAGTAGGTCCGCAGCGCCCCGACGAGCCGGGTCTCATGGGTTGGGTGCTCGACGACTCGGGCCAAGTTTCAGTGCTGGCTGCAAAAATACGAGTACGAACATGAGTAATGCCGTTCAGATAGAGCGTCCATCCGGTGGATCAGTCAGCGCTGGTACCGCCATGGCGTGCTCTGCGAGCGGAAGCGCTGCGCTGCCCCAAGGAAGCAGCAGAGATGCCTCTACGCCAGTGTTTGAAGCACAGCGCACTGGGACGACGCCGCCAAGGGCATCGCTTTTGACAGGAACGGTTGTCACTGAGACTGCTGTTTCCGGGTTTGTAACTGCAACACGACAAGGTGCTGGCATAGGTGATCCGCCTCAAAGACAGCTGGATATCGAAGCCAAGGGGCCTCCTCTTGCAGTTCAGCCGACTCGCGATTCCGCACAGATCGCCAAGCAGAGTGTCGAACGAGCCGCTTGTGAGTCGCCGCAAACATCCATGGCGTCAAGCGCTGACTGGAGAGACAAGCTTCGTCACGCGAAAGCAGTCTCAGCGGCAGACGTTCGTGGTCAAAGCGATCGAATGATGGTCTTACAGCTTGCTGACGATACTTCCGCTTCCGCAGCTGGGGCAGGGCCAGCTCGAATCTCCGGCAACAACGCTGCTTGGGCGGTGTCTTCACAGGCGCGTGCAACGCCGAGTCGTTCACCAAGGACCCCGACCCTTGAGACGGTAGGCAGCGTTGTGCGAAACGTCAGCAAGCGTCTCAGTTCAACGGTAACGGAGCTCTTCGAGGACCTGGACCGTAGCGCTTGACGCGCTGAGCTTCACCGCGACTCGTGCAGCGTCTTTGAGGATTTTCTGATCACTGCAGTGCATCCTGGATCGAACGCGTCTCCGTTGGGACGTGGCATCCAGCGTGGTTGTTGTTCTATCGATCAGAGGGATACGCTGTGGGGGCTTCCTCGAAACCGCCCTCTCTCTCTCGTCAAGGCGTTATGTCCTCGCCTTCCGAGACAATGAAGCCGATGGCGAGATGCGACGGCTCTGGATTCAGGCACGCTGCGGTGGTGGTGCACATACGTCTACTGCGATGCATTGCTGCATCTGGTGCTGGCACTCAACGAAGCAGAGACAGCTGGTGATCTGGTGTCTGCGGAGGTCATGTAGAACAATTTTTGTCTTTTTCAGGTATGCCACCAAGGAGATCCGGGTCGAAAGTGCTGTGGACTGTTTCGCAGCGTGTCCTTGCATGCATGCGGATGGGCTCGGAAACACTGCGCGTGGGGACAAGGCTCTCTGCAGACGTCCACGGCGAGCATATGCACTTTGCTATGTGCTGCTCCTGCAGTTGCTGCTGATGTAGGTGCAGCACGCCATGAGCCCTCCTGGCTCCGGCAAGATCAGTGCATTGAAATAGAGACACCGCTCCGGATACCTGAATGCTATAGGGAGTCAATAGGGAGAGGGCTTCGGGCGCGCACTCCGGATACCGCTGTGCGTCGCTGACCCGAATCGTAACCTTCTCGTCGTCGAGGATAGAGATTCGATCGATTCAGGGATGACGATCCTTGATGGCTTGTCAAGCCAAACTGTACTGTTTGCTGGCGCTACCGCTGGTGCTATTAGCGCCACTACAATCACCAGAAGGAGACAGGATGGCTGTGCGGTGCGTTGGCGGGCGCCGGCCCGAAGCGCCCTCTGCCGCGCTGTCACCACGGACCCAAGACACGAATCGCTCAGTGCGTCGCCTAGTGAAGCGATGTATTGTTCGACACGGTCGCCATTGGCCTCAAGCGGGTGATGCGGGTACCCCGAGGGCAATGACGCTGTGGGGCAGGGCGGGGGGCGAGGGACTAATCAACGAAGCTCGTTCAGCCTCCAGAGAAGACAAACCCTGCGCAAACGATGGGAATCTGTTACACCCTTACCATTCAAGGCGGATGCGCTCGAGCGGGGTCGTTCACTTGAGCTTTGAGTTTGGGGTCGGGTTACTCGAATTAAGTTTCTCGTTCCTCGACATGAACTGAAGGGAGTCCTTGAGCCAACTTGAAACTGCTGATTCCCTGCGCCAGCTCATCTCAGAATCAGGGACGAGTTTGTTCGACGATGTCGTGCAGGTGTAAAGCGTAACGAAACTGATGGCGACAAATGCACGGGTGCAGGCATCAGCTTGTTTTCCTCAAGGCAGCAAATTCTGGAATACCTGCACAGGCACATCGTTTTCTTCCGCTTGTCGTGAAGGTGTTGAATAGAAGGTATGTATTTTGTAGATTCAAGGAAGGCAACGGAAACGCTCTATGCTATCGCTGCTAGGTTTCTTGCACGCCAGTGGTACAAGCCCGTCATTCGACGGTCACGAGTGGATGAATCGATCTTCTCAAAGCCCCCATCCTGATCGTCATGCACACAAACTCGAAAGTACCAATATACTCAATAGTCTCCTCATCAATGCATTCCGCTGCATAAATTCTGATAAAACTCTCGAAGAACCTCCTGGATATAAAGTGCCCGTCCAGTTCATTTGAACGGTGATGTGTAGATACGGATGGACAGAAAAAAGCACGCTCGTATTGTAGAGTGCTGCGCATAGAAAGATGCACGATCGATTCCGTTCTGATACGCGAATATTCATCAAAGGACGGACACTTGTTCAGCTCAGTCGATGAGAATCCGTGCATGTAGAAGTTTCAACTTATGTATGGGTTCTCAAAGATGCGCTAGTTGCTGTTCGTAGAGAAGAAAAAAGCGCTCATAACGAAAACATCAGCCGCAACGGTGATGCTATCGAATGGTCGCCTACACATCGCCGAGCGGACAACATCGTTTAAAACACCATCCTGCGTTGAAGGACGCCTGGTGGCTAGTGCGTCCCGCATCCCACTGTCATGATCTCAGACAGTGTCGCTTTCCTGCACTCAAAAGTGGTCAAGGAATACGCAGATGAAATTGACGTTGAACTGCACATCATGCCAGCAGATCTTTCTCGGTTCAATCCTGTCGGAAGTGTCTCGTGTGTTATCGACTGTCGTGTCGACGCTAACGGATTCGTAGACTCGTCGTTCGCATCTGTGACTCCGTTCGTCGCCAAGGCATTCTGTAACCCAGCCTCGACACAAATCGTCAAGTAACCGTTCGTCCGAGTTTCGGACGCAGACCTGCTAGCTGTCCATATTTCTCTGGAGGTTTTCGATCAAAGCCTCGGGCGACAGCACAAATGATGCTCGCAACAGATGATGCTGAACGGCCTTGTTATAGGATCCAAGAGTTTCGCATATGCTTCCAGAATGCCTTGACACATCGTCGTGCCGCCAAGGCGATTGGAAATGATCTGAAGCGCGGGTACCAAAAAAGTATCAAACGCACTTCAGAAACCAAATGCATATACGGATCAGTGTCGGACGCTTCTCGAGGCGTTCCCGGTGAGCGTTATGCGCTCATCTTACCGGTCTCAAACCGCCGGGACTGATGGAAGAATCTTCTGGGATGTCGATGGCAGAAAATGACGAGCTGGTGGCGAAAGACCTCATGGTGGTCACGCGTTCGGAAGCGATGTTGCATTGTAAGCGAGAGCAGCTTCAGGTTGTGCGCGCTGATCGTTTTCGTGCAAGCCTTGGACCTACCGAGGCCTTAAGCCAAAAATAATTGAATCGTGACGCATGTCTTCCTTCCATCTTGTGGTGCAAAGCGTTCCAGAACAGAACCCACAAGAGTGAAGCATACTACACATCTGCCGGCGAGCGCTGGATCCTCCCCACTCGTCTATACGACGTAGTGCTCATAGCACGCGTCATGTGCGGGTACATCACAGAGACTCTCATGCATTGTTCTGTACTGAATTGCCTCCACAGTGGGCTACAGCTGGTCTCCGCGAGCAGGTACGAAACATTCGAGGAAATCAGAGACAAGTGCATTCGCAGACGATATACAAGGCTTCTCGCTTCCAGGGACCGACTGGAACGAATCATACCTGGGCGATCGGGACCTACGAAACATGCATCAGCTTGCACTTTTGTGAAACCTGGGCCAAAGTCGAGCAGCGAGACTCATTTTCAACCGTTCAATGTGAATAATCAGAAACACTTGGTGGTGCGCGCAGCTACCGAGTCTACGACCACGATGGCCATCGCCGTTCCCGTCAATCAAGACGACCGAGCCGGATGTCTAAAAGGAAAGCAGATGAAGCTGCTCATGTTTGCTAGTGCTCGGTTTCATCGAGATTCAGGCATGCTTGACTCCCCCAGAACGCATACCAACCGGTGGAATGGTGGCATCAGGAACGACCTCGAGGTGATGCGCTCCGCAACCAGCGGATCGTAATGACTTTTATGCTTCATACAGGGAGCATGTGCGTCTCCAATTTCCATAAACGAATGATGTCTCCCGGAGTCTGCGAGACCGTACCTGGGTTGGCAACGGATCCGGTAGTACGGAAGCAGGTAGCATGCCTTTGCCATTCTGTTCTATGAGCTGGAGTAGGAAATGACTGGTGATTCGCGGCGTTCGGGGGATCGCCTGTGGCGCTGGACGCTCTACAGCGCGCCATGAGAGCACTCCTGCGCAGTCGACAAGAACGTACAGCGAGTCTAGCGATCGATTCTGGACGATTCCAGTTGAACAGTTCAGGATAACATAAACAGATCAGGAGCGCGCATGCACGCTGAAACTGGTAGGCAACCAGAGCGTAAACTTGAAGCAAGTACCTTCAATGACGTTCGTCGAGCTGATCGAAGGCCAGATAGCGACACGAACCCTGATGAGAGGCTTCCGCTGGTATCCCTTCACCAGTAACCGTGCACACAAGAACGTTCCGCAACGAGCCTTGGACACCGCGGTCAAGAACAACCGGAAATGTCTCGGGCTTGGGGAGCTTCCAGCGGGTTTGAGTCGAACGAACTCTCGCGCGAATCGTCTGGTATGCAGTGTGTGCATTGTGCTGAAACCCTGAAGACTTTCAAAGAGTCGAAGTCAGTGGTTGGGATAGAGGGCGTCGGATGCCCCTGCTGGAGCCATGTACTGGTATGATACCCCGTTCAGCAATCCGGAAAGGCTGCAGCACCGGACAGACACTCTAAGAAGGATGCTTTCGGGCACTTGTTGAGCGATCATGGTATTCCGTTATTCGATGTTTCTGCGTATTTCGAGTGCTGCACTATGCGATAATGCTGACGAAACGAAACATTCTCGTTGTCTAGATAGATGCAGTGAACCGCACCCTAACACCCATACGTCTTTGCTTTGCAGGTCTTTGCGCCAACCGTGACGCCCCCATCTCCAGACTAGTATACGTTCACTGCATTTTTACTGGTTCCTATGAACGAGAAGCTGGTTTTCATCTAGTGCACAGCGAGCATCCTGCTTTCAACGCCTGCCAGTGGTACCGCCAGCACCTCAGTACCGACAGGGGCGCTATCGCTGAAGAACCTTTTACCCTGATGAGCGTTTCCCCAGCGAAGGCAAACGAACGTTCTGTGCAGTGCACACGCAGCGAAACGCCCGTTTCATGCCACCAACACACCTTTTACGTATGGAGTTTTAGGGCATGTTTTCGTCGACAGCGACACGTTGCGAACCGGGAAGCTGCAAGGAAACGCCACGAGACACACTCCGAGGGTCACCGTACAGACGTCCTGGCATCGGACGCGGAAAAACGACGGGTCCAGCGTCCAAGTGCATACCAGGCACAGGTCACGACTCGCGAAGCCGGCTCGCCGTTTCTATACCGGCCGCTGTCGCTTGTCTTGGCAAAAGACCTGTCAGAACTGGCTACGGGAAGATTGCGGACGACCGCGGGACCAAACAGGATACCTGCGGTACCTGTAACCAACTCTGTGCGCCGTATACGATACGACGGAGTGCCTTTGTCGGGGTTTAGGATCGTTTAAACGAACCACCGGGTCATGTTTCTCCGTATACCCCAGCCAAGAGCAGGTGCAAACGAACGCGCTCCCGAACGTCAAGTGAACCGCTACCGTCCGAGTCGAAAGCGGCCACTTTTGCAGCTCACAGAGGAACCGCCCCAGTGGAACCTGTTGTCACGTCCACGGCACCTTGCGGGACCTGTTATACGGGGCTTTGGACGGGGTGCAAGGAAACTGGGGTTCCCGACCGCGAATCTGGACACCAGGGCGCCTCAAGTCGCAGAGGTGTTGGCAACGTTGACGCCCGGTGTCTATGCGGGGTACGCTGCAGTGTTGCGTCCAGAGGGTGCACCATGGCCTGGTGAGAACGTCACCGACTGGTATAGAGCCGCGGTGAACGTCGGGTATGTACCGAGTTTCGACAACCGAGAGCTCTCCATTGAAGCCCATCTACTACATGAGTTTTCCGAAGATTTTTACGGTGCTCAGATGCACCTCGTCCTGCTTGCCTATTTGCGACCAGAGCGCAAGTTTGTCGCCATAGATGCGTTGGTTGCCCAAATCAAACATGATATAGCGTCTACGAAACGGGTGCTTGAGGAGTTGCCCTTCGTTCCCTCAGCGTGCATGTTCGAGTGAATCGTCACCAAACTGCAGGTAAGCGTTGCTGCTGACGACCATGTTGATGCTGCTGCCGCAGTCGTCGCTATTGTTGCCGTTGTCGTCGTCGTCTTCCTATTGAAAGCTGCAGGTGCGCGTTGCGTTTCGAGCTGCTCGCATGCGAAACGAGCAAGGCTTTGCACCGCTCGTAAGTCGTAAAGCCGATCGCACTGAACATTCCAGCCCAGACCGCTCGGGTACCGACGCCCCGAAACAGTCCGCCGAGGCCCTCTTGCCGAAGGATTTCAGCTGCTAACGACATCAGACTTCGCGACGCTACAGCCGATGAAGACGCTGTTCCAAAACGAGTCTTGAGTACATCAAACGGTGTCGTCAGTGTAGACGAAAGTGCCCCAGCCAAGGAGCCCGCTATCAACAGATCCAGTGTGGGGAACGCTTCCGTTGTTTGCGTCGTTTGGGTTCGAGAGCCACCCATGCACTGTTGCACCGCTGTCCGTAATTGACCTATTCGTAACTTGAGCTCTTCATAGAGCACAAAGTTCAACATGGCATTGGGAACGTTTCTTAGCAGGGTTGCTCGGTAGCCCCAGTAGAGACCCCGCAGGTGCTGATGCGCGAACACCTCACGGACGGTACTCTCGCGCCCAGTTTGGAGTCGCTGCTTGATCACTTCCTTGGGTACGAAAATAAACGAAGAGACAACGTTGCCGCTGGCAGCAGCAATCATATGGATGAGACCACGCTTGCTCAAGGAGCGAGCAACCAGGTGCGCATCCCTCGCCGAGTGCGTTGCTTGTGAGCCTGTTTTGGCTCGGCAGTGTCGCTGCTGTTCATACCAGACAAGCAACGCCCGCACACTCTCGTAGGTTCCGAAATACACCGCGGAACTGGTGGCAGCACCGAGAACTGCCGGGACAACTCCGCGGTACAGCGCTCCCGGTCCTGACTCGCGAACCAGCTGCCAGAACACCGACCAGGTACTTTGGCTTCGTCGCCAGGTGTCTGCCTGACGTACGCTTTTGATTGTATCGATGGGGTGCAGCACACTGTTGACGATAGCTCCAGCAAGTCCTCCAGCGAGCGCTGCACGTGGTAGTTTGCGAAAGGGTACCACCGTCGGCACCGGTGCACGCAGACCCAGACTGGAGTCGATGACGGGTGCGGCTGCTCCCTTCGACGGTCTCGTGGACGTGAACACTACGCTCATCGACACCAAACCAGTCGCTTCATAGAAGGAGCACCTTTGCAAGTTGAAGGAGTTAAGCTTGAATAGCCGGGGGTTGTGGCACCTGCAACTGCGCCAGCAACAGCAGAGGTTGTCGTACAAGGTGCAGCGTCCATCTCTCTTACACGAAGAGCATATGCGGCGACGGCGAGTTCTTCACCGACGAAAGGAACACTTTCGTGGGATGCGAGTCAGCGATCATAGAGGATGATGAGGCTCTCATGCACAGCACGCCTCTGGGCTAGGCTTCTTCGGCCAACATATGCACGTATGCATCTTCATATAAGCGAAAGAGAGAGCCGGTTTGAATGCTCATTCGAGCACGGCTCCTGCAGAGGCGCTGCATCTGGGGAAAGTATTGGACCAGCGCTTGCAATCGTGTTCTCGATAGAAAACATGCACGAATACGCATGCCAGGGTCCATCTCTGGACCTCCAGCTGGAGTTGTGTGTGGTGCGTGAACGTTCCCTTTTCTCATGATGGTGGGTACGAGGTCGTCCCGTATCGCATGACACGCGTGCGGTACGAATGTTGGCACGATCAGAACAACGCCTTTCCGTTGGAGCGTGCCGGACGCTGTCGCGCTCGTCTCGTGACGTTTCTGGACCCTGAACCCAGACGCGTAGCGAAGCTGTCCTTCAACGCATTGCGACGTAGCAGCACTTTGATCCAGAAGCGAGCCGGGCGCGGCACTGAGAGATCATGATTCCACTCGCTAGTGATGCGCGTTCTCGCCGTCGCTGCTATATCGACAACTCGAATGCCACGGATACGGATTGTCACAACGCCCATCGAACAGGGCAATAGTGTACCCTGAATGCAGGTGCAGGTGTCGCGTACGAGCCTTCTGGTCCATAGTCAAGCTGTGCTTTGAAAGTATCCGATGATGCTGAGCGCTTTATGCCGTTCTCCGACGATCGATGCTGTCTGGATAGCGTCGGACACCAGGCCAGGGCGTGAACTCCGGAATGATTATCCGAAAAAGAGGCGCTGCACGTGACGCTTGAGATGACCCGGGAACATCGGTTTCTCTTTGAAGGCTGGATCCATGTCTACGTGAGGATCCATTAGTGAAACGTTGCGTTGCTCGATCCCGATCATAGCGATCAAGCATTTTGCCATAGCCGCGGTTCGTATCAGGAACTCGGGTTCCTTGTATATGATGGAGCCTCTCTGATCATAAAGGTGATTCTCGATACGGGCAACGCTCGATGGACTCGCTTTTCACGTCTTTTGACACCACAACAAGCACCCCGGCGGAAACGGTACGGTGCGCGCACGGACGCAAACAAACTCCAATAGTTCGTTCTGCAGGATTTTGCAGGTACAATGGATAAACGATTCTGCGGAACAATGTGAGTCTCAAAGGATGCAGTGTGCTCACAGCGCAACCAGGAAATCAGTTCAAGTCGCTAAATAACGTCTGACGCTAACGCCAGAAGACCCCCGCAAACCTATCTGTCCCGCAAACGGGGTACATTCATTGACGCTCGCGTCGATCTGGGGTGAAAAGCGGTGCCCATCAAACGGAAAGATGTGCTTCTTTTTTTGGAAACCAAAGCCCTGCCAAGCTTGAGCTCCGTCTTTCGCTCCGTATCAGCACGAAGGGGGGCGTCGCGAGCCACACCGTGCCGTTGCCGTCGCTGTTGCAGTCGCAAAACCTTCTCGTCCATGTCGTCATCATAGCGATTCATGCAGGTCTGGCGTCTCGATGCCAGTCCCATTGTCGCTTTGGCAGACGCGGACCCAGTGTCATTCGCTGCTCGCATCAGCGTGTGTCTGCAGTGATACGTGGAACTGTCCCAAAGGCTTCGTCCACGATTGCCAGTAGCTGCTGCTGATCAAGTTGAAAATGCTCCAGTGGATCCCAAGCGACCTCAGTATCGGGTGCCGAACTTGTCCACCGCGTATCGCTCGAACCAACATTCGTCGTTGTCATCGCGGTAAAAAAGGGTGCAGATGCTCCCGATATCCTGACATGCGTTTGGGCATCTGCAGCATACCCCGAGTGACCGTGCTCAGTACCGGATATCAGTGACTGTGCGGGAAGAGATACCGGTGCAGGCACGGGGTCCCTAACTGACCCAGGATGTATGCACGCGGCTCTTGTAGCCAAATCGCTGGATCCTGCTCCTTGTTTAACGCCATAAGTGCATCGTAGCCTTTTGCACTGTTCTCTTATCCAAGCCAGAAACGGGCGTACTGCGTGGAAGCGTGCTGGTGCAGGCCAGTCTGCTTGAAGGTCTTGTTCACTGCGGGCATGGACATGACGTATGAGCTTCAGCAACGGAAACCAGCGGACCTCTGATACTTCCTTCCGCGCCAGAGGCTCAAACTTGGCTGACTCGGGCACCCCGACAGCGATAAACAACCGACAAGGACGACCGTGCAACTGGGCGTCGATGTAGGTATCCGCAAGCACATAGTGCGATACATCGAAGCCAGTCTCCTCAGTGAACTCACGTATTGCACACTGGAGGTGCGTTTCATCCTTGGCGATTTTGCCTTTGGGAAAGCTCCAGTGCTGCCGCTGCCAACTACGTACCAGCAACACCTTGCTTATTCGCTGGTTAAGTGCGATGACCCCAGCAGTTGGTACTTCGCGCTTGTACGCCTGAAAGTCGGCAAAGTGTTTCTCCAGATACTGCACGTACGGTCGAAGAAAGTCAACCTGCTGAAATAGCTCAGAGGCGAACTCTGGAAGAGACAGTGCCGGAAGCTTTTTGTCGTGGTCTCGATAAAAGTCTAAGTAAAACCAGTGCGCTTCCTCCACGGTGAAGAAGAGTCGCTCGAAGGACTCGAACTCCGAAGCCGGCAGGTTCAGCAGAAAACGCGCCGCCAAGTCCACGAGGACGGTTTGAAGCTTATCGTCTTTCATGTATCATATGCGAAATTCGATATAGAGACAAGTTCCGTCACAGAAGATTAGACTTGGGGACAGTTTGCTTTGTAGCAACGTTCAACAGAAGCGCGAATATCCGCGGTAGGCGAACTCTGGCGATCAGGTGACGATATGTGCACGACATTTTTCGAGAGAGACCGAGTCAGAATAGCATGGAAAGGGACGTTCAACACCGGGCACTTGCTCAAGTTTTTAGATGAATTCCACTGTCGTCAAGACAAGTCATTGCGTACTTTTTCTGTGACAGCTTCGTCTCCTCTCTCTGATCTCCGAATTTAAGTATGCGGACCTGTGCTGCGCCTCCAGCTCTGCCATCACCGGACGAAGGATATTAGTGGACGCTTTCAACTCCGTATGTCGTCGTTGCCGGCTAATGTCGACGCGTGTCACGGACAGTCAGAAGTAGCGCTCACGCGTCGCTTACCATGATCAACTTCGTTGTATACGGTGTCTGTGCGCCCTTCGCAGCTGTGATACTTGGCTGCGTTCGCTTGTTTTCTTACGAGCTCCACGCTTCGTCATCCTCGGGCCGCCCTCTGTGCGCGACGACGCTTGCTTCATTGCCCCGTATATGGCCTCGACGGGCACAAAAGTCTCCCATCGACGTCATTCTCCGTTTCCATGCCCGATACCGTACCTTAGGATCACCGGCTTCCTCAGGGCGATCCCTCGGCAAGTATTTCATCTGGTACACATGCAAACGCAAGCTGTTCCATTCGATACAGGTTTTGTGGAACGCCATGTTTCCCATTATGAAACACGTAAAGGAAGCAGAGGCCAGACTGGAGGACAAGTCGAGAACGTCGGATCTGTCTAAGCTTGCATGGTGGAACACGGTGACGCACGCTTTCGTCGACGAGTTTGCCGCAATAACTCTAGTCCGTGACCCTTGAGCATGCAAACATGAGAGACGGGTGCCTCTTGGAGCACTTTCATGAGAGGTTCTATGCTGCTGTCGCATCTCGTTTCCTGATGGCCATAGAGAAAGCGGGATTCGACGTTCAAACGGGACCGATGGTTTGACGCGAAAAGCTCAGAGTGAACTTTTGATATGAACTTGCGAGCAAGTCGTCAAGGCACGACATCGAATCGTTTTCATCACCAATCCGGTGGTGCTAGGTGCAGTGCTCACACGTTCTCTTGAGAGCTAAACATGAAAACATTGATGAAAGAGTGATTAGGTCATTCCACGGTACGCAGAGGAGAAGAGTGAAGGCTCGTGCCCATGTATTGGATAATCATATCGGTTACTTTACAAATTCTGGTTTGGTTACGTCGCGAATGTTCTTGATTCCGGTTACATACCGAATTCCAGCGGCAACGTGTCGAAGGAGCCACAGCCCAGAAACGATGGAGAATCCTAAACCTACCTATGAATCCGGACGCCCGTGATGCGGTACTCGAAATGTCGAGGCTGGACACTTGAAAAAAATTTCGAAAAATCTTTTCTTATCAGAGAGTGCAGTTCAGTTTTCCATTTCAGCCCAGCACGAATGTAGAAAGCGTATCATGAAAGCTGGTAGAAAGGAATACCTGCTCACGGATAGATCCAAGTCCCTGAAAATTACCGACAAGAATACACTCACATGGATAGGCACTTGCTTAGAGCGTTGATCGTGCTCGCTGCTATTCGAGAGAAGGTACCAGGCACGCGACGGGTGTCCAGTGTAGTGTTCCTAAACACGAACTTTGCCCAGAGATTGAAACTTAGTTTTGGTTCATGATTCTGGTAGAGTCCAGATCACGACGCATTTGCCGAACCATGCACTACCATTGTTGCCAGTATGCAGTGAACGAGCACTTCCGCTGGAGCAGCGCTTCGTTACGGAAAGCACTGCGAGCAGCGCTTCGTTACGGAAAGCACTGCGAGCATCGCTCCAAATTCTGCAGCACGAGCGTCGAGACGAGTTACCAACGCTTCATCCAATGTCATGAATGACAAAAGAAATAGAGGTATGCGAGTTGCTCGTTCGCCGATACCCGGGCATTCGCATCTACGAAAAAGAACGCAATCCAACAATGCTGTTGCACGAACAGGAAACGCATCCAGTTCAGGTTTTATCGAAGAGAAGGTTGGCATCAACTCAGGAAAATGCAACGCAACAGAGCAGTTGCACAAATAGGAAACGTATTAGGTGTCGCTTTCTCGACATCGGCATTCAGTCCATCGGCAAAACCTGCACCGGCAACAATAACCGTATGGAACATGTCACAAGGTCCGGGGGCCCTGGGTATCACCTTCGTGATGCGTCGGCACTGTTGGTGTGCGCGAAAGCCCCAGACCGGCATCCGCAGCGGCAGTATTGTGGGTATTCATCTCTGTCGGTATGCTCGCTGGCGACATTGACGTGTACGAGGATGCCGCTGGGGCACACCAACGCTTCAACCAGGCATCCATTTCAGCGAGTACGTGTAGAACACTCTCGCGTGCTTGGTAGGAATGCGATTCGAGCGGCAACAACACCAGCCGAGCGATTTTGCCCTGACCCTTCAGCGCTTGAAAAAAGCGCTCGCTTTGAAGTGGATACGTTCCGGGATTATCGTCATCCTCGCCGTGAATCAAGAGCAACGGGGCTTGGATCTGGTTTGCATACAGGTACGGCGACATGCGCACGTAAACATCGCGTGCTTGCCAGAGCGTTCGTTGCTCATTCTGGAAGCCAAACGGGGTCAGTGTGCGGTTGTAGGCACCGCTGCGCGCGATCCCGCAACGAAATAGATCCGGGGCATGACATAACAGGTTCGCTGCCATAAACGCCCCATAGCTGTGACCACCGATAGCGATCCGTTGTGGATCAGCGTAACCGTTCGAAACCAGAAATGCTACCGCGGCCCGGGCGGAAGCAACCAACTGCTCGATAAAGGTGTCGTTCGCATCCTCCCCGCTGGGGCCGATGATGGGCATGCTGGGACCCTCCAGGATCCCGAATCCCTGGGTCAACCAATACAGTGGTACCCTCGCCAGGTGTGTAAAACCGTAGGGTGAGTCTCGCAACTGTCCAGCAGAGTCCGCTGAGAGAAACTCACGCGGGTACGCCCACACAAAGAACGGCAACGGCCCATCGCGGGTTTTGTCATAGCCTGGCGGGAGATAGAGCGATGCGCTCAATCGTACCTGGTCGGTGCTGCGTTCGTAGCGTACCAGTTGTCGCTGCACCGAGGCAAGCGATGGTGCCGGGTGTGGGAACCACGTGACTTGCCGCAGCTGCCGCCAGCGTCTACGCACTGCATGGTGATGATCATGGGCCACGTCTCCGTTGCCTTGCGCTTGGTCCACTGGCGACTCATGCTGGCCGTTATCCGAGCTGAGTGCTTGGTCCGTGTGTGCCGTCCACGCATCCATAGACACGCCAGACGGTAACGGCACAGGATCCATGCACTCAATGATGTAGCAGTTCGAGGGCTCTGTTGGGCTCTCTCGCGAGATCAGCAAGCGACGCGGGACCCGCTCCGAAGACCGTGGCTCCAAAACCTTCAGAAAGTACTCGAGGTACGGTGGTGCAGACTGCCACAAGCGCCATCGCGCTCGAGTGTCCAAGTCCAGGAGGTCGAGAAATGGCCTATTACCCTGGTCGGATGCCCCACTGCCAGTGAGCAGGACTTGACGCCGGCGGGGACCCACGAGATGTAAGACGAGTTTGCCTGAGGGCGTCGCCTTCACAACCAGATTGCCAGGGTTGCGATACGCATCTTCCCAGTCGGGTATATCGAACAAACACTGCAGCTGCGTCGGCTCGCTAATCGATGGTGCTGACTCGCCTCCCAATGACGTAGCCGGCTCGAAGAGGTATGTGCGAATCGAGCGCGACTTGTACCACTTCTCCGAGACAACCGCGGTGGTATTGTCACCCCATGTGATGCCACCAAAGCGCTTTGCTAGGGCAATAAGGGGACGCGGTCGCTCCTCTGTGTCACTAAACGGTGCCCGGAGGCAGTAGACGACGTCACGAACCGATACTTGTTGCTCTGGGTCGCCCTGATCCTGTGCCTCTACCCAGACCAGGGTTGCACGTTGGACATCGTCTTGGCGCCAGCCAAACGCTCTGGGACCGCTTACCGTCGCATCAAACGCCAGTGGTACGTGCTCCTGTGCCGGAATATGGGCAACAGTTCGTGTAAGAGCCCTGTGCACTAGGTCGTAGATCTCGACTGTCCGCGGAAAGCGCGACGCTGGTACGCTCGTACTATAGGGCCGTTCAATTCGTTCCACCAACAGGTATTTGCCATCTGGAGAAGGAGACGCGTATCGAAAGACGCCAGCGCCACCAATGCTGTGCATTCGGCCGGTACGTGTATCCAAAAGTGCCAGCTGAGTCGTGGTGTACAGCTCGAAGATCTCCATATCGAACTCGTCGCGAAGAAGGTCCGGAATGGTTCGCGCAGGTGCAGCTCGACCCGCTTCATAGACCTGAACTGTGGGTCCGAGGGGAACTGTCGGACGCTTCGCTTGCTGCCAACGTTGTGCCTTCAGCGGATCCGCCGTTTGGTCCTGTGCCTCGTCGTAGACGGCGAGGTTCACCAGGAGGTATCCGGTGTTTCCGCACCACGCAAATGGGTCGGAAACGATACCGTTCAGTCGGAGTCGCTCGGGTAAGGCCGGTTGCGTGATATCTGTTGTCTGTTGACGCTCTATTCCAAGTTCACGTGCGAGGCTGATACCACTCTGCAGCAGACAACGCGCGGAGCGCGTGGCGATGTCGGCCAACCAGAGGTCCAAGCCACGCTCTCGATCAAAGGTGCAGAACGCGACCTGTGCCCCATCTGGTGACCACTTGACGTAGCCTATATCGAGTTGTCCGGAGGCAAGTCCAGTAAATGACCATGCCGTCCGGTCGGGAGCGTCCAGCTCGCGAACACCGATTCCACAGAAGAACGTCATACGCGCAGGAGTGTAGGTTGCCGGGTAGAATCGGATGCCAGCCAGTCGCAGTTCCTCCAGGGCAAAGTTCCGAATAGGAGAGCGTGGAGGTCGCTTAAGCTCCAATATGTAGCGAATCTCTTCTCCTGGCGACAGGGCTAAGACGGGATCAAGGTCAGCGTCCACCAACGCTTGAATTTCCTTCGGCGGTTTCTGGTACGGAATGACACCGCTTTTGCTTGCATCCCAAGGCATTGGTGCTGTTTCATCTGCAGAGGCACGCAGCGCTTTCAAGCCTAGAGCGTCGTGCCGGTGTCTTCGCCACCTTTGCAGTTGCTCACTTCGGTGGTGCGACGTTGCACTTGCTGCGACCCGAGTCCAGCCGGGCGCTCTCCGAAGCCGTCCAGCAGGCGGCACGAACCAAACCATGGGCGGCTTCATGAGTGCAGCACAGAGACCATTCATATCGAGCTACCCTTCACTTCACAACGTTCTGGGTAACCAGGTCGCTGGACGCTCTCAGGGTGCGTTGCAGCAGTGAGCTTTGCGGCAGGCACTGGAAAGTCACTGTCGCCGCATTCCGCCTCCAGCCGCAGGCGTCGCGTCGCCCGGGTGTGCGTAGCGGCAGCACTAGTCACCAGACGAGTGGCGACGAACACTGCTGAATAAGACCATAGTGGAACGGATTCGCTTTAGAAAGTCGACTGATGGGTTACTGGTCTGGACTGGAGCGGGACCAACGAACGCGTTGGGCGGAACGGTTGCACGAGGCCGCAGCGGCACTGAGAGCAGCACGCAAGTGAGAGACTTGAGGGATCCT
>Ga0123519_10002587_pt1 | contig 30575 bp, 25 predicted proteins | sample YelNatPaOPRAMG02_FD_87396 | JGI IMG/M metagenome (GOLD analysis project Ga0123519, IMG submission 87396) | Hot spring microbial communities from Yellowstone National Park - Yellowstone National Park OP-RAMG-02 (version 2) | ecosystem: Environmental > Aquatic > Thermal springs > Hot (42-90C) ... | reverse complement strand
GCCCTCGATCCGGCTTGGATCGTTTCCATCCCAATTTTTGAAAGTGCATCCCATGAAGAAGATCGTTGCCACGCTGTTCGCCTCGCTGTTCGCCGCCACCGTCGCCATGGCGCAAACCCCGGCCCCCGCTGCCCCCGAGGCCGCCAAGCCCGAGGCTGCCAAACCCGAAGCGCACAAGGCCGTGAAAAAAGAGCACCACAAAGTCGAGCACAAAAAAACGACCCACAAAAAAACCGAAGTGAAAAAAGAAGAGAAAAAAGCGCAATAAGTCGCTTTTTTAGCAATACAGGCGGCAAAATGCCGCCTGCGTTGTGCCCAATCCCCCGTCAGCGCCGCTGCGGGGGATTTTTTACGTCTGCTGCCCACGCACCGGGTCGCTGCTGCGTCGCTGCCACCTTGAAATTTCGCACCAAACCCCCATAGTGCGAATGTCTTTTTTTCCTTGACTTTGCACACCATGCAGACCGATCCCGCCGACGCCCCGCAATCGCCCCCCGCTGCCGATGCCGCCCAGACGCAAAACACGGCGCCGCACCAGGAACTGATCCCCGAGCCCGTGTTGAGCGACGAGCTGGCGCAGGCGCAGGAGGAAATCGCCAAGCTGAGCGATCAACTGCTGCGCGCCCGTGCCGAAGTGGAAAACATTCGCCGCCGCACCGAGGAAGAAGTGGCGAAAACGCGCAAATTCGCCGTCGAGACTTTTGCCGAAGCCTTGTTGCCGGTCAAAGACAGCCTGGAAGCGGCGCTGGCTGACAGCAGCGGAAAAATCGACGTGCTCAAGCAGGGCGTCGAGCTCACGTTGAGTCAGCTCAAATCCGCCTTCGAGCGCAACCGTCTGCAGGAAATCGCCCCTGCCGTGGGCGACAAATTCGACCCTGCGCTGCACCAGGCGATTTCTGTGCAGCCCGCCGAGCAAGCAGCGGGCACCGTGGTGTCGGTACTGCAAAAAGGGTACCGCATCGCCGAACGCACGCTACGCCCTGCGTTGGTCACCGTTGCGCAGTAAACGGTCAGCTTGAATTCGCCGCAAATTTCCTTATCTAGCGAGTCATCAGACATTGGCGCCTTGGGCGCGGCACATCCGGAGAACATTCATGGCAAAAATCATCGGTATCGACCTGGGCACCACCAACTCGTGCGTCGCCGTCATGGAAGGCAACACGCCCAAGGTCATTGAAAACAGTGAGGGCGCGCGCACCACGCCGTCGATCGTCGCCTATATGGAAGACGGCGAAATCCTGGTGGGCGCCTCGGCCAAGCGGCAGTCGGTCACCAACCCGAAAAACACCCTGTACGCGGTCAAGCGCCTGATCGGCCGCAAGTTCACCGAAAAAGAGGTGCAGAAAGACATCGACCTGATGCCGTACAAAATCGTCGCCGCCGACAACGGCGACGCCTGGGTCGAAGTGCGCGGCAAAAAGCTCGCGCCGCCGCAGATCAGCGCCGAAGTGCTGCGCAAAATGAAAAAGACCGCCGAGGACTACCTCGGCGAGCCGGTGACCGAAGCGGTGATCACCGTTCCGGCGTATTTCAACGACAGCCAGCGCCAGGCGACCAAGGACGCCGGGCGCATCGCCGGGCTGGAGGTCAAACGCATCATCAACGAACCGACCGCCGCCGCCTTGGCGTTCGGTCTGGACAAGCACGGCAAAGGCGACCGCAAGATCGCGGTGTATGACCTGGGCGGCGGCACGTTCGATATTTCGATCATCGAAATCGCCGACGTCGAGGGTGAAAAGCAATTCGAAGTGCTGTCGACCAACGGCGATACCTTCCTCGGCGGCGAGGACTTCGATCAGCGCATCATCGACTACATCATCACCGAGTTCAAGAAAGAACAGGGCGTCGATCTGAGCAAAGACGTGCTCGCGCTGCAGCGCCTGAAAGACGCTGCGGAAAAGGCCAAGATCGAGCTGTCGAGCTCGACGCAGACCGAGATCAACCTGCCGTACATCACCGCCGATGCCTCGGGACCGAAGCACCTGAACATCAAGCTCACCCGCGCCAAGCTGGAAAGCCTGGTCGAAGACCTGATCGAGCGCACCATCGAGCCATGCCGCGTCGCGATCAAAGACGCGGGAATCAAAGTCGGCGACATCGACGATGTCATCCTCGTCGGCGGCATGACCCGCATGCCCAAGGTGCAGGACAAGGTCAAGGAATTTTTCGGCAAAGATCCGCGCAAGGACGTCAACCCTGATGAGGCGGTGGCCATCGGCGCGGCGATCCAGGGCTCTGTTCTCGCCGGTGACCGCAAGGACGTGCTGCTGCTGGACGTCACCCCGCTGTCGCTGGGTATCGAAACCATGGGTGGGGTGATGACCAAGATGATCAGCAAGAACACCACCATCCCGACCAAGCACACCCAGGTGTTCTCCACCGCCGACGACAACCAGCCGGCGGTGACGGTCAAGGTGTATCAGGGCGAGCGCGAAATGGCCGCGGGCAACAAGCTGCTGGGCGAGTTCAACCTCGAAGGCATCCCGCCGGCACCGCGCGGCGTGCCGCAGATCGAAGTCACCTTCGACATCGACGCCAACGGCATCCTGCACGTCTCTGCCAAGGACAAAGGCACCGGCAAGGAGAACAAAATCACCATCAAGGCCAACTCCGGCCTGAGCGAAGAAGAAGTGCAACGCATGGTGCGCGATGCCGAGATCAACGCCGCCGAGGACCACAGGAAACGCGAGCTGGCCGACGCGCGCAACCAGGCCGACGCCGCGGTGCACTCGGTGCGCAAGTCGCTGGCCGAGTATGGCGACAAAATCGACGCCAGCGAAAAATCGGCGATCGAGGCGGCGTTGAAAGCGGCAGAAGACGCCATCAAGTCCGAGGACAAGGCCGACATCGAGGCCAAGACCAATGCGCTGCTGGCGGCCAGCCAAAAACTGGGCGAGAAAATGTACGCCAGCCAGGCTGCGGACAAATCCGCCGCTGGCGGCAGTCCCTCCGCCCAAGCGGCCGGGGACGATACCGTGGTCGACGCCGAGTTCAAGGAAGTCAAGGACGGCAAGGCCTGAGCGGCGCCGCCGTCCAGTCTGCCCCAACGGGAGGGTCGCGTACCGCGGCGGCCCTCCCGTCGTCCATTTCAATCAACCGCAAAGCAAGGCTGAACCGTGGCCAAACGTGACTATTACGATGTGCTGGGCGTGAGCCGAAACGCCTCTGAAGACGAGATCAAAAAGGCCTACCGCAAGCTGGCCATGAAGTATCACCCTGACCGCAACCAGGGCGACAAGGCAGCAGAGGAGCAGTTCAAGATCATCAAAGAGGCTTACGAGTGCCTGTGCGATACGCAAAAACGCGCAGCTTACGACCAGTACGGCCACGCCGGAGTCGATCCGTCGGCTGGCGGCTTCGGCGGCTTCGGCGCAGGGGCCGGGGGGTTTGGTGATTTCGGCAGCATTTTCGAGGAAATTTTCGGTGGTGGCAGGCGCGGTGGTGGCCCGCAGGTCTACCGCGGCAACGATCTGAGCTATTCGCTGGAAATCACCCTGGAGGACGCCGCGCACGGCGTGAGCAAAAATCTGCGCATTCCGAGCTGGGAGGAGTGTTCGACCTGCCATGGCAGCGGTGCCAAACCAGGGACCAAACCGATCACCTGCACCACCTGCCACGGCAGCGGCCAGGTGGCGCAACGCATGGGGCCGTTTGCGATGCAGCAGACCTGCCCGACCTGCCACGGCAGTGGCAAACTGATCCCCGAGCCCTGTCCTGCCTGCCACGGCCGCGGCCGGGTGCAAAAGCACAAAACGCTGGAAGTGCAGATTCCCGCAGGGATCGACTCGGGTATGCGCATTCGCTCCAGCGGCAACGGCGAACCGGGCATCAACGGCGGCCCGCCGGGCGATTTGTACGTGGAAATCCACATCAAACCGCACCCAGTGTTCGAACGCGACGGTGACGATCTGCACTGCCACGTGCCGGTGAGCATGGTCACCGCGGCGCTGGGCGGCAGTATCGACGTGCCCACGCTGGGAGGCCGCGCCGAAATCGACCTGCCCGAAGGGACGCAAACCGGCAAAACCTTCCGCCTGCGCGGCAAGGGCATCAAAGGCCTGAGATCGAGTTACCCCGGCGATCTGTATTGCCACGTCACCGTGGAAACCCCTGTCAAGCTCAACGAGGAGCAAAAGCGCCTGCTGCGCGAACTCGACGATTCGCTGAAAAAAGGCGGCGACCGGCATTCGCCGCAAGCCAAATCCTGGTTCGACAAGGCCAAGGAATTCTTCAAACCACTATAGCCGCTCGGCGGCGAAGACCAAGGGTGCGAAAATAGCGCCCTTTGTCATGACAAACGCATCATGGAAGCCGAACGTCTGAACGCCATTTCCAACCGCATCGCCGACCTCCAACAGCGCGTGCAAGCGCTAAGGGGGTATCTTTGACTTCGACGCCAAGTCTGCCCGGCTGATGGAAGTCGCGGGCGCGCTCGAAGACCCGCAAGTCTGGAACGACCCCAAGCGTGCGCAGGAACTCGGCCGCGAGCGCAAAACGCTCGAAACCGTGGTTCTCGGTCTGGGCAAACTCACCGCCACGCTGGCGGACTACCGCGAACTGTTCGACTTGTCGCGCGAGGAAGGGGACGACGCCACTTTGCAAGCCATCGAAACCGACGTGGAGCAGTCCGCTGCGGAGGTCGAGGCGCTGGAGTTCCGGCGCATGTTTTCCAACCCGCTGGACCCGAGCAACTGCTTCATCGACATCCAGGCCGGCGCCGGTGGCACCGAAGCGCAAGACTGGGCGAGCATGCTGCTGCGGCAGTACCTGCGTTATTGCGAACGCAAGGGATTCAAGACCGAGATCCTGGAAGAAACCGAGGGCGACGTGGCCGGCATTCGCAGCGCGACCATCAAGGTCGAAGGCGACTACGCCTACGGCCAGTTGCGCACCGAAACCGGGGTGCACCGCCTGGTGCGCAAGAGCCCGTTCGATTCGTCCGGCGGACGGCACACCAGCTTCGCCAGTGTGTTCGTCTACCCCGAGGTCGACGATTCGATCCAGATCGACATCAACCCCGCCGACGTGCGCACCGACACCTTTCGCGCCAGCGGCGCAGGCGGCCAGCACATCAACAAAACTGACTCGGCGGTCCGTCTGACGCACATCCCGACTGGCATCGTGGTGCAATGCCAGAACGACCGCAGCCAGCACCGCAACCGTGACGAAGCCTGGCAAATGCTGCGTTCGCGGTTGTACGAGCACGAAATGCGCAAGCGCATGGCCGAGCAGCAAAAGCTCGAATCGACCAAGAGCGATGTGGGCTGGGGACATCAGATCCGCAGCTACGTGCTCGACCAGAGCCGTATCAAAGACCTGCGAACCAACGTGGAAATTTCCAATACGCAAAAAGTGCTCGACGGTGACCTGGACGAATTCATCACCGCCAGCCTCAAGTCCGGCCTGTGAGCCTGCCCCTGACCGCATCATTGCCCGACATGACCGCAAAACCCGACTCCCCCGCCCGCGTCACTCGCTTGGCCGATTACGCGTCGCCGGCCTACCTCATCGACGACGTGGCGTTGCGCTTCGACCTCGACCCGGCCAAGACCCGCGTCTACAGCCGCATGAGCGTGCGGCGCAACGCCGATGCCGCCGACGCGGCGCCGCTGATGTTGGACGGCGAAGACATCACCCTGCTGTCGCTCAAAGTGGACGGCGAGTTCGTCGCCTTCCGCCAAGACGATCGCTCTCTCACCTTGGACAAGCTGCCAGCAGCGTTCACGCTGGAAATCGAAACCCTCAACGCGCCGCAGGCCAATACCCAACTCGCTGGCTTGTACATGTCCGGCGGCGCGTTTTTCACCCAATGCGAGGCCGAAGGCTTTCGCCGCATCACCTACTGGCCCGACCGCCCGGATGTGATGAGTCGGTTTCACGTCACTTTGCGCGCCGACAAGTCCCAGTACCCCGTGCTGCTGTCCAACGGCAATCTGGTCGCGCAGCGCGATCTGGGCGACGGTCGGCACGAAGCCGAGTGGGACGACCCCTTCCCCAAACCGTGCTATTTGTTCGCACTGGTCGCGGGCAATTTGGTCTGTCGCGAGCAACTGGTGCGTGCCGCTTCCGGCCGGGTGCACCGGCTGCAAGTCTATGTTCGCCCCGGCGACCTGGACAAAACCGAGCACGCGATGCAGTCGCTCATCAAGGCCATCGCCTGGGACGAGCAGCGCTTCGGCCTGAGCCTGGACCTCGACCGCTTCATGATCGTCGCCGTCAGCGACTTCAACATGGGGGCGATGGAAAACAAGGGCCTGAACATTTTCAACACCAAGTACGTCCTGGCCAACCCGGCCACCGCCACCGACGCCGACTACGACGGCATCGAAAGCGTGGTCGGCCACGAGTATTTCCACAATTGGACGGGCGACCGCGTCACCTGCCGCGACTGGTTCCAGCTCAGCCTCAAGGAAGGGCTGACGGTGTTCCGCGACCAGGAGTTCAGCCAGGATCTGGCCGCGGCCGCGGGCGGCGAATCGGCGCGCGCGGTCAAGCGCATCGAAGACGTGCGGCTGCTGCGCAGCGTGCAGTTCCCCGAAGATGCCGGGCCGATGGCGCATCCGGTGCGCCCGGATCACTACCAGGCGATCGACAACTTTTACACCGCAACCGTCTACGAAAAAGGCGCCGAGGTCGTGCGCATGATGCAGACGTTGGTGGGCCGCAACGGCTTTCGCAAAGGCATGGAGCTGTATTTCCAGCGCCACGACGGCCAGGCCGTGACCTGTGACGATTTCGCCCAGGCGATTGCCGACGCCAACCCCGACTCGCCGCTGGCTGCGCATCTGGACGCATTCAAGCGCTGGTACAGCCAGGCCGGCACGCCGCGGGTGCAGGCGCGCGGGGTGCTCGACCCGGTGGCGCGCACCTACACCCTGACGCTGCGCCAGACCCTGCCCGACACCCCGGGGCAAAGCGGCAAGCAGCCGCAGGTCATTCCACTGGCGATGGGCCTGCTCGGGCCCGACGGCGCGGCGCTGCCGCTGTGGCTCGACGGGCAGGAGCGCGGCGAGCAAACCGTGTTGGTGCTGACCGAAGCCGAGCAGACCTTCACCTTCGGCCAAATCGACGCCCCTCGCGTCACCCCCTCGCTGCTGCGCGGCTTTTCCGCGCCGGTGATTCTCGACGACGGGCTGGACGATGCCGACTTGCTGCATCTGCTGGCGTTCGACGCCGACGCGTTCAACCGCTGGGAGGCGGCGCAGCGCCTGATGCTCTCGCGCCTGTTGCAAGGCTTGCGCGAACAGCGCGAGCCGGTGCTGGACGAGGCGCTGGAGGCCGCGCTGCGCGGCGCGCTGCGCCACCCCGAGCTGGCGCCGGCGTTCAAGGAGCTGCTGCTCACCCCGCCCGGTGAAAGCTACATCGCCGAACAGCTCGACGAGGTCGATCCGCCGCGCATCCATGCCGCGCGGCAGGCGCTGCGCCGCGCGCTGGCGCGGCAACTGACTGAGGACTGGCGCTGGGCCTTCGATGCCCACGCCACCCCGGGCGGTTATCGCCCCGACGTCGCCAGCGCCGGGCGGCGTGCGCTGCGCAATCTCGCGCAGAGCTATCTTTGCGAGCTGGGCGACCCCACCTGGCTGGGCCGCACCTACCAAAAAGTCAAGGACGCCGACAACATGACCGACCGCTTCGCCGCGCTGGCCGCGCTGGTCAACACCGGCGCCGAATTGGCGCAACCGGCGCTGCAGCGCTTTGCCGCGCAGTTCGCCCACGAGCCGCTGGTGATGGACAAATGGTTCGCGCTGCAAGCGGCCGCGCCCGACCGCGACGGCACGCAACTCGACCGCGTGCGCGAACTCATGCGCCATCCGGCGTTTTCGCTGCGCAACCCCAACCGCGCGCGCAGCGTGCTGTTCGCCTATTGTCAAGGCAACCCAGGAGCGTTCCACCGGGCCGACGGCGCGGGCTATGCCTTCTGGGCTGAGCAGGTGTGCGCGCTGGACGCCATCAACCCGCAAGTCGCCGCAAGGCTGGCGCGTGCGCTGGACCGCTGGCGCAAACTCGCCCCCGCCTACCGTGATGCGGCGCAGACTGCGCTGCGCAGCGTGGTGCAGGCGCCCAATCTATCGGCCGACACGCGCGAAATCATCGACCGCGCCTTGGCCGGCTGAGCATTGCGTTCACTGACGAGCTTCCATGTCCCAATCGATCAATCTCACCCGCCACCTCGTCGAACAGGAACGCGAGCACGGCGTCATCACCCCGCATCTGCGGCTGCTCGTCGAAGTCGTCGCCCGTGCCTGCAAACGCATCAGCATTGCCGTGAACAAGGGCGCACTCGGCGACGTACTCGGCTCCGCCGGCACCGGCAATGTACAAGGCGAAGTGCAGAAAAAGCTCGACGTCATCGCCAACGACGTGCTCATCCACGCCAACGAGTGGGGTGGTCACCTCGCTGCCATGGCATCGGAAGAAATGGACACGGTGTTTCCCGTATCGGAACACTACCCGCGCGGCGAATACCTGCTGTTGTTCGATCCGCTCGACGGCTCGTCGAACATCGACGTCGACGTGACCATCGGTACCATTTTTTCGGTGCTGCAAATTCCGCCGGGCACGGCTCAGGTGAGCGAACAACATTTCCTGCAGCCAGGCAGCCAGCAAGTTGCCGCGGGCTACTGCGTGTACGGGCCGCAAACCCAACTCGTGCTGACCGTCGGCCGTGGCGTTGCCGTATTCACCCTGGACCGCGAGCAAGGCACGTTCGTGCTCACCGACCGCGACTTGCAAATCCCGGCGCGCACTAGCGAGTTTTCCATCAATATGTCCAATATGCGGCATTGGGCGCCGCCGGTGAAGCGCTACATCGACGAATGCCTGCAAGGCAAAGACGGCCCGCGTGGGCGTGATTTCAACATGCGCTGGGTCGGCAGCATGGTGGCCGATGTGCATCGCATCCTCATGCGCGGCGGCGTGTTCCTCTACCCTTGGGACAAACGCGAGCCGAACAAACCCGGCAAGCTGCGCCTGCTGTACGAAGCCAACCCGATGAGCCTGCTGGTCGAGCAAGCCGGTGGCGCGGCGATCAACGGTACACAGCGCATCCTCGACATCGTGCCAACGACGTTGCATCAGCGCTGCAGCGTCATGCTCGGCTCGCGTGAAGACATCGAACTGTTGCAAAGCTACCATCAAGCAGCTTGAGCACGCTGCCCCGATCCCGCCTTGCGATACAATGGAGAGCTTCGCCGGCATAGCTCAGTTGGTAGAGCAGCGCATTCGTAATGCGAAGGTCGGGGGTTCGACTCCTCTTGCCGGCACCAAGCTACTCCAAGATAGCGGCGCGGCCTGGCGGTGCCGCTGCCCAGTTGCCGTTTTGGCTCTCGCATGTTCCTGACTGTCTGGACGCGGCTGGAACGCATCTTCCGCTCGCTACGCGGGTACAACTACCGTCTTTGGATCGTCGGCACCACGGTATCGAATATCGGCACGTGGATGCAGCGCATCGCCCAGGACTGGCTGGTTCTCACCGAATTGACGCCGCACAGCGGTCTGGCAGTAGGCATCGTCATGTCGCTGCAGTTCGGCCCGCCGATTTTGCTCATGTCGGTCGCCGGCGTTGCGGCCGATCGCTGCGACCGGCGCAAATTGCTCATGTTCACGCAATCGGCGCTTGCCATCAGCGCCCTGGGGCTGGGTGTGCTCGTTCTCACCGGCCTGGTCAGCCTATGGCAGGTGTACGTCTTTGCCGGCATCACCGGCTGCATCGGCGCGTTCGATGCCCCGGCGCGGCAGACCTTTGTCGCCGAGCTCGTCGGTGACGCCGATTTGTCCAACGCCGTGGCGTTGAACTCGACCTCGTTCAATGCTGCACAACTCATCGGCCCGGCGCTGGCCGGCTTGATGATCGCCGCCACTGGACCTGGTTGGGTCTTTGTCTTCAATGCGTTGTCATTCGTCGCAGTGCTGCTCTCACTGATGAAAATGCGCACCACGGCGCTATACCCCGCCCCGAGGGCTTATGGCCCAACGGGCAGCCTAGCCGCAACGCTGCGCTATATCTGGCATCAACCCACCCTGGTCGTCGCGTTGGGCATGCTGTTCGTGCTCGGCACTTACGGCTTGAATTTCCCGATTTTCATCTCGACCATGTCGGTCACCGCATTTCACGGCGGGCCGAGCCTATATGGCACGCTATCGTCGGCCATGGCCGTCGGGTCGATTTTCGGTGCGCTCGTCACCGCCAGCCGGCAACAACCCACCGTGCGCATGCTCGTGTCCAGCGCAGTGGCGTTCGGCGTCGCCGGCAGCGTGGCGGCCGCGCTGTCCTCGGTCTGGCTGTTCGGTCTATTGCTGGCTGCGCTCGGCGCTACTGCGCAGCTGTTCACCACATCCACCAACAGCCTGGTTCAACTCAGTACCGATCCGCCGATGCGCGGCAGGGTGATGGCGATTTATATGGGCATTTTCCTTGGTTGCACGCCGCTGGGCGCGCCTTTGCTCGGCTGGGTGGCCGACGCATTCGGCCCGCGCTGGGCCTTGTCCGCTGGGGCCGCGTCTGGGTTTGCCGCGGCGCTGATCGCCTTGGTCACGCGCCAAATGCCCCAACAGCATCCAGCCACACCGCCGATGCGATGACCGTCAGATCGGGGTGAGCGGTTGACGCTCTCACCGCCCATCGTGATGGAACGTGGCCACGCCGATGTCGATCTGGCCGTATAACTTGACGATCGAGCCGGCGCCGGCGCGATCCGCTGGCGAGCTCGCGCATCCGGCCAGCATGGTGCACACGAGCAAAATACCAGCCACCTTCCAACATTTCATCTTGGCTCCATCGGCAAAACCGGCACAGTCGGCATGATAGGCAGTTGCTCTGCGGCGATGCGCGGTCGCAACACGGCGGCGTCGTTTCCCGGTGCGAATGGTGTGTGATATGGTTTTCAGCCAAACCGACATTGGCTGAATCCAAGCGACACATGACCGCACAACTCCCTGCGGATGAAGCCCACGTCCTGCCGGGGACAACGGCGGCGGTACGCTGCGTCGATGCTTCGGCCGCGGCCGCTTACATTCTCGGCAGACAGTGTCCTCAAGGCGGTTTTTCGTTCTACCGCACCCCGCAGTGGGGAGTGGAAGAACCCAACGCGCTCGACACGTTTGCGGCCGTTGCCGCCTTGCGCTTGCTCGGTTTGGAGGTGCCGCAACCGCAGCGCATCACCCTGTGGTTGTCTGCTCTGCAGCGCGAGGATGGAAGCTGGCCGAGCCTGCCCATCGCTTGGGCGTGCTGCCAGGCGCTGGAACTGTTCGCCCAGGCGCCACGTGTCGATCCGGGCAGTTGGCTGCGCGCCCTCTGGATCGAGCGCCTGCGCGCGATCCAGACCACGGGCAGAGATTGGCGCGGCACGCTCGTCGAGCTGCACCGACTGGCGCAGCTCATGCAACGCTTCGCGCCCGATGCCTTGGCCGAACGCCGGCAGCGGCTGCAGCAGCATCTCGACGCGGCCAGAACCGCAGACGGCGCGTGGGCAACGCCCGGTGCAGATTTGGAAAGCAGCGGTGCCGCCGTCGAACTGGCAGGGTTGGCTGGTTTACACCTCGACCGCGTCGCGCTTGCCGCCTGGTGGCGGCGCTGCGAAGACCCGGTGCTCGGCCTGCGGCTGACCCCTTCGGCCTGGTTGACCTCGGCGGCTGCGCTCAGCGGTGGGCTTGCCGTGGCACGCGCTCTGGGGCTGTCTTTGCGCTATGCAGACGCCGTCTGCCAGCAAATCCATTTGCTGCAACAGCCAAATGGCGGCTGCAGCGCGCGCCACCAGGCATTGGTGTCGTTGTGGGATACCTGGCTGGCGCTGCGCACTGCCGCCGACCTCGCCCTCGTACCGTCGCCCCGATGGTGAAGTTGCGCGCGTTGCCCGCGTGCATCGGATCGACGCCCCGCGGCCGCCTCGCACCAGCCCACGGCGACGCGGCCTCCGGCTGATGCCCCGCTACGGTGCGGTCACCGCATGCCTTGCACCAAAAATGGCCGCCACCTGAATTCTTACTCCGATGGCGGCAAGAAATGTGGCGTTTTGCACATCCCTGCTGCGCTTGGCAGCATCGACGGGATGGTCTGCTTTTTGCAGCAATGGCAGCAAAACGCATCAAGGGGGATCGCATGCCACACTTCTCACGAGCCGATCGCATTCTGGGTCGTCGTCTGCTACGCCACAGCGCCATGCAGTTTGCCGGATTGGCGCTGCTCGGCCTGCCCGCCTCTGTCTGGGCGCAGGCCACGACCGCCGCACCGCACATCGTCAGTCTGAACGCATTGAACTCCGGCGACACCGCCTGGATGCTGACTTCGACGGCGCTGGTGTTGATGATGACCATTCCAGGACTGGCGCTGTTCTACGCCGGCATGGTGCGCAAAAAGAACATCCTGGGCGTGGCCATGCAGGTGTTCGCCACCACGGTGCTGGTGACGCTGCTGTGGTTCATCGCCGGATACAGCCTGGCGTTCACCCCGGGCAGCCCGTACCTGGGCGGCGCCTCGCGGCTGATGCTCGACGGCGTGCTGTTCAGCAAGACTGGCGGCCTGGTGTCGGTGAGCGAACTGGCGCCGACCATTCCCGAGTCGGTCTACGTCATGTTCCAGATGACCTTTGCCATCATCACCCCGGCGCTGATCGTCGGTGCGTTTGCCGAGCGCATGAAGTTCTCGGCGATGCTGGCGTTCATGGGGCTATGGTCTTTGCTGGTGTATGCGCCAGTAGCGCACTCGGTATGGGATCCGTCGGGTTGGCTGGCGACGCTGGGCATCCTCGACTTCGCCGGCGGCACAGTGGTGCACGTCAATGCCGGAGCTGCCGGTCTGGCCTGTGCCATCGCGCTGGGCAAGCGGCAACGCTGGGGGCAGGAGCCTTTCCTGCCGTCGAACTTGACGTACACGCTGATGGGTGCGTCGCTGCTGTGGGTCGGCTGGTTCGGCTTCAACGCCGGCTCGGCCTGCGCCGCCGACGGCCGCGCGGGCATGGCGATGCTGGCCACGCAACTGGGCACGGCCGCCGCGGCGTTCAGCTGGATGCTCACCGAATGGACGCTGCGCGGTCGGCCGACTCTGCTGGGCATTTGCTCCGGAGCGGTGGCCGGGCTGGTGGCCATCACCCCGGCGTCGGGCTTCGTCGATCCGATGGGCGCGGTGATCGTCGGTTTGGTTGCCGGGGTCGTGTGCTACTGGGGCGCCACCGGGCTGAAGCGCCTGCTCGGCGCCGACGACGCGCTGGACGTATTCGGTATCCACGGGGTCGGCGGCTTCGCTGGCGCCGTGCTCACGGGGTTTCTGGCGGTGCCGTCGTACAGCGGCCAAACCGCTTCCGTGCTGGTGCAGGCACTCGGCGCCAGTGCCACCCTGGTTTACAGCTTCGCCGTCAGTTTCGTCCTGCTCAAAGTGCTCGATGCCGTGATGGGTCTGCGCGTGCCGGCCGAGGCCGAGGAACTCGGGCTCGATCTGAGCCAGCACGGCGAGCGGGTCGAATGAGCACCACACCACAGGAGCGATGACATGGCAAGCTCTGAAGCCGTGGCGCTGGCCGCGCATCTGCACGTGCTGTTGCGCCGCAAGACCGGGCGCGTGACCGATACCGAGTGGATGGCGCAAAACGCCGAGTATGCGCGCGAAGTGCTGCGCATCGCCCGCGCCGAGGGCGATGCCGATCTGGCACAATGGGCCGACCGTTTCGAAGCCGTGATGTTTCCCGCGTCGACCGCGGCAACGGTGACGGCGGCAACGGCGCAAGCCAGCCCGTCGCCGGCAATGCCCGTCTCGGCTTCGGCCTACGTCGGCCGATTGCGCTGACCGGTGCCGCCCTCGCCCTGCAGTGACTCGCCGATCACCGGGCTGACGTGCACGCCGACTTTGAGCGTGTGCTCGCCACCGCCGCGGATGACGCCGCGCAGCGGCGAGACGTCGGCAAAGTCGCGGCCCATGGCCACGCGCACGTAGTCGGCAGCCGGTTGACGGTTGTTCGTCGGGTCGAATTCCACCCAGCCGTTGACCGGGCACCACACCGCAACCCAGGCGTGCGACGCGTCGGCACCGACGAGGTGTTCTTCGCCGGGCCGCGGGCGTGAGCGCAAATAGCCGCTGACGTAGCGCGCGGCCAGACCGATGCTGCGCAGCGCCGAAATCATCACATGCGCAAAGTCCTGGCACACACCGGCACGCAGTTCCAGCGCTTGCGGCGCGCGCGTCTGCACTTCAGTGCTCTCGGTGCTGTAGCGCAAATCGGCATGCAGCCGCTGCATCAGTTCACGCGCAGCGTCGAGCAACGGCCGCCCGGACGCGAAGCTCGGCTGGGCGTACTGCGCGGCCGCGGCAAACAGCGGCGAGAAATGCGTGCCGAAGGTGTATTCGGCTTCGGCCACATAGGGCTTGCCGGCGCGGTACACCAATTGCTCGCGCACGCATTCCCACGGCGGGCTGGCGGCCCAGTCGGGCTGCTGCGGCGCGCGCACCTGCACCAGGCTGACGGCACGCACCGTCAGGGTGTCGTGCGGGCTGTAATAGGCAAAGAATTCGCGCCGGTTGCCGAACACGTCGGTGTCGCTGCTGCGGTGATCCGGTTCGGGATGGATGTCGCAGACAAAATCCACACAGCGCTGCGCCGCATGATCGAGCGGACACAAGTGGGCCAGGTGGTGCGCGAGTTCGACCGGCGTGGAATAGGCGTAAGCGGTGTCGTGCACCACGCGGTAGAGCACGTCGTCGCGAGGTATCGGCTGGGTCATACGGTCAACGCTTCAGTATCCGCCAAGAGTCCGGTCAGGTGCTTGGGCATGCGCGAAATAACGCCGGCTGATGTCGTCGGACAGCCGCTTGGCTCTATCGACCGACTGGGTCAGCGTGAGTTCTAGCCAGGCGTAATGTCCATCCGAGTCGTGCGCGCACAGCGCAGGCAACTGCCAGTCATCGGGGTCGGGTGCCAGCGCCAGCAACTCCTGCTTGCCGGCGGCATCACCCGGCAGCTTGGCCAGGCGTGCACGCAACGTTTGCGCCACCCAGCCCAGCGCGCGCGGGTTTTCGCGGTCGAGCATGAGCAGGTCGAGCAGCGGCGGGATTTCCTGCCGCTTCTGGTAGAGCGCGCGGTAGGTAATGGTGCTGTCGAACAGCGCCAGCAACAGATTGAAGCCACTGTCGCCGTGCACCGCGCGGCTGTGGAAAGCCACGCCCAGCGCCTCGCCGAGCAGGGTCAACCGCTCGATGTGGCGGCCGATGCTCAGCAGCCGCCAGCCGTCGTCGCGCGTCATGCGGTCGGTCTGCGCACCGGTGATGGCGCTCAAGACTTCGGTCAGCCGCTCCAGCCCACGCAAAGCCTGGGCAGAGGGCAGATCGTCACGACGCGCCGATGCGGGCATCAATTCGAGTGCCGTGGCCGAGGCGATCCATTGCCGGTGGTCGCCACCCAACCTTTCGCGCACTTGTGCTGCGGCCTCGCCCAGCGCCTGCAGGCTTTGCACAATACCGCCGCCATGCGGCCCCGGCGAGAGCGCACGGATCAGACAGTGTTCGAAGCCTTGCGGGTTGTCGCTCAGCGCGGGGGCTTCGCGCGCGATCAACTCGGCGCTGCGGCACCAGACGTCGAGCATGGTGCCCACGGCCGGTCCGATGTCGTCGTCGCCCGACAGCGCGCGCAAGGCGATGCGCGCCAGCCGCGCGCTGTATTCCGCCCGCTCGCAATAGCGGCCGAGCCAGAACAGGTTTTCCGCGGCGCGGCTGGTGACGACGCGGTGATGATTCAACAGGTCTTGCGGCCGCATCGGCGCAGGCAGCAGGGTGGAGTCGTCGACGGCGTCGCCGGTGACGATCCAGGCGTCCTGGCTGCTGCCGCCGCGCTGCATCGACACGGTATTGCCACCGCGCGGTGCGGTGCGCACCAAGCCGCCTGGCAACACCCGCCACCCTCCCCGCCCGTCGGCCAGTGCATAGACGCGGAACATCGCGGCACGCGCGGCCATCCGCCCCTCGCTCCACACCGGCACGTGCGGCAACGGCAGATACTGCTGCAGGGTGACGCGTGCCGGGTCGGACATCACCCGCTCGCGCCATGCCGGCAGTTGCCCAAAGTCGAGACTGGCCATCACGGTGGCCTCAAAGCCGCAATCGGCGTGTACCGGCTTGACCACCCAGGCGCGCAGATCGTCCAGCGGTGCCTCACACACCCCCGGTTCGCCGCACCACCACGTGGGCAGCGACGGCAATTTGAGCGGTTCTCCCAGCAGGGTTTCGCACAGCTTGGGCAAAAACCCCTGCACTGCAGGCGATTCGAGAAACCCGGCGCCCAGCGCATTGGCCACCAGCACTTGCCCGGCGCGCACCGCCTGCAGCAGCCCAGGGATGCCCAGCATCGAATCGGGGCGCAGCTCCAACGGGTCGCAAAAGCTATCGTCCAGCCGGCGCAGCACCACGTGCACCGGCTCCAGTCCACGCAGGGTCTTGAGATAGAGGCGGTCTTCACGCACGGTCAGGTCGCTGCCCTCAGCCAGGGTGATGCCCAGGTAACGCGCCAGATACACCTGCTCGAAATACGTTTCGCTGTAGGGCCCTGGGGTGAGCAGCACCACGCGGCTGCCCGCGCCGCCGGGCGACAGCCGCAGCAAGGTATCCATCAGCAGCCGGTAGCTGGCGGCCAGGCGCTGCACCTTGAGCTGGCTGAACGCCTCGGGAAACAGGCGTGACACCAGAATGCGGTTTTCCAGCAAATACCCCAAGCCGGACGGCGCTTGCACCCGCTGGTTGACCACGCGCCACACGCCATCGGGGCCACGCGCCAGGTCGAAGGCGGCGATGTGCAGCCAAATGTTTCCGGGTGGAGCGTAACCGTGCACGGCGCGCAGATAGCCGGGATGGCCCTGCACCAGCGCGGGCGGCAGCAGCCCGTCCTTGAGGGTGCGCTGCCGCCCGGTGTAGAGGTCGGCGAGGATGGCGTTGAGCAGCGCCGCTCGCTGCGCCGCACCGGCAGAGATCTGCTTCCACGCGTCGGCATCGACGAGCAGCGGAAACAGATCGACCGACCACGCGCGCGCTGCCTGCGCCGCGTCGGCGTGGACGTTGTAGGTCACGCCGTCGTCGTGGATCTGCTGCAACAACTGCTGCTGGCGTGCAGCCAACGATTCCAGCCCGCCAGTGCCCAGCAGGCGGAAAAACTGCTCCCACAACGGCGCCAGCGGCGTGTCCGTCTTCCCGCTAGAAACGCACCCGCGCAGTTCGTCCCAATGCCCGGGCAGGACGGCGGCTGCGGCTGCGCGCGCCCGCGCCACCGCGTCGTCGCCCGGCTGAATTTTGTCTTGCGCAGAAAGGTCGAACATGCTGGCCATATGGCATTGTGACACGCCACGGCGGGCGGGGCACCTTCCCTGAGCGAGAGGATTCTCTCGCCTCAAGCGTGACGAAGATCGAGGGTGAAGGGGAATTCCAGACTGGGCCGAGCCGGCGCCACGCGCAGCCGCCCCGGAGTGTGGCCGATGCGGAAAAACCGCGCCAGCCGCCGGCTCTCGGCCTCGTAGGCGTTGACCGGGAAGGTGTCGTAGTTGCGCCCGCCCGGGTGGGCGACGAAATACTGGCAGCCGCCCAGCGAGCGTTGCAGCGCGTTGTCGACCAGGTCGAAGGTCAGCGGCGCATGCACGCCGATGCTCGGGTGCAGCGCCGACGGCAGCTGCCAGGCACGGTAGCGCACGCCGCAGACGAATTCGCCGGCGCGGCCCGTGGGCTGCAGCGGCAGCGCGCGACCGTTGACGGTGAGCACGTAGCGGCTCTCGGCCAGGCCGCTGACCTTGACCTCGATGCGCTCCAGCGAGGAATCGACATAGCGCACCGTGCCGCCGGCGGCACCCTCCTCGCCCATGACGTGCCAGGGTTCGAGCGCCATGCGCAGCTCGAGCTTGATGCCGCGGGTGGCGTAGTCGCCCAGCAGCGGAAAGCGGAATTCGAAGTGCGGCGCGAACCATTGCGGGTCGAAGTCGAACCCGGCTTCGCGCAGCTCGGCCAGCACGTCGTCGAAGTCCAGCGCGACGAAGGTCGGCAGCAGAAAGCGGTCGTGCAGCGCCGTGCCCCAGCGTTGCAGCGGCGCAGTGTAGGGCTGCGCCCAGAAGCGGGCGATGAGCGCGCGCAGCAACAGTTGCTGCACCACGCTCATGCGGGCGTGTGGCGGCATTTCGAACGCGCGCAGCTCCAGCAGGCCGAGCCGGCCGGTGGCCGAGTCCGGGCTGTAGAGTTTGTCGATGCAGAACTCGGCGCGGTGGGTGTTGCCGGTGACGTCGATCAGGATGTTGCGCAGGGTGCGGTCGACCAGCCAGGGGGGCAGGTAGGAACCCCCAGGCTCACTGCGTTCGCCGCCCCCCGAGGGGGTGCGCGCGACTTGGGGCGGCCCGGCGTCGCGCGCGTCCTGCCCATAGCGGCCGCGGTTGGCGCGCAGTTCGGCCAGGGCGATTTCGAGTTCGTAGACCTGGTCGTCGCGTGCTTCGTCCACCCGCGGCGCCTGGCTGGTGGGGCCGATGAACAGGCCGCTGAACAGATAGCTCAAGGACGGATGGTTGTGCCAGTAGGCGATCAGGCTGGCGAGCAGGTCGGGGCGGCGCAGAAACGGGCTGTCGGCCGGGGTGGCGCCGCCGAGCACGACGTGGTTGCCGCCGCCGGTGCCGGTGTGGCGGCCGTCGAGCATGAACTTCTCGGCGCCCAGCCGGGTCTCGAACGCGGCCTGGTACAGAAACTCGGTGTGATCGACCAGCTCGGCCCAGTCGTGCGCCGGGTGGATGTTGACTTCGATCACCCCGGGGTCGGGCGTGACCTGCAGCAGGTTGAGCCGCGGGTCGCGCGGCGGCGGGTAGCCTTCGAGCACCAGCCGCACCTGCAGGCGCTCGGCGGTGGCTTCGATTGCCGCCAGCAGGTCGAGGTAGTCGTCGGCGCTGGCCAGCGGCGGCATGAACACGTAAAGAATGCCGCCGCGCGCCTCCACGCACAGCGCGGTGCGCACGACCCACGCCGCCGACTCGAACCGCGTCGGCGCCCGGCCAGGGTCGGCCAAGCGCTGCTCTCCGCTGCCAGCGCCCGCGCCCTCTGGTGGTGCATCGCCAGACTGCGATTGCACTGCGACGGTGCCGCCCTCGGCCCAGCCGCCGCCAATGCGGTGCATCGGCGCGTACTGCGCGTGCAGCGCCGTCGCCGCAGGCAACGCGCCGCGCGGGACGAACGGGTCTTGTGGCCAGTCGAACAGCCGGTCTCCGGGGGCGGCCCAGGGCAGCGAATCCAGCGGCAGCCGCCAGCCCATCGCCGAATCGCCGGGAATCAGATACATGCGCTCATCGCGGAAAAACCACGGCCCCGACATCCAGCGCGGGCCGCGCAGCGGCGTGCTGCCGGCCTCGCGGCGCAGCGGCAGCGCGTAACCGACCACGGTTTTGAGCCCCTGGTCGAACACCTTGCGCAGCCGCGCGCGTTCGAGTTCGTCGTCCACCCGCGAGTCGAAAGGATCGACGTTGACCGGCAGGCGGCGCTCGCGCCACAGGTAGTACCAGGTGTCCTCATAGCCGGCCTGCACATACGCCGGATCGACCCCCAGCGCATCGACCAGCGCCAGCATGAAGGCGTGGGCGTCGGCGGTGGTGGCACGGCCTCCGGCGCGCTCGTCGGCGAACAGCGCCGGGTTGTGCCAGCACGGCTGGCCGTCGCGCCGCCAGATGGCCGACAGCGCCCAGCGCGGCAGTTGCTCACCCGGGTACCACTTGCCCTGGCCGAAGTGCAGAAAGCCGCCCGGGCCGTAACGGGCGATCAGCCGACTGATCAGTTCCCCGGCGTAACCGCGCTTGGTCGGGCCCAGCGCGTCGGTGTTCCATTCGGGCGCGTCGCGGTCGGTGGTGGCAACGAACGTGGGCTCGCCGCCCTGCGTGAGCCGCACGTCGCCCGCCTTGAGCTGCTGATCGACGACTTCGCCCAGCGTGAGCACGGCCTGCCACTGGTCTTCGGTGTAGGGCTTGGTCACCCGTGGCGACTCGAAAATGCGGGTGACGGCCATGTGGTGGCTGAACTCGACCTCGCATTCGTCGAGCAGCCCTTCCACCGGCGCCGCGCTCGACGGCTGCGGGGTGCAGGCCAGCGGAATGTGCCCCTCGCCGGCGAGCAGCCCTGAGGTGGGGTCCAGGCCGATCCAGCCCGCGCCCGGCAGATAGACCTCGCACCAGGCATGCAGGTCGGTGAAGTCGTGGCTGGCGCCCTGCGGGCCGTCGAGCGCCTTGACGTCCGGGGTGAGCTGGATCAGGTAGCCGGAGACGAAACGCGCGGCCAGTCCGAGATGCCGCAGCACTTGCACCAACAGCCAGCCGGTGTCGCGGCAGGAGCCGCTGCGCAGCTCCAGCGTGCGCTCGGGCGTTTGCACCCCGGGTTCGAGGCGGATGACGTAGCCGATGTCGCGCTGCAGCCGCTGGTTGAGATCGACCAAGAAATCGACGGTGCGCCGCTGCCGCCGGTCGATACTGCCCAGCAGCGTCTGCAGCCGCGGGGTCACCGGCTCGGCAGCGAGGTACGGCGCCAGTTCGGCGCGCAGCTCCGGGCGGTAGCGAAACGGGTAGTGCTCGGCCTCGGGTTCGAGGAAAAAGTCGAACGGGTTGTAGACCGCCATTTCGGCAACCAGATCGACGGTGATGTCCAGCGAAGTGGTCTTGTCGGGAAAGGTGACGCGGGCGAGGTAATTGGCAAACGGATCCTGCTGCCAGTTGATGAAATGGTTGGCCGGTTCGATGCGCTGGCTGTAGGCCAGGATGGGAGTGCGCGAATGCGGCGCCGGGCGCAGCCGGATGAGATGCGGCGACAGGTTCACCGGCCGGTCGAAGCGGTAGCGGGTGACGTGGTTGAGCGCGACGTGGATGGGCATGGGGCACCTGGCAGCGAGAGAAGAAGGGCGAAAGGCGGCACGCGGGCTGCGGGATCAACGTTTGGGAGCGACGACGCGATCAGGCGGCGAGGAAGTCTTGGCTGATGCCTGCTCCGAGGTCGTTGATGCGTTCGAGCAGGTGGGTGAGATAGGCGTGCAGCCCGGTGTCGAGGATGTCGTCGAGGCGGCCGTACTGCAACTCGGCGTTGAGCAAGCCGGCGCGGCGCTGGGTTTCGGCCGACTGCGGGTTGGCGACTTCGCGCAGATGCGCCGCCACCGCGCGCATGCACGCCGCCAGCGAGCGCGGCATGTCCGCGCGCAGGATCAGCAGCTCGGCCACGCGCTCGGGGGTGATGACGTCGCGGTAGACCTTGCGGTAGACCTCGAATCCCGACACCGAGCGCAGCACCCCCGACCAGTGGTAGAAGTCGTACTCCTGCCCGCGGGCGCCGTTGGAGCCGTGGAAGTCGTTCTGCCGCGCGTGGAACTTCACGTCGAGCAGCCGCGCGGTGTTGTCGGCCCGCTCCAGAAAGGTGCCGATGCGCAGGAAGTGATACGCCTCGTCCTGCAGCATGGTGCCGGAGGTGACGCCGCGCGACAGATGCGAGCGGTGCTTGACCCACTCGAACAGGCTGCCCGGGTCGCGTCGCAGCTGCGGGCTGGCGACCATGCGCTGCAATTCCAGCCAGGTCTGGTTGACGGTTTCCCACACCTCGGAGGTGATGGCGCCGCGCACCGCGCGGGCGTTCTCGCGCGCCGCGCGCAGACAGCTCAGGATGGACGAAGGGTTGGCCGGGTCACGCACCATGAAGTCCAGCACCCGCTCGGGGTCGATGGCGCCGTGCTGCCGGGTGTAGTCGCCGATCAGCTCGGAAATGCCCAGCAGCCCGGCCCAGGCCATCTGCGTGTTTTCAGCCGGCTGCGGCAGCAGCACGGTCTGCACCTGCACGTCGAGCATGCGGGCGGTGTTTTCGGCGCGCTCGGTGTAGCGGGCCATCCAGAACAGGTGATCGGCGGTACGGCTGAGCATGGCGGGTTCCTGCGCAGAAAGCGAAAAATGGGCGGCGGATGGGCAGCGGCGAACGGCCAGAGGTCAGCGCTCCAGCACCCAGGTGTCTTTGGTACCGCCGCCTTGCGACGAATTGACGACCAACGAGCCTTCGGTCAGCGCCACTCGGGTGAGACCGCCGGGGACGATGCTCACGCTCTTGCCCGACAGCACGAAGGGCCGCAGGTCGATGTGGCGCGGGGCGATGCCGGCGTCCACATACGTCGGGCAGGTCGACAGCGCCAGCGTCGGCTGGGCGATGTAGTGGTCGGGATGGGCCTTGATCTTGTCGGCGAAGGCGGCGATCTGCTCGCGGCTGGCCGCAGGCCCGACCAGCATGCCGTAGCCGCCGGCGCCGTGCACCTCCTTGACCACCAGCTCGGGCAGGTGCGCCAGCACATAGGCCAGGCTCTCGGGCTCGCGGCACAGATGGGTCGGCACGTTGGCCAGCAGCGGCTTTTCGCCGAGATAGAACTCGATCATCTTTGGCACGTAGGGGTAGAGCGACTTGTCGTCGGCGATGCCAGTGCCGATGGCGTTGGCGAGGTTGACGTTGCCGGCGCGGTAGGCGCGCATCAGCCCGGCGCAGCCCAGCGCCGAGTCGGCGCGGAACACCTGCGGGTCGAGGAAGTCGTCGTCGATGCGGCGGTAGATCACGTCCACCCGCTGCGGCCCCTGGGTGGTGCGCATGTAGACGAAGTCGTCCCGCACGAACAGATCCTGCCCCTCGACCAGCTCCACCCCCATTTGCTGCGCGAGAAAGGCGTGCTCGAAGTACGCCGAGTTGTACATGCCCGGGGTGAGCACGACCACGGTCGGATCGTTGACCCCGGGCGGGGCGACGTCGTGCAACTTTTCCAGCAGCGAGTCGGGGTAGTGCGCGACCGGGGCGATGGGGTAGAGCGAAAACAGCTCGGGAAACAGCCGCATCATCATGCGCCGGTTTTCCAGCATGTAACTCACCCCCGAAGGCACGCGCAGGTTGTCTTCGAGCACGTAATACTCGCCCTGCCCGGCCGGGTTTTCGGCGCGCACGATGTCGATGCCGGCGATGTGCGCATACACCTGATGCGGCAGGTCGATGCCCATCATCTCGGCGCGGAACTGGGCGTTGCCGAACACCTGCGGCTGCGGCACGATGCCCGCTTTGAGAATTTCCTGCTCGTGATAGACGTCGTGTAAAAAGCGGTTGAGCGCGCAGACACGCTGCTTCAACCCGGCTTCGAGATACTTCCACTCGGCCGCGGGGATGATGCGCGGAATCAGGTCGAACGGAATCAGGCGCTCAGCTCCCGCTTCATCGCCATATACCGTGAATGTGATGCCCACACGACGGAAAATCAGTTCGGCTTCGTCGCGCTTGGCGCGAATGGCGTCAGGTGCCTGCTGTGCCAGCCATTGCGCATATTGTGCGTAGTGCGGCCGCACACCACCGCCTTCTGTTGCCATCTCGTCGTAAAACCGCATCGTCGCCTCTCGTTCGTGTATGTCCGGGCAGTCCTGCCCATCCGTTAGCAAGATGCAGGCCAGCAACGAAGCGCGGCCATACCACGATATGCATTCGCCATGCATCGCGGCAAAAACCATCGGGCTGCTGCGGCCCGTCTCGCGAATACCTCGGCCACAGAAGCCGAGGCACAAGGCAATGACACGGTGACGAAGGAAATCGGGATAGGGGGAAGTCAGGCTATCGGACCGAGCCTCACCCCCGCACCCGGCATGCGGGCCGCACCGGGCGGTTCGAGAAATTGAGCTCATCCCTGTGCTCTCGGTGCTCCGTCGCGTGCTGAGCGCTTCGTCGCTGGCTCGATCGCGCCCGGCTCCACCGTGCGCCACGCCGGCCCACTCCGCTTGTGTGGGCATTTGATGCCTTGCGCTTCGCATCGACAGGGCCTCGAACACGCCTTCTCGTTCGACCCTTCGCCCCGGGTTTCGAGAAGGCCGGTTGGCTTGAGTCAGACCGGGTGGGTCTGAGGGTCAAGTGGGTTGCTTGGGTATTGAAATGATCTCTTTTTTTTAGCCCCCCGCAGGGGCTGCCGGAGGCCCCCCGGTTGGGCCATGGACTTCATGGTTCGACCCTCCTGTTGCGCTGCCTCCTGGGCAGGTTTTGTTGTTGCTGTGGCCTGTGCCTGCTGGCGCCAATAGTTCGCCTCGGCCTCGGCCGGTGGGATGTAGCCAATGGGTTCGAGCAGGCGGTGGTGGTTGAACTACGAGACCCATTCCAGCGTGGCCAGTTCGACCGCCTCGCGCGTCTTCCAGGGCCCGCGCCGGTGGATGATCTCGGCCTTGAACAGCCCGTTGATCGCCTCGGCCAGCCGCTCGCTGTAGCGGATGCTGACGTACTGCGAGCCGCGGTCGCTGTGATGGGTCAGCGCGCCGTCACGCTCGGGGCGACGCGCGTACAGCGCTTGCTCCAGCGCATCGAGCACGAAGTCCGTCTGCATCGAGGCGCTGACCCGCCAGCCCACGATGAAACAACGAGCAAACACGTCGATGACGAAGGCCACATAGACGAAACCTTGCCAGGTCCAGACGGAGGTGAAGTCCGCTACCCAGAGCTGTTTGGGCCGCTCGGCCTGGAACTGCCGATTCACCCGATCCAGCGGGCACGCCGCCTGGGTATCGGGCACGGTGGTGCGCACCGACTTGCGCAGCGTCTCGCCGGTGCAGCCGATCTTGCCGGCAATCGACTCGATCGCCGCCCTCTGCGACGGGTACTGATCCTTGGCATCAAACACCATGCGCACGGCGTGCTCGATCACCTCGGGCGAAAACTTCGGGGACTTCCTCATGATGGCTCCATTCTCTCAATCGAAGGAGCCTCCTCAAAAACCGGGGCGGTTCACTATGCTGTCGCCGTCCTCCCTCAGCATCTTGCGCCGCCCTTCGAGGGCGGATTTTTCTATGCGCGCCGGCGCATGCCCCCCATTTCCATGCCAGCGTCACGCCCTGCGCGTGTATATACAATCGGACGTTCACTGTGGCACAACCGACACATGAAAAATCTCACCATCTCGCCGAAGGTGCTTGAAAAGCTGGCGTCCAAGCACAACGTCTGCCGCAGGGAAGTCGAACAATGCTTCGAGAACATCGCGGGCGAGCTGCTGCAGGACAACCGGGAAGATCACCGCACCGATCCGCCGACAGTGTGGTTCATTGCCCGCACCAACAAGAACAGGCTGCTCAAGGTCGTGTATATACAGAAGGGCGACAAAATCACGCTCCGCACGTGCTACGAACCCAACGAAGAAGAAATCCACATTTACCGCAAATTCGCAAACTGGACAGAGGAATGATCATGAAAAAAATCCGTGGAACCGATCAGGCATGGGAGAACCGCGCGCTGGGCGCCGATGAGGCGCATGTCGTCGTGGCGCCCCGTTCGGCCCGTGAGGCGCTGGACGCCGCCAGTGGCATGCAGGCCATCTCCATCCGGCTGCCAAAGGACTTGATCGACGCTTGCAAGCACATCGCCGCCGTCCACGGCGTGGGCTACCAGCCGCTCATGCGCGACGTTCTGCAGCGCTTCGTGGCGAGCGAGCTCAAGGCCATCGTCGCGCAACACGAGCAGCGCGCCGCGCAGGCCGAAGAGCGGCTGGCGCCTGGGGGGAAAGTGGCCTGATCCTGGCCCGCTCCAAGCAGACCGCCCCTGAGGGCGGTTTTTCATGGCCGCAGGCTTGCCCGAGCCGAAACCGGCTTTCTCGGCAGCGAGGTCGCGGGATTTTCCGGTTTCTAGATGTGGAAATTTTTCCACCTCTACCCTGCCATGCCGGACGCCATGCCGCGCCGCCAGCCTCTCCTCGATCGCCTTCGCAATCGCCACCCGCTCGGACACGGTGAAGTCCTTGCGCAGCAGGCGCGGCAATCGAGCCGCAGCCTGTGGATAACTGCCACAATCTTTTCATGATTGTGGGACGAATCGTGGGACGATTCGCTCAAACCATTGATATTGCTTGAATTCTGGCGGAGAGAGGGTCTGCTGTTTTTGAGAGCAACAACAGACAATGTTGAACATTTTATTCTATGTTTTTCAATAACATAGACAGCCTAACTCGTCATTGACGAACAAATTCAATCAAGAGAAATCAGCGCTTCGTGGCATACTGGATGGCATACCCGCTGCACTCCACCACCCCTTGATGGATACTGATCATGGCTGTGATTTCCGAACTCAAAGCGCGCAATCTCAAACTCGCTGATGGCCCTGTTGCCCATGGTGGCGTCACGGGCCTGACCCTGCATCCGTCCACGGTCAAAGGCCAGGGCAAGTGGGTGTTTCGTTACGTCAGTCCGGTGACTGGAAAACGGCGCAACGCTGGCGTGGGTTCGTATCCTGAAGTGGGCATTGCCGAAGCAGGCAAACGGGCTCTGACAATGCGCGAACAGATTGCCGCTGGCGGTGACCCCCTGGAACTCAAAGCGCAGGAAGCGGCCAAGGCCAAGATCAAGCCGCCGACGTTTGAGGAAGCCGCGCGCATCCTGCATGAGGAGCTCTGTCCAGGCTGGAAAAATCCCAAGCATGCGCAGCAGTGGATCAACACGCTGGAGCAGTACGCCTTTGCCGAGATCGGGACCATGATGCTCGATGCGATTCAACCGGCGCACATCGCTGCAGTGCTGCGGCCAATCTGGATCGAGAAGGCAGAGACGGCCAGCCGGATCAAGCAGCGTCTGCATGCGGTCATGGCCTGGGGATGGGCGCATGGTTATTGCACATCCAACCCGGTGGACGTGGTGCATCACCTGCTCCCCCAACAACCGGGCAAGGCGGTTCGGGTGCAGCATCAACCTGCGATGCCCTGGCGGGGCATTCCTGCATTCGTCTCGGAGCACTTGGGACGGCGCGCACGACCGGATCAATCACGCGCCATGCTGGAGTTGCTGATTCTCACGGCCTGCCGATCTGGGGAGCTGCGGGGCATGACGTGGGATGAGATCGATTTTGACAAGGCGATCTGGACCATTCCAGCGGCCAGGATGAAGGCAAAGATGCCGCACCGTGTGCCGCTCACGGATCGCGCCCTGGAGATTCTTCGGGGGCAAGAGGGCTATCACCAGACCTTTGTGTTTCCTGCACCCTATGCGGAGGGTGTGTTGTCGGACATGGTGCTCACCAGCTTTCTGCGACGTGTGAATGCGCCCAGTGATACGCCCGGTCGTTGTGCGACGGCGCATGGGTTTCGCTCCTCATTCCGGGACTGGTGCAGTGAGCAGGGGTATCCGCGTGATCTGGCCGAGCGGGCCTTGGCGCACACGGTGGCCAACAAGGTGGAGGCGGCGTATCACCGCACGGATTTGCTCGATCAACGTCGACCGATGATGGAGAAATGGACGGCGTTCGTGATGTCTCAGGTGCGAGAGTCCAAGGCCGAGAAGCGTGGTTCGCTAGCCGATTTACTTATACAGAACGCGCCGGAAACGAAACGGTGACCAGAAAAAAAGGCTCTCTTGAATTTCGAGTGGGTTACCGGGCATGAGGGTTGACCGCGGCGAAGTCGAGCTTGCCGGCGATCAGGAAGATGACGGTCCTGATCGTGTCGAAGCTTTTGAAGCCGCGAGCGCGGCGCTTGGCGGCCTGGAAAGGGCCGTTGAGGGCTTCGAGGAAGCCGTTGGTCTGACGGGTCTGCGCCCAGGCGACGATGCCCTCGAGGTGGCGACGCACGAGGGCGGCGACTTCCTTCATCGGTTCGACCTTGCTGCGCATGACGCAGGTGCACCAGTGCTGCAGCGCGGCGCGCACGACGTTGATCTGCTTGCGTTCGAGGATCTCGCGCAGTTGCTCCTTGTAGGCCCAGGCACGAGCAGTGCGCACGCGCGTCATGCGGGCAATGAGCGCATCCAGGTCAGCGGCCGCATCGGGCTTGAGGTCGGCGCGATCCTTCAGCAGCGACCAGCGCAGGCCCTTGAGGGACTTGTCGCTGCGTTGCTCGATGCGCCGCATCTTGTCCACCGCGGCATTGGCGTGCCAGACGACGTGGAACTTGGTCGAACGTGATGCGGGCGTTGGGCAGTGCCTCGGCGCAGCCCTTGATGAACGCGGGCGACATGTCGATGCTGACCGACTCGATGCTCTCGGGCGGGCAGCCGTGCTCGGCCAACTCTTGGGCGATGGTCTGGACGGCCTTGGCATCGCGCCCCTCGGTGACACTGAGTACCCGCCGTGCCTGGGCGTCGGCCGCCAGCGTGATGTAGTCGTGACCGCGAGCGCGCGAGGTCTCGTCGATGGCCAGGGACTTGACCTGGCCGAAATCGGCCGCATCCAGCGCCAGCGCCACATAGCGCCGGCAGATCGCCCAGGCCCGGTGCTCGGAGATGCCCACGGTGCGTGCCACGGCCGCGATCGGCATCTGCGGCGCCAGCATCAGCACCAGCGCCTCGAACAGCAGCGTGAAGCCCGAGAGCTTGCCGGCAAACGGCGGCTTGATCAGTGCTACCCGCCCGTTTGGCAGCTTCACGCGCGGCGTGCGAACTTCGAGCATGCACTCGTGCTGGAAGAAGTTCAGGTGTCGGTAGGTCTTGGTCACCGTGTCGTGCACCGGGTGCTCGCCGACCGCGCCCTCCACGGCAAAGCGGCTGCCGGCCTTGAAGTCGATGCACACCGTCAACACCTTGGTCGGCTCGTCGAAACCAACCCGCGCAACGAACCACGGCGGCGTGATGCCCAGCGCCGCTTCGAACAACCTGTCATGCATGGCAACCGCTCCTGCTCGTCATGGCCAATGCGTCAGCATGCCGCATCGGCCATGACAGCCAGCGTAGCTGGCTGCCACCCGGCGTCAAGGGTTCGCTGCGCCGAGCTTCGCCCGCCCTTGACCCCGGCCGGCAGCCAAACCACCCCCGATTCGACCCACTCGATTTTCAAGAGAGGCAGAGTTCAAGGCCAAGGTGGCGCCTGATGGGCGTTTTCGATGCGGATGTGATTGGCAGGTACCCTGCAGCGTATCGCGCGTTCCTCAACGCTTGATTTTCTTCTCGCTGAGAACCGCGCGCATCAAGCGAGACTCGGGGATGTCGTCGTTCCAGACATTCTCGATGGCGTAATCAACCCAGGCGTCGTGCTCTTGCACGGTGCCTGGGTTCACAGCCTCTCGCGCAGCAAAAGACAGGAAATCCTTTTCTTGGCGAGATAGCTTGACTTGACCGTTCAGGTTCAACATGATCGGCTCGCAGCGTGGTTGATGTGTAATCAGTATTGCACGCTTCCGTGTGACAGCAACCCCTACTCCCTACCGCGTTTCCGCCAAAAGAACACATTGGCCGAGGCGCGTCAACTGATTCGACGCATCGGAGAAGAGATGGTCAGTTGCCAGATGCGGCTTTGACCAACTGAATACCCAACCGTTCGCGCTGCTCCAGGAGTTTGCACGAGCGGTCGACGGCCTCCTGGCTACCTGAAGCCAGGGCAATAAGGAATCGATTCTCGAGCACATTGCCACCTTCAGCGATGCGCCTCCGGGCGATCTCCACAGCCTCTGCGCAGGCCTCGTCGTATTCCCGTGCCCGATCACGCGGCGCCAACCTTGCGTAGCGCTCTTCGCTCAGGTCAATCACCGTCTTTGGTTTCTCGTTCATCTGGGCACTCCTTTGCATTCAGTATCGCACGCCGCGCCACATCCGCAAGAGCCAGCCCCAATGGGCTCCACGCTCCAGGACGGTGGACTCATGCAGCAGGTGGTGATCGCCACCGACGGTCGCATGGCCCTGATGCGGACTGTGGCGCCTGATGTCTTCTGCCGGGTCAAGGCGGCCATCGCCAAGCGCAGCGACCGAGACCCGGGCAAAGCTCGGCGCGATCACATGCAGGTGCAACTGGTGACAGACCTCGTCCGCGGCTACCTGCCACAGTGGAGCGTACCAATGTCGGCGTCTCAACCTCCAACAGAATGAGACCCACGTCCGTGATCGGTCCCGCCGTCACCACCGCGGCGTCAGGGCTTGTTGGGCGTCGGCGTCACCGACCCACGCCAAATTTCGCCGTGCGGTCGGCACCCAGCAACCACGCCTCGATCTCGCCAGGCATTCTCCGGAGGGGTCACCGCATTCGGATCAACCGGGTAGCCGGTGTGTGCCCGGCGCTCTGTGCAGGCAGCGCGGAAGGCGCCTTCCCATCCGAGCCGGCGTACGCTGAAGTTCCTGCGTCTCTTGGTGGACCATACCGCGGTCCAGTACACGGTGCTGATGGGCTGTTGGCCGACGCATCTCCGCGCTCGCCGACGGTGGGCGGTGAGCTTGACGCCGACCAGCCCCTCATCCTTGCGGCTTGTCGCGCAGAAGGCGCAGCCGACGGGCAACCCGAACGGGAAGATCTGATCGCGCCTGGCGATCGAGAATCATTCTGAGACCCCGAAACCGGCGATCTGCAACATCCATCCCTCGAAAGATGTGTTCGAGATCCGGTAGATGTAGCGTTCGGTGTGCGCCATTGGCGAATCCGGCGCAGGCGCGACAACTGCGCCAGCGTCATTCATCCCTCGCGAGCGCGTCTCAGGCGCGCTTCTTCGGGGAGACAGCCGCCTTGAGTGTAAGCGGCTGGTGAACCCATCTTTTTAATGAAGCGTGGCGAGCGGAGCGGAAACGGCGGAACATTTCCACATGGGATTTTCGCGCCGAAAAGAAGGCGATGAGCGCAAGCCATTGATTCCCATGGATTTGTGAAAGAAGTTGGACAGAGTGAATTGCACATC
>Ga0123519_10002586_pt1 | contig 30581 bp, 25 predicted proteins | sample YelNatPaOPRAMG02_FD_87396 | JGI IMG/M metagenome (GOLD analysis project Ga0123519, IMG submission 87396) | Hot spring microbial communities from Yellowstone National Park - Yellowstone National Park OP-RAMG-02 (version 2) | ecosystem: Environmental > Aquatic > Thermal springs > Hot (42-90C) ... | reverse complement strand
CCCCCTAAGAATGTAGAGGCAATGAGGGGGTCTATGACAAGGGGTCTTGTCTTGTCGTAGTCTGAGACATGGAAGGTATATATAGCCTCATGGTTGCTACCTTCCTCTGATATGAGCATATATGATACATCTACATCTACCCTCTTCCCATCTACCTCCTGATATGCAACAGGCCTTGTGAAGTGTATGCCTGCATCGTCTTGTCTTGGGAGGTCTTTTGGCCAAAGTCTAAGTCTGCCATCCTTGTCTATCCATGTATCTATTCCACCTTCCTTTGTTGCTCCCCTGATGGCTATCTTTATATCCTTTGGGTCTCCACCTGGCTTTATATAGAATATCTTCTCTATCTTACCACCATATGCCTTTAGGCTCACATCTATGTCTTTATATATGCCTAGGATACCTATCTCGTTGTATGTAGGTATCTCCCTCCTCCACTTGGATGGGTCATTGCCTATGAAGTAGTTTACCTTTGTAGGTGATGGGTTTATACCTTTGACCTTGGGCATGCTATTGCCATCAGAAAGCAATGTTTCATGAAAGGCTAGTCTCTTGCCTTCGGGTCCAATGGGTAGGTCGTAGACTAGTTCTCCATCCTTTGTGACATATACACCACCACCAAAGGTCTTGGCATAGTATGCAACTTCCTCCTTCTTGTCTCCTACCTGTACTAGCCTCGTATTGTTACCATCACCACTGGCATCTATGAATGGGATGCTTAGGTTTGGGAGGATAGTAGAGGTAAGTGCCTCCTTGGTTATGGTATGTGAGTTGGGGGAAGGATTGGAGAGGAACTTAGATAATATTATGGAGAGGGATATGAGGGAGAAGAGGGATAGGGAGACTACAAGCATCTTCCTTGATGGGAAGAGTGAAGAGAGGTTATACTTCATAGTGAATACCTCCTTTTTTGGAAAGGCTAATCCATTTAGGAAATGGAAGCAATGCAAAAATCATTAAAACCTTTGCGTCAAGGTGTATATCGTGCATAATAACACACATGGGTAATACAATATACAGGGCTATGCTCATATCACCTATGTCACCAGAGAGGGTGAGGGTATTTAGAGATGGCGCCATCGTTGTGAAAGATGGAAAGATCGTAGAGGTAGGGGAGTTTGCGAAGATAACAGGCAAGGACAAGAAGGCAAAGATCCTTCACTTTAAAGAAAAGGTCATCATCCCGGGACTTATAGATTGCCACCTACATCTCCCCCAGCTAGACCAGCGCGGAAAACATGGACTTTCACTCTTGGGGTGGCTTCAAAGATACATCTTCCCATCAGAGGCGGCATTTGCTGATACAAAGATGGCAGAAGATGTCATAAAAAGATTTTTCAAGAAACTCATCTTAAACGGGACCACTACTGCCGTCACATACCTCACGATCCACAAAGAAAGTGCAGACATTGCATTTGAGATAGGAGAGAGGGTGGGACTAAAGTTGCTCATGGGGAAGGTGATGATGGACCAAAACTCGCCCAGGGCCCTACTCGAGAAGACGGATGTATCCATCAAGGAGAGCCTGGAGCTCTACGAAAAGTGGGATGGAAGGGGTAATGGCAGGCTTCGATATGTATTCACACCCCGCTTTGCGCCCACCTGCAGTGAAAGGATGTGGCACGAAATAGGTGAGATACTAAGACAAAGGGATGCGTATCTACAGACGCACATCGCTGAGACAGAGGACGAAGTAAGGCTCGTAAAAAAGCTCTTCCCAAGGTACAAAAATTACGCCGATCTCATAGATAAAAATGGATGCCTTGGCAAAAAGACGCTCCTTGCGCATGCCATCTACCTATCTGAACCAGAGTGGAGGCTCTTAAAAGAGCGGGATGCCGCCATTGTACACTGCCCCTCCTCTAATCTATTCCTGAAGAGCGGGAGGATGCGCGTAGAGAAGGTTGAGGGGTATGGGATAAGATATGCGCTTGGGACAGATGTGGGCGCTGGCACATCATTTTCACTCTTCTCTGTGATGCGCTGTGCAGACTATATCCAACCTAAGATTACCATCACCCCCACTAAGGCATTCTACCTTGCTACGCTCGGAGGTGCCAAGGCGCTGTCGTTAGATAAATCTAGCGGAAGCCTAGACAAAGGCAAGGATGCTGACTTTTGCGTCGTAGACATAAAGGGGATAGACCCAAGATACGAGATACAAGAACTGGATGCACATGAAATACTCTCACTCCTCATGTACAGGGGGCGTGGGGAGGTGATAGAAAAGGTATTCGTGCGGGGCAAGGAGTTGGATGTAGACTCAAGTGCCTTTGGATAAATCCTCCTAAGTCATTTGCAGGTTTCGGCGCAGAAGGCGCGTAACGAGTGTTTCAAAACAACACACCACTGATCTATACCAAAACATCTAAAATGAATGGGCTAAAAAAAGCCAAGCAAATACAATCGGCTAATCCAAATAAAAATGGCATGAATCGTGCGAATCCAAATTGGCATGTGGCGGTGTATCATCATCTTGCTGTTCGTTATCTCAAATATATCTATTGAGATACTGCGCGTGGAGGCGCATGAGGCACACGAAGACCTGGCATTACATACAGACAAAGAGCAACTCTCAAATATCACAGATATCATCGCGCCTATTATATCCGGAGACCTCGAAGAAGAGATAGATAGGGAGGTAGACCTATGGGCATCCGAATTCCTAGACGAGGCAAGGGGATATATAAAAAGTGGGCCTGATGCCGCAAGATATGGAAGGGAAAAGATAAGGGGGCTCGTCAAGGCAAAGATAAGGGAGAGGCTCCCCTCTCTCGCTACCCGCCTCATACAAAAGAGGCTCATCAAGACCCAGGTGGATGATAGTAAAGAAGATACAAGGGAGATCTTGCTTGAGATCCAAGACAGGCTAGGGACATTTGGCAATCAGATAGATGAGCTGGCATCCAAGGTCTCAGACATCATCTTTCAGGGACCTAGCGCTTACATGTGGGAGGCAATCGGAAACGGCATGGACTACCTCCCAGAGATAAAGGGCTCTATCTCAGATATCATAAAGGGAGGGCTCTCTGGGGTCGGCATAACAGAGATGATAAGTAAGGCTATAGGAAATAGGGTTTCCTCCAAAATATGGTCTAGCTTGGGTGAGATCGGAGATGGAAGACTTCCATCCGAGATTCAAAAGTACCTCTCATATCCAACAGAGGGGTTTGAAAAGATAACAGAAAGGATAGAGAGATACATAGGCATAGAAAGGCTAAACTCTATCCAGGAAAAGGCGCTCCACACGCCGCTATTCATCCTCCCCAACGAGGTCTACATCGGCATCCTTGCCGCCTCGGCCTCCAAGCACTTCGCAAACGCGTTCAGCGGGGTGTTTGTAAATGTCTACGAGCTAAAGCGTGGGATCGAGGTAACAAGGGTGATGATAAAACAGGCGTCACAAAAAGAAGGTGTGAGCATAGACCTTTCATCCCTCCTTTCGCTTGGAGATATGATTTCAGATGCATTAGGCATCCCCCTTAGAGAGATAGGGAGGTTTGGAAGGATACGTGACCTCTCTCAGAGGGTGGCAAACCTCAAGGCAAGGATAGAGGCGCTCGACAAGGCGCTCCTAGACGGGATCGATAAGGGCGGCGACGGACTCAGAAGACTAATAGGCGAGGTGGAAGAGGAGCTCGCTGGTATCCAAAAAGGCGTCTTCAGGCCTATGCTCGAGGGCAAAATGGCACTAAAAGCGGCGATGGATCCGTTCCGAGGCGCCTATCAAACACTCCTATCAGGGCGTGCTGACCTCCAAGGGGGATTTGCAGGGCTTGCAAAGGGGTTGGGGCTAGGGAGACTACCAGAAACCTCCGCCTCGCTCTGGAAGGCCATCACATCTACAAGGCGATGGATAGATAGGATACGAAGAGGACTCAAAAATGGTTCATGGAAAGATGCATTGTATAACACCATCATGGGAAGAGAAGGCATCTTGGAAATGGCGCCTCAGTTTGGGGACGACCTCAAGCGGGCGCTCTCCCTGCCTGAGATCCCCGCTCAAAATCCCTCCATACACAACCCATTGGATCCCGTCTTGCTGCCGAATGGCGAGTACTATTTAATAAGCCGAGACCTCTATGTGCCTAGTGCGGGGCCTAGCTGGCATTTTACAAGGATATACAGGAGTCAGGCAAACTTCAAAGGGGTATTGGGATACAACTGGTCGCACAACTACGAGGAGAGGCTGATCCCATATGGGGGCGATATCATATACCTAGACCAATATGGGCGAAGATTCATCTTTAGAGGAGGTGGGGAGACCTCCAATGGCACCGCAAAAGGCTACACTGCAAAAGGCTACACCGCCCCAAAGGGCGTCTTTGCAAGACTCAAGCTCGACGGAAGGCAATATATAATGGAAGAACGCGGCGGTATAACAAAGCTCTTCGATCTAAATGGAAATATAACACAAGAGATCGACCGGAACGGAAATAGGCTAAAGTTCTATTACGATGAGGCTCGTAGGTTAAAAGAGGTCGAAGATGGCCTTGGGCGGAGATACAGATATATATATTCAAACGACGGACTCCTCCTGGCAGTAGAGGACTTTTCCAAAAGGAGGATAGAATTTTCATATGACAACTTCTCAAACCTGATCCGAGTAACCGGCCCTAAAAGCGTAGACTACCCAAACGGAAAGAGCCGTTCATATGCCTACACGAGCGGAGCGGGCGACGAAAGGCTAAATCACAACCTCACAAGGATAATGGATCCAAATGGAAATATATATCTAAAAATCTCATACGGAACGGAGGGAAACGCCTTTGACCGTGTCATATGCCAGCAATATGGCGAACACAAGATGAGCGTGACATATATAGATGACACGACGGTGGAAGTCGTAGACAGGAGGGGGATAAAACACATCTACGAGCATAACGCGGACTCGCAGCTCATAAGGGAATGGGTGTTAGATGAAGGCGGCAAACAAAGGCTTGTAGCCCTAAACACATACAACGGCGACGGACTCCTCTTGTCAAGCACAGGGGTAGATGGGATTATGCGGGCATTTATCTACGATAGCCAAAATAAGGACCGTCTAAAACAGGCAAACATCCTCGAGGAATGGGTGGTTGGCAGAAATGGAACAAAGAGGCCTATCAGGCGATTTGGTTACAGCAATCAATACGAAAGGCCAATAGAGATAACCTATATAGACGGGAGCAAGACCCGCTTCCTCCTCGACCGACGTGAAAATATACTCGAGGCAAAAAGGATGGCGCCAGGGGAGCCGGTAAGGACGAGGGTGTTTAGATATGATGAACTCGGGAGAACCACCAAACTCGTCGATGAGGAGGGATATGAATTCGAATATAAATACGAAGGCGCCTATATCTCTGAAGACGCCTTGGGAAACAAGTACACATACGATGAGGTCGGAAACATCATCGCGGTTACAGATGCGTTGGGATACACAACGCGATATATAATAAATAGCCTAAATCAACCCTTGATGGAGGTATCGCCGGATCCGCCCGGCTACAAGAAGACATACAAATATGACAGCAACGACAATATAGCTGAGATTGCATTTGGAAGGACGAAGGTAAGGTTCCAATACGACGAGCTAGATAACATGACCAAGAGATCTGTTATAGGAGAAGACGGCACCATGGCCGAAGAGGTGTGGAGATACAACCCAGAAGAGATGTTGGCCGAACAGATAGACCCTGAAGGAAACGCCACACACTATGACTATGACTCGCTCGGAAATCTAACAAAGATAACAATGGGCAAGGGTACACCTGAAGAAGAGACCATCAGCCTCGAGTACGATGAACACGGCGAGCTAAAATCCATCAGGGATGGAGAGGGGGAGGTGACGCAAATAGAGAGGGACGAATTCGGACTCATCACAAAGATAGTAGACCCGTTGGGAAACCAGACCATCTACACATACGACAATTCAATGCGGCCTTCCGGCGTAGAACACCTAGACAAGAGAGGTGAGGTCATCGCCAAAGAGAGGTTTGGTTATAATGGATTCGGGGAGATAATTGAGGTGGGAAGGTTATTATCTACTCAAAAGGATAGAAGCGAATGGGTCACTCAAAGGTATACAAGGAATAGGCGGGGCGAGGTTGTAGCGATCCAAGACCCGCTCTCGAACACATGGCGATACACATATGACAAATGGGGGCGGCGGACAAAGATAATAGGACCAGATGGAACCAGCATCGAATACATATACAACAACAGGGGCGACCTTATAGCATCCTCGGTAATAGAAAGAGATGGTACAAAGGGGGTGACCAAGTTTGAGCACGACCCGCTAGGAAGGGTCGTATCTTTCAAAGACCATTACGATAACGGAGTAAAGATGGAATACGACGAGTTGGGAAACATAAAGTGGATAAAGGATGCGCACGGTGGAGAAAAGATATTTGAATACGATGGACAAGGGAGACTAGTCTCAGAGAGGCTCCTCATATCTGGAGGGGAATACGCAAAGATATTGTTCAAGTGGGATAAGGCGGGCAGGCTCGTAGGACTCACCGACCCCAATGGAAACACCACAAGATACGAATACGACCCGCTATGGAGGCTCAAATCCGAAATATACCCCGATGGGTCAACAAGGAGCTACAAGTACGACAAACAGGGAAATGCCATATTCATCAAGGAGAGGGATGGGAGCATAATACACAACATCTTCGACGGAGATTCAAATCTGATATTTAGGGCGGCCATGTCAAGGGATGAAAAAGAGACCGAGAGGAGATGGCAGTGGTTTGCATATGACGGGATGGGAAGGCTTGCGGCATCTATAGACAGCAACGATCCGAACAGGAAAGACGATGATGTAGTGGAATACTACACCTACGACTCCCTCTCAAGGCGCACAGGGGAATATATAAATGGGAGATGGGTATCAAGCTCATTTGACGCAGGCGGCAATGAATCCGCCATAAGGTATCCATCTGGCACCACACTTTACAAGACATACAGCAGAGACGGAAGCACACGCTCATCATTTGTAAACGGCACGAGACTCTTTCAGGTCGAATACAAAAGCCCATTTAGGCCATACAAAAAGATGTTTGGAAATGGAATCGAAGAGGTACTTCAAACAAACCTCGTTGGGGCAATCCTAAGCCATGAACTTAAGTCAGGAACCAGCGCCTTGGAAAGGCGCTCATATCGGTATACAGACGGCTGGTTTGTATCCGAAGCTAGCGAAGGGGCATCTGGCACCAATTGGTCCTACTCATACGATAAGATGGGACGGCTCATATCTGCTAGGGCTGCGAGTGGCAAATCAAGTCGTGAGTACACATGGACACTAGACGGCGTCGGAAACTGGTTACACTACAAAGATCCTTATAGTGAAAGAGAATTCACATATAACAATCTAAACGAGGAGGCTGGATCTTTGTATGACTTAAGGGGGAACCTCTTAAATGATGGATACAACCTATACAAGTACGATGGATTTGGAAGGCTTACAGAGATCACGGGCAGAGGTGGTGAAGTAGTCTCTACATTTTACTACGATGCACTTGGAAGGCGCGTAAAAAAGACGATACGAAAGGGAGGGAGCGAAACAGAGAAGGAATACGTATATAGCGGCAAGGAGATATTGGAAGAATACGAAGATGGGCATCTAAAGGCAAGCTACATACACGAAATGGGCACACCGATTGCGGCCATAGGAAGGGATGGGGAGATAAGGTATATTCACGCTGATAGACTTGGTTCGGTATCGCTTATCACAGATGGAGCTGGGAAGATTGTCTCGAGATACGAATATGAACCTTATGGATTCCCAATCCAAGGGGGCGAGGAGATCCCATGGGCATATGCCTTAGGTGTGTACGACTGGGAGAATCAGATATACCTCCTTGGGGCGCGCTACATGAATCCATCTCGTGGCAGATTCATATCACCAGACCCTATAGGATACAAAACGAGATACTACCAAACTGGGCTTATGCTCCCAAATGGAAGCAGGTTTAAGGGGAGTTATATCGGGATGGATATAAGGAGGGGTTTTGCCCCGCAGATGCTGATTTTAGGCCCACGCAGCAAAATAGCAACGCCGGAAATGAATCTGTATCAGTATGCACTCTCAAACCCAATAAACTTCATCGACCCAGATGGACTTAGGGTTAGAATAAGACAAGATGGGAATAAGGTAGATATCTCAATTACAATTGAAACATATGGACCGCTTGCCAATCAAAATACCAATGAGTTTGTAAGGCAATCTATAGAAGAGACGTGGTCAGGAAAATTTGGAGGATATGACGTAACTACCAGCGCAGATGTGACTACCATGGGAAGGAGGAGGGACACTACAAGGCACCATTTAAAAATAGACGAAGGCACGGAAAGATCTTATGTGGAGTGTCTCGGCTGCTCCAGCGGAAAAATCTTCTTAAGCGGATATGCCTCCGAATCATCGGAGGTAGCGAGCTATGAAAAAAAAGAGATAGCACACGAAATAGGGCACTTCCTCGGTGCAGACGATCGCTATATAGAAGAGACGCAGTTCCCAATGCCAGGCTGGGAAGGGAATATCATGGCATGCGTTAACCCTGAGTGCGGGGTAGATGAAAGGAACATAACAGAAATCATAGAACAATACAACAAAGGCGCCTTGAATCGCGGCATACACAACAATGTATCCAGACAATACATGCCTGAATCGGAGTTTGGCTCACAGTGGATGGAGTTTATAGATTACAAATAGAAAAACTAAATCAGGGATGCACCCTTTTTGATTGCCTCAATATTCATCTCAATCATCTCTGGTTTTGCGCGCGGGAACACCTTAGGGAGCGCCTTAAACACAGAATCTAACTGGATGGCCCCAGTCTTTTTACAAAATGCGCCGATCATCACCATATTTGCAATCCTTATGTTCCCTACACCCTCTGCCAATTCATTTGCCGGCACATCGCATACCACTACATCCTTCCTTGACGCGCCAGACTTTACAAGCGAGGTGTTTACAAACAGCAACCCGCCATTCTTAAGCTTCGGCTCAAACATGGCAAGTGATGGCTCATTCATGACGATTATAGAGGTTGGTGTCTCAACTATTGGAGAGGCCACCTCTTCAGTAGAGACCACAACTGTACAATTTGCCGTGCCGCCTCTCATCTCAGCGCCATACGAAGGGAAAAATGTAACGAATTTGTCCTCCAACATCCCCGCATAGGCAAGGAGTATTCCTGCCGATATAACCCCTTGACCACCAAAACCGGCTAATATAACTCCCTCGTACATCACGCCTCCTTGTGTTCAAAATCCTTGAACTCACCAAGTGGGTAAAAAGGTATCAAATTCTTTTCTACAAATTCTACTGCCTTAAGAGGTGGCATCTTCCAATCGGTAGGACACTGCGACAAAACCTCTACAAGTGTAAAACCATTCCCTGCCAGTTGATACTGGAAGGCCTTTTTTATTGCAGCCTTCGCCTTGATGACATTTTTTGCCATATTTACCGCTACCCTTGCAAGATACGCCGGTGCAGGTAGTGCCGCCAACAGTTCACATATCTTGATCGGATAACCCGCCCGTTTTGGATCCCTCCCGCCAGGCGATGTAGTAGAATCCATTCCAATGAGCGTAGTCGGCGCCATTTGGCCGCCGGTCATGCCGTAGATAGCGTTGTTTATGAATATAACCGTGATATTCTCGGATCGCGCCGCAGCATGAATTGTCTCTGCCATGCCGATGGACGCAAGGTCGCCATCACCCTGATAGCTGAATACTACGCACTCAGGTTTTACCCGCTTCATTGCAGTTGCTACCGCAGGCGCCCTGCCATGCGCCGCCTGTATCATATCGCAATTAAAGTAATCATCTGAAAACACAGCGCAACCCACCGGCGCAATACCTATCGTCCTCTTCAAAACACCCAATTCCTCAAGTACCTCACCGATAAGGCGATGTACTATGCCGTGACCACATCCGGGGCAAAATCGCATCGGAATGTCAGTGAGACCAGCTGTTTTAGTAAAGACCTTCTTTTCCATACATCCCCCTAACACTCTTTTAGAATTGAGATTATCTTCGCGTATATCTCTTCAGGAGACGGGATCATGCCGCCCGGTCTTCCATGGAAGAAGACGCGCGCCTTTCCATTTACTGCCAGTTTCACATCCTCAAGCATCTGACCAAGATTCATCTCTACGGTCAACACGCATCCTATCTTCTCTGCAAGCCTACCCAATTCTTGCATTGGGAATGGCCAAAGTGTAATGGGCCTGAAGTAACCAACCTTATATCCCTTCTTGCGCGCGATGTTCATCGCCTCCTTTGAAACCCTAGCGCACGTTCCAAATGCCACAAGAAGGATATGGGCGTCATCGGTTCCTATCGCCTCAAATCTCACCTCATTTTCCTCCACCTTTTTAAATTTCTCCGCGAGGTGTAGGACATGTTTTTCGAGATAAGGCGGGCGGAGATCATATGACCTGACTATCCTCTTCTCCCTCCCCTCTGAGACGCCTAGGGCAAAATCAGGTTCAGGAAGGGTTTTGGGATCAACCGGCTCAAAATCGAACTCAAGTGGCTCCATCATCTGGCCCAATACCCCATCTGCAAGCACCATCGCCGGCATCCTATACTTCTCGGCCAACTCGAAACATATCTTCGGAAAATTCGCCAACTCGCCAACAGAATATGGGGCAAGCACAATCGTCCTGTAATCACCGTGCCCTCCGCCCCTTGTTGCCTGAAAGTAGTCGCCCTGAGAAGGGGCTATATTACCAAGGCCTGGCCCACCCCTCATCACGTTTGCAAAAAAGATTGGGAGCTCCGCACCAGCAATATAACTCAGGCCCTCTTGTTTGAGTGATATACCTGGACCGGAAGACGAGGTCATTGCCCGCACACCACAAGCAGCCGCCCCAAACAACATATTGATGGCAGAAACCTCGCTCTCTGCCTGAATAAATACCCCACCCACTTTGGGAAGCTCCCTTGACATGTATTCTGGAACTTCATTCTGCGGGGTAATTGGATATCCAGCAAAAAATCTGCATCCAGCCCTTATAGCACCTGCAGCAAGGGCATCATTTCCCTTCATCAAAATCTTCTCGCCCATATTTCAAAACCCCCTCTTATTTAGCCTTACCCTCCTCGACCTCTTTAAACACCTCTATCGCAAGGTCAGGACACATCACGGCGCATAGACCGCAACCTGTACACTTCTCCGGATGGGCAAGCGTACATGTATAATAACCAGACGAGTTGAAATCGGATGAGAGCGCAAGCGCTCCAGAAGGACAAGTAGAAATGCAGAGTTCACACCCTTTACACCTCTCCTTAAAAACTTCTATCCTTCCCTTCATACCCCCTCGCTTTTGTGTGATGTATGAGAAGACAAAAATCACAAATGGATGCCAAAGTCAAGGACTCCAAGTTTTTAAAGCGAACTTTAAAGCAAATTTAGAACGGACTTAAAGCAGGTTATTTATGTACCGCCTTGAGCTCTCTTTTTATGACCTCTCTGATAAAATATGGATCTAGCCTAAAGTAGGCGCTTCTCTTATCCAAAACCAGCCCAAGCTCCCTTCCGTTTACAAATACCGACGGAGTGCCTCTTATATGAATACTCCTTCCTAACTCTATATCCTCCCTGACCTTCTTTTCGATGGATGGATCTGATAAACACCCTTCAAACTTTTGAATATCTAAACCGCACTCCTTCGCCGCTGAAACAACCTCGTCACGCGAAACCTCCTTCAATTTGAAGAGCCTATCATGCATCTCCCAGAACCTCCCCTCTCTGTGCGCGCATAGGGCAGCCTTCGCCGCAAGACATGCGCCAGGATGCATCTGGGACTGCATGTAGGAATTGCACTCTGCATCGAGCGGATAATTGACAAAGTAAAATGCCACATCCTTTTTATATTCCGATATAAACGGCTTGATCAAAAAAGCAGCTACGCGGCAATACGGACACACATAATCGCTAAACTCAACTATCGTAACAGGTGCATTGGGATTTCCCCAAACAGGCGTATTTCCTTTGTCAAAGGTTATGTTTATTACAGGGCTCGCAAAGTGTTCATCTAAATAACGAGAAATGATGTTACGGGCGTTGGCCTTTATCTCAAATGTTCCACTCACATTTCCGCTGAAGAGGTAGCCGATACCAAACACAAGTACAGAAATCAAAAAATGCACCCAAAACGAGGGCGAATACTGAAGCCATCCCTTCCGACGAGTAAAGACGGAGATCCAATAGTCCCTTATAAATCTAAACCAATCTCTTCCATGTAAACCGAGATTCCCCGTAAACGCGATGAAGAGGATCAGATTTGCGATGTACATCGTAATACAGGTAAGACAAACCGCGTGTAATACATAAATGGAAATGAAGGCAAGGAGGATAGAATACAAAACGGCCGGTATGGTACTCCACCAACAAAAGGCGGCGGTCTTAAATTTTGGTATATTCCGAAATCGGGCATATAGTGCAAAGCCGCCTATCATAAGATAATAGAAGAGACCCAAACCGGCAATAGGCGCCCCACCGACAGTTGAATAAGATGAGGCCTCAACGGCATCGCAGTTCACAAAATCAGAAACAGTACAAAAGCTGTTCTTGGAAATTGAAACGCTACGTACAATCCTTGCGTGATTTGCCAGGGAAATGGACGCAGCTATAGCCCCAATACAAGCCCCCAATAAGGCAAGGGCAAACCATTTTTTTCTCATGCGATATCCCCCTAAACCACTAAACTCAAGTCTCTGCGAAACTCCTCAGCTTCTTTGCCCTACTTAAATGCTTAAGCTTCTTTAGCGCCTTTGCCTCAATCTGCCTTATCCTCTCCCTTGTAACAGCAAAATCCCGGCCTACCTCTTCCAAAGTGTGGTCGGACTTCTCCCCTATTCCAAATCTCATCCTGAGCACCTTCTCCTCCCTTGGCGTAAGTGTCGCCAGTACATTTCTTGTATGCTCCGCAAGATTTAGATACGAGACCGATTCAAACGGCGTGGGAATACTCTTGTCTTCGACAAAGTCAACTAGACGCGAATCTTCTTCATCGCCAACAGGGGTCTCTAAAGACACGGGCTCCTTTGCTATGCGAAGCACCTTTCTCACCTTTTCAAGCGGAAGTTCCATCCTCTCCGCTATCTCGTTTGGGCTGGGTTCTCTTCCTTTCTCTTGGACAAGCATCCGAGATGTCCTAACAAGCTTATTTATAGTCTCTATCATATGCACCGGAATTCGTATCGTCCTCGCCTGATCGGCTATTGCACGCGTAATTGCCTGCCTTATCCACCACGTAGCATATGTACTAAACTTGTATCCCCTCTTGTAATCAAATTTTTCAACGGCCTTCATCAAACCGATATTGCCCTCTTGTATGAGATCCAAAAATTGCAGACCTCTATTTGTGTACTTCTTGGCTATGCTGACAACCAACCTCAAATTCGCCTCTATAAGTTCGGACTTTGCACGCTCAGCAAACGATTTCGCCTCCTGTAGGTTGTTGTATGTCTCTTTTAAACTTTGAAAATCCTGGTCGGCATCCTGCTCTATCTTCTTGATTTCGGAAACGGCGTCTCTATACTTAGCCTCCAACTCATGCAACTCTTCCTTCTTGAGCCCGCTGGATGTCATGAGTTTCCTAAGTTGATATTCATTCTTCTTGTATACACTAAACACCTGTTTCAAATCTTTGACATCAACATGCAGCTTGTGCGCTATGTCTTTTAACGTTCTCTGGTGTTTTTCACAGGCTAGCACTGATTCATGCAATGTATTTATCACAGAGTCTATAGTTTTTCGATTGAGATTCATCTCCTTCAAACACGAAAGCATCTGGCTACTTATCTTATCCAGCTCTTTTAAAATGACTTCCCGCGTACTGTCTTTTAACCGTGGATTTGCAAGCTTCGCACGATATGGCCTTGTGGATTTAAAAAGCGCCCTTACCCTGCCCATCAGTTTAAGCAAATTTTTGCGGCACTCTTCTTCATCAAAAGATTCCAACTCTTCTACATCATCAATCTCTTTTATTATATCCAGTACATTTATCTTTCGTTTGCTCAAAAGCTCGCCGAACTGAAGGACCGACTTGACGCCCAATGGGGAAGATAGAAGTATATTGAACATCCTAGTCTCACCCTCTTCTATCTTCTTGGCTATCTCGATCTCGCCTTCTCTCGTAAGTAAAGGCACTGTCCCCATCTTTCTTAAATACATCCTTACCGGATCGCTTCCCTTCCATCCCCCTTCAGAAAAATCATCATACTCAACCTCTTCTTCAACCTCCCTTTCAAAACGCCCTTTTTCCTCATGTTCCTTAACACCAAACTTTTGTCTCTGTTTGTAATCATCCTCGCTATTCACTATATCAATATCCAGGTCATCAAATATATCCATGACAGTGTCGATCTGGTCTGACGACATAATATCAGATGGCAGGCACTCATTCACTTCGTCAAAGGTAAGGAACCCCTTCTCCATGCCAACGGTGATAAGGCGTTTGACCTCTTTGCTCTTTTCAATAATGGAGTTCTTATCTTTGTTATTTACCATAATCTCCTCCCAGGATATTATTTTTCTCAAACAATAATTCATGCTTTTTTGCTATCAACTTCATTACCTCATCGCTATTCCCTGATGCCTCAGCCTTTTTGATCATCTGCGTAACCGCCGCCAGTTGTTCATCTATAACGCATCTCTTGAGATAGGCGATGCAATCCATCATCGTCTTGTGAGCAACGCTTGCATCTATTTCATCCGCCGCTGATAAGAAGTGGATCTCGTTTGCCAACTCTTCATCTTCCACCATATCCAAAATCTTTCCTGGAGATATCTCTCCATTACAACTATTGTTTACCAGTATTTCGAATATCGCTTTAAACGATTCATCGGAGAAAATAGCGGCATCAATATGAGATTTTGCCTCATCAACATATGTCGGATGATTGAGGAGGATTTCAATGAGCAGTCTCTCGGCCTTAGACCTTCCCCCCACCCCTACGGCTTCATCCGAAAAAGCATGACCACCGCCTTTAAAGGTGATCCATGAGACGATATCGCTTTCATCGGCCATGAGGGTATCGGCAAGCACCTTTCTGTATCCTGCAAATTCCACCGGATCCTTTATCCCCTTCAGATATCCTCCTACCTCAACCATGAAGGCTGCCCTGCTTGCTGGATCAAGTGGTTTTACAGAGGTGGCCTTCCTCTTTATAAACCAAACCATAAGCGGCTCTGCCGAGGCAATGAGCTCTTCAAACATCCCTTTATTGTGCTTCCTTATCCACTCGTCCGGATCGTCCCCATCGGGGAGGATAACCACTTTGGGCATCAATCCTACCTCTATAAAAGAGGCGAGGCTCCTCTCCGCCGCCTTTATGCCCGCTGCATCGCCATCAAAGAGGAGTACCAAGTTTTTAGTATAGCGGGAAAGCATCCGCACCTGACCAGTGGTAAGGGCAGTTCCCAGTGAAGCCACCACATTGAAGATACCGGCCTCGTTTAAGGAGAGCAGGTCCATGTATCCTTCCACTATAATGACCTGATCGAGCCGCCTTATCTCAGCATGCGCTACGTTCAGACCATACACCGAGTGCGCCTTATGGTAGATGGGTGAATCTGGGGAATTTATATACTTTGCACCCTCAGAGTCTTTGGCTATAACCCTCCCGCCAAAGCCTATCACCTCGCTACGCGGCGTGATTATGGGGAATATAACCCTCCCCCTAAAGAGGTCATAATATCTGCCATCCTCCCTTTTTCTGGCCAATCCAAGCATGGTACAATACCTCTCTGGGACGCCTTTGGATGTGAGGTGTTTATAAAGGCTGTCCCATGCCTCATCGGCATAACCTAGTAAATGTTGCTTAGAAATTGCCTCAGAAATGCCGCGTCTTTTTAAATAGTTCCTAGCGTCAGCGCCTATCTTTAAATCAGCAAGGCATCTCCTGAAGAAGTTGGCCGCTATTAGATTGACCTTGAGGAGCTTCTTCCTTTCCTCCCTAGAATCCAGATCCTTGCCCTTCGGCAGATCCTTTGGCAGGGTAACGCCCGCCCTCTCTGCAAGCCTTTCTACCGCCTCGGAAAAGGAGAGTCCTTCATACTTCATTACAAAACTGAATATATTGCCTCCCTCCCCACAGCCAAAGCAGTGGAATATCTCCTTTTCATCGCTCACCATGAAGGAAGGCGTCTTCTCTGCATGGAACGGACAGAGCCCTCTATAATTCCTGCCGGCTCTCTTTAAGGGGATATGTTCCCCTATATAAGATACTATGGAAACCCTGCTCCTAATCTCGTCTAGGATAGATTGAGGATAGAAAGCCATCTGGTCCTTTCACACCCCTATGATATTTAGATGTGGTTACTTACCTACCTGCCCAAGTTCTCTAACCACAATGGAATTGACAAGCCGGCCATCAGCCATTGCTCCCACTTCCGCCATCACCATCTTCATAACGCGCCCGACGTCACGCGCGCCCGATGCGCCAGACTCGGATATCACACGCCTTACAATTGCTAAGATCTCCTCTTCTGAAAGCATCTTCGGGAGATATTCATTCAGAATAGCGAGCTCCCTCTTCTCAATCTCAGCAAGGTCGCTTCTTCCACCCTTCTCAAACTGCTCTATCGCCTCATTCCTCTGTTTGATAAGCGTCTTAACAACCTGTATATACTCCTTCTCCTCAAGCGGCCTTACAAGCTCCACCTCCTTGTTCCTAATGGCGGTCTTAAGCGCCCTGAGCACCCTTACGCGATCCTCATCGCGCACCTTCATAGCCGCCTTGAGCTCGTCTCCAATTTTTTGGAAATCTTTCATCCTAGCTAATCTTCTTGCCCATCTGTAAAAGCCTTGCGCGCTTCCTCGCCTGGGCAAGTTTTTTCTTCCGTCTTACGGACGGCTTCTCGTAGAACTCGCGCTTCCTGACCTCTGAAAATATCTGCGCCTTCTCGACCTGCTTCTTGAATCTACGATACGCCTGCTCAAATGATTCGCCATCTCTTATCCTTACAGCCGGCACAAAATACACCTACCTTTCTCTCTTTAAGTTAAAGTTAAACCCGCTGACCTTCCAAAATATAAGGAGGGAGGATTTTATCTAAAATAACAAATAATTGTCAAGATATTCTTTATATATGTGGTTACTATTTTAAAATGTCACACTTAATTACTATTTTCAAATGTCACATTCAATCGCCAAGTTAAGATGTCCTAGAGAGACCGCCTCTTAGAAAATGAGGCAGATTAACTAGTTAGATATAAATTGTGGGGTTCTATAGAAGATAAGAAGGTATCTCCAAATGGAGTGGCGGGTATTGTCTGGAAAAACCTTAAAAGATTACAGACCGAACACAGGTTTTTTTAAGCACTATGCGATACTATGTGACGAAAGGAAGGCCTCCAATTCCTCCCTCCACTCTGGGATCTCTATACAAAGCACCTCCTTTATCTTTCTGTTGCTCATGGCTGAAAAGGATGGTCGCTTCGCGGGGAGATTAAATACATCTTTTGATACAGGGTGTAATTCCTTTTTGATCCCTAGCCTCTCTAAAACTAGCTCCGCCCAATCGTAGCGCGAGCAGTAACCCGAATTCACAAGGTGATAAAGGCCTGAAATGCCGGTATCCAGCGCCCTAAGTGTAAGATCCACAATGGTCTTCGTGGAGGTTGGGACGGAGACCTCGTCGCATGCCACATTCAGGCGATCAGATTGCTCCCCCCACTTAAGGAGCCTTCGAATGAAATTCCTCTCTCCCACGCCATAGACCCAGCTCGTCCTAAAAACCAATCGTTCATCCAACACATCATCAATATACAACTCGCCCAACAACTTGCTCTTACCATACTCATTTAAGGGATTAGGCGCATCTCCCTCTTCGTACACGCTCCCCTTGCTTCCATCGAACACATAGTCTGTGCTGTAATGGACGAGAAAGGCACCCGCTTCAGATGCGGCAATCGCAAGATTGTAGGCGCCCAGCGCATTCGATTTGTGCGCATTCAAAACCTCTGTCTCGGCCTTATCAACATCATTGTACGCTGCACAATTGATAATGATTTCGGGACGTACTTCTTTTATAAATGCGTAGGTCTTTTGAAAATCCGATATGTCCAGTTCCTTGTGTGAAACGGCAAGGAAGTCCATCCCCCTCCGTTCAAACTCCTTCACAAATTCCATCCCCAGTTGTCCACCGGCACCTGTTACAAGAAACCTATGCATGTGCTATGTCCTCTGCTCTGGTTTGTATACCTTCTCCCAATAACCCTTGAGATACTCTAACTTTCCTTTGACCCACTCGATATTCTCTACATACCAGAGGACAGTTCTCTTAATCCCTTCCTCGAATTTGACCTTCGCCTTCCATCCGAGCTCCCTATATATCTTAGAGGCATCCATCGAATACCTGTAGTCATGTCCTGGTCTATCCTTTACAAAGGTCATGAGATCCTTCGGCTTCCCCAATATCTCAAGTATCGCCTCCACAACCTCTATATTCTTCTTCTCCTCGCCACTCGCTATATTGTAAATCTCGCCATCTCTTCCATCCTCCATCACCTTAACAAGTGCACCGGCGCAATCCTCGACAAATAGCCATTCCCTAACATTTAGCCCTCTACCATAAATAGGTATTGGTTCATTCATGAGCGCCTTTATTACAACCACCGGAACGAGTTTTTCTGGGTACTGCCACGGCCCATAGTTGTTAGAAGGTCTCACCGTTATTACAGGGAGCCCATATGTCCTGAAGTATGCCCTCCCCAGCATGTCCTGCGCGGTCTTGCTTACAGAGTATGGAGAGTTTGGCGAGAGGGGACTATCTTCTACAAACCTCCCTTCATCTCCCAGCTCGCCATACACCTCATCGGTGGAGAGATTTACAAATCGCCCTACGCCGTACTCCCTGGCAAGATCGAGGAGATTTAACGTACCCCAAATATTGGTCTTTATAAATATCGCCGGATCCAGTATGCTCCTATCCACATGACTCTCCGCTGCAATATGAACCACAGCCTCAGGCCTCTCTTTCCTAAACACCGCCTCAAGGCCGCTTCTATCCACTATGTCTAACTGATGGAAGGCATATCCACCTTCTACATCCTTAAGCCTCTCTAGGTCTCCGGCATAGGTGAGCGCATCCACTACCACCACCTCGTATCCCTTTCTGACTACTCGTCTCACAAACTCCGCCCCTATAAACCCAGCACCACCTGTCACAAGGATCTTCATCTTAAAAACCTCCTAGTTTGGCAGTAGGAACATATTCAAAATTATTGTCCGCATCCGTAAACCTTGGCCAAGAGGCATCTTTTTCCGAAAGGATGGGGTCTTTTATCATCCAATCTATCCCTATCTGAGGATCGTTCCACAAGATGCCCCTCTCACACTCTTTGTTATACTCACTACTACATTTATATAAGACTTCGGAATCCTCTAGCGCCGCAAAGCCATGGGCAAACCCAGGCGGAATCCAAAGCATCCGCCTATTCTCGCTAGAGAGCTCGCATCCAACCCACTTCCCATACCACGGCGATCCCCTTCTGATATCCACCGCAACATCCCAAATCTTTCCCCTTACGCACCTGACGATCTTCCCCTGTGCGCTCGGGAGAAGTTGGTAATGGAGTCCCCTTATGACGCCCTTCTTTGATATTGAATGATTGTCCTGCACAAACGGCAAGCCAATCCCATGCGCCTCAAACTCCCCTGCCCTGTATGTCTCCATAAAGGCGCCCCTCTCATCCTCAAAGATAGCGGGTGTTATGAGGATCACATCCGGTATTTCAAGCCTTGTAAACCCAAATGGCATGCTATTCCTCGTCAGCAAGCCTCGCCAAGTATCTGCCGTAACTCGTCTTGCCGAGCCTCTCTGCAATGGAGATGAGTTGTCTCTTATCTATCCAGCCGTTACGATATGATATCTCCTCCACACAACCTATCATCAAGCCGGTCTTCCGCTCTATGGTTGCCACAAACTCACCGGCCTCTAAGAAGCTATCGTACGTCCCTGCGTCAAACCATGCAACGCCCCTACCAAGGAGTTTTGCGGCAAGCCTTCCTTCTTTGAGATACTCTTCATTTACGCTCGTAATCTCGTACTCGCCCCTACCAGATGGCTTGATCCTCCGCGCCTTCTCAAAGACTGTCTTATCATAGAAATACAGCCCCACTGCCGCGTAGTGACTCTTCGGGGAAGCCGGCTTTTCTATGATGGATACTACCTTGCCGTCTTTGTCGAGTTCCAAAACCCCAAACCTCTCAGGGTCAGGCACATAATAACCGAAGACACACGCGCCGCCATCTTTCTCTACGGCGCTCCTCGCATCTCTCAAAAGTTCTGGAAGCCCATGACCAAAGAATATATTGTCGCCCAAGGCGAGACAGACACAATCGCCCTCAACAAGCGGCGCCGCTGCCATGAGCCCGTGCGCAAGCCCCTTTGGCGCGTCCTGAATGAGATAATCAAAGGAGGCGCCTAAGTGTGAACCATCGCCTAGGAGCCTTTTATAATTTTCGATGTCTACCTCCCCTGCAACTATCACGACATCCCTTATGCCGGCCAGCATGACGAGGCTTAAGGGATAATAGATCATTGGTTTGTTATAGATCGGGAGGAGGTGTTTGTTTATCACCTGAGTGACTGGAAACAACCTCGTCGCCGACCCTCCTGCCAAAATCACCGCTTTCATCACCACCTCCAATCAGGGTAGTTATTTTCTACCCATAATGGCAAAAACCAGTCAAACATATTTTATATATCTTGACTCACCCAGTAATTTAAAGGCATGGGGCAAAGTGAGGCGTAATGTCGAACATATTTATGGGTGAAAAGATTCGCCGTCGCCATCACATATTGCCATTGCAAAATCAAAGAGGTCTTTGAATTGTATATCTGCAAGTTCTATAGCATCGGATTCTGCGGCATCGTCACACGCGGAATTGATGTAGACAGTCAACATCCCCATAGCCCGACCAAATTGCATATCATGTATGGAATCCCCAACCATAACGGACTTATTAAAGTTGATCTCAGGGAATTCCTTCCTGGCACGCAACGCCAAATCAATGCCAGGCTTCCTGCAATTGCAAACCTCTTTCTCAAAATCATGGGGGCAATAATAAATTCTATCAATATGCACGCCCTTCTCCCCAAGTACCTGCATCATATTCTTGTGAATCAAAGCAAGATCTTCATCAGTCATCAAACCGCGTCCTATACCACGTTGATTGGTTACTATTATCATCCTCCCAAATATCTGCCCTAACACCTTTAGGGCTTCTATCGCACCGTCTATAAAATCAAACTGCGACCAATCCTTTACGTAATCATTTTCCACCTTCTTATTTATAACGCCATCCCTATCTAGGAAGAGCGTCCATCTCTTATCAATGACTAAATTTCTCAAATTCCCTCTTTGCCCTTTCATAGTCCTCAGGGATACCTATGTCTATAAAATATCCATCAAAGGGAACGCCATAAAACCTGTAAGCATCGTAGTATCTTTCTAAAAAATCCCTTTCAAAGGAAAACTTATCCTGTAAAGAAAACGAGTTAAAAAAATCTTTATTCAATAAATAAATTCCTCCATTGATCAGCACACAGAATCGCCTGGCCTTCTCAACAAAACCCACTATCCTGTTCTCACTGTCTATCTCAACTGTCCCATATCTTTCAGTAAAGTCCGCCTTTTTCAAGGCTATACTCAGTTTCGAACCTCTTTCATCATGAAATAGAAAAAAGGCGCTTAAATCTATATCGAATAGCGTATCTCCATTGAAGACAAACACACTACTATTACAAACATGCCTCAGGGCATTTTTTATTGCGCCGCCTGTCCCAAGCGGGCTGTCTTCGACGGCATATATCAAATCTATCTCTTTATACCTATCGCCAAAAAATTCTTTTATAACTTCCCACTTATATCCAACCGATAACACCACACGCCCTATCCCCTGCTTATTTAAAAAATCGAGTATGTAGGAGAGAAAAGGTCTGCCACAAACCTCTGCCATAGGCTTGGGGAGGCTGGATACGACCGATCTCAATCGCGTGCCAAAACCTCCTGCAAGTATTATCGCCTCTCGAATCATCTTTGCTTTCCAAAAAGCTCTCTCTCTACAATTGCGCAGATGATATGTCCTATCATTATGTGTGCTTCCTGAATCCTTGGAGTCTCTCTTGAAGGTACACTGATAAGATATTTGCAACTATCTTTCATCTCACCCCCGCTCTCCCCCGTCATGCCTATTGTAATCATACCGGCACTGTTTGCCGCCTCTATGGCCCTTATGACATTCTTGGAGTTTCCGGAGGTAGAAATACCAATGAGTATATCCCCCTTCCTTCCCTTAGCCCTGACAAGCCTGGAAAAAACCTCGTCATAAGAACAATCGTTCGCAACAGCTGTAAGATACGATGTATTTACATGCAGTGCCTCTGCAAAAAGTGGATCCCGCTCAAAGTAAAATTTCCCTGCCAATTCTGCTGCGATGTGCTGGGCATCTGCCGCTGAACCGCCGTTTCCACACAGGAGTACTTTCTTATCGTTCTTAAAGGCTTGTATTATCTCTTGAGAAACCTTTGATATCGTAGACAAGAGTTCACGATTTTCAACTAGCCTTTGTTTTACTCGTATAGACTCTTGTATAGCCTGCACTATATCATCTCCGACCATATCAAACCCCCCACGTCTTCAATCCATGTTTGACAAATTGATACCTTCTGAACTCACCACCAAATCTCTTTAGCGCCTCAATAACCCTATACCTAGTGTTCCTTGGACAATAGAACATAATAAATCCTCCCCCGCCAGCCCCCGAAATCTTACCACCAGTAGCACCAGCGGCAAGGGCCTCTCTGTATACTTCATCTATTACAGGGTTGGTGACTTCCTCTGCCATCTGCTTTTTAAATTGCCAGCCAAAATGGAGAATATCTCCTATTTCATCGAGTCTGCCCTTTAGTATGACCTCTTTCATCAAGATAGACTGCTCTTTAAGTTTATGCATGGCCTCTATCGACCTTGCCTCCTCTCTCTCCACGCCTTTCACTTGCGCCTCTATAATCTTAGATGACAACCTACTCGTTCCAGTATAATAAAGCACAAGATTGTGCTGTAATTCATCAACTATCTCCTGCTTAATCCTTAGGGGATTTACTATAACCTTATGATTATCGTAAAACTCCATAAAGTTAAAACCACCGAAAGTTGCAGCATATTGGTCTTGCTTTCCACCTGCTTGTTTTAAGTCCATTCTTTCTATTTCAAATGCAAGGTGAGCAATGTCATACTCTCCAAGAGGGAGCTTAAGCCATTCAGTAAAGGCACCTATAACAGATACAACCAGTGTTGATGAGGTCCCAAGCCCAGAACCAGAGGGTGCATCAGCATAGGTGTAAATTGTAAAAGATAGGGGCTTTTCCTTATTAAAATCTTTTACGATACGATTATAAACCCCTTTTATTAAATCGAGTTTCCCATCAATCTCAAGACAAGGGACTGCATCTGTCAATATTGATTCTTTTCTATCAACAGATACAATCTCAATCTTTCCATCGTCTCTTGGTTCAATTGTAGCATAAGCATACATAGAGATAGTAGCATTTAAAACAGCACCCCCGTAGATGTCCGAGTAAGGGCTTACATCTGTTCCGCCGCCTGCAAGCCCGAGTCTCAAAGGTGCAACTGAACGAATCAGCATTTAAGAACCTCCTGATATAGATTTATTAACTTATCGGCTATTGAATTAATTTCAAACTCTTCGAACCTCTCTTTAGCATTTTCTGAAAATCGGTTGTAAAGGTTTTTGTCTGACAATATCAAATTTATAGCCTCCGCTAATGCTTTTGGATCTTTGGGAGGTACTGCAAAACCCGTCTCGTTATGTATATTAACATAATTCATTCCTGAACCCTCTACGCCGGTTGTTACGAGTGGTTTTCCGAAATATAAAGCCTCTACCAATACAAGACCAAACGCCTCATTCCTGCTAATTGAAGGTAAGCAAAATAAATCTGAGTTTTTCATAAATATAGAGACATCATTAATTCTACCAAGCAATAAAAATTTATCGCTTAGGCTCAGATCATTGATTTTATTTTGAAGACGGTCATACAAAGGACCTCCTCCTGCTACAAGTACTATTATATCATCTTTTAAAAGCCTACTTGCTTCGACAAGATATTCAAAACCTTTGTATTCCACAAGCCTTCCAACAGCTAAAACAATTTTTCTATTTTTTATTTTTTCTTTTATACTTTCATATTTTTTTAAGTCTGTTTCGTTAATCTCAAGTCTTTTTAGATTTAATCCTGAAGGAATTACTACTGCTTTATTTTTATAGTTTCTTATTTGTTCGGAAGTTTCAAGATACTGGGGAGAAGTTGCTATTATTTTATGTGCTTTTCGCAAAACTTTTTGTTGAATAGGTTTGTAAAACTGATAGGCTATTTTTTGCTTAACTATATCTGAATGCCAGTGAATTATTGTTTTTTTGTCGGTAAACAAAGATAAAACTTCGGCTAATGGATTTGGACTATGAATATGAATTATATCGTAATCATTGGCTATTTTCCGAAAGGTTTTTACAAAATCATACGATAATGGGGCAGAGTTTAATTTTATATTCATCTTACAAGCGAAATATTTAAAATCATTATAAATATCTTCTTTGGTGTAATTGTCAAAACAAAGTAAATCAGCCTTTATGCCTTTTTTATTTAACACCTCAAGTAGGTCAAAAGAAAAGAGTTCTATACCACCTTCATTAGGAGGACAAAGTTTTCCAAGATGAAGCACTTTCATAGTTTTTCTCCTACAATTCTTTCAAACAGTGAAATATATTGATCAATAATTTTATTTTTGTCAAAAATTTTTAATCTTTCTTTTTGCTTTTCTAAAAGTCCGATTTTAAATTCACTGTCCGATATTACTTTTAAAATAGCTTTAGCTAAGTCTTCTTCACTATATGGATTAAAGTACAATCCGGATTCTCCAAAGATTTCTCTTAAGATAGGAATATCCGATAAAATAACCGGACATCCCAAACTTACAGCTTCAAGAGGTGGCAAACCAAATCCTTCAATTAATGACGGAAAAACAAATAAATCAGCAAAAGAATATAGATTAATGATTGTTGCATCGTCTGGCTTTATCAATTGTATTACTCTATTTCGGATATTAAATTTCTTAATTAGCATATCTATTTCATCTTCTCTTGCATCTTTATCTTTTGTTCCTGCAATTATAAGAAAGTGAGGGATTTTATCTTTGATTTTAGTAAACGCTTTTATTAAAAGCTCTAAATTTTTGTGTTTTTTTCTATTACCTATAAATAGTAAATAGGGTTTATCGATTATACGTTTATTTTGCTTATTATAATTTGTAAATTTATCATCTATGAACCTGTAGATAACTTCAATGTCTTTGTCTAACCCTTTAAAATTTTGCTTTAGTTCTTTAGCAACAGCATTTGAGACAGCGATAATTTTTGTAGAATACTTTAAAGCCCTTTTTAAGTAAAAAATAAAAACTTTGCGTTTTATCTCATTCCTATCCCAAAATTGTGTTAAAGGTCTAAGGTCATGTATCGTGATAACTGTATTCTTGGGTATATAGTATGGCAGATTAACATGTGGATAGAAAAATAAAGTTACCTTTTTTGCAATTTTTCTTAAAACCTCTGATTGCTTAAAGAATCCTTTTAAAGAAAATTTTTCATAATCTACATAAATAGGTTCAATGTTTTTTTGATTATCAAAATCCTTTTCAAAATCATTTAGTAATTTTTTGGGGACACAAGTAAAAATTTTAACACCTCTCTTCGCAAACTCTTTTGTAAGAGATTCATAACATCTCCCTATCCCAGCCCCTTTATAAAATAAGCCGTCAATGTAGAGTTTCATTTAAAAATCCTCGCATCTCTTTTTGTACTTTTGTCATAGTTCAGAAGAAGTGCTAAAAACATGTAAACAAAACTTTCTCCCCACGCTACCTGTAGCATATATGATACTAATATAGAAATATAGGCTATTTTAAGCTTAAAGCTTTTTATATTTTTGTATAACAAGATTAGAAAAAAAATAAAAACTATAAAACCAATAATTCCCAAATCCGATAGAACATTAAAGATACTTATTGCGTTACTATATTCGTTGAAATAAGATGGATATTCTATAGATACAATAGTTCCATAAGTCCTCGGACCAAGTCCAAAAAAGAATTGGATAATATTATCTTTCATATAGTCCATAGATTTTACTATATGAAATAACCTTTCACCAAAAGAAGAATACTGAAGGGCTAAGGATTCTAAATTAAACGTTGTCACAAATTCCTGTGATGTAGCTTTGTATATAAAATAAACTACGCCAAGAACAGCGACAGGAAGAAAAGAGTACCTATATGTTCTATTAACACTAAAAAGAAGATAAAGAACTAATCCAACAATAGTAGACTTAGATTGCAAATAAATGATGGATACTATAAATAATAGCTTTAATATCCTTACACCATTTTTTTTTGATTTAAAAACTATATCCGTAAATACATAACACATTAAGATAAAAGTTGAAAGTTCTTGAGTTTCGGGAAAAGTTCCACCCCATTTAGGCAAAAATCCAATAACTGTCCATGACTGGTTAAAAATTGCTTCTAAAACAATATCTTTTAGAAATTGCTGGGTAGGAATGTATCCAAAGGCTCCCAACAGTCCGTATACTACAAAAAGTAATTCAAGCAATCCTAACATGATAAGAAATTTCATTACAAAACTTATGTATTCATGCTTTAAACATAAAATAGGTATAAAAACTAATAAAAAATTGAAAGTTTGCCTTATGCTCTCACTTAATGGATAATAAACACTTACCGGTGTATATACAAATGAAATAAGCGTTGATAAAAAATATAAAGTGCATATGAGAAAAATATATTTAATTAAATAATCATTTGCCTTAAATTTACCAAAATCGAAAGTTCTACACATTGCCAATAACGGAAAAGTAAAAAAAATAAATACCAACTGCGGATTAAACCATACTCCCTCATAGCCTATTAATGCTTTAACTCCTTTTGGAGATAGAATCAATAACGCAGCCCATATGGCTAATAAAACTTTTATAAATGAAGAGCATCTTAGCATTTTACTTGTATTTTAATAATCCATCCCATCTTCCAAATAAAACATTCTTGTAATATAGAAACATATCAAAGTTTAGTTTTAGCAGACCCAGAATCATGCCTCCGATAGGTCTTATAAAAAATAACTTCAAAAACTCCGGAATAAGACATATATTACCGGCCTTTATCAAATTTTTTTTGAAAAATGCTCCAAATCCTTTTCCATAATAAAAGGCTCTGTATCTATCTCTATGATCTTTGAAATTGACTCCTTTTTTGGGATGAAAAACTTTAATTTTATCTGGATAGTAATAAGCTTTAAAACCCAATTTTAAAAGTCTATAAAGATAATCGGATTCTTCAGCAGAACCAAAAGATGAACCAACTCCCAAATTTTCATCAAACAGCAAATCTATAGTTCCTCTATATCTTATAAAAATTGTAACAGATATTGCATTTCTAAGAAAATTATTGCAATCTATTTCACAGCCGTCCTTTTCAAATCTTCCGCTACTTACTTTCAATGTTTTCTTATCAATAGATATGCCTGTTAATATATGATATTTATTTCCTAAAGCTTCAAATGATTTAACAACGTCCTCTAAAAGTGTAATGGGATATTCACAATCATCGTCGGGAAAGGCAAGAATTATCTCTTGGTTTTGATTATCTTTAAGAATAGAATTTAGATATTTAATCCCTACATTTCTGGCTAATGATAATCCTTTCTCTTTGATTTTTATATGATGAATGGTATAAAAAGAAGAGTATTTTTTTATTAAATCCTCAATCAACATTGTTTCATTTTGATCCACTATTATTAATTCGAAATTTTTATAAGTTTGGTTCTTTAAAGATTCTAAAAAGTTTATTAATTCATCTCTTCTTCCCAAAGTTGCTAAGATTAGATAAAACTTGCTCATGTCTTTAGATTTATTAAGCATTTGCTCCATCTTTCTCCTTGCTATTATTAATTTATTAATCTCTAATTTTAAACTTCTACTTTTCCTAACTTCCCTTTAAATCCATCTCTTATTGCATTTATAATTATTTTTAAATTTTTAGTGCTTGAAAGGCTAATTAATAGCAAATACATAAAAATATTAACCCAATATATTACTTTATTGCTTACTAAATTATTTATTTCTAAGTGGACTCTATTTCTAATACCATAATACACTCTAAAAGATTTTGCTCTTGAAATCATATAAAATTGTGTTTGTTTAGCATTTCTTGGAATAGTGGATGAGAGATCAATATCATCTATTTTGCTGTTTAATATTAAGTAAATTTTTCCTCCATTTTTAGTTATTCTATAAGTCCATTCAGTGTCATCTTCGTATAAATAATAACTTTCATTTGGAAAGCCAATCTTATTGATGATACTTTTGAATACAAATAAACCCCCATATGGTGCTACTGGAACACTTCCAAATCCATAATCTTCTTCCATCGAAATATTGTGTTTTTTTAAAAATATCCTTTTTAAATACCCAAAAATTTTTTTTGGAAACTCTCTTGTATGAAATTTTAAGAAGCTATTTTTTAATCCTAATACTATTTCAGGCTTGTTATAAATAATTGATTTTTTAGCGGGGTACTCTCTTTTAAATCGATAAGATACAAGTGCAATTCTTTCTTCTTTATTCTCTTCTTCTAATGAATTCCAAAAATCTAATAAAACTTTTAATGCCCCTTCCAATGGTTTATTATCATCATCTAAAAGCCAAATAAATTCACAATCTGGATCATTATATGCCTCTTCCAATCCTCTTTTAAATCCACCAGCAGAACCATAATTGTCATCAAGATATAAAACTTTTATCTTTTGATTGCCAAGCTCTTTTTCGTATTCTTTTAGCTTTTCTCGGCTTTCCGGTTCTGAATTATTATCAATAATAATAACTTTACAAACACCTTCCTTTAACGCAGCATCTACTACTTGCTTTAATAAGTGAAATCTATTTCCATAGGTTACAGTTACTACGCAAACCCTATCTTCCATATTTACTCTCCAAGCACTCTATCGTATCAACCCAACCATTGTAGTTTAAAAGTATTATATAAACTTTTGGATAGTTCATTTTTCAACCTTTACAAAAACTTCTCTCAAATATTCAATTAATTTTGCCGGCTTATTTATCGTATAAAAGCTTTTTTGGTTTATTATTATCAAATTTACCTCTCAAGCCGTCTAAATAAGCATTTACCACAAATTTAATTCTTTTAAACTTATTGTCATCATATAAAATGATACCTAATATCTCCTTAAATAACATTTTTGTCATTTGATAATAAAATAAAACTTGATTTTCAGAATATTTTCTACCCAACCATACAAGATTCCTCTTACCATAGTATGTTAACCAAAGTTTGCTCAAATCCCTTCTTATACTCTTTCTTCCTAAAAATTTTCTTTCTATTCCGTCAGTTTTTGCTGCTTCTTTATGAAATATTATACTATTAGGCACAAGCAAGATTTTGCCTACACTTCTTAGACGTATACAATACTCTACATCATCGTGATGAATAAAAAATTCTTTTTTAGGAAAACCTATCTTCTCAATTGCGTTTCTTCTTACTATTAAGCCTACAAATGATGCCATATCGATTTCAACTAGCTGTTTTTGGTATTCTTTTAAGTCCAACGGAACTTGAATTAAAGGAAAAATACTTTTAAAATTTATTCTCCCTCTATGGTAAATTGCTATACTGCCGTCTGGCAACCGAACTGTGTTAACTAAACCTACAACATTATTATTTCTAAAAATAAACTTAACTTTTCCAACGCATCTTCTTTCGGCTCTGCATCATCATCCATTAACCATAGCCAATCGTATCCTTTCTCATATGCTCTCTTAACTCCTTCATAAAATCCGCCTGCGCCACCTGTATTTTCATGCATTCTAACATAATATAATTTTATTTCTTCCTCATCTGCTAAATTTTGTATAATGAACTCTTTTTCCCAAGGTTCTTCTATATTTTGAGGTGGTAATTTAGTTATATAACCTTTCTCTAATAATAACTCTGGAGTTCCATCGGTTGAAGCATTATCTATCAAATAAATCCCCTGTATAGGTCTTGTTTGTTTTCTTAATGCTTCTAAACATTCAAATAATAACTCTTTTCTATTATATGTAACAACTACTGCACAAACACTATCGCTCATTTTAGCCTCTCCCCAAAAATATCTAAAGCTCTTTTTACCTCATCATCCATATCGTAGTATCTATACTCTGTTAACCTTCCTAAAAGTATCAGGTTATCAAACTTCTCTGCTTCTTCTCTATATTTATTATAAAGCTCTTGATTTTCTTTGGTAAAAACGAGTAAATGTTGTTCTGCTGAGTTATGTTCTGCTTCTAGTGGAACTGGACTTTTTTCAAATTAAATTAAGAGAAAAAGGAGACAAGCAATGGAGCAGAATAGCATTGGCAGACGTACACGAAAGGCGTTACAGTCCTGTTGAGAAGGTAAAGATACTCAGAGAACACCTGG
>Ga0123519_10002581_pt1 | contig 30608 bp, 25 predicted proteins | sample YelNatPaOPRAMG02_FD_87396 | JGI IMG/M metagenome (GOLD analysis project Ga0123519, IMG submission 87396) | Hot spring microbial communities from Yellowstone National Park - Yellowstone National Park OP-RAMG-02 (version 2) | ecosystem: Environmental > Aquatic > Thermal springs > Hot (42-90C) ... | reverse complement strand
GCCGTCGACGACGACCGACAGCGGCGCCCGGAGGCCCCCTCGCCGGCACCGGTAGTCTACCTCCAGGCGTACGCGCGGCGGCGCCAGCTCCGTCGTGACGACGCGAATGCTCTCCACCCAGGCTTCCGCCAGCCGGTGAAGCTCCGCGCCCCGCGCGATGCCGCCGTAGTGATACCAGTCATAGTAGGATCGGTGAAGCGGAGAACGGGCGGGATCGAAGCGGTTGTCGACCAGCACCACGACCTCGGCCTCGCCCGGGGCGCGCGGCGGCAGGTCGACGGCGAACCGGGTGAAGCCGCCGCCGTGGTCCTTCACGGGGCGGCCATCGGCGAACACGCGGCACCAGTGCTGCACCCCGTCGAAGACCAGCCGGTAAGCGCCCTCGTCTGCGAGCAGGACGCGGGTGCGGTAGGCGGCCAGGCCGCGCCTGCCCGCGTACGTGGGGGTCGCGTCGAAGCACCCCGGCACGGCCATCACGTCCGTGAAGTCGAGGGCGGAGGCATCGACGTCGTCGGGGTCCACGTCGCCGAGGAAGGCGAAATCCCACAGGCCGGTCAGCTCGGTGACGCGGCGGATATCATGCTGTCGGAATCGGCGCGCCACGAAGCGATCTCCTTGCTGGCAGTGGTCGCGAATCGGTTCGCCGTCAGGGCGCGACAAGTCCTTCGGCCCCGGCCGTAGGTTACAGGAGCTCGCGCTGGGCCCGGCGAGCGGGCTTCGGGGGGACCCTTTCGACGCCCAGGTGCTGGTAGGCCTTCTCGGTGGCGATGCGACCCTTCGGGGTGCGGGCGAGCATTCCGGTGTGGAGCAGGAACGGCTCGACCATGTCTTCCAGCGTCTGGGTCTCCTCTTGGAGGGTCGCCGCGAGCGCCTCCACCCCCACGGGGCCGCCGAGGTGCTGGTGCACAACCACCTCGAGGAGCCGACGGTCCAGCGGCGTCAGGCCGACCGCGTCGATCCCCTCCAGCGACAGCGCGGCATCGGCGACCTCGGGGGTGATCTGGCCTCCGCCGCGGACCTGCGCGTAGTCGCGCACCCGGCGGAGCAAACGGTTCGCGATGCGAATGGTGCCGCGGCTGCGCTGTGCCAGCAGCCGGGTGCTGGCGTCGTCGATGGCGATCTCCATCAGCGAGGCGGAGCGACGGATGGCCTGCCCCAGGTCGTCCTCGGAGTAGAAGTGCAGCTCGCGCATGATCCCGAAGCGCTGCCGCAGCGGGGGCGAGATGAGGCCCGCGCGCGTAGTGGCGCCCACGAGCGTGAACCGCGGCAGGCGCGAGCGGTAGATCCTCGCGTGCGCGCCCTTGTCGAAGATTATGTCGACGGTGAAGTCCTCCATCGCCCCGTAGAGCAGCTCTTCGACCGCGCGGGGAAGGCGATGGATCTCGTCGATGAACAGGACGTCGCCCTCCTCGAGGTTCGTCAGAATCGACACGAGGTCGCCCCCGCGTTCCAGCGCCGGGCCGGAGGTGCCCTTGAACTGGACGCCCAGCTCGTTGGCGATGATGCGCGCGAAGGTGGTCTTACCCAGGCCCGGCGGACCGTAGAGAAGGACGTGGTCGAGCGGCTCGCCTCGCTGCTTGGCCGCCTCGATGGCGATGCCGAGCGCCTCCACCACCGCCCGCTGTCCGATGCATTCCGCGAAGGTGCGCGGGCGCAGGTTCCAGCGATCCTCGCGTTCCTCGGCCGAGGGCTGCTGCAGCACCTCGGGCATCGCCTGGCTCTGCCCCGTCGGCGTGACCGGCCGGGGCTTGCGCTTGTGGATAGGTCGCTTGGGCATGGCTCCGCTCGGGCCGGCGCGGGCGCGGCGACAGCAGCGCGCCCGCCGGACAGGCTATGTCTTCTCTCCGCGGTAGACCTCTTCGAAAAGCTCCTCGGGGCTGGAGATGTCGGGCCGCCGGGCCAGCGCCCCATTCACCATGCGCTGGGCTTCGGCGCGGCTGTGGCCAAGCTGCTCGGTGAGCACCGCGATGACCTCGTCGCGGAAGTCTTCCTCGGGGGGCCCGGCCGGTGCGGTTTCGGCCTCCGGCATTAGCGCGAACTTCGCCACGCGTCCGTGCAGCGTGGCGATGATCTTCTCCGCCTTCCTGGGGCCGATGCCGTCGAGCGTGCACAGGAACTTGGCATCCTTGGCCTCGATCGCGCGCGCGATCCGCGCCGCGTCGACGGCGAGCGCGCGGCAGGCCGCCATCGGCCCGATGTCCTCGACGGTGATCAGCAGCTCGAAGAACTCCTTCACGAGGGGCGACTCGAACCCCACGAGAACGGGCTTTGGGTTGCGCTCAGTCAGGTGATAGGATATGTGCAGGCCCACGATCTCCCCCTCCGGGCCCGCCCGCCGCGCCCGGAACGCCGGCCGCACGGCGGCCGGGAGGATCACCTCATACCCGACGCCGCCCGCGAGCACAACGACCCGGTCGTCGCGCTTCTCCAGCAGTCGGCCCTCCAGATACGAGATCATGAACCCGCCCGTCCTTGACAACAGTCTGGCCCGATGCGACCGCCTACCACGAGGACAGCTCGATCCCCTCGCGCGCCGCCCCGACCAGCGCCAGGGCGAGCGCGTCGCACACGTGCTCCGATTTCGGCGCGGCGGGCAGGCCCAGCATGCGCGTGACCGCGCGCCGGATCTGCTCCTTGTCGGCCCGCCCCGACCCCGTCAGCGCGCTCTTCACCTCCGCCGGAGACACCTCCATGACGCGCGCGCCACTCTGGTTCGCGGCCAGGCAGATCGCACCCCGCACATGCCCCATCAGAATGGCTGTCCGCGGGAACCCGTACTCGGCGTAGAGCCCCTCCAGGACAGTGACCGAGGGCCGCCAGCGCGAAAGCACCGCGGTCAGCTCGTCGTAGATCGCCCGCACGCGCGCCTCGAGCGGCCGCCGGCCGGGGCTGCGAGCGCAGCCCATGTCCCGCACGCACACCCGGCCGTCCTCGGCCGCGAGCACCGCATACCCGGTCGCTGCCAGCCCGGGGTCCACGCCCAAGACAACCATCAAGCCCCCTCGAACGCCCTGGCAGAGCTTCGGCCCTGCCGGAGGATGATACCACGCACGCCGCCGGCCATCTCACTGCGGCCCGGCCGCCGGCCGCGCGCTTTCGGCCCGCCGCTACTGCCTCGTCTTTTGCTCCAGCTCGGAGAGCGTCTGCCGCAGCTTGGCGAGCGACTGCCCGTAGGCGGCCCAGTCGCCCTTCCGCTGGTTCTCCAGCGCCTGCTGGAACTGCTCGTTGGCCCGCGCGACGAGCGCACGCACCTCGGGCGACACCCCCGAGGGCGGCGGCATCGTCGTCGCCTGCGGCGGCCCCGCGCGCGCCCCGGCCGCGCTCTGCTGCGAGGCCGGCGCCGCTACCGACTGGCCGAGGACGGCCGTGAGAGCGGCCCAAAGGGTCGGCTGCATCGCCACGGTCACGTTGTTGCCCTCGCTGCGCGCAACGACGACTTGCTTCAACTCCGGGATCGGGCTCTGGGCGGCCCGCAGGTAGATCGGCTCGACGTAGAGGATCGATCGGCCCAGCGGGATGACCAGCAGGTTGCCGCGGACGACCGCGGAGCCCTGCTGGTTGCGCAGCGTGATCCATTCGCTGATGGACTCGTCTTGGTCTATCGAGGCCTCGATCTGGATCGGCCCCCAGATCTGCCTGGTCTTCGGGAAGTTGTAGAGCAGCAGCTTGCCGTACTCGTTGCCGTCGCAGCGCGCGGCAAGCCAGGCAACCATGTTCTTTCTGTCCTGCGGGGTGAACGGAAGCATCAACAGAAACTCGGGCTGGGCCTGGCCGGGCAATACCATCACCGCGTAGTAGGCCTGCATGGTCTCGCCCTGCGTGTCGGACCCGCCGCCGACCAGCCTGCGGCCCGAGGGGCCGACGGACTTGGGCGACTCTCGGGCGATCTCCCACTTCTCGATGCGGTTGTAGAACGCCCGCGGGTCGGTCATGTGGTAGATGGTGAGCCGGGCGGTCTGCGTGTTGAACAGTGCCTCGGGATATCGGATGTGGGAGAGCAGCCCGGCCGGCATCTCCTCCAGCGGGTGGAAGACGCCGGGGAAGATCCGAGAGTAGGCCTTCAGGATGGGATCCTCCGGATCGGCCGTGTAGAAGGTCACCGTGCCGTCATACGCGTCCGTCACGACCTTGACGGAGTTTCTGACGTAGTTGAACGAGCCGCTCGCCGACTCGTAGGGCTCGGAATAGGGGTACATCGCCGAGGTCGTGTAGGCGTCCTGTATCCAGTAGAGCCGGCCGTCGTCGCCGACTACGATGTAGGGGTCGCGATCGTAGGCGAGGAAGGGCGCGATGTGGCGGGCGCGCCAGTCGATGTTGCGGCCCCACAGGATGCGGCTCTTTTTCGTGATGATGTTGGAGATAATGATGTTGACGTCTCTGAACCGGGCCGCGGTCGCCAGGCGCGGCAGAGACGATCCGATGGGAACGCCGCCCGCCCCGGAGTAGCGCGTCTTGGCCGGCTCGTCGGCCTTGCGCGGATAGTCGTTCTCATTCTCCCGGGTCTGGACGATGACGTAGTTGTTCGTGAGCTCGCCGTAGTAGATTCGCGGCTGAGTCACCTTGAGGTTGAAGGTTGACTGGGGCGGGATGTCCTTGATTACGTAGTTGGGCAGGCCAGATCCGATGACGTCGCTCACGGGGCTCATGACGACGCCGCAGCCGTGGGTATAGAAGACGTGTTCGTTCTGCCAGGTTCGCTCGACCTGCGTCTGCCCGCCCTGTCCGCTGAAAAGGCTGTCGAGGTCCAGCTCACGGGCGGCGAGCATGACCTGGCGGTACCTGCCGTCGATGCGGTAGCGGTCGATGTCGATGGCGTTGAACTTGTAATAGAACCACAGGGCTTGCTGCGACTGGTAGGTGTCGAGGAGCGGCCGGTAGTCCCAGAGCCGTACGTTCTCCACGCTGGCGATATTCTCCCGCACCGTGCGCGCCGACAACGGCTCGATGTCCTCCATGTCCTGTTCATCGATGCGGTCGAGGCCATACCCCTCGCGGGTGAACTTGATGCTGTATGCGATGTAGGTCTTCTCGCGGTCGAACTCGTTGGGCTCAACCTGGACCCGCTGGATGATGGCGGGGTAGACGACGTTCAGCAGCAGGGAGCTGACGGCGAGAAAGCCGATGGCGGCGATGGGGAGCCAGAGGCCGCGGAAGTGGATGTTGACCAGCACGATGGCCGCGGCGGCCAGGGCGATGAAAAACAGGACGGTGTAGGCGAGCAGTTGGGCGTGGACGTCGGTGTAGCTGGCACCGAAGGTGGCGCCGCGTTCGGAGTAGAGCAGCATCCACGAGTCGATGCGATAGCTGATCGCCTTCACCCCAAGGATGAGCGCCAGCAGCACCGACAGGTGGGTCTTCACGTGCGGTGCGAAGGCCGGGATGCCCCGGAGCACGCGGATGGCCTTGTCGAAGTAGTGCGCAGCGGCCGAGACGAGGAAGACGGCGATCAGGACGAGGTACGTCCATTGCCAGAGATACCGCCAGAAGGGGAGCCGGAACACGTAGAACCCGAGGTTGCGATGGAAGATCGGGTCGGTGTTGGGGAAGGGCACCCCATGCCTGAACAACAGGTACTGGTTCCAGTGGTCGGCCGCGCTGACGCCGACCCCATATGCGGCGACCGCGGCGAGGATCACCAGCGCGAGGTAGAGGTACCGGCTCGCGAAGTACTCCATGACCTCCGCGAGGCGGAGCCGAGCCAGGCGTTCCTCCTCATACCAGACAGTGCGCCGCGCGAAGCGGCGGGCGACCTCGACATTCCCCAGCACTAGGACGAAGAACGCCACTCCGAAGGCGAGGCCCAGCCCGAGCTTCGTCGACAGGATGGTCCAGAAGATGCGCGGGAAGCGCGCGTCGAACTTGAACCACAGCCATTCCGTGTAAGTGTTCGTGAGGACGGGTGCCAGCCAGAACAGGACCAGCGCCCCAAGCACCAGCAGACTCCAGCGGATGATCCGGCGGCGTGTCCGCCGGCCGCCGAAGTCCGCGCTGACGATTTCCATTAGCCGGGGCCTCCTGGCATATAAGACATCTGTTCGCCGCGGCGCGCGGTGGCCCCTTCCGCCGGGCTGCTGGGGGCCTCTGGGTGTTGCTTGACAGCCCGGAGGGTATACCTATATACTGCCCACGGTGGGCAAGGGGCGCTGAGCGCGTCTTGCCCGCTTTGCCTGTCAGTTGTCCGGCGCTGCGGCGCGCCAGGACGGGAGGAGATGGTGTGACGACCGAGGTGAGCCAGGCGAACGTTGCAGCGACCGAAGTTGGCCAAGCGGTTGTGCTCCAGACTGACGGACTGACGAAGATCTACCGGTCTCTGTTCACTCCCTCCGGCGTAAAGGCGGTGGATGGCCTTTCGCTGGCGATCCGGGACGGTGAGACCTACTCGGTGGTGGGGCCGAACGGCTCGGGGAAGACCACCACGCTGAAGATCCTCTTGGGTCTGATTTTCCCGACCAGCGGGACCGCGACGATTTTCGGCAAGGACATCTCGGACCTCTCCGTGCGGGAGAGGATCGGCTTTCTTCCCGAAGACGCGTACCTGTACGACTGCTTCAACGGGGAGGAGCTGCTGGACTTCTATGCGGGGCTCTTCGGGTACCCGAAGAAGCGCCGCAAGGAGCTCACCGACGAACTGCTGACCCTGGTCGGGATGCAGGAGAACCGCAAGGTCCCCTTCCGGGAGTGCTCGAAGGGGATGCGCCAGCGCTTGGCGCTGGCTCAGGCCCTGGTGAACGACCCGGACCTGCTGATCCTCGACGAGCCGACGTCGGGCCTGGATCCCGCGGGCCGCCACCAGATGACCCGCCTGATCCTGGAGATGAAGCGGCGGGGGAAGACGATCCTGCTCTGCTCGCACTTCCTGGCCGAGGTGGAGGAGGTGTGCGACCGGGTCGGCATCATGTACCGGGGTCGGCTGGTGGCGGAGGGCACTCTCAGGGAGCTGGCCGGCGAGCCCACCGAGCTGGTGGTGGAGACCAGCGGGCTGCCGGAGCCAGCGGCCGAGCAGATCGCCAGGCAAGAGGGGGTGCTGAACGTCGAGGCCGGCGTCGTGCGGATGGAGAAGGCCAGCGAAGCGCAGCTGTGGTCGGTGCTCCAGGCCGTACATGACGCGGGCGGACAGATCGTGGAAGTGAAGCGTCCGCGACCGACGCTTCAGGACGTATTCGTGCGCGCGATCAGGGAGGAGGCGCAGTGAACGCACTCGCGGGCAGACTGATCCTTATCGCCGGCGTGATCGTAGTCGGCGCGATCATCGCAATCACCCGGCGGTCCTGGGCACCGGCTCTGGGGCATGCCTTCCCCTCCATCTGGCGCATCGCGAAGATCACGGTTTCCGAGGCGCGGCGTCGCCGCGTGATCCAGGCGGTCATCATCCTGGTCGTGCTGCTGCTGGCGTCTATGACGTTCTTCTCCTACCTGAGCCCGCAGGAGCAGGCCCGGATGCTGATCTCGGGTGGGCTGGCCGCCATCGTGGTGTTCGGCATCCTGCTTGCGATCTTCATCGCGGCATTCATGATCCCCAGCGAGATCGAGAACCGCACGATCTACGCCATTCTTTCGAAGCCGGTTCGGCGGTTCGAGTTCGTGCTCGGCAAGTACGTCGGGGCGATGATTGTTCTGGGCGTGATCGTCGGAATCATGACGGTGGTCCTTGTCGGCGTGCTGGTCCTCCAGGACCATCTCGTCCAGGACCTGCCGGATTCGGTCTTCAACCCGAACCTGGGCCCTGTGGTCCTGGCGGCCGTGCTGAGCTACTTCGCGCTGGCCGTGCTCACGGCCCTGATCGTGCTCATCTCGACGGTCGCCTCGACGACCATGACTGTGATCAGCGCTTTCATCATCTGGGCCCTGGGCAGCCTCCAGGAGACGATCCACGACCTGGCGACGAATGCGACCGGCGCGGCCCGGTTGCTGCTGTTGGTGATCTACAATGTCGTGCCGAAGCTGGAGAACTTCGACATCCGCCACGAGGTGTCGAACTTCATGTCCATCAGCATCGCGAGCGTGTGGCAAGCCGTGCTGCACGGCATCCTCTACATCATCGTGGTGCTGGCACTGGCGTCGGTGTTCTTCAGCGACCGGCAGGTGTGACGCGCCCGGTTCTGGCCGGGGAGGGATTCCCGGCGGGCGCGGCGGATGACGCACGGGTGAGATTACGATGAGAAAGTCTCGCGGGAAGTACTGGATCTGGCTCTTCCTGGCAATCGGGATCCTGATGATGACGGTGCCCCTCCAGGAGAGCATCCACAAACTGCGGCCCGCGACGTTCGGCCCCAAGCGAGAGGGCGGGTGGGAGAGCGCCATGCGGATCGGGCCGACGCCAGCGGTGATTGCGGCCCTGGGGGGGTTCCGGACGGTGGCGGCCGATCTGCTGTGGCTGCGCGCGGAGCGGGCGTGGGACGGCGGCTCCTGGTGGGCCATCGTCCCTCTGCTGGACACGGTGACCCAGCTCGACCCACACTTCATCCTCGCCTGGAAGGTGTACGGCTGGCACTGCGCATACAACCTCAACGTCGAGTCCGAGACGCTGGTGGACAAGCGCTACTGGCTCCAGCGCGGGCTGAACGTCCTCGAAAAGGCCGTCGAGGCCAACCCCGACCGCTGGGAGATGTACTTCGAGCTCGGCTGGACCTACTACGACCGCGCCCATGAGCCCTACCGGGCGTCCGAGTGGTTCTACAAGGCCGACCAGTTCCCCGACGCGCCCTCTTACGTGACCCGGTTCTACTACCGGCCCTTCGAGCGAATCATGGACTTCGACGCCCTGTTCCCCAGGATGGAGTACGCGAAGAAGAAGCACCTGGACGACCCACAGCACCAGTATCTCGTGAAACGAGACATCGAGTGGTGGACGACCCACAAGGACGACCCGCAGGAGCACCGGCGGCAGATCGTCACCGAGAACACCGCGCGCAAGCAGCGCGCGCTGCCGTTCTATCTCTATCCCAATGACCCGTACTGGGATGTCTGCCCGGTCTGCGGCATCCCGTCGCCCAAGGGCAGCGAGACCTGCCAGTACTGCGGCGCGCCCCTGCACCCCCGCAGCGGGTCCGCGGCCGCCAGCCCCGGTCGGACGAACTGAGGCGGCCCGGCCGCCCCAATAGCGTCACTGGGCGAGCGCCGATGACCAGCGGCGCTCGCCTGCGCGCTCGGGCACAGGAGAACAGCAGTTGGATGACCCGGAGATAAGTGCGCTCCCCCATATTGGGACCGACGAGGCGGGAAAAGGCGACTACTTCGGCGCGCTCGTGATCGCAGGCGTGTACGCCGACGAAGTTGCCCTCGAGCGGCTGCCCCAGGCCGGAGTGCGGGACGCAAAGACGATCTCCGTGTCGGCCCTGTGGGAGCGGGAGAAGGCGGTCAGGCAGATCTGCCCGGCCTTCGAGGTCGTCGTCATCTCGCCGGCGCGCTACAACGAGCTGCACGCCAAGATGGGCAACGTCAACAGGATGCTCGCCTGGGGCCACGCGCGGGTGATCGAGAACCTGCTCGCCCGGGTCGACTGCGAGCTGGCGGTGGCCGACCAGTTCGGTGATGAGAGCTACCTGGAGCGCTCGCTGATGAAGCGCGGGCGCCGCGTCAGGCTGGTGCAGCGCGTGCGGGCGGAGCAGGATCCCGCGGTGGCCGCGGCGTCCGTGCTGGCGCGGGCCGCCTTCCTGCGCTCTATCGAGCGCCTCTCGAGGGAGATCGGCATGGAACTGCCGCGCGGCGCGACGCACGTGCTCGAGGCTGCCCGCGCCGTGTTCGCGCAAGGGGGCGAGGAATTGCTCCGCCGGGTGGCAAAGGTGCACTTCAGGACAACGAAGCAGGTCACATCGTAGCTTCCGGAACGGTGTTGGCATGAGGCCGGGTGGGCCGCGCGGCTCACCCGGCCGCTTCATGGCCCCAGGATCCCGCGTGCGCCGGCGCTGGCGCCGTGGGTCAGCAGCGACACGGCCACGCCAGCGATGGCGATCCCGGCGTAGATCGAGGCAATCGCCCGTCGCCGCCGGATCCCTAACAGGATCGACGCGAACGCAGCCGTCCAGGCGCCGCTGGCCGGCAGCGGAATCGCCGTGAAGAGCATGAGTCCCAGCGGGCCCCAGCGGTTGATCTGGTCGGCCTTGCGCTGCGCACGAGAGAAAAGCCAGTGGAGCAGGCGGCCTGCGAACCGGTTGCTGTACAGCCACCTCGAGAGCGGCTGCAGCAGCAGGAGCACGGGCGTGACAGACAGGATGTTGCCCAGAAACCCCCACAGGAGAACGTGCCCTGTCGGAAGGTGGAACAGCAGCTGGCCCACCAGGACGCCTCCTCGGATCTCGAACACCGGCAGCGCCGAGATGATGAGGACGACGAGCTCGGGAGGCAGCCCCTGAAGCGCGTCAGCGGCTTGCTGCAGCAGGCCGCTCACGGCGAGGGCTCCGGCTGGCGCCACCAGGACGGAGCGCGCGCGAGCAGCTCCTCCCCCACCCAATCCGGCACCGCGACGCTCCCGATCGGGACGGGCCGGTCGGGGTGGGGGCCGTGGGAGTCGCTGCCGCCGGTCACCACGAGCGAGCGCTCCCGGGCGAAGGCCACAAGCGACTGCGCCTCGGCCTCGGAGTGATCGCAGTGGAACGCCTCCACGCCCTCGGCGCCGACGGCGATGACGCGCTGGACAGCGTCCAGGGAGCCCAGCTTCGCGGCATGGGCCACAACACAGATCCCCCCCGCCTGCTTGATGGCCGCGCAGGCCTCCTCGATGCCCAGCAGGACGCCCGGCACATAGGCCGGTCGGCCGGCGGCCAGATATCGCCGGAATGCTTCCTGCAGGGACGAAGCGTGCCCGGCCTCGACGAGCGCGACCGCGATGTGCGGCCGCCCCACCGATCCCTCTCCCCCGATTGCGCGCACTCGCTCGGCCGCCACAGGAGCCCCCAGTGATCGCAGCCGCGCAAGGATCTCCCTGTTTCGCTGATCGCGGCGGCGGCGAAGGTCGGACAGGAGATGCTGGAGCCTGGCGTTCCCCACGTCCACGAAGTAGCCGAGCAGATGCACCTCCCGACCCTCGAGCTCGGCGCTCAACTCGACGCCCGGAACCAGGACAATGCCCGCCTCCCGCGCGGCGGCCTGACCCTCGGGCACGCCGTCCGTAATGTCGTGATCTGTGATGGCGAGGATGGTCACGCCCAGCCGCGTCGCCTCGGCCACGGTCTGCGTGGGGGTAAGCGTGCCATCGGAGGCCGTGGTGTGAACGTGCAGGTCGACGCGGCTCAAGCGCGCTCCCATCGGACGAGAGGATTCTGAGCGCGCGTCACGGCAGGGCCTCGCCCACGACGGCGGCCCTGGCCGGGGCCTGCACGTTGTCGGCTGTCGCGGCGACCACCAGCCGCAGTTCGCCCAAGCGCTTGATCGAGAAGTAGAGGTCCGCGCCGGCGATCTCGCCCGGCGCGAGGTCGCCAAGCGCGATGGTCACCGACTGGCCAGAGGCCTCCACGAGGACCTCCGGCGGGTCGGCCTGCTCCAGGGCCAGATGACTCATGCTGCGGCCGGCGATCTGGCAGCGCACGTCTCGCGCCGGCCGATCGGCCTCGTTGCGCACGAGGACCCGGAGGCTGAATCCCTCGCTCTCGGAGGTCGATTCGGGCGCGATGACGCTCAGCTTGAGCGAGGTTGGAGGAAGGGCCTTCTCGCGTGGCGCCAGCAGCTTGACGGTGCCAAAGACAGCCACCAAGCCCAGCGGGACGGCCACCAGCACCACCCGGCCCAGGCGGCGGCCCGACCGCGCGGCCGGCGCTACGGCGAGGGTGGTGGAGAAGTAGGGGCAATTCAGGACCGCGTCGGCGTCCGAGAGGTGCTCGTCCGCCGCTCGGGACATATGGGTGCAATCGGCAATCCGGGTGTCGTAGTATCGGCAGTAACGGCACTTGCCGAGGGGCTCGTGACAGCGGCGGCAGCGGACAAGTCGCCGTCTCCCGTTCGGGTTGATGGTCCCGCACGCAGGACACCGCACCGTCGGCACGGCTTCCACCTCCGCAAACTGCGAGGTCGGAAGACTGCCTCTGCGCGGGCTCGCCGGCCCTCTTGCGGCATCGTGCAGTGCGCGGTAGAGCCCGCGCCGACGCCGCGAGTATACGGAATGGCATCGCGGGTGTCAAGGCGGCCGGATCAGCCTCGATCTATGCGGAAGGAGGGGGCTACCCGGCGCGCCAGGTTCAGATCCTCCATCTTGTCCACGTCGAAGCCGAGCTCCGGGTAGGTGGTGATGACGGCAACGACGCGGCCGCCGATGATGGCTCCCGCGCGCCGCTGCAGGTCCTCGAGGCGGAGCCGGCCGGTCAAGAGGCCCAGGAGGAAGCCCAGGCCGAACAGCGCGGCCAGTCTAAGGGGGCTCTTGCGGGAGGCGTAGAGGTGGCCGATGAGGGCGCGGCGCAGAGCGACGAAGTCGCGGCCCACCACGACGCCGTTGCCGCCGGTGAACGATCCCTCGCGAAGACGCACATAGGTGCGCTTCGCCCCCGGGAACTGTCTCTCACAGGAATCCCTGGGAATGATGGGATAGGTCGCGTCGGCCCGCACCGCCAGCGACTGCTGCACGAAATCGTTCACGGCCCCCGGCGTGATCAGCGCCAGGTCGCCCGTCAGCAGGAGGACGCGGTCGCCGCCCGAGGGCGCCCCTGCCACGCCCCGTTCGATGTTATCGACGAAGTCATCGCCAGCCTCCACGCGCACGTCCACGGCAAGGGACTCGACCGCGTCCTGCACCGGCCGCGGGGCCACCAGCACGACGCCTCCCACAGAGGAGGCGCCCCGCAGCGCGGCCAAGACGCGGTGGATGATCGGCCGGCCTTCGACCTCCAGCAGCGGGCGGTACGAGACCCCGGTCTCCGCGGCGATCTCGCCCGTCTCCACGCCGCCGGCGAGGACCACGGCATCTATCATGGCGAGACCTCCCTCCGTTCCTGCATGACGATCCCCTGGCCCGCCGGCACGGTGGGGGCCGCGCGAACCCAGCTCCAGCGCTCCTGAAGGCGACGAACCACTTGCTCCGCGGCGCTGGGGTCCGGGGCGATCCCGAAGACGGCCGGGCCGCTGCCGGACAGGCCGGCGCCCAGGCAGCCCGCCTCCAGCAGCTCCTCCTTCGCCCGAAGCGACTCCTTTATGGGGGCCATGCGAAGCTTCTCGAAATCGTTGTGCAGCACCTTGGCGAGCCCGGCCGGGTCCGCGCTCTTGACCGCGTCCACGGCTCGCTGTGCGGCGCGAGTCAGCGCACAGCACCGGCCGCTCGCGGCTCCTCGCCCGAGCGCGGCGTAGGCCTGCGCGGTTGACAACCGTCGCTCGGGCACTACGACAACCAGCCAGGCCGCGACCTCCGGCAGCGGCGTCAGCTTCTCGCCTCGCCCCCGCGCCAGCGCGCAGCCCCCGTCGAGAAAGAACGGCACGTCCGACCCAAGCTGTGCCGCCAGTTCGCGCAGCTCCTGGAGGCTCACGTCGAGGCCCCACAGGCGGGTGAGAGCGAGCAGCACCGCCGCGGCATCGCTGCTGCCGCCGCCGAGCCCCGCAGCCGCGGGAATCGACTTCTCCAGGTGCATCGCGACGCCTGGCGACCCGGCGCGCGGGGCCAGGAGCTCGGCCGCTCGCCAACACAGGTTGGTCTCGTCGGCGGGAATGTCGGCTCCGGCGACGGTGAGGGAGATTCGGCCCGGTTCTGCCGGCGGCGCCAGGTGGATGGTGTCCCAGAGCCCGATAGTCTGGAGCACCGTCTGGACCTCGTGCCAGCCGTCGTCCCGCCGTCCCAGGACGCGCAGGCAGAGGTTCACCTTCGCACAGGTGCGAACCGTCACGCCGTTCACGCCACCAACCCCGGGCGGTAGTCGAGCAAGGCCTGGGTCAAGCGGAAAAACTCCTGGGCCGTGAGCATCTCGGCGCGACGGTCGGGGCCGATGGCCGCGGCCGCCAGCACTGCGGCGGCCTCCGACTTCGCCAGCGAGAGGCGGGGCGCATGCGTCAGCGCGTTGACGAGTGTCTTCCTCCTGCTGCTGAAGGCTGCCTGCACCACCCGACGGTATGCGGGCTGAAGCGCCGCCGGCACCAGCGGCGGCCGCCGCGTCGTCAGGGTCACAACGGCCGAATCCACCTTCGGCCTCGGGTGAAAACACGTCCGCGGCACCCGCCGCACCACCTCCACCTCCCCCGTCGCCTCCAGCAGCACGGAGAGCATCCCACGGGACCTGGCGCCCGGCGGCGCGGCCAACCGCTCGGCCACTTCCTCCTGCGCCATGATCACGAATCGCTGGACCCAGGGCCAGGCCTCGAGCAGCTTGAGGAGGGCCGGGCCCGTGATCGCATATGGCAGGTTCGCCACCAGTCGCCACCGCCCCTCGCCCGGGGGGCCCAGAAGGCTGGCCCAGTCCACAGCCAGCACATCAGCTTGCACGCACGCGACCCGCTCCGGCACGGTCTCGGCCAGGATCGCCATGAGCGCGGGGTCGATCTCCACCGCGACGACGCGCTCCGCAGCCTCGGCGAGGGCCCGCGTGACGGCCCCCGCGCCGGCGCCGATCTCCACCACCGGGTCGCCCTGACCGATCTCGGCCGCCTGCACGATCTTGTGCACGACGTTGGCGTCGACCAGGAAGGTCTGGCCCAGCGACCGGCGCGGCCGGAATCCCTGCCGAGCGAAGAGAGCGCGCAGTTGGGTGGGCGAGGTCGGGTCGGGGCGCGCAGAGGTGGTCACGGCGCGGCGTCTTCGTTGGTGCTGTCCGCCGGCTGGAGGCGCTCGGCGAGCCACGCCAGCTTGTAGGCCCAGAGGTCCTCGCCCCCGCCCTCGTGGCCGGCGTTCGGCAGCGCCCTGATCTCCTTCGGGCCGGGCAGGAGGTTGTAGACGCCGAAGACGGCCGCCGGCAGAGACACCCGGTCCAGGAGACCAACGGTTACCAACACAGGGCAGCGAATGTCTGGCGCGAAGTTCCCCGCGTCGAAGTAGGACAACGTGTGCAGGACCTCCGCCGCCTGATCCGGGCCGCTCTGAGCATAGCGCGCGATCTCGGTGTAAGGCCAGGCGGCGCTCCGGAGGGAGAGGGGAAAGTCGCACAGCATGGGAGCCGTCGCGGCGACGGCCTTGAGCTGTGGCGACAGGGCCGCGATGATGAGGGCCAGGCCGCCGCCCTCGCTGATCCCCAGCACGGCGATGCGATGCGGGTCGGCCTCGCGACGGGCGGCAAGAAAATGCAGCGCCCGCAGGCAGTGGCCGACGATCTCGCGATACACATAGGTATCCGGCGACTCGATGCCCACTGTTGCGTAGTCCTCGAACGGCCGCGGGCGAGGCCGGTTGACCTGGTTGCCGCGCACGTCGATGGCGAGCACAGCATACCCCTGCCCGGCAATGGCGAACGGCGGCTCGATGGGCCGCGCGCCGTAGCCAGAGAGATACAGGATCGTCGGGTGAGGGCCAGGGGTGCGCGGGTACAGGTACCAGCCGCTGATGGCCCTGCCCCGCAGGCCCTCCAGGCGCACGACCCATACCGCGACGTCGGCGCGCGTGCGCCGCAGATCGAGCTCCATGCGGAACGCGGGCGGGTCATCGCCCACCTCGCGCCGGAGCCGGTCCCAGAATTCACGGAATCCCGCGGGCCGCGCGACGGCGGGTCGAATCTGGTCGGCGCGGTAACCGGCGACGGCGACCGCGGAGGCTATGTCGCGCTGGGAGACGGCCAGGGTGAAGCGCGCGGAGTAGAAGTCAGGCTCCTGAACATTGGCCCCGAAGGGAACGTTGGTGACCTGCTTGGACGGCAGATTCACGGTGGTCGCGGAGTAAATCACCTGGTCGCTGCGGGAGGCGGACAGCTCCATCGAGAGCAGACCCGTCAGGTCGGCGTCGGAGCGATTCTCAACGGTGGCCACGAACATGACGGGGCTGTCTCCGGCCACGAGCGCGTCCGGGGCCGACGAGCTGGCGCGCAGGCCGACGAGCTGCTCGAGAGTCGGCTTAGGGGGCTCGCCAAGGCCTGCCCGCAGACGGATCTGGATCGATTCCTGTGGGTTGATGCGGGTCAGCCACCACACCTGCCGGCCGAGCCAGGGCCCCCACAGACGGCCGCCCCCGGACAGCTCCAGGAAGGCCCCGCTCTGCGTGCACAGCCGCACATCCTCCCACTGCTCGCCGGCCGGGGCCGCCGCCGCCTCCCCGGTCTGCAGGTTGGTGATGACGGCGACCTGGGGGGAGAGCACGATGAAGTAGGACACGGGGCCGGGACCGTTGTTGCTGAGCGTCGCCCTTACCTCACGCCGCAGGAAGTGGTATTGGATCGAGTGTCGGCCGTCGTCCGCGACGACGACACCCGGGGAGTTCGAGGTAACGTTCACGAGCTTCACGGGGCCGCCGCTGTAGAAAAACGCCCCCAGCGAGATGGCGACGCGGTCGTCGATCATCTCCTCGTCGCCGACCTTGAGGGAATGCAGGTTGCCGTCGGTTCCGACCACGGCCCGGTAGGTGTGGCCGACCGCGACGAAGCTGCCGTCCTGCTGTTGCTCGACAGTTGGAGGCCCCGGCTCGACGACACCGGGGGCAGGCTGGGCATCGCGGCCGGCCGCCATGGCCGGCGCCGCCCAGCTGAGGACTGCAAGAAGAAGGAGCGGCCGCAGCCGGCCTACGGCGCGTGGCGTCACAGGTCCGCGGCCTCCCGCTCACGCTCGAACATCATCGTGTTCCACTTATGAGTGACACCCGGAGATGCCAAAAGTCGCGCGGGGTCAGGCACCGCGCCATCGCTGCGGCAGGTAGTGCGCGATGAGCTGCTGCCCCGCATAGCGGTCGGTCATCCCGGCGAGGTAGTCGCACACCACGCGGGCGAGGGGGCCGGTGCCCATCGCCTGCGCCTCGGCGCCCCCGGGCACCTCTGCGGGGTGGGCCATGTAAAACCGGAACAGCGCCTTGATCGTCCGCTCCACGTTCTCGGCCTGGGACCTGGCCCCGACCCGATAGACGCGCTCCCACAGGAAGTCCTTGAGGCGGTTGGTCGCCTCGGCCACCTCCGGCCCCATCGCGACCACACCCTCGCGGCTGTGCGCCACGACGTCGGCCACCATGGTGGTGATGCGCCTGGCGTGCGTATCTCCCAGCACGGCCACACATTCTCGCGGCACCATCTCGGGCGTTATGACGCCGGCCCGGACCGCGTCGTCGATGTCATGGTTGATGTACGCGATCCGATCGGCGTACATCATCACCGCCGCCTCCACGGTCGAGGCCGCCGCGCCGTCCCCGCGCGGCAGATCCTCCATTCCCTTGCTGTGCAGCCGGATCCCCTCGCGCACCTCGGCGGTGAGGTTCAGGCCGCGGCCATCGCGCTCGAGCACCTCGACCACGCGGACGCTCTGCTCAGCGTGGCGGAAGCGCGCGGACGGGTCGAACTCGCGGTACGCGGCGTCGAGCGCCTCCTCTCCCGCGTGCCCGAAGGGGGTATGGCCCAGGTCATGCCCGAGGGCTATCGCTTCGGTCAGGTCCTCGTTCAGCCGCAGCGCCCGCGCGATGGTCCGGCCGATCTGGGCGACCTCGAGCGTGTGGGTAAGGCGGGTTCGGTAGTGGTCGAACTCCGGAGCAATGAAGACCTGCGTCTTGTGCATCAGCCGCCGGAAGGCCTTGCAGTGGATGATGCGGTCGCGATCGCGCTGGAACGCCGTGCGGATGGGGCACGGCTCCTCGAACCGCTCGCGCCCACGGCTGCGGGCGCTCTTGGCCGCATAGGGCGACAGGACTCGCTCCTCGAGCGCCTCCTGCTCTTCTCTCGGCGTCGTCATCTCTGCCCGCCCTGTCCCGCCTACGACTGGACGACCAGCGAGAAGTCGGCGATGCGGCGGAAGAGCTGGTTGATCGTCCAGCAAGTTGCGAGTCGGTTGCGCCGAAGCCGCTCGTCCTCGGTCATCACCAGCACGTCGTCGAAGTAGCGATCGATCGGGCCCCGCAGCCGTCCGAGCGTGCGGAAGAGCGCGACGTAATCGGAGACCTCTGTCTGCTGGTCCACCGTGGGCAGCAGTTGCTTGTAGGCCTCCCACAGTGCTCGCTCGGCCTCGTGCTCGAAGAGTCGCTCGTCGGGCGCGCCGCCGTCGAAGCCGCGCGCGATGTTGCTGGCCCGGGTGGACGCAATCACAATTGGCAGGAACTCCGGCTCCGAGTCGGCCAGCATTTGCAGCGCCTTCGCGCGCTCTGCCGCGTCGCGAAGATCGTCGAAGCCAACCGCGAGCGCTGCCTCCACCAGGTCATAACGCACGCCCGCGCCCGCGGGCGGCGCGTCGCGCAGATAGGTCGCCAGCCGCTGGCGGAGGAACTCGAGGGCGGCAGCCCGCGCCTCGGGCGCCGGGCGCGGCAGCCTCTGCTGCTCACCCAGCTCGCGAAGACAGGCGTCCAGCAGCCTCCCGATGGAGATCGACACGTTCATCGCGAGGACGATGGCGACGACCCCGGTTGCCTCTCGCCGCAGGCCGTAGGGATCGGCGGATCCGGTGGGGAGCAGGCCGGCCGAGAAGCACGCGGCGATGGTGTCGGCCTTGTCCGCGACCGCCAGCAGCCGGCCCAGGGTCGTCGCCGGCACCTCGTCCCCGGCGAACCGCGGGCGGTAGTGCTCGCCGATCGCCTTTGCGACGTCGGGGGCCTCGCCGGAGGCCAGCGCGTACTCACAACCCATGGTCCCCTGCAGCCTCGGCAGCTCGCCGACCATCATGGTCGTCAGGTCGGCCTTGCACAACAGCGCCGCGCGGTCGAGCGCCTCTCGCTTTCCAGCCTCCAGGCCGATCTGCTGGGCCAGCGCGGCCGCCGCGCGGCGCACGCGCTGGACCTTGTCATACATGGTGCCGAGCTGTTCCTGGAAGACCACGCCGCGAAGATCGTCGACACGGTCGGCCAGCGGGCGCTTCAGGTCCTCGTGAAAGAAGTAGCTTGCATCAATTAGCTTCGCGCGCAAGACGCTTTCCCAGCCCGACACCACGGTGTCGAGGTGGTCAGCGCCGCCGTCCCGCACCGCGATGAACTGAGGCAGCAGGCTTCCCCGCTGGTCCTCTAGCGGGAAGTAGCTCTGGACGTGCTGCATCTCCTCCACGAGCACCGGCCGCGGGAGGCGCAGGAACGCGGGGTCGAATCCTCCGCGGGCGGCCGTGGGCCACTCGACGAGAAACGTCGTCTCCTCGAGGAGCCCGCCGTCGACGACCCGCGCGTCGGCCGCCTGCGCCGCCTCCTGGAGCTGCTGGTCGATGGCCGCCCGCCGCACCTCGGGATCGACGATGACGAATCGCTCGCGCAGGGCGCCCTCGTAGGCCTGCGCACAGGCGAGGGCGAACATCCCATCCGCGAGCGTGGGGTGGCCGCGCGTCCGCGCTCCGCTGCGGATGCCATCCAGCTCGAATGACACTACTTGGTCGTCCAGCAGCGACAGGAGCCAGCGGATCGGCCGTCCGAAGCGGAGCGAGCCCGAACCCCATCGCATCATCTTCGGGAACGACAGCCCCGCGATCAGGGAGGGCAGCCGCGCCGCCAGCGCCTCGCCCGCGGGCGCTTCGGGCTCGCGGATCACCGCGTAGACGTACTCGCCCTGGTCGTCCTTGCGGACGACGAGCGTCTCGGGCGCAACGCCGTGCCGCCGGGCGAAGCCCAGCGCCGCCCGCGTGGGGTTGCCGTCGGCATCGTAGGCCGCACGCGCCGGCGGGCCGCGCTCCTCGCGGGTTGCGGGAGCCTGCTGCTCGGAAAGATTCTCGGCGATGAAGGCAAGCCGACGCGGCGCGCCGTAGACTGTCACTCTGGAGAACGACAGGCGCGCCCCGCGCAGCATCCCTTCGCCGCTGCTGCGAAGCTGGGAGAGAGCAGGCGCAAAGAAGCGGGGTGGCAATTCCTCCGTGCCGATCTCCAAAACGAAGCGCGCCATATCGCTGTGACACCTCGCGGCCTGGGCTGCTCCCGCCAGAAGCGCCGGGCAGGGGCTAGACGTTCATCTGTTCTCCGGCGATGCGCAATCGCCTGCTCGCGCGGCCGCTGGGCGGGCTGGCCACGCGACGCGCACGCACGAGGTGGACCGGGGGCGCCGCTTTGGGCACCGACGGAGGTGCTATTGACAGGGGCATCCGGCTGCATATACTGGACGGACATCAGGGATGAGACTTGGACATTCCGGCGGGGATACGGCGAGCACGATGGGCATCAGTGACAAGGGCGCGGCGGAGGCGGCGGGAGGCTCCGAGGGGCTGCGGCGGGAGGTAAGTGTCTGGGGCTCCTACATGTGGGGATTCGCCGATGTGGGAGCCGACACCTACGTCGCGCTCGGCCTGGTGATGGCGTACGCGGCCGGCGCGACCAGCCTGGCCTTCGGCATCGCCGGCCTCGTCTACATCCTCATCGGCCTGGCCTACACCGAGCTGGCCGCCACCTATCCGGTGGCCGGCGGCGGGCAGTACTTCACCGCGCGCGGCCTGGGGGACTTCTGGGGGTTTGTGGCCGGGTCCGCCCTCCTGCTCGACTACACGATCGACATCGCTCTGTTCTCGGCGGCCAGCGCGGGATACCTCAACTTCTTCCTTCCCAAGATCATCGGCGTCGATGTGCGCGTCTTCACGATCAGCCTCGGCCCCTTCCGCGACATCGAGTACGTCTGGCTCTTCGAGACGCTCTTTCTCATCGCCCTGCTGGTGTGGCTGAACGTCCGCGGGATACGCGAATCGTCGCTGCTCAACGAGGTCATTGGCGTCGTGGTGATCACCACGGAGGTCGGCCTGGTCGTCTTCGGGTTCGTGGCGGCCTGGCGGCCGGAGCTGTTCGTTTTTCAGTGGGTCCATGAGTTCCCGAACCTCACAGACTTCATGTACGGCACATCTTTGGCCATCATCTCGTTTGTCGGCCTGGAGTCGATATCGCAGGCGGCTCAGGAGACGCGCCGCCCGGCCACCATCGTGCCGCGCACATCCATCGCGCTGATCTTCACGGTGTTCCTGTTCGCCACCGCGCTGTCCACGCTCGGCCTCGGGGTCCGGTTGCCGCCACAGGGAGACGCGATTTACCCGTGGCAGATACTCGGCATGAATCAGGACAACCCCATCGCCGTCCTCGCCAGCGGCATGCCGTTCATCGCGATTATCGCGGGCCCACTGACGGCGGCCGTGGGCGCGCTGATCCTGCTCATCTCCGCGAACTCCGGCGTCATGTCCGCCTCTCGGCTGACCTACTCGATGAGCCGATTCCACTTCATCAGCGAGTGGTTCAACGAGGTGCATCCCAAGTTCGGCACGCCGGTGCGCACCATTCTGATCTTCACTGGCATCGCCGTAGTCCAGGCGATACTTGCCTCCCTGACCGGCCCGAAAACGCTGGACACCCTGGGGAACATGTACGCCTTCGGGGCCAGCACGGGCTACCTGCTGGTCTTCCTCTCTCTCATCCGCCTGCGATTCACCGACCCCTACTCACCCAGGCCCTACAAGATGCCGTTGAACATACGGCTGCGGCGGGCCACCGGGACCGTGGAGTTCCCCGCCCTGGCCGTCCTGGGCTTGCTCGGCATCTCCAGCATCCTCGTGATGGTCGTCTGGACGCACGAGATAGGCCGGATTGCGGGGCCGGCCTGGGTGCTTGCCTGCTTCGGCTATTACGCCTGGTATCGCCGCAGCCGCAAGCTGCCCGTGCTGGGCACGGCCCCTCGCAACTGGGAGCAGCAGCAGGAGGAGGTCCTCCGGGAGGCGGAGGAGTTCGACTTGCTGGAGCGCTATCGAGCAGCCCTCGCGGCCAGGGACCGGGCCATCAAAGGGGGATCGCGCTGAAGTCGCTCAGGCCGATAGACCAGTTTCAGGTGGTGACCACCTCGCTGCTGACGATCCTCGGCATCGTCATCGTGGCGCGCTCGGCCGCCCGCGCCGCGCCTCCCTTGAGCTACCTGGTGGGCCTGGCCTTCCTTGCCTACGGCCTCTACCGAGCGCGGTTCATCTTGCGGGCGCTGCGGCGCGGGAGCGGCGGCCGATGACCCCGACTTTCGAGACCTCCGGCGCGGGCATCGCAATCGCGGTCGTCTTTGCGGTCGCCATGGGCGGCCTGATGCTGTGGATGTTCCGGGTTCCGCGGCCGGTGACCGCAGCCGTCGCGACCGCGCGTCACGCCCTCGACACGGCCCGCGCGATCCTCGTGCCCACCACCGGCTCCCCGTACTCCCGCCGGGGGGTGGAACTCGCCTGCCGGCTCGCGCAGGAGCACCAGGCCGAGATCATCCTCGTCTACGTGATCGAGGTGCCGCGCACGCTTCCGCTCAACATGCCCCTGGAACGCGCGGAGGCCGACGCCCGCGACGCGCTCAACACCGCCCGCCAGGTGGTCGAATTGCACAACCTCCCCGTGCGCACCGTCATCCGGCGCGCACGGCAGGCCGCCGATGGCATCATCGCCGCGGCGCGGGAGCACGGGGCAGACATCATCGTGCTCGGCCTGGGATCCCGGCGAGACCGCGTGCACGGCTGGGGGCGAACAGCCGAGGAGCTGCTGCACCGCGCAGAAGCCGAGGTCATCTTCGACCGGGTGCCGGACTAGCCCGGCGGACGGTCGCCGTCAACCTGTCTCGTCACCCGCTGGGGCCGCTCTGGCCGCTGGTTCACGGGCGGGAGCCAGGGCGAAGGCCACCAGAGCGACGCCGATCAGCGCGCATCCGACGATGACGCGCGGCGTGGGCACCTCGCGCACCACCAGGTAGACCCAGACGGGGTTCAGTATCGGCTCCAACAAGACGATGATGGACGCTTCCACCGCGCGCGTCCGGGCCAGGCCGCGCATGAAGAAGTGGTAGGCGAGGGCGAGCTGTCCGACGCCCATCAGGGCCAGCAGGCCGAGGTCCGGCGCCGTCCTCGGGAAAGGCACATGCAGCGCCGCCGCGGCCGAGAGGGCGATGGCCGCCGTTCCTGCGTTGGCCCACAGGTGCACGGAGGCGGGAGGGATCGGGCTCAGCGCCTTCAGCACGAGGATGAATGCGCCGAAGGCGATCCCACTGATGATCCCCAGAATGAGCGACTGCTCGTGCTGCGGCCCCGAGCCGCCCGCGACGATGAAGCCCACCGCGACCACCGTAAGCAGCACGGCCGCCACCTCGCTGGGCCGGGGGCGCTGGCGCTGGACGAGCCACACCCACAGCGCCACAAGCGTCGGCGCGATGTACTGGAGCCAGATGCCCTGGGCCGCGGTCCCCAGTTGCATCGACCCCATGAGGGAGGTGACGAGCACCGAGTAGAGGAGCACGACCGGCACTAGCACTCGCGCCGGCGGCCGCGGCAGCGCAAGGCCCGGCAGAAACAGCAGGCATGCGAACAGCGAGCGCAGGCCGGCGATCGCTATCCAATGGACCGAGGGCACGCTTTTCAGGATGACACCGCTGGTGCTCCAGAGAACTGCTGCGAGGATGAGGTGAAATCGAGCGCTGGTGCGGGCCGACATGCTCCCCAAGATTCGAAAACAGAGGCGGGAATGCCTGCTGGCGGCCTGGCGCGGGCAGAGGAGTCGGCCCCGCGCGGAAGGAACCGGAGCGCCACCCGCGATGTGGAGTGCGACCATGACGAAGACGTTGAGGCGGCTGCGCCCCGCCGCCGTCGGGGCCGTCAGAATCGAGGGCGGCTTCTGGGGGCCGCGCATCGAGACCAACCGGGCGGTCACGATCCCGCATATCTATCGCCAGTTCGAGCGAACCGGTAGCATCGACGCGTGGCGGGGGAAGCGCAGACACAGCTACGAGGGCACCTTCCCGCAGTTCTGGGACTCGGACATCGCCAAGTGGATGGAGGCGGCGGCCTATGTGCTGGAGAGCGGTCGCGATGCGGCGCTGGAGCGCCGCATCGACAGGCTCGTCGGGCTTCTGGCGAAGAGCCAGTGGAGCGACGGATACGTCAACACCTACTTCACGCTGCACCGGCCAGGCGAACGTTGGACGAACCTGCGGGACATGCACGAGCTGTACTGTGGAGGACACCTGATCGAGGCGGCCGTCGCCTACGCCGCGGCCACGGGAAAGAAGACTTTTCTCGATGTGATGCGGCGCTTCGCCGACCATGTCGACTCCGTGTTCGGGCGCGCGCGAGGGAAACGGCGCGGGTACCCGGGCCACGAGGAGATCGAGTTGGCGCTGGTGAGGCTGTATCACGCGACGGGCGAGGCGCGGTACGTGCGCCTTGCCGAGTACTTCGTGAATGAGCGCGGCCGCGCGCCGAGCTACTTCGAGCGCGAAGCCAGGCAGAGAGGCGAGACCGGTCGGGCCTGGGCGCCGCTCAGCTACTACCAGGCGCACGCGCCCGTGCGGGAGCAAAGGAGTGCAGAGGGGCACTCTGTCCGCGCGATGTACCTCTACAGCGGGATGGCCGACGTCGCCGCCGAAACCGGCGACCGGACGCTTCTCGCGGCCTGTCGTCGCCTGTGGCGGAGCGCGACCAGAAGGCGCATGTACGTGACCGGGGGCGTGGGCTCAGCACAGCAGGGAGAGCGATTCACGTTCGACTACGACCTGCCCAACGAGAGCGCCTATGCGGAGACGTGCGCGGCGATCGGCCTCGTCTTCTTCGCGCACCGCATGCTCCAGATCGAAGACGACGGCGAGTATGGCGATGTCATGGAGCGCGCGCTGTACAACGGGGTCCTGAGCGGCGTGTCGCTCGACGGCACGCGGTTCGCGTACGCGAATCCGCTCGCCGTCCACGCGCGTCCGCCCGGCGACCACCCCACCGGCTTCCCGCCGGAGAGGCAGGAGTGGTTCCCGTGCCCGTGCTGCCCGCCGAACATCGCCCGGCTTCTGGCGTCGCTCGGACGCTACGTGTACTCAACCGGGCCCGGGCAGGGGAGCATCCACCTGTACGTTCAGGGCGGCGCCGAGCTGGAGGTAGGCGGCCAGCGCGTCCTGCTCGAGCAGCGGACAGAATATCCCTGGCACGAGCGCGTCGACATCTTCGTCACCCCGGAGCGGCCGGCGCGGTGGACGCTCGCACTGCGGATCCCGGGCTGGTGCCGCCAGGCGGCCCTGTCGGTGAACGGTCGGCCGACGCCGCTCGCGCCCCTGGTGCGCCGGGGTTATGCCCGCCTCACGCGGGAGTGGCAGGCACGCGACCGAATCGAGCTGCGGCTCCCCATGCCGGTCGAGCGGGTCCACGCCCACCCGCGGGTGTGGATGGACGCGGGGCGGGTCGCGCTGCAGCGAGGGCCCCTTGTCTACTGCGCGGAGGAGGTCGACAATGGCCGCGACCTGAGCGACCTCGTGCTGCCGAGGGGCGCCGCGCTGCGCGCATCACTCCAGCCGCGCTTGCTGGGCGGGGCCATCGCCATCGAGGGCAGGGCCCAGCGCAGCGACATGCAGGAATGGGGGGATGTGCTCTACCGCACCGACCGGTGGCGCACCGCTGGTGCGAGGCTGCTCGCGGTGCCCTACGCGCTCTGGGGAAACCGGCAGGTCGGTGAGATGGCGGTGTGGATCAGGGAGGGCTGAGCAGGCGCGCCGGGCACGAAGAAGGTAAGGAGGGTGTGATGGAATACACCGAGGGAAAGCTGGGGCGCGTCTTTGTGGCGCGCCTGAGCGACGGCGAGTCTATCTACGAGGCCGTCGAGGAAATCGCCGGGCGAGAGAACATATCTTCGGCGGCGGTGCTGGCGCTGGGGGGAATGCGGAGAGGGAAGGTGGTGACCGGGCCCGTCGCCCCGGGCGGCAAGGTCGTCCCCCACTACGAGGAATTCGACGACGCGCGCGAGCTGATGGGCGTCGGCACCGTCTTCCTATCCGACGGACGGCCGTCGCTGCACTTCCACGCAGGCATTGGGCGCCGGGACACCGCGCTTGTCGGGTGCCCGCGCGCCGGCATGTCAGTCTACCTCGTCCTCGAGGTCATAGTCATCGAGATGGTCGGGCTCGAGGCGACGCGAGAGCTGGACGAAGACAGCGGCCTGAGGTTGCTCGCGCTGGCCGCGACAGCCCGCCGGCCGTGAGTCGGGCCACGCCCTCAGCGCGGGCGGCCGGCCTCGCCGTGCCCCGCGGCTGCTGGTGCGGAAAACGCCTTCAGAGGCGTCACCCCCCGGCGACAACCAGTGTGATCAGGCTCACATCGGGGCGGCAGTTGATGCGCAGGGGAACCGTGGTCACGCCGACGCCGGCGCTGGTGTACACGAGCGACTGCGAGTTCTCGATGCGCTGAAGCCCGAGCGGAAACTTCACGCCCAGGTAGGGCAGCAGCGGAGCGCCGATGAGCGGCAGCCTGATCTGCCCGCCATGCGAATGGCCGGAGAGCTGTAGCGCGAACCCGCGGTGGGCCGCCGCAAGGGCGAAGTCGGGCTCGTGGCACAGCAGTATCTTCGGGGCGTCTTCGGGAACGCCCGCCAGCGCAGCATTGAGGTCGGGCTGACCAGCCCAGACGTCGTCGACGCCGCAGACCCACAGCTCCGCCCCGGCCCGCTCTACGCGGGCCGCTTCGTTCACGAGCGTACGGACGCCGCGCGCGGCGAGCTGATCAAGCGTCAGCTCGACGGCGCCGGACCAGTATTCGTGGTTGCCAAGCACCGCGAACACTCCGTGCTCGGCGGCGAGCCGCGAGAGCGCTTCGGCGCAGGTGCGGATGTTTGCGGCGCGGCCGTAGATGTAGTCGCCGGTGAGCGCGATGAGGTCGGCGTGCAGCTCCATCGCCACGGTCGCGGCCCGGTCGATCTGGTCGGCGGAGATGAAGCGTCCCAGGTGGAGGTCCGTGAGCTGGCAGATCGTGAACCCGTCGAACGCCTCCGGCAACCCCCGAACCGGCACCGAGATGCGCCGCACCTGGAGCCAATCTCGCTCGCAGAAGCCCGATAACACGCCGCCGCCCACCACGGCGGCCGCGGCCGCCGCCGCCCGCCGGAGGAACCTGCGCCTCCGGGGGTTCTTGGGGGCGTCTCCTTCATCCTGGCCGGAGGCCGGGGAGGTCGCCGGCATCTGCGACGTGTCGGGCATCTCGGCTCATGGTACCACACAACCCACCCCTGATCTTGACATCAAACATTAGTTTGCAATATGCTGGAAAGCACGGGATCGGGTCGCATGGTCGAAAGCGGGTTCGTCCATCTTCATCTGCACAGCGTCTTCTCCTTCCTGGACAGCACGTGCCGGATCGACCGCCTGGTGGAGCGGGCGGCAGAGCTGGGGATGCCCGCCATTGCGGTCACGGATCACGACGGCGTGTACGGCATGGTGCGGTTTTACCGGGCGGCACGGGCGGCTGGGATCAAGCCGATCCCGGGGATGGAGCTGACGACAGAGGGGGGACACCACCTGACGCTGCTCGCGATGACGCGGGAGGGATACTCCAACCTGTGTAGGATGGCCGCGGCCGGACACCTGCGGGTGTTGAACGAGGGCGGAGGCGGAGGCGCCCCCGCGGATTTGACGGCGTCGCGGGGGAAGCCGCGGTGTGGTTTCTCCACGATTGCGAAGTGCTCCCGAGACGTGATCGCGCTGTCGGGATGCCGGCTCGGGGAGGTGTCGGCGGCGCTGCGGCGGGGGGACCGGGAGGCGGCGCGCCGGGCGGTGAGGAGATACCAGGAGATCTTCGGGCGGGACCGATTTTTCATCGAGCTATGCCGGGAGGAGCCAGGCGAGGAGGAACGGCTGCACATTTGTCGGCTCGCCGCGCTCGCGGAGGAAATGGGGGCGCCGACCGCGGCGACCGCGAACGTCCACTACCTCACCCCGGAAGAAGCGCGCGTGCAGGACGTTCTGACCTGCATCCAGACGCTGACGCGCAGGGACGAGTGGCACCCGATTCGCCGGCGGGGTGCGGAGCGATATCTGAAATCGGCGCGGACGATGGCGAGGGAGTTCGCGAACCACCCGGAGGCGGTCGCGAACACGCGGCGCATCGCGGGGATGTGCGATGTGGACCTCGGCCTGGGCAAGCTGCATTTTCCGCATTTCCGAATGCGGGAAATGCCGGGGGCGAGTGCGCCTGGCGCGGGCTGTAGGCCGGAGTGGTGGCCGAGGCCGGGCCAGCGTGTCGAGGGAAAGCCCGCCGAGCGCCTGCTCGAGTGGTTGTGCCGGGAGGGTGTGAAACAGCGGTACGGGTCGCGCCCGGGCGCGCCTGTCGCGCAGGCGCGGCGTCGGCTGGAGCACGAGCTGAAGATCATCCGCGAGCTGGGGCTCTGCGAATACTTCCTGGTCGTCTGGGACATCGTCGAGGAGGCGCGGGCGCGGGGGATTCGCTGTTGCGGCCGGGGCTCGGCCGCGGACTCGCTGGTGAGCTACCTGCTGGGCATCACGCAGGTGGATCCGATCGCCGCGCGGCTGCTCTTCGAGCGCTTTCTTAACCCCGAGCGCCGAGGGATGCCCGATATCGACCTCGACTTCGACTCCCGCCGCCGCGATGAGATGATCGGCTATGTGGTGGAGCGCTACGGCGTCGAGCACACCGCCATGGTCGCCACCATCAACACCTACAACGCGCGTTCGGCGATCCGGGAGGTGGGCAAGGCGATCGGGCTGCCCGAGGAGGTCATCGACCGGGTCAGCAAGTCCATGCCGTACATCGCCGCAAGTCACATCCGGGAGGCGATCGCGAACCTTCCCGAGCTGCGGGGATCGGGCTTCGACGCATCGGCGTTGGAGGAGTTGCTGGACATCTGCGAGGCCATCGACGGCTTCCCGCGCCACCTCAGCGTACACCTCGGCGGGCTCGTCATCTCCCGCGATCCCATCACCGACTTCACCCCTCTGGAGGTCTCGGCCAAGGGCGCCATCGTCTGCCAGTTTGACAAGGACGACGTCGAGGAGCTGGGGCTGGTGAAGATGGACATGCTGGGGCTGCGTATGCTCGCGGCGGTCGAGGAGGCGCTGCACATCATCGAGGAGACGCGCGGGATCGCCCTCGATCTCGACCGGATTCCCCTGGACGACGAGAAGACATTCGAGCTGCTACGGTCGGCGCGGACGGTGGGCGTCTTCCAGCTCGAGAGCCCGGGGATGCGAGGCCTGCTGTCGCGGCTCCAGCCGACCGGGTTCGACGACATCATCGCCAACATATCGCTCTTTCGGCCCGGGCCGATGCAGGCCGACATGATCGGGCCCTATCTCGCGCGGCGGCGCGGGGAGGAGCCGGTGCAGTTCCTTCACCCCGCGGTGCGGCCGGCGCTGGAGGAGACGTACGGCGTAATTCTCTATCAAGAGCAGGTGCTCGAGGTGGCGAGCGCGCTGGCGGGCTTCACGCTCGGGCAGTCGGACTCGCTGCGGAGGGCGATGACGCACGATCGCTCGGCCGAGGAGATGGCCAGGATACGGGAGAGCTTCCTGGAGGGGTGCCGGCGGCGCGGGGTCAACCGGACGATCGCCGAGGAGGCGTTCCGGCAGCTCTCGGCGTTCGCCGCATACGGATTCTGCAAGGCGCACGCAGCTTCGTTCGCCATTCTCGCCTACCAGACCGCATATCTGAAGGCGCACTACCCGGCCGAGTTTCTCGCCGGCATGCTCTCCAACCAGCCGATGGGCTTCTATCCCCCTGAGGTGCTCATCAACGAGGCGAAGCACTGTGGGATCGAGGTGCGGCCGGTGGACATCAACCGGAGCCGGGATCGCTACTGGGTGGAGGAGGGAGCGATCCGGGTTGGCCTTCTGCAAGTGTGGGGCCTGAGCGCGGCGGGCCTGCGGGCGATCATGCGGTCGCGGCAGGAGGGCGGTCCGTTCCGATCGCTGCGGGATCTGTGTGAGCGCACGGGGCTCGCACGGCCGATGGTTGAACACCTGATCCGCGCGGGAGCGCTCGACGGAATGGGCCGGTCGCGGCGCGCGCTCCTCTGGGAGCTGAACGCAATCTGCACCACCGGCGCGCGAACTCGCGACCGCGCGCAGAACGCGAACGGGCAGCTCGCCCTGCCCGGAGATCACGGGGGCGCCAGCTCCGAGGTCGCACTTCCGGCTCCGACGGAGCGGGAGACGATGGCCGAAGAGCTGGCGATGACAGGCGTGAGTGTGAAACGCCATCCCCTCTACTTCGCCCGGGAGCGCCTGAAGCGAATGGGCGTGATCTCGCGACGAAGGCTGGACGACCTGCGGGACGGCGAGCGGGTGCGAGTGGCTGGCGTCGTCATCGCGCGACAACGGCCCCCCACGCGCAGCGGTCGGACGGTCATCTTCGTGACCCTGGAGGACGAGACAGGGCTGACCGAGGTCACCGTCTTCGAGCGAGTCTATGATCGCTGGGGAAAGGTGATCTTCTCCAGCTCGGCCCTTGTCGTGGAGGGGATCCTCCAGAAGCGCGGACGATACGGGACGGTCGTACTCGGCGAACGATTCCGCACCCTCTCGCTCTGAGCACCCGCGCGCCGCGGCGCTCCAGTCGGGCGCCTGCGCGAGTCCATCTCCGGATGTTAGCACCTCACGTCGCCCGCGCACGCGCGTGCTTCTCAAACGCCCATTCGACGATCGCCTGTTTGCCATGCAAGCGCAACTTTTCCGCAGAAATCTGGGCTGGCCTGTGGATTCGCGCTTGACAGATGGGGGCCTTGTGGTTAGAATTGCCCTCGCCTTCCCTACTTTGGGGGGATAGTGGATGGCAGCGCCCAAGCATGGGGAAGGCGAACTCGGACGGCGAGGAATGGCGGCTCACGGGGATGCTGACGGGCGAGGTCGACCATCAGATAGATGACAGGGGCCGAG
>Ga0123519_10002580_pt1 | contig 30611 bp, 18 predicted proteins | sample YelNatPaOPRAMG02_FD_87396 | JGI IMG/M metagenome (GOLD analysis project Ga0123519, IMG submission 87396) | Hot spring microbial communities from Yellowstone National Park - Yellowstone National Park OP-RAMG-02 (version 2) | ecosystem: Environmental > Aquatic > Thermal springs > Hot (42-90C) ... | reverse complement strand
GCAATTGTGGAACTCTTCAAGAGATTAAGTGTCCATAGATGGCGCGCTGCGTTTCTTGAGCTTGTTACAGGGTATATTGGCCAGGGGCACCCGGGGTCTGCGATGTTCACGTTCGGGGAGAATTACGGTTTTCTCAAGGGAATCATGATGACGCTCGGTATAAGCCTTGAATTGGTACGCCCACAGGTTTGGCAAAAAGCTCTCGGAATAGGGGCCAGAAGAAATTGTTCATCAAGGCACGAGTGGAAGAGGAAACTCGCAGAAGAAGCCTGCCGGAGATACCCGACACTGTCTCCCGGAATAGCGACAGCAGATGCTGTTTTGATCCTTGATTGGGCATTCTTTCACAAAAATGAAATCACTACTGTTTGATCCATTAATGATGAAGGCAATCCTTGACGGCAGGAAAACTGTCACAAGACGCGCATTACGTTATAATCCAGATTGTATTGTAAATGGTCTCCCGTGCTGTTCGGATAGTAACCAGATCATTCAACCTGAGTTCTGGGGAAGATCGCTTGGGGAAGTAGGTAATATCAAGGAGATATGGGGAGTGCGTCTTGGGTATCCTGAAAATACTCCACCAGCCGAACTTACAAGAGAAATGGTAAGGTACAAGGTCGATGGCCATAAAGATGTCCATCGCTGGACGTCACCGATGTTCATGCCGGGGCAAATAGCCCGTGCAAGATACAGGATAGTCAGTCTTTCCGTGGGAATGCTTCTTGATATCGACAACGAAGAAGCCAGACGTGAAGGCTTTGATAACGCTGTGGATTGTGTCGGCACATATTGGGACATGTACAGGACATGGGGACAAAACATGGTTCTCCTGAGAATTGAATTCAGAACGTCATATTTTAACGGGACGACCTGGACCGAATTCCCGGATGTTGAAATTCGAAAATAAACAGGCGAAGTTAATCGAGTATGAAGTATTTCAAAACTGTAAATCCATCGAATCCAATAGTAACACCGTATGGAAAAATCAAATGGCAAACGGCAAGCCTTAACGTGTTTGAAAAAGTCGGCGTTGCTGAACTGCGCGACGATGTCGGCGCATGGCTTGCCGCAAATTTGCCGAAGCCTGTAACAGAGATTGACCAGGCTGAATATAACGAGCTCTTAAAAAAAAAGGTGTCGGAGCTAGGACCTCATACCTTCACAGTATCCCGAGTTCCGTCGCCACCTCAGCCGGCACAGCCTCAAAACCATGCCGTCCCTGTGGTCGTGGTTGAAGACCCTGTACGGCTAAGAAAGGTTTCGATATGAATTGGGCAAACTTCAAGAACCTCGTCAAAAGCCTGATGCCCGGCGATGCAATGCGCCAGAATTGCTCTGCGATAATCGACTTGCATACAAAGGTCGGGGTCAGACACATCCAACGGCTCGTACCTCAATATCAAACCGGGCATATTACTGAGTTTGAATATGCAGACGGGACGTTGATTGAGCCTTACGCGATGGAGTTTAATTACAGCTCGGAAATGGTTGATGTTCGCCCGAGAGAATTGTGGATAGTAGGAGATGAATCTGACGGATTATGCTACAGAGCTCTCGCAGACGATGTCCCGTGGGAATCAAGATTCGATCTGAAATGCAATACCCCAAGGAAATTCGCTGTGGCGTGGAATCCGAAAGGGACAGGGTTTTGGATTTCCCCTGCTCTCGAGGAAGGCTACAAATGCGAATTGCATTGGGATGGCATTTACAGTGACTGGGGCGATGAAGATGAATGCGGGCTTGATATAGATGAGGCAGACGCTGTGGCTGATTATGTCAGAAGTGAGATTCGCAAAGAAGTGGACAGAGATCATCAGGCTGCACAAGCATTTTACGCTTCATGGATGGCAAAGGTCAGAAGGTTGCATGTCGATAAGAACATGAGGACGAAACAGAGTACGCTTAGATGACACAAGCATTTCCAGCCACTCCATTGATTCACAAGTCAGTTCAGACGATTGTCAAGGCTTCATCCTGCCATGAAATATGTCTATACCCAAAACATAAGCAAGTTATTTAATGTAAAAACAACTCAGTTCAGGTTCGTAAAAGGAGCGATATATCCCGGACCCGCCGTCGCTGAGATCGATGAAAATACTTTTGTTGACTATTTGAAACGCGGATGCGTCGAGATATCCCAGGAACAATATAAAGCCGCGATTGAATCTGGAGACGTCCCGCAATTAAAAAGATCTCTAGACAATGTGCGTCCACTGGGGGTCGCATTGGCGTATTATTCAGGAGACTGGCAGCTCGCGTTGAAGTTGCTTCGGTGGATTAAAGATTTGTCCGGCAAGATAAATGCGCATTGTGCCCTGATTTCAAGCCCATCTTGTTCTGCTGACTCGGACAAGGCAATTTTAGCCGCAGCACAAGAAGCTTTTGCGTCAGCAATATTGCTGAAGGACAATAAGAATGACGATGCTGGATGGCCGGGCGCATGCAATATAAGGTTTAAAACCGCTGCCACTTACTACCGTAATAACGGGATCCCATGGTTGTGGTTGGAGCCAGACTGCGTGCCAATTACGCCCAATTGGTTTGATGCTCTCCAAAAAGAATACTTTGCTTACGGGAAACCCTACATGGGAGCAATGCAAAATAATTTCCTCGCAGGCGTGGCTATTTATCCCCCGTATGCGCTGGATCATTTCGCAAAGTTCTTGGACAGCAATAATGACCCATGGGATAGATCTGGTGGTGCCCAGGTTCTGCGAGAAGCGCACATCACTCGATTAATTCAGCATGAATGGGGAAAGCCGAACGAGCCTCCTACATTTACATCGCTCAGCAGTATCAAGAAGGAAGCCGTCCTTTTCCATCGCTGTAAGGATGGATCGTTAATTGATCTTCTTGCCAGTCGCGTTGGCAAAATGTCTGCTGTTCAAAGCCCGGTTCAGCGAAATGTCTGCGACGCTGCAAAAACAGTATCAATTGTGCAGTTGGGACGAATTGGAGATATCATAAACATTCTCCCGTTGGCATGGTATTTCTTCAGAAACCAAAAGCGTGTAAAACTGATAGTGCACCGCACAATGGCGCACGTCCTTGACAGAGTAACTTATGTCGAGCCCGTAATATGGGATGGGGATATTGATGATCCGGATGGGGCCAAATCTCTGGCAGAAGGCGTGGTCTTGGTCCCGCAATTGTTCTCCAAGAACGGCCTTAGAAAAGCAGGGACCGGGTCGTGGCAGTCGGATCAATATAAGTTCTGCGGATATCTTGATAGGTTTAACAGGTACGCTCCTGATTTCGATAAACGGGATTTTGACGAAGAATTGCGGCTCTGGCAAAGAGTCTCCGAATATAAGCGATCCCCTATCATAGCGTGCAACTTCAAGAGCTACAGTTCTCCGTTCGTCTCGGGGATTGCGGAGAAGATGAAGAACGACTACCCGGATCTGATTGATCTGTCAGAGTTGCACGTAGAACATTATACCGACCTGCTCGGCGTGTTGGACAGATGTGATCTTGTTGTAACGGTTGATACGTCAACGCTGCATCTTTTGCAGGCTTCGCATGTCCCGTACATAGCAATATTGAATGACAAATGGGGAGGGTCAATCCCGCGTAGAAAACCTGTGGCAACAATGCGGTATTCCGAATTCAAATATGAAAAGCTTAAAACCTGTATCAAAAAGGCACTTCAATCCAAAAAGTGGGAGCCGGAATCAGTGGTTCATGTCGTAATGATGCGACAAACCAGCGATTACAGGCTTATTCGCGCAAGATCGTCATGGGATGAAATTTATGTATCCGGGGTTGTGCCATTGCACATATGGAAATGGCCAAGGGTATTTATGGGCAGGCCGTATCTCCGTGATGCTTTGTATGCAGCCGCGGATTTAAAAGGCGATAACGCGATCGTATTCACAAATGATGACGTGATTATCACTCAGCACACGATTGATTATTGTCTTATGCGCCTTAAGTATTATCCAATCGTGCTTGGCGCAAGAACTGATCTCCCAGAGAAAAGAGGCGAAAGGCATATCGGCAGAGACTTGCTGGCAGTGAGATCGAGCTGGTTGAGAGATAATATGGAGAAGATACCGGACTTCCTTATCGGCGGACCATTTTGGGATTTTGCATTGCTCTATTTTGCAAGGAAGCTCAATGACATAAAATGCGAGGATGTCGCTGCTCTGTTCCCAGAATGTGACTTGCCTCTTGGTCTTGTAATGCACGACTTTCACCCGTCGGCGTGGGCAGGGTCTGATGCGTTGCCACTGCACAAACAGAACCAAACGTTTTGCAAGCTCTTGATGAGCGAGTGCGGATTCAATCCCGACATCATAGACGGAGATACGGCGAAATTATGAATGACGCAGAAATTAGCGTGGCTGTGGCGAGCTGACAGATAAATCTACAATCCCATGAAACTTCACGTATTCACAATAGTGCTGGATGGCATGCCGTGGCTGCCATGTGTCTATACAACACTTCAAAAGGTCAGATTCGATTGGGTTTGGCATGTGTCGCAAGGCGTCGCCTTGCCGAAGCATTGCACTTCTTGGTGTAAAAAAATAGAGCCGAGACTGGGGAACGATGGTACTCCGGAATTCCTCGAGTTGATATCCTCTGACGAGCGTGTTGTGGTCCATTCAAAAAATGAGTGGAACGGGAAAATAGAAATGATAAATGCTGATGTGAACTCAATTCGTGACGGTGATATCGTCATACAAATTGATTCGGACGAAATCTGGTCACCCGAAACCATTGAGAATGCCGTCTATTTTCTATCGAGAAGCGAGTACGGCGGACTTGCCTGCCCTTGCAGATACTTTATTACTCCAAACAGGGTACTCACGACACCGGGTACACATGGCAATCATACCGAATATGAATGGCGACGCATGTGGAAAGGATACGGCGGATTCAGGTTTAGAAGGCACGAGCCACCAGAAATTAACCGTAATATTAAGTACATGCCGTGGCACATATGTGCGAAACTTGGAATAACGTTCGATCATTATGCCTACGTTACTCCGGCACAGGTAATGTTTAAGGAAGAGTATTATGGGTATAAAGGAGCCTTAAAGGAATGGCAGACACTCTGTAGTGTAAAAGATTGCAATGTGGATGTATCCAAGTATCTTTCTTGGATAAAAGAAAAAAGCGTAGGGACACTGTTGAGATGAATATTCCTGTTGTGTTTTATAGAATCGGCGATCCGTGGCCAGCGACATTAGCAATCCAAAAGGCTGTAAAAACCAACGAAGTGTGTCTGATAGCCGACAGGAATTGTGCTGAGGGTATCAAGGGATGTTTCTATTTTGATGCCAGCCCGTATCTTGATGCGGCCAGGAAATGGCGCGAGCGGACAAATCCGAGTATCAAGGGACTATGCGACATCGCTTCATATGAAAGGTTTTTTGTGATATTGCAGGCTTGTAGAAAAAATGGATGGGAAATTGTCTGGCACTGCGACACGGATACGATGATTTTCGCAAACGCCAACGATGAGTTTGCAAGAATAGGCAAGCAAAGGTTTACTCTCCAGAAATGCCCGGAGGTCACGAAGCGCGGAGGTGTACTTTGTTCAGCGTCCCAAAGTCTGATCCCAGTCGATGTGCTCGAAAAGTTTATCGCAAATCCGGGACACGGAGATAACGATATGGCGGCGTGGACACACTTTGTGCTCCGTGAAGGCATTGCATTCTGGGATTCGTCAGAGCCGAGAGATGGCTGGGTATGGGATCATCACATCGGGAATAATATAGAAGAATACGAAAATGACGGCAAATTCAAAAAGATCGAATTTGTCGACGGCATGCCGGCGGTTGTACACAAGACTCTCGGAAAACTTAAAACGCCATTTATACATTGCTGGGGACCGGCCAAACCTCTTATGGAACAATTCCTGTGACACCAAGAGAATGCATTGTCGGTTCGGGGTATTTTGCTGTCCCAAATGAGTTGCGCTCAAGGGCTGAATACCGAGCAGGATCTTTCCCACTTTCATGTTTACTCCGGGCTAGGCCTTGAACGGTTAATCGCTCCATGATAAAATGTACGCATGAAGAACCATCGTACCTTCCAGGTCCGATGGGGATCACTTGCCTGTGATCTCTCTCGTGACACGATAGGTATATCAAACTGCTATGTAATGCGCGATTGGCGCGTTATACCAGACGGAGTATCGGTCGCCGAGGGGTATGATTGGTTCGCCCCGTCTTTAATAAACGGGCAAGTCGGAGAGCAGCCATTCCCGCTCGCTGAATTCGATGATCCCGGGCCGATCAATCTCATACACATGTGTGAACGGCCAGACCATAAAAAGGCCCTGGTGGTCGGCACCGCAAGAGGATTGTACAGGTTCGTCGGCGGGGATGATCTTGGCGTGTACGAAGATGGAGTGTTCGACGACGGTGTATTCGTGGCTGCCGAAGACTTCGGCACGTGGGTAAGAATCGGCGAGTTCAAAGGGGACGGGAAGAGATGGCAGGCAGTTAATGCTGAGGAATACACGATATTCAATAACGAGGTCGATCTGCCGGTAGTGTATCGCGTTGGCGACGCCGAAGTTACCCCAATGTACGAGCTCAGGGAAGTAGGCGTGGCGAATGTGGGCTGCATCGCTGGATACGCCGCAATGCTTTTCTCCGGAGATGTAACCGAAATTAAAGAGGAAGCATTCAATCGCATAATGTCACCGTTCGGTGTAGAATCTGCCGGGGATATACTCGGCAGCTTGAGCGGGACCACATTTAACACAAATGCGCCGTTCTTTAAGACGTCGTCGTCTTTCCCGACGCTGACGCCTGCTCAGTATTGGCAGGGCCGATATATCAAGCTGGAATCCGGAGAAGAACTGAGAATCGTGACATGGGTTGACGAGCAAAATGTTGTGGTGGATACGTCCGGGACGATCTCGAACAAACGGTTTGAACATTATGTAAAAGCGTCTCAAATAGGAGCTTGGTTCTCAGGTCCAATTACCGCTACAACTACCAGCGGATCGAAAATTGTAACTGCATCATCTGCGTGCTTTTCTGCTGGCGATGTTCTCAAGAGGTTGATACTCGCGAATGGGTGGTCCTCTGTAATTACTGCCGTCAATTCACCCACCGAGATAGAGGTAAGTGATGCCGTACCAGATCATTATGTGCTCCCGTTCTGGAAGGCGACTGCAATCAATTATCTGGTAAGCACAACTGCCCCGTTCTTTTTGGAAGAAGACAAGGGAAAGACGCTTATAATCGGCAACGGGGAAACAAGGACAGTGGTCGATGTCATTGATTACCAAACCATTGAGGTATCGGAATGGGTCCCGGTTTCCAGAGATATCGCCAGAATAGAAAGGAAGGGGCCATATGACCGGGTCAGCACAACCGATTGCAACAGGTTCCAGCACAGGATCATGTGGTCGATGCTCCATGCCCCGAATCGTTATGGAGCGAATTTCTACGGCAAGATCGAGGCCGGGAACAACATTCTTTTGCTGAAGAGCGTCACAAAATCAATCGTGCCGGGAATGAAGATTGTAATTGCCGGAGCCGGTAAAGACGGCGGTAATCTTGAGGCCACTGTCATTCTGGTCGCTGGAGGAATGGTTGTCGCTCTTGATACTGTGGCCGAAACGAGCGTGGAAAACGCTCTCGTTCAAGCTTCCGATTCAATATCCTCCGTTACGGGTTATGATGAGCCGTTTACTGATTATTCGCGGATCGTCAACATGCGAGAACTTGCCGGGACTCTCGTGATTTACAAGCGAACCTCGATAATGATGGCCACTTTCACCGGTGACGTAAATGCACCGATCGCATTCAAGAACAGGCCGATCCCGGAAGCTCAGGCAATCTATTACAAACACACGTTGGCGAGTCCTGGTAATAACTATCATGTTTACGCCGCTGCCAACAGGTTTTATACGTTTGATTTGTCTTCGCAAACGCCCGTACAGAGCCAGCAACTTCTGGCGTGCCAGAGTGTGTTTTTTGATAACGCTTCCGTTACAAACGACGAGGAAGTGTTCGCCGTGGACAACGGGATGACGCAAGAAATATGGTTCGTAGCGGGCGGGAATCAAGACGCCGCGCTGTGTATCGAGTATCAATTTAAAGGGGCTGTTAGAACTACCAGCGCGAGGATCACAGCAGGAGCAACCACGGAGAGACTTTCAAGCACCGACCGATGGTTTTTAATGGCGCTGGAAGATAACACGCTTGTAGTGTACGGCTTGACTGACGAGCCAATGGAACTCTGGGACGGTAAAAACCAGATTTATTACAGGAGATCCGGCGTCGATGGCGAGATAACAGGATATGAAGCTGTCTTGGAATCCGGCCTTGAATCGTTCGGCCCGACTTACAACGAAAAGCATCTTGCAGGTTATCAGTTGACACCATTCTCGATCAATGATGGTAGCCCGATAAAAGTAAGTATCCTGTCAGCCAACAGCCCAATGGATAATCCTACTGTGCAGTGCACTATTGATCTGGATTCTCCGGCCAACAAGGATTACATTCCCTTACATTATATCGCCAGATATTTCGGCGACAGGATAGTTCGAAGCGCGACCTTAACAGTTATAGAAAACGGACAACCAAAAGCCGTTCCGAACACTGCGCGACTGGTTTTAACGCAGCGTGCATTCCATGTCGCGCCGATAACGTCGGAAGGCTGGACGAGGAGATAGCATATGGCAAAAGCGAAATGGATGCAGAAAGCATTCGGGCAAAACAAGGGGGCCCTGCATAGAATGCTGGGCATTCCGGAGGATGAAACAATCCCCGAGTCAACCCTTCAGCGAGCCTCAAAAAGCGACAACAAATTGTTGCGCAGACGAGCTCTTGCTGCATTGGTGGCAAGAGCAATTACAAAGCGGAGGTTCCGAAAATGAATGCGCGCAAGCCGTTCGTCCCCGCCAAAGAAGAGGGGTTGCTACCGCAGAGGTTCCCAAAGATTCCCGAGTCTGTTGTGAACAGATTCGGCGAAGAAGCCAGACAGTGGCAACGGGAAATAGACGATTGGTATAAGAACCTGATCCTGTCGATAAATCGCCCGGACGATACCACTCTCGCCAAACTTGAAGAGCTTGGGAATAGAATCACAGCAATCGAATCAAAACTTTAAATAGATTATGACTGTACCACCTCTTGTGTTCAGACAGGACAAAACCGTGCCGCTTACAGCCGCTGAGCACGACAGAAACCTTGCAAACCTTCGCGATTTCTGCAACGCGCTGGCGGCGCTGATGGGCATGTCGTTAAATGCCGATGGGACATTGAAGGATGGAGCTGTAAGTTCCACCGAAAAGCTTGCGGACCTTATTGTAACGCAGGCAAAACTTGCGTGGCTTTGGGCCAAGTACGGGACTGCAACAGGAACGAATACATACAGTGTCACAATTACCCCTTCCACGGGATTTTCTTACAGCGATGGATTGATCCTGTTTGTTAAATTCGCCAATGCGAATACTGGTCCGTCAACGTTAAACGTGAACTCTGCTGGGGCAAAGGATATCGTGAAGAATGGCGATGAGGCACTGGCAGTGGGAGACATAAAGGCCGGACAAATATACATGGTCGCTTATGACGGGACCAGGTTCCAAATCGTGGCGAGTATTAAGCCGACAGAGCTGGAGCCATACGAAAATCAGGTTGGTCTTCCCGCCAGGGCAAGCATGGCTCAATATGCGCACGGCCTTTCCACGACTCCGTCGAGAGTCGAGGCTTATCTTGTAGCAGTTGCAAATGACACTTCGCTTGGTTTTTCGGCAGGAGATGTACTGCCTGTCGAAAGCTTTATTGCCAACTTCGGAGACGATAATGATTATCCGGCCTACATAATTTCATGGGACGCCACGAACATAACCGTGACCAGATCAAATGTTGAGGATTACAACGTCTATTCATTGACCAAATCTACGGGAACTATGGCTCCGGCCACATTGACATCCTGGGAACTCAAACTACGTGCATGGCCATGAGTGCGCGAATACCAGTAGGTTACGAAGAAATAGATCTGCCCGACACAAATATCAGAATCACACGTAGGCAACGAGTGTGCGTGCCTGCCGGCAAGGAGATTATTTTGTCGCGTTTGTCTGTTGAGGGATCGCTGGTTATAAACGGGACTGTACATTTAATTGATATATGGCAACAAGAATCGAAGGAAACAGAATAATCGTGCCCGGGCAGATTACCGTTGAGAGCTCGCCAATATCCGAAAATGAGGTATTGCGATTGCAGGATGTTGGCTTGATGCGGGTATGTGCGAGAGGAGTGTCGTTGTCAGAACCGTCACCATGCGACGTTGCCACGTTTGATATAAGGTCAACAAGATGGATCATAAGAAAATGCATTATTTGCCATGTAAGTGCTGACCTGAGTGACGCAGATGTTGAATTGAGAACCCGGGAAAACGGAACTGGCGATGTGATCGCTTTAGCCGGGGCAAGCGGTCTTTATCTGCTCACAGGGTACTATACCTGGCAGGAACTGATTCTTGGTGACGGAATAAACCCTCCGCCGGAATGCTCAAAGGGAACATATTACCTTTATCTTAAAACTCCTTCGGCCAATGAGGGAACTGTATCTGTTGTTCTTGAATATACAGATCTGAGATTTGTATGAAGACAGAAGAGGAACAAACGATGGAGCTCCAGCAAAAGCTCGCCTTCTACCTCAAAGGCGATCCGGGGGCGGTTAACTTCTGCTTGCTGCTGATATATATCGCCCATACATGGGATGATCTGATCGACAAGGATAAACCAGTATCAGACGAGGATATTCACAAGGCATTCTGGACATCGCTGATTACGCTTAACTATAACCAGTTTTTCAGGGCTAACATTGACCTGTTACTTCCCGTCATGGCATCGGCAATACTCCAATGGCTGGATGCCAACAAGCTTGAAAATATGGATGAAAGAGCGAAACGTTTGGCGTATGTTTACAGAGCGTCAATATCGCAGATATTGAACTACTGCGCTCTCCTTGTTGGAGGGCTTGATTGGGCGACAAAAGTAGGGCCCGATATGCGATTATTGTACGAGGAAAGTTTTGAAGACTTTAAAAAATCAGTGAAGCCATGCCAAATCCATTAATAGCAGCAATAGGTGGCGCTGTAGGCTCAACGGCAGGTTCTGTCGCCGGAGCTCTTGGCTCGCAATCGGCAGCCAAAAGTGCAATGAGAGCCCAGGAGCGGCAACAGCAGGAACTAATAAATCTTCAGAAACAACAGCTCGGAATGCCAACGGCAGAATTCCCGCTTGGTACTCCGGTTGGATTGGCATGGTACACTCGCGGGTTTGAGCCAACAGAATTTGGCTATGCACGCAATCTGTATGACGCCTTGAAGCGCTCTCCTGCTGAAGTGGCTGCTTCATATGGAGGTGTAAAAAACACGCTCGCCCCAGCTCAGTCAATAATTGGAAACGCTCTCGGCGGGGCCGGGACCCGGGCCAGGTTGGATTGGCTAGTCCCTGTTGAGCAGGCGCGCGAAGAGGCTGCAAAGGTAGCCGGGGGAGCAATTGAGCAGGCTCTTCGCGGAGCAAGGCAGGCCACGCAGTCCAATTATGCGGCCCAAGGTTACGGAGGTGCGGGTACCACACTCGGGCGAAGACTGGCTGAACTCCAGTACGGAGCTGCGACCGAACAGGCAAAGGCTTTGGCTGACGCGATTCTCCAGAACAGATTGGCCGAAGCCGCTGCGCGTGAGGCCGGTTATCAGGAACAACTCGGCATGGCGCAGAATGCTGCCCAGCTCGCGCAAGCGCTGGCTTCAATTGAACGCCTTCCAGCCACGGCAGCTGGCCAGGAAATGGCCGCCCTGTGGTCAATCCCAAGCGCTGTATCCGCAACGAACAAACAGTTTGCAGGGCCTTCTCCAATCAATTATGGTCAATTCGTTGAAGGCCTGGCCCAAAGTCCGTGGGGCGCGGCATTCGGGTCAATCGGTGGTGGCCTGAGCGGCATTGCCGGGATCTTGCAGCAGCAGCAAAACATGAGGATGATGCAGGCCGAAAATCAGGCTATGCGCAACATGTATCGCGATCTGTTTAGTCAATATCGCAATTTCGGAGGTTGATATGGCTGATTATGTTAGTTCGGCTTTTGCGCTCGGGCAGCAAGCGTTTGAGCCTCTGGCAAAAGCCAGGAAGGACCGTGATGATTATATCTCTAGAATGGCTGCCACAGAAGCGGCCATGTTGCGGGACCTGCAGCGCGGCATAATCCAGGAAAAACTGGCGTCAGAAAGGCTCGCTAGCCACGCAAAACTGCAGGAGCAGCTGGCGTCAGAAAGGCTCGCTAACTACGCAAAACTGCAAGAGCAACTGCGTTCCCAGGCTCTCAAGGAACAAGAGTGGAGAGCACTGGAACTAGAGGGCGCAAAATTCGGCGTTTACAGAAAGCCAGATGAATCTCTGGAACAATTCGGCGCGAGAATAAGTGCCGCCAAAAAAGACGCATACAAAGGGTTGGTAAATAAAGTGGCGGAGTTGACCAATGCATATACGCAGACGAGAGACAGACTTTTCGGCCTTGACGCAAACGATGAAAAGAGACTCGCTTCGCTTGCCTACAGTTATATCCAGCAAAATTCCGCGTTAAGGAAAGCCGCAAAGGCTGCCAAGAACATTACGCCCAATACAGATTTAGCCAATATCCAGAGATTCCTAGCGAGTGTGCCTAAAAGTGCCAGTGAAGGCGCTGCAGAGGTAATGAATGCTATAAACGCCGAGGCTTCAAGCATATTGGAGCAAAAGGGTAAAGACCCTTCTCGGCAGCAAAAGCTATTTGAATATGAAAAACCCCTGCAGTTTGCGCTTCAGGCACAGCTGGCATTTGAGAAAAACTATCCGGAAGTGACTTCATCATTACGCGCAGAGGATTTTCCGGTAAACCTGACGCCTCCTGAAGAACTCGCAAGGTCATTTTCTCTAAATGTCCCGCAACCAACTCCAGCTGGGAATGTTCCACAGGAAACAGATGCTTCAGTACCAGCAGCAGAAGAACAAGAAGAAGGATCGCTGTCGGGAGGGATAAAAGCCACGGTAGCTAATAAAGTCAGGCAGGCGCAGCGGAACCTTGCGGATTACATGTACAATCCAACAGGGACTTACGGGACAGAAATGGGATATGGAATTCCGTTGCCTGAGCGGGAAGGACAGCCGGGAGAAGATTATAAAGCTCGATTAAGAGAAATCCAGAAGGAAGTAGAACAAGGGCGGGAACCGAACCCTTCTTATCTCGAGTTGTTGTCCCCGGTAGTCACTGATATTGGGCGAGGGCTGGCACATGGATTGGCATCCATACCCAATACGTTCCAATACGCTATCCCGTCAGCCAATTCGCCTACATACCTGTATAACTCAATTATCCCAATAGCCCAGAAGCTGGCAGATTGGGAAGTAATCCCCGAGGAATGGGTTCCTTCCCAAGTCCCGGATTATTTGTTACCGTCACCGATCAGACCGGTAAACTACAACGCACTATTGGAGGCTGCTGGTGTTAAAAAGCCGGAGACTTCGATAGGCAAGATAGCGGAATATGTTGGGCCACCATACGCAGTGTCAAAAGCAACAAAACTGCTTTCTGGCTTGAGTAAAGTAGCTCCCGGAACAGTTACCGCGCCTGTCGCAGGAACAGCTGCCAAGACGGGAGCGACAGTCACGGAAACATTGTTGTCAGCAGGTAGGCCAACCATGCCGTCTTCGAAGTTCCCTAGTTATACGCAGGTACCGGTACGGCCTGTCAGAGAACCAGTGGGACTGCTCGGAGAGGGCAACGTATATGTTACACCTGAAGGGCCGGGACTTGTACCGATGGTAGTTGAAAAGGCGCCGGGAGGCAGACCATATGCCACTTGGCCGCGTTATATTTCGCCGACCAAGGAATTGAGACTTTTGCCGGAGACAACCGCCACACCTCCTGTAGAGCGCCCATTCCTCGGCCCGGAAGGACAGGGACAATATCTTGTATTACCACAGAGAGTTACAACTACGGCCCTGTACCATCTGGAACCATATGAGTTAGAGTCCCTGTTGGGACGTTGGGAACTGGGCTCGCAAAGTAGTGCGTCTATACCGCAGGTGAGCTATGATATTGCGCGAGCTGCTGAAACTGCCGGACTTACCCCTGCTGCTGAAAGCTCTGGGCTCGTCCCGATGGTTGTATCCAAAGCCCCAGAAATTAGTTTGCCAAGCGGAATCCCCGCGCAATGGCCACGCTATGTTTCTCCTTTTAAAGACGTTAAACTTATCCCTGAATTTGTAGCGGGACCCCCTCCTGCTCCGCTTGCGCCACCGTATCTTGGTCCATTCGGTCCGGGACAATTTAAGACATTGCCATGAGTGAACCCGGTAATAAGAATGTTTCATCTGGAACCGTGGGAATAATAACGGATTATGAGGCTTATTGATGCATACAGAAACGCGCATCCCGATGATCCGCGCTCAGATGATGAAATATTAAATCTTTATGAGAAAACGTTCGGGACTGAGCGACTGGCACAGGCTGGATTTGAAGAATTCGCAAAGCCAGAACAGACTCCTCCTCAATCGCCGTCACCTGACTGGGAGGCTCTGGAGCGCTATAACCGAATTGCTGATGCATCGCTGATTGGTGAGCTGGGACGCGGGCTTGAAACAGGGTATTACGGCCTCAAGGCGAGCTTGGGCTCTACCGGCGCAATGATCGGCAGAGTACTGGAAGAGCCGGAGCTCGAAAAAGGAGGCATGGCGACATATCACCAGGCTGTTCAAGATATGGCCCAAATCGAGCCTCCAGCTGTTGGGAAAATAACTGAAGTTGGAGGTCCGCGTGAATTTGGCTTGTGGGCAGCAAGAAAAACAGGTGAGCTCGCGCCGATAATGGCAGGTGGTGTTGCCCTGAGCGCTGCAGGCAAGGTCGCTGGTACCGGGCTTGGTGCTCTCGCGCTCGGAACCAAATCGCCTCACATTGGCGAGGTCGCTGTCGCTACGGCCCTCCTGCCGGATCTGCTTTACAACCTCGCGTTAACCCAAAACTACGCTGAGTTGATTGATTCAGGAGCAGATCCTGTATCGGCGTTAAAAGCGCAGGTTTATAATCTTCCCGCAGCAGCGTTGTTCTCGATAATGCAGATTCGTGCTGCCACCAAGGCAATGGCAAATCTTAAACAAAGTTTGCCGCCGGGAACACCGCCTCCGCCTACGGCTATAAAGGCGATCACAGAACAGGCAATTAAATCTGGCCCGACGCACCTTCTCCTTGGCGAGAGCGGAATGCTGGTGTCTGAGGCCGGAAGAATGCTGGCTGAATCGTACGCTACAAATAAAATCCCAAGCCACGAGGAAATCTGGAACAGATTGGTCGACGCTGCGGCAGCTGGCGGATTAATCGGGGCAGGGATGACAGCCTTTGAGGCTGGTTCGGCTGGGATCGGAAGGGCAATGCGGCCAGCGGAAAAACCGGGCCGTTACCAGAAGAGATAAAGCCCAAAGAGATACTTTACGAACAGCCAGAGAAACCGGGAACACAAGCAATCACGGAACCTCCGCAAGCTTTTACACCTGTTCCCGGAGAAACCGCGACGAAAGGGAAACCTATTACCGCTCCTGATGAGGCCCGGCTTGCTGCTATTGCCAGAAAGCGAGCGACCGGGTTGAATTTGACCCCCGATGAGCAACAGATCGTCGAGAATCTCTCCGGCGAACATCTTCAGAAATTCAATGAATATCTGGAGGTATTTGGTGCTCCGGGAACTGGAAAGGAGAGTAAAGCATATGCCGTTCAAAAGCAAGGCCCAGATGTGGTACATGAAGAAGAATCTTCCGTCCCTGTACAGGAAGTGGATAAAGAAATACGGCCCGTACAGGGGATCGAAGAAACGACTCCACCCCAAGAAGTAACGACTCTGCCCCAAGAAGTAACGACTCCAGCCGAAGAGGTACCACGCGTTGTTCCCGCTGAAAAAGCCCAGGTTCAGGTTACCGGAAGAGAAGAGAAACTGCAGGATACAGACACCCAGATAAAAGAACTTACGGTTGCTAGATACAATGACGCGCAAATTGCAGAGCGATTGGGTGTTACTCCGGAGGAAATCGTAAAACGGAAAAAGGCCATTGGCGTCCCGACTGACACTGCGAACTCGGACGAGCTCGAGAATTGGACAAACAAATATGTTAATACTGAAAGGCCACAACTGGTTAAAAGCGGCCAAGTAAAATATGCAATCAACATAGATTGGACCGGAGCAGAGCCTACAATCAAGGTTGACCTGCCGCCGCCAACTCCGAAGAAACCAATTTCTGAACAACATGCTGCTGTCGTAAATCTCCAAAAAACAAAATATCCGGACGCCAAATATATCGGTGGCCCGGCACGTCAATGGCAATTCCCGGGTCGGGCATTAAATGATTTAATCGAGCATCCCGCATTTAAAGAATGGGTCAAGCCATTTGAGGGTGATATAGCTGCAGTCGAGGAACTAACATCACCAGGGCTCCCGCCCAAAGGCCCGTCTATTACGCCGGAAGGTGTAAAATTGCAGGTCCCGCCAGAAGAACGCAAGGGACTTATTCTGAATTCTGCCGCCGATAGATGGGCTCGCAATGTCCTCAAGGGTGAGGGCGGTAAGTTAATGGCGGTCGAACCTGTAACATATTCAATAAGGTATTCAACCGCTCTATTGGTTCGTGGCGCTGCTTTGATCGAACAAGGATTTATTAAATTCACTGATTGGTTAAGACAGATATTGATGGAGGAAAGAGATGTAGAACATATCTCAGACGCTGAGATTGAGAAGGCCCAAGCCAATCCATATTACAAGGAACTCTACGAGCAATCGATTATATTCGCGAGAGATACCATTGCCCAACGGTCCCTGATGAAAGAGCTGGCCGAAATGTTTGGCATGGACAAGGATGAGGTACGCACTGGGGCTGTTGCTGACAAGATTGATGATGCTGTTAGAACGGCAGTCGCGGAGCTCACTGCGAGGCTTGAGAAACTGGACCTGTCGAGCGCCAGTAAAAAAGAAATCAATTCTGCCATCGCGCGTACCATTAGATCGCTCAGCGCGAGATGGCCCAAGTTGCCCATTGCCGATGCGATCAATGCTGCAGCCGAAAAATACATCGAGCTTAAGAAGCTTAAATCCAAGGAAGAGATACTTGAGCAAGCAAGACAGCAATTCGCCAAAAAAACGGCTGAAGCGCAACCCGAGAATGCCGGGAGATATGTCAAATACCAACTCGGGCCCAAAGATCTTGAGTCAATACTGGCTGAAGCTAGGGGCGCGACATACGGTTACATCGCAAATATCATGCGCCAGAAATGGGTAATGTTCGTCGCAGCTTCTCGCGCAAACAACATCGTCAGGCGTTACATCACGGATGAGGCATACTCCAAGCTTGTTCGTGGGGACAGAACGCTCGAAGAGGTTCTGGCCCCACTCGGAGCTTATGACGCCGAACAGGTTCGCAAAGCCATCGCTCAGGAGGTACTGAAGATTGCCAAAGAGCTGGACCGCGAAATCAAGACAGAACGCGCTTTGCGTAAGCGCGCTGCTCAAGAGAAAGGGAAAGAACAAACATCTGTCATTACTGATGAGGATATAAGCACGGTAGCGCACGACGTCTCTGTTATCTCTGAAACCCCGGAAGGGCTTAGAACGTGGTACAAGATACAGTCCGGGGACGATCTCTATGATGTTGAGACGTTGCATGGGTTCATCTTGAGGGTAAAGCGCCATGTAAAAGGGAAAAAATGGGAACAGCTTTCTCCGGAAGCAGCCAGATTGCTTGCCGAAAGATTTATAAAACTTCTTAATCCGAGACCTCCTGTAGAATATCCAAAGAGCGGATTTGAAGTCAGCATAAATGCTGCAATAGCATTGCATGATCAATGGCGTCAAAAACCTGTCAAGGAAATACACAGACGCGCCAAGGAATTGGGCATAGAAACCCAATATAGGCGAGAGGATGTAATCAATGAGTTGCTTACATATATAGACCAGAGAAAGCTCAGCAAAATGTCGAAGTCGGAGGTGGTTGATTACTACCACCAAATCGGGGGTACAGAGGCTCCGTGGCTGGTAGATCCCACTCTCAAGCGGAACAAGGAAGATTACATAAAGTTCATTCTCAGATTGCTAAATACCAGCTTCGAGAATTATTCGTATGATGATCTTGTTAAGAAGTACGAGGAGTTGACCGCAGGTGATCGCGAGTATCCGGTACTGGACCTGCGATTCAGGGCCCCTGAAAAGATCGCGCGAGAAATTGCAGCAAAAGAGTGGTACATCAACGAGGTCGTCAACGATTATTCCAAGATGACCTTGAAAGAGCTCCTTTCGCCGGATACCACTTTGCCACCCGAATCGCTCGATCAGAAGCCTGTCCCTGTAATATCTCTGGTCAAGAAAGGAGAGAACGTAAGCCACTCCCAATTGATTGATAGAATACGAAAATATGTAACAGATCATGAGCCGGTAGGAGCGTTTATCTCCGGGAGAATAGCCATCGAATGGAACCGCCCTGATATGATCGAAGCAATATTGGAGCGGTACATCGGTGAAGAAAAAATGCGATCTCTAACCTCGCGTGGATCAGCTGGAGCGAAAATGCTCAGTAAACTGCGGCAATTGGTTAGAAAGCAGGTGGCGCAGGAAGATGTTACTGACGCAGAGCTTCTGTCTGTATGCAATGAGGTAATTAAACTAATCAATCTCGCGCGGTTTAGGAAACGCAGGATCCAAACAATCGAGGATGATTGGAGCAAAAAGCTGCAGCGTGAAACTATCGCTCCTGACGAAATTGATCCCGGCCAGAAAGTCGTCAGCGTGTTTGACTCTGACGGAATAATTTCATTCGACGGGAAAAATGTTAAATCCGAATTCCCACAGTACACGAGAGAGGGCGGGGAATATACCATTACCGAAGGGGAAAGATATAATGGGTATTTGATCGAAACAGACCCCAAAACCAATGAGCATTATCTGATTGCTGTTGAAAGTAAAACCGGCGAAAACAAGCCGTACAGGGAGTTTCTGTTCGGCGGGCAGGAAATTACCACGCCCACGGCCAAGATAAAAGCAAAGGACGTCAAAAAATATCTGGAAACGCGTCCATATCATATTGTTACCTTGATGCGTTTGAAGGCTCCCGACGGTCAGCAGACATGGCTGAAGGCAAAAATATATCAAATCCCAAGCAGATCCGCGATAAGCGATCCTCCACTGGAGGAGAGCATGAATGGGATCTGTTACAAGCTTGTATCCGGATGGCAGCTTGACAAGGGATTCTCGCTGCGCGGCAAAAACGCTTCGCGTCGTCTTGTCATTGGCGTAGATGCATATGGGAACACGAGGATGATGGTGGGCACGATGAATGCCTCTGGTGGCAGAAGCGAGCCGTTCATCGGAGGCAGGATCGCGGCGAGAGCAATGCGCAGAGTTATCCCGATCAAATCGTTCGGTCTGGCCGATCCGATCACTGATTTCATCTCCGGGGAAAACGTCACTGAGAAATACCACAACTACGGTACATGGGAGAAATACGAGAATTGGGAGAAAGAGGCACTCGCCAAACTCTCGGACGCTGAAGATAGAAAGGCTCTCCAGGGTAGATTGTCGAAACGCGGTGTGGTTGTAAGAGAGGAGGATACTCCTGATATCGAAACTCAGCAGCTGGTTCGCGTGCTCGAAATGCTCGGGGATGCCGACGAAGAGAAACCGCCGGCGCAGACCGCTGAAGAAATGGAGGCGATAGAAAATAGTGCGAACTTCCTGAAGACATACGACACAGCCCTGAGCATGGCTGCGGTCAATGTTGAGAATCAGGTCCTGATCGACATCGCCGAGGATACAGCTCTCGACCTGTGGGGCAAGGTTTCTGAAGCTGTCCGCAAGAAGCTGGCCGGTGGCGAATCCATGCAAAACGCGCTGAATTCGCTCAATAAAAATTATGCGGACATAGTTTCAGATATCTTCAACATCAAGACCAATCCTGTCGGTACGCGAGAAATAATGAGACGTATCCTACAGGATTTCATGGCTGGCAAGCTGAAGTTCGACGGGAAGAATTTTGTTGATGCTGACAAGTGGCCGAAAGGACAAGAAGAATGGCGACTCCCTCGTAAGATCATCGTGCTCCCCCAAAACGCTGAAGAGGCTGAGCGCCAGATGAAGCAGCAAGAAACAATCTCCGGCATGTTCGGGGCCGAGGTTGCAAAACGGCTTGCGATGATTGCCGACGAGGTTCAGAGAAGATACGGCAAAAATGTATTTGACGCGCATCCCACGGCGGAAATTCAACAGTTGGTCGGCCAGAGAATACGTGATTTACTGCTCCCAACCGAGTCTTCAGTCTCGCAAGCAAAGACTGCCGGGAAGAGCGGTAAGACCGGTGCCGGTACGGAGATGGCAGCTGAGGCTGTTGATATCAGCAAATATGTCGAGTCAGAGCAACCGCCCGGAACAAGAGAGCCGATAAAACCGGTTAAGAAAAAAGTTGAGGTTGCTGATAAGCCTACCCCGAAGTACGAAACGCCCAAGCTTGTAAGTGCCGAGCCTGTGGTCGGCGATACGAACGCGTTTTTCGATGAACTCAAGAAATTCATCGAGAACGCTACTGATAAGAAGGGATCCTCGTTTGGGACTGACTGGATAGCCACTCCCGACCAGGTATTGAACAAATTTAGAAGAGCGATAAACACTCTGGCTGAGAAAGGGCTGAGGATAGATCTCTTTAGAGACGAATTGCCTGAAGAATGGAAGAGAGGATTGCCTGACGGGACCAAGGGTGTTGCGATCCCATCTCTCCGCGCAATCGGCCTGGCGATGGAAGATTTTACGGCACCAACCCCTGCTGACTACGTACGACTTCTCCATGAAGCAGTGCATCATGTCTTTGATGACCTGCCGGCGGATGTGATTGCGAGTATCCATGAAGCAATTGATGACATCGGCGACATTGCTCACGGTATAAAAGACGAAAAAGCAATCTGGCGAACCGGGACACCAGATGATGCCGGGGAACGGTTGATCCAGGCTGTCGCAGAAAGGCTCGCGACGGCAGGTTACGACATTACGGCGGCCAAGGGATGGGCCGAGCGTATATGGATGTGGGTTAAAGATGTGGCTGCGCGACTTATCATGGCTGTTCAAAGGGCAGCCGGTATGGCCCCGAACTTCGAACAGGCCGTTGAATACCTGAAGTTGCGCACGGAAAGGTTCCTCGCTGGCAATCATGACGTTCCTGATTTGTTTAGCGAGCTCGCGATACATTCCCCGGAGGCCAAAGTTGATCATCTGGTGTTTTTCTCAAAGGAAAGTTTTCCGAGACTGGACATAGAAACGGGACAATATACATGGCCAGATGCAAGGATTGATTCTTCCGAGACCGCATCATATCTGTGGGCAAAAGAAATCGAACAGGCCCCTGACAAATACCCGAGCGTTACCGTCATGAAAGGCGCTCCGCCCGCAGAAACTGAGGCGGCAAAACTGAAGGCGGAACAAATCTCGGCTGCTCTCAAGCATGCTGCTGAACAGCTTGGTTACGTCGCGAAAGATGCTGGCCTTACAATGGACGAAATGGTCCGGCTGTTCAATATGTCCGATCCGAGGGAGATTCTGGACGACATTATCAAAAAGCATTCTACTCAGCCACCAAATCTCCAGCCGAATTGGAACCAAACAGTCAACACGTTACCGGGACAAGCCGCTCGTGATTACGCCAATCTCCATTCACTGGGTATTCTTTGGTCGGCCAGAAACCGAATATCTGACGCGATGGCAAAAGTGGCTACAACAGCCAAAAACGGGCCGTTGCGTCTGGCAAAGATGATACAGAGCCTGAATGTAATCACGAAGGATTATCAGGATACAAGAAACCTTACGCGCGTAATTCGCCAGGAAATGGAGGATTTGGTCAGGGAATTCGCGACCTTTGCCACGGAAGCGATAGAAACCGGGACCGCCAAAGGCGAATTGACAAGGGAATTGAAAGACCTCGAAGGTGCAGGTTGGTCGGGGAAGGTCGCACGGCAATATGAGAAGATAGTCAATGAGGCGTGGGACAAATTGTCCAAATCCGGAACGTTGTTCGATATCTATGATGCGCTGAGACAGGTTGGCGCAGACATGAGCAACCTGAGCGGTAAGAGTGTTCGCGAATACGCCGAAAGAATGATGAACGGTAGCGCACGCGATATATTCCGCGACCTCGCAGAAACAGGGCCGACAGGGAAACCAACTGCTCATGCAAAGAGCCTTTGCGCGCTTGTTGCGGCCTTTGCAAAGCGTCATTCGATTGTGCTGGACATACTTGAGCATAGAGCCGCGCAGGCCACTCAGGAGAAACTTTTGGTTAATCAGGCCATTGCGGACATTATGAAGGGCGTCAGGGACGACCAGTCCGCGGCGATTAAAAAGCTTAATCAGTTGGCAGCCAAGTCAGAGTATGTTGGCCGGTTGCTTGCCAGGCTGAGAGAAGCGAAACGGGATGCAGATGATTACGCCAAAGTTGTTGATGAGGCTGTAAAGACAGTTGCGACCGGCGAACAGGCGATTGATTCCCTAAACAGACGCATTGCCGCAATGGAACACGCGATGAAACTGGCGATGCCTGTAGAGATCTACGAGGGAGCCCCAATACCGTACATCGAGGACCCGGTTAAAAGCACAGATCAGGATGTTCTTCGAGCAAACAGGCTGCGGTGGAGTGAAGACAAGGACCCGGGCGATCTTATTACAACTTACAAGACGTGGCTCGCTGCGCATCCGACAAAGACCGGTCGTGTGTACGAATGGGTTAAGCGTACTCACGACAAGATCATTGAGCATCTGGCCTATGATCTGGATGTTGTGTCCAAGCCGGGCAAATTCGGGTGGCTTTTGAGCAGTCTCCCGGCGCGATTGAAGCTGACCGGGAAGGCAGAAGCGAATGAAATTGCAGATAGAATTTACAAGTTTAATCAGTTTGAAAAAGGTTACGCATACCAGGCCTTGAAAGTGGGAGGTCAGGTCAGCAAGGCGCTCGCGGAACTTAAAGAGACATCCGGCCTTTCATATCAGGATGTGCATGATCTTATCGTGCAGCCCGTATTGCGCTGGGCTCGCTCCAACTTCAGATTGTACGATGGGGTTCCAATGCATGTAATAAGGCAAAAACTGGCTGCATATCTCGCATCTAATCCCGCAACTGCGGCATATGCCAAGGGTCCCGTGTTCGAGAAACTGATGGTGTTCTTTGAGAAAAACGGCGAGGCGAACGCTTGGGCCAAAAAGATCTCGAAAGAAATGGGGCTGGAGGTATTGGATGAGCAGACCGGAGAAACCATTTTGCGCGCTCCGATCGGGGATAGCCGGCTTGTGTTCCCGGCCACGGTAAGCAAACATGCGAAGGCAGTTTACTCTCGCCTTTCACATGCTTGGGGAACGAGCAAGACACTCCTTACCAGCAAGACCGTGACAGAGAATCTTAACCTGGACAGGAATGCCGAAATCAAGCGACTCCAATCGTTGTTCGATCCTGCAACCATGCGGGATCTTGTATATCCTTTGTTGGTGGAGAAAAGCATGGAAGGAGAGTTCCCGCTGTTTTCTATCCCGGGCAGCGAACGGCGAATCCATGTACAGGACGCCATCAATGCGTGGAAGAAATATCCCAACGACATTGTTGAGCTCGCGAACGAACTTTACAGGTTGTGCGCTCAAAGGTATCCGACAGAAGTAAAAGGAACCGCCGATGAATATCTGGGCCAATTCGTCGGAACAATCTGGGCGCAATGGCGACGCCTGGCCAAAACGATGAACAGAATGTACAGGCCAACCGCGTTTGGCGAACCTCCTCCCGGAGCTCCACATCAATTGATGGATGCCAGAGTGGCAGATTCGCTTCCGTCACGGTTCTCTGACATGCTGATATATGATCATATCAGTTCCAAATTCATCGTGAACAAGCTCGCATTCCACGCTGCATTCGGTCGAGACGGCAATGTGGCCATCGGGCTGTTCAACAGATTGGCCAGAAGAGTAAGCCGAGAGGCGGATTATTGGTCTTACTGCCTTAAAAAGGCGAACGGGAACCCAGAAGAAGCAGCAAAACTGGCAAGTGCCGATCCGATGGCTCCTGCAGCGCCCGAATTACTTGAGTCATCGTGGGCAATGCGAGATAAAGTGGAAGACCTTCCGAAGACATTTGTCGATTGGGTATCCGGCAGGAACGGTATGCACAGAGATTGGACCGCGCTGATGGATGTCGTAAGGACGGTCGCATCGCTCGTCATTCAATCCCCCAAAACCTCTCTCACCAACTTCTATTCCATGTTCGCTCCGTGGGTAACGTGGGGCGTCTCGGCTAAAACCACGAAGCTCGTGTTATATAACTGGGAAGAAACAATTAAGAACTTCTTCGGGAGCGTTGCTGAATGGTTGGGGATGAATGTATTGCAGGGAGATTACTACGCCAAACTTAGAAAGGAATGCGGTTACGGGACCGACACAGGCTTGACGATGTCTGAAAAACTGGCCGCAGTAAGGGCCGCGACCGAGTTGCAATTCATGAATATGCTGGAATCCGAGTCTGGTATGTCAAAACGCGCTCGAATGGCCAGCCGAATGCTTCAGGCCCTAATGCAGCCGAGAATGAAGAGCAAGAGCATCAAGCCGGGAGAAGGGATATATCCAGAGCTCGGCGTGCCCCCGTTCATATTCGGATTCTTCAACAACATAATGCACACGGGGATGATCCAGGGACTTATGCGCATGGCAGACATCTGGATGATGGATCGCGTGAAGTATGCATTGGATGCGTTCAAAGCGGGGAAACGGCCAGACTGGGATAAATACATCGAATCTCAATCAAGAGGTAACAGGGTATTCGAATCCAAGTTTGCAGCGAAATTGATGGATCACGGTATTCGCCCGGATGAGCACGCAGAAATGCTGGCGCGACAGATATTAAGCGGCACCCCCCCGGCTGAACCGTTCTCCCGGAGACAATACATGGGAATTGCGTCAATCGCCCAGAACGATCTCATTTTGGATAGCAGCATCACGAACAGGCCACCGGGATTTTTCTCGAACCCTGTGCTGCAAATGGCATTGCCACTATGGTCGTGGGAATTCGCCTGGACCGCCAAGCTGAACGAAGCATTCAGAACAGCTAGAGGGACAACCTCTGTGATGAAGCTCAGAGGGAAATGGCTATTTGCCAAAGATCCGGTCATGATTGGGCTGGTATCAATGATGGCGCTCGCGCCGATAACGATGGTATGGTCCATTCTGAATGACTTGTATGATCGCCTTGTAGTCGGCAAGGCAAGCGCTCGCAAGACGATGTTTGAATCTCCTACGATCACCGACTTTATAGAATCGTTCGTCGAGGCTTCAGGCACAATGGCGACGTACGGCGCGTATGGCGACCTGGCCAACGGGATAATTAATTTTGCGAAGTCCGGCGATACAAAAGGTGTTAGTCTTGACGGAAGAATCCTGTTGGTCAGGAGTTTGATGGGAATTCTTAACAGTATGGCGAACATGTATAACCAGGGCGGGGCCGTATCGTATGCGACCTTCTGGAGACCTCTTGCAAATGCTGTCGGCGGGAGCGCGTTTCTTCAATACGAGGATATTCTGCTCAGGATGCTGTCTTACGCTGGTTTTGATGATGTTATAAAAGAAGCTCCGCTCGTTAAAGAGGAGCTGGCTTTCGTCAGGAGATTGTCAACCGAGAACTATCTCCGGGTTGCCGGTCGATTGTACAATAAAGAGGTAACAATGCCGGGTGGGACATTTATCCCGAACGCTACACGCCCGTATATCGGCGACATGGTTTATGCTGCCATGCTCGATAACGCAGATGATTTCTGGGATGCCTGGCGCGGAGCGGTAGAAGCCGCAAAGGCCGAAGGTCACCCGGACCCGGTAGAGTATGTTCGGACAGCTTTTGCTTCGAGAAACCCGATCCGCAGGGTATTCAAGAACATGCCGCTAGAGTCGGATTTAAGGAAAATGCTTGCGTCTCTTCCGCCTCAGGCCTCTGAAGAGGTCAGGAACGCTCTTCGGTTGTATAACAAGTACCAGTCATTGGTCGGAGCGAAGCCGACATGGGGCAGTAAAGAAGAGAAGAAACCGAGTCATCTGCCGATACAATATCAGCTCCAAGAATTAAGAAAGCGCGCACTACTATCGTCTCCCAGATACGGTCTATGATGACTGAGTCTTAGTGGCTGTTGACGTAAGCGCTGTTGTGCGTGATTGTGTTCTTGTGTAGAATATGGCAGACTACAGTTAAATTATGCGCAATACAAGATTATGAGAACTGTACTTGTAAACGGAGACGGTTCATTGATACCGGATTCCGTATCAGCCTCTTACGCAGACCCTCGCGTCGGAGTTACCCCGTATGGAGAAATTTTGGTGTACGCGAGGCTGTCAGGAAAGACCGGGCTAATCGCCCCTTCCCTTGTTGATTGCACTACAATTCAATGGAAATGCCAGACCACTACCATGACGGGATCTGCAATCAAAATTCTTGCATCGTCAACAATGGCGCGGCAGGCGATCCTGATGTCCCCGTTCACAAATACAAACCAGATTTATTTTGGGCCGGACAATACATGTCCGATTGCCCTTATTGTCGGGCAAAGCTTTATGCTGCCAGCCGTAGCTGGCGCTGCATTTGACCTTGCAACGTGGTATGCAACTGGCACTTCTGGCAACACACTAATTATTCTTTGGACGGAATGAAAAAGTACATCGCAATCGCTGTGCTGGCTACATCCATAGGATACGCTCAGCCATCAATCCCGTTTACGCCATACACCTTCGGCTTCTTGACGAACCAAACAGCTGAATCTGCGAGGGCATATCTTGGTATTTCGCCCGGTGGCTCAATCGACTTCTCCGGTATTACGTCCGGCACGAACGTGAGCTCAACGATGGCCGTAGGGTCGGGTGCGGTACTTAAATATGACGGTACTGGCGTCATAAACGCCAACCAGTTCAATGGCGTTACGTCGGTAGATGCCACGGAGTTTGGCTATCTGGATGGGGTTACTTCCTCGATACAGACGCAGTTGAACAATAAACAACCGCTGAACTCGACGTTGACAGCTTTGTCAACCAACACGGTTGTTGGTACTGGTCGGATTCCGCTTGAGAGTCAGATAACCGCTGCCAATTTCTTTATCTGCAATAGGGTATCGGAGCTTGCAACAATATCGGGCTCAGGTAGTAAGACAAACGCATATGTAAATGGCTATCGGAGTGCTGACGATGGCGGTGGCGGGTGGTTTACATGGATACCGTCATCGACCTATTCCGGGGTAACTGCCACACTTAGTGAGAAATGTCCGGATTCTGAAATGAACAACTCGGCATATTGGTCATTCCCACAGGGGGATATTGGAGGCTGGTCCTTTTTAAGCTCCAAGGCTGCATTCTCGCCTTCAACGCTTATTGCAACAACAACTGGTAACGTGAATGTTCCTTCGTTAAATATTGCTGTTGCAGTTCCGGTTGACACAAGTTCGCATGCAGCAGTAAATGAGTGGTTGTTCTTTGAGAATGTCGGATATTTTAGAGTTACCGAAACGGGCACGGGTACAATAACCATCATTAATGAATACACCGCGACTCATCCGCTTGTCCGCACAAACCGGCTCACGACAATTCCATCAGGCACAAGAGTGTATGCGGCACCGCGATTAGCATTGTCAGCCACACCCACAAGCTCGGCAACTTCTTACAATAATCGCATGCGACTTAAAGTCGTTTCCAGTTTCACAACCGGGGTCGCTGCGGTGTACTATGGTGGCACATATGTAGGGATGCTAACCAATGGCGTCTCGATCTATGAGATTCCGGGAACAGGGTCTCAAAAATTTGAGATACACCCAAGTTACAATTTCGATGGTGCGATTGATCAATGCTCTCTTAGGGATGATAATATCCTCGTGTCAATTGTGGGGTGTAATCATTATATCTCGGAATTTAGTGGTGGTATATCAGGTTCATTTTACGCTTATGCAAGCAATGGGGGCTGGCGTGGAAGAAAAGCTACTCCTCTTTCGCTTGACCTTGATGTCGGTACATATGTAGTAAATATAGTCCCCGGGACTGACAAAGGGATACAATTTAAAGGGTCATCTTCTTCTGGTTATTGGGTTAGACTTTTTGATCCAGTAGTGAACGTCCGATGGTGGGGAGCAAGGGGAGACGATTCAACTGACGACAAAGATGCGATTCAGCGGGCGGTGGATTTCGCTACTTTACAGGTTGGGACACCCATCAGATCTGCAGTGTACTTACCTGCCGGATCTTATCGAGTATCTGACACCATTGAGGTATGTTATGGAGGTGCAGCACAATGGATGACTATATTCGGAGACAGCAGATCGTCAACGTTTATAAAAGCGCATTCTACGATTACTAAAGATGGACGTCCCCTACTATGGATTCGCAACAGCGACCAATGCGATTTGCGGGGCATTCATTTCGTGGGTTCTTCAGCGCCTACTTTGGCATGGAATGGTAATGATGGCGTTTGGAGGGACTCTGGCAATAGGTTTAGTATGAGCAATATTGGTTTGCGCCTGCTCTGTAGAGGCCTAGTTCTTAATAACGGAGAAAACAACTTCGCTGATCTATATGATTTTTATATTACTACATGTATAATAGGGATACATGGTTTAGGCGCGCAGGGAACCAAATATCGTGGTATAAAAGCAGAAAATATGTGCGCCGACAGTGTCGCAATTGATCACGCAGGGAGAGCAAGCACAATCCAATTGGATGCTCAAAGTACGTTTCTGCCAGTTAAACTGTCAGGTACTACACAGGCACTTATTGAACCGTGCTATACTGAAGGTTGTAGATATGGGAATATGTGGATAGGAGTGCCAGATCATTATGTCCCGACATCGTTGGTTGTTACCAGTAATAATGTGGCTATTGCAACATTGCCGTACTACCATAGATTTTACCCGGGTTCAGAGATCAAGGTTAGAGGCTCTAGTGGCTCGCCTAACATTGATGGAACATGGACTGTGATTGGTCCTCTTTCAACCGTTAGATTCGGCGCGAGCTGTTTTCAACAGGTTGAATTCTATATTTCCGATGGCACTACACGTCCGGTTGGAAGCTACTTAGACACTTTTACTGTTGTTTCTGAGACCGATTCATCTAGGCTAGCCCAGAATGTGGATATAACAATGCAGCGACCTAGTTCTGGACCTTATGATACGGGCTGGCCCATCCGTCGTATCGTGGTAGTCGATACAACTGCCACGTTCCTTGCTCCGGGTTGTGGTTATTGGCTTTCCAGTTCACCTGATGTATACATAAAATCTGATAAAAACTGTCTTAATGGATGGTGGGTTGTATCTAACGTTACTGACCATACATTCCAAATAAATCTTTCCACTTTGACTAATATAACCTATGATTGTCCCTTGGGGAATGTGAACTATTGGTTGGGCCACGGGTCGTTCTGTCCAGGAGCGATCCACATTGATAACGCATCTGGAGTGCGTGGTAGTGTATATGATACAGGTATTGTAGGATGGGCTCCTAAAGTATCTGTCACAACGAATGCCACGTCTATTGATATTAAGACCATCAGCAGTTCTGGGGGTGGGGACGCTATTGGTACTCCAGGAATCTGGTCAGATTTTATGTCTCTTAGACCTACTCCGGTAAATCTGTTCCCAGATCCTGATTGCAACTCAACCAATTGGTATATCTACACCGCGTTACCATGGAACGTTCCAATTAGTATTACCAATCAGTTTGCTCGCTCCCCATCAAAATGTTTGTTCGGATACTTAAATGGAAGTTATGTATATTCTTCCTATTCACTTCCTAAGCGTGTCCTTGATGCTGTTAAAGGCAAACGTGCCTATTGGGGATTTTGGTTGTATTTCCCAGCAACTAGGGCTTGGGCGACAAATACTGGTTACCCTGTATTCGCATTTTGTTACAACGGGACTTACGGATCCCAATCGGCATGGAATCGTACCGCATTGGGCATGGGTAAGTGGTCATATGTAAGAGGTTATACCGATGTAGATGCTGGAGCCACGAGTTTTGATTTAAACCTAACATCATATCTTGTGGGTGGTGGCCCTGAGTATTGGTTTTTGATAGATGATATATATGTTGGCACTAACTACATCAATGAGTGGGAAACCCCTTATGGCTGGCAAATCTTCAAGGAGCGGCCTATTGATATGTCCTTTGGTGAATTTACCCAGGATTCAGTGCCATTATTCAGTCAAACTGTTACATGGAACAGTGCTTCGACTGTCCAGAAGGCGTGGGTTTTGGATGTGACTAATCTGGCCTCTGCGAGTGGCAGTCGATTGTTAGAATTTCGCAATTCAGGGAGTGAAGTCTTAAGTGTCTTACCAGACGGACTATTGTCCATAAAGGCAAACGTAGCCGCTTTATTGGCGTCAGGTACCTTGACGTACGTCGATATGAACAAAGCGAGTTCATACGACTCTGTGACGGCCAGTGTGACATTCTTGCATGCGACAAATGGTGCCGCTAATGTACATAAATCCCACGTCCATTGGTTGGTCAACACGTCTGGCTCAGACAAGACACTGACGATACCAAGCCAGTGGAAGACGAACATCTATTCGCCGGTGCCTACTGCGTTG